>Ga0190275_10000103_pt1 | contig 103872 bp, 100 predicted proteins | sample Popmic550T_FD_133745 | JGI IMG/M metagenome (GOLD analysis project Ga0190275, IMG submission 133745) | Populus adjacent soil microbial communities from riparian zone of Yellowstone River, Montana, USA - 550 T | ecosystem: Environmental > Terrestrial > Soil > Riparian zone > Trees stand... | reverse complement strand
CGCGAGCGCGGCGCGAGGGGCGACGACGCCTACAACCTGGTGTTCGCCAACGGCGAGGTGATGATGTCGGCCGCGCTCGACGCCGAGGGCAGGATGGCCGGCGGCATTCTCCGACCGGTGGGTCCCCCTGGGCGCTGACTGCGGGGGCCAACTGCCTTACGGGAAAAAGGAATGTCCGCTTTCCGCTTTTTGCGGACATGAGCGCAGCGCTTGCCGGCCACCATGTCCGCAGGGCTATTCAGACTTCTGATCCTTCCGCCAGGGTCAACGCCTCCTCTACGTCGACGCCAAGGTAGCGGACGGTCTGGATGCAGGCCTTCGTCTTGAGCAGCTGGGCGGCCGACATGGGCGCAAAGCCGCCATTGGCCAAAGGTAGCTCAGCTTCGTCGGGGGCGCTGCGCCGCCTGAAGGCGGCCGTATCGAAACCTAACCTTCTCCCCTAACCCGCCAACTCCACCGTCAGCACCGTCCCATCGGCAGACAGGATCACCACGCTCGCCCCCGCCGGCGCGTCCGGCCCGCGCGCGTTCCAGACGCCGTCGCCGACGTTGACCCGGCCCTTGCCGTTCTCGATCGCGGTTTCGACCGTGACCGTCTGGCCGATCAGGCGCGAGGCGCGGGCGTTGAGCTTGTCGTCGAGGGTCGGGACGGGGTTGCGGGCATAATAAGCCCGTCCGGCGAAGACCGCGACGAAGGCCAGCAGAACGAACAGGCCGAGCTGATAGGCCAAAGGGTGCGGCATGAGGGCGACGACCGCGCCGGTGATCGCCGCGGCGGCGCCCATCCAGACCAGGAAGAAGCCGGGGGCGAGCAGCTCCAGGATGACGAGCGCGACGGCGGCGATCAGCCACCACCAATGGGCGGCGAGCTCGGGCAGGTAGCTCATGCTTTGTCTCCCTCGAACGGGCCGCGGCGCTGCTGCGGCGGCACGGACGGGTTCGCGTCCCCGCCGAGCGCGTCGCGGGCCAGGGCGCCGATCCCGCCCAGAGTCCCGATCAATTGGGTCGCCTCGACCGGGAACAGGATCGTCTTGGCATTGGGCGAGCGCGCGAATTCCTTGACCGCCTCGACATATTTCTGGGCGACGAAATAGTTGATCGCCTGGGTGCTTCCGCTGGCGATCGCGTCGGAGACCATCTGGGTCGCCTTGGCTTCGGCCTCGGCGGCGCGCTCGCGCGCCTCGGCGTCGCGGAAGGCGGCCTCGCGGCGGCCCTCGGCCTGGAGGATCTGGCCCTGCTTCTGGCCTTCCGCCTTGAGGATTTCGGAGGCGCGCAGGCCTTCCGATTCGAGGATCAGGGCGCGCTTCTCGCGTTCCGCCTTCATCTGCCGGCCCATCGCGTTGACGATGTCGGCGGGGGGGCGGATGTCCTTGACCTCGACGCGGGTGATCTTGACCCCCCAGGCCTCGGTCGCCTGGTCGACCACGACCAGAAGGCGGGCGTTGATCTCGTCGCGCTTCGAAAGGGTCTCGTCGAGGTCCATCGAGCCCATCACGGTGCGCAAATTGGTCGTGGTGAGCTGCATGATCGCCAGATAGAGGTCGCTGACCTCATAAGCCGCCTTGGCCGCGTCGAGCACCTGGAAGAAGACCACCCCGTCCACCCCGATCATCGCATTGTCCTTGGTGATGATCTCCTGGCCCGGAATGTCGAGGACCTGCTCCATCATGTTCACCTTGCGGCCGACGCGATAGAAGAAGGGGGGGTAGTAATTGAGGCCGGGGCGCGCGACGGTCGTGAAGCGGCCGAAATATTCTATCGTATATTGATAGCCTTGGCGTACGACCTTCACACCTGAAAATAGGTAGAGAAAGGTCAGGACGACCAGGATTATGAAGAACAGTTCCATGCCGGCTCCCCTTCCGCTTGCCCCGATATCATGTAGACAAAGTGCGCCCGTTCCAAGAAGAATCGCAAGGCCATGGACCAGCCCGATTTGCGCCTCTGCCGCACCCTGCTGTTCCTGCCGGCCTCCAACCCGCGCGCGATCGAGAAAGCGCGCAGCCTCGATGCCGACATGATCGTCCTCGACCTCGAAGACGCGGTGCGCGGCGAGGACAAGGCGGCGGCGCGCGCGGCGGCGGTCGCGGCGACGCACGAAGGTTTTGGCGGCCGCGCGGTGGCGATCCGGGTTAATCCCGCCGGCACGCCGGCATATGGCGAGGATGTCGAAGCGGTGCAGCATTCGGCGGCGCATCTGATCGTCCTGGCCAAGGCCGAAAGCGAGGCGCAGGTCCACGACACGATACGGCTGGTCGGGCGGCCGGTGGCGGCGATGGTGGAGACGCCGCGCGCGGTGATCGACGCCGCGGCGATCGCGGCCGCCGCCGCCGCCCTGATCGCAGGCACCAACGACCTTGCCGCGAGCCTCGCTTTGCCGGCCTCGGCGGATCGGGGCGGCCTGGTCTACGCGCTGCAGCGGATATTGCTCGCCGCCCGCGCCGCCGGGATTCCGGCCTTCGACGGTGTCCACAACCGGCTCGAGGCCGGCGAGGCGCTCGCCGCCGAGTGCGCGCAGGGGCGCGGCTGGGGCTTCGACGGCAAATCGGTGATCCATCCCAGCCAGATCGAGACCGTCAACCGCCTGTTCGCGCCCACCGACGCCGAGCTGGAAGCGGCGCGGCGCCTGATCGAGGCCGCGACCGGCGGCGCCGAGCGCCACGAAGGCGCGATGATCGAAGCGATGCACGTCGAACAGGCGCGCGCGCTGATCGCCAAGGCCCGCCGCTGAAGCCGCCTCGAATCGCTTGCCTGGGGGCGCGCCGCTCCTTAAGCAGCGCCATGTTCAAGCCGTTGCTCCGCGCCGCCGCGCCCGTTCTCCTTCTCCTTACCGCCCCGCTCGCCGCCCAGCAGGCCCCCATGCAGGCTGGCGTGCGGATTGGCGCGCAGCCCGGCCCGCCGATCACGCCCGCCGATCTGCTCCGCCACATCGAAATCCTGGCGAGCGACGGCTTCCAGGGCCGCGCGCCGGGCACCGAAGGCGAGCGGCTGACGATAAATTATATCGCCGAACAGTGGCGCCGGCGCGGGCTCGAACCGGCGGGCGAAAGCGGGAGCTGGTTCCAGCCGGTCCGGATCGTCGAGCGGCGGCCCGAACGCTACCAGGCCCGCTGGACCGCGCGCGGCGCCGCCGTCGAAATGCCGGCGGGCGATATCGTGGTGATGGGCAAGGAGGCGCGCGAAACCGTCACCGACGCGCCCGTGGTCTTCGCCGGCCATGGCGTCCGCCTGCCCGAGCGCGGGGTCGATCAGCTTGCCGGGGCGAATATCGAAGGCGCGGTGGTGCTGATCCTGCTTCAGGGCCCAAGCGTGCCGGGCTTCCCCTCGGTCGCCGAGCGGATGCGGACGGTGAACGCGGCCGGCGCCATCGCGGTGATCGCGATCGTCGGCGACGACGTGCCGTGGGAGGCCGTTTCGGGAACGATCGGGCGCGGCACGACCCGGCTCGACGAGACGAGCGTGCCGCGGATCACCGGGGTCATGCCGATGGCGGCGGCCCAGCGCCTGGTCGCCGCGGCGGGCGGCGACATGGGCCGGCTCCTCAACGACCAGCCGGGCTCTTCCTTCCGCGCGGTGACGCTGGCGGCACGCGTGTCGATCGAAGCCACCACCTCGGTCGTGCGCTACACCAGCAACAATGTCGTCGGCCGGCTGCGCGGCGGCGGCGCGACCGGCCAGAGCCTGCTCCTGCTCGGCCATTGGGACCATTTCGGCACCTGCCGCCCCGAGGGTGAGGGCGACCGGATCTGCAACGGGGCGGTCGACAATGCCAGCGGCATCGCCACGCTGATCGAGGTCGCCGGACGCTTGTCGGCCGGGCCGCGACCGGCGCGCGACATGCTGTTCCTGGCCACCACTTCGGAGGAAGTCGGCCTGCTCGGCGCCGAATATTTCGCCAGCCACCCGGTCGTGCCGCTCGATTCGATCGTCGCCGCGGTCAATCTCGACACGGTCGCTCTCGCGCCCGCCGGCGAGCCGGTCGCGATCCTCAACCGCGACATTCCCGGCCTCGCCGCCTTGGTCGAGACGACCGCCACCGCGATGGGCCGGCGGATGGACAATGCGCGCGAGGCCGATTCGATGGTCGAGCGCCAAGACGGCTTTGCGCTCGCCCGCCACGGCGTCGCCGCCTTCATGGTCGGCGGCTCGTTCGCGAGCATGGCGCGTTTGAACGCTTTCCTCTCGGGGCGCTATCACGGACCCGACGACGAGGCCGACGGCACGATCGAGCTCAATGGCGCTGCCGAGGATGCCGATCTGCTGGTCGCGCTCTCCCGCCGCCTCGCCGATCCGCAGGTGTGGCGGCGCCCGCTCGGGAGCGACGACGAATGAGCGCCGACATCCCGCTGGGCCTGACCTTCGACGACGTCCTGCTCCGCCCGGCGCAATCTTCGGTCATGCCGAGCCAGGCCGACACGCGAAGCCGCGTGACAAAGGAGATCAGCCTCAACATCCCGGTCCTTTCCTCGGCGATGGACACGGTGACGGGCGCCGACATGGCGATCGTCATGGCCCAATTGGGCGGGCTCGGCGTCCTCCATCGCAACATGGAGATCGAGGAGCAGTTCGCCGCGGTCCGAGCGGTCAAGCGCTACGAAAGCGGGATGATCGTCGATCCGATCACCATGTCCCCCGATCAAACGCTCGCCGACGCGCTCGAATTGATGAAGCGGCACCGGATTTCCGGCATTCCGGTGACCGAAAAGGGGGGCCGCCTGGTCGGCATCCTGACCAACCGCGACGTCCGCTTCGCCGAAAATCTTCGACAGCCGGTTTCCGAGCTGATGACCCGCGACGATCTCGTCACCGTGGGTCCCGGCGTCACTCAGGAAGAGGCGCGTCGCAAGCTTCACCAGCGGCGGATCGAGAAATTGCTGGTGGTGGACGATCAGGGGCGCTGCATCGGCCTGATCACGGTCAAGGACATCGAAAAGGCGGTCGCCCATCCCGACGCGACCAAGGACGGCACGGGCCGGCTGCGCGTCGCCGCCGCGACGACGGTCGGCGACAAGGGCTTCGAGCGCTCGCAGGCGCTGATCGACGCCGAATGCGACCTGATCGTCATCGACACCGCGCACGGCCACAATGTCGACGTCGCCGCCGCGGTCGAGCGAATCCGCAAGCATTCGAACGCGGTTCAGATCGTCGCCGGCAACATCGCCACCGCCGAAGCGACCAAGGCGCTGATCGGCGCCGGGGCGGACGCGGTGAAGGTCGGGATCGGCCCGGGCTCGATCTGCACCACGCGTGTCGTCGCCGGAGTCGGCGTCCCGCAGCTCACGGCAATCATGGATTCGGCCGAGGAAGCGGCGAAGAGCGGCACGCCGGTCATCGCCGACGGCGGTCTCAGGACAAGCGGCGACATCGCCAAGGCCCTCGCCGGCGGCGCCAGCGCGGTGATGATCGGCTCGCTTCTGGCCGGAACCGAGGAGGCGCCGGGCGAGACGTTCCTCTATCAGGGCCGCGCCTATAAGAGCTATCGCGGCATGGGCTCGGTCGGGGCGATGGCCCGGGGCTCGGCCGACCGCTATTTCCAGCAGGACATCAAGGACCAGCTCAAATTGGTGCCAGAGGGGATCGAGGGCCAGGTCGCCTATAAGGGCCATGCCGCCGACGTGATCCACCAGCTCGTCGGCGGCGTCAAAGCGGCAATGGGCTACACCGGCGCGGCGACGATTGCCGAGCTGCAGAAAAAGGCCGGGTTCGTGCGGATCACCAATGCGGGCTTGCGCGAGAGCCATGTCCACGACGTGACGATCACCCGCGAGGCGCCCAATTATCCTTCGCGCTGAGACTTCCTCATCTTATTCCTCCCCCGGATTTCCGGGGGAGGGGGACCACCCGAGGGTGGTGGAGGGGCCTTCTTTCGGAAGGTTGCCCCTCCACCATGCTTCGCCCACCGATGCTGCGCATCGGGCTGCGCGGTCGGCAGGCCTCCCAGGCCTGCCTCGCATGCTCGCTCCCCCTCCCCTCGAAATCGAGGGGAGGATTGGGTCGCTCAAACCTCGCCTCTTGCGTTCGCGCGCCGGATGGTGGAGCCTTGACGCGCCGGCCTCCCCGCTGGTCGGCCCAAATAGGGGGTTTCCATGCACAGCATCCATTTGAGGTCGGGACTTGCCCTGATCGCCCTTGCCGCCATGCCGGCCCTTTCCGGCTGCGCGCCCCAGGTTTCGAGCCTCGACTGCAGCGAGATCGCAACCCGCGCTCAGGTTATCTCGCAGGAGCAGCCGATCAAGATCCAGAGCATCGCCAATGTTCGCGAAACTTCACGCACCGACAACGACGCGCGCTGCACCGGCGATGCCACTCTGGCCGACGGCGGCACCCTGCCGGTCTATCTTCGCGCTTATGAGGAAGGCGGCAACACCATGGTCGCCTATCAGGGGACGCCGTACCCCTAGGGCCTGTGCCAAGGGCTCGGGGCGAAGGCCGTGAAGCCGGCCGCGCGCACCCAGGCGGCGATCGAGCTGCTCGACGAGATCATCCTCGCCGCGCGCGGCGGCGGCGCGGCCGCGGACACTTTGATCGCCCGCTATTTCAAGGCGCGCCGCTATGCGGGCTCGCACGACCGGCGGGATATCCGCGACCTCGTTTTCCGCGCGGTGCGCCGCGCGGGCGACCGGCCCGAATCGGGGCGCGCCGCCTTGCTCGGAGTCGCGCAGGACGCGCCCGAGCTGCTTGAAACGTTCGATGAGGGCGGCGGCGGCACACCCACCGAGGCAGGAGTCGCGCCGGCCTGGCTGCTCGAACGATTCGATCCGGCGATCCCGCCGGAGGAATGGCCCGCCTTGCTGGAACGCGCGCCGCTCGATTTGCGCGTCAACGCCCTCAAGGGCGCGCGCGACGACGCGCTCGCATTGCTTCCCCAGGCGGCGCCGAGCCCCTGGTCGCCGATCGGCCTGCGCCTGCCGGAGGGTTTTCGGGTCGAGCAGGCGGATCCCTGGCGCGGCGGCCTGGTCGAGATCCAGGATGAGGGAAGCCAGCTCATCTGCCTCGCCTGCGAGGCCGCGCCGGGCATGTGGGTCGTCGACCTGTGCGCGGGGGCGGGAGGCAAGACGCTCGCGCTTGCCGCCGAAATGGGCAATCGCGGCCATATCGTCGCCAGCGACGCCGACCGCGGGCGGCTGACCCGCATGGTGCCGCGGCTGCGGCGCGCCGGCGCCCGGATCGTGGAGCGGCGGCTGATCAACCCCAATCGCGAAGCCGCCATGCTGGTCGATCTCGCGGGCCAGGCCGACCTCGTGCTGGTGGACGCTCCGTGCTCGGGGACCGGAACATGGCGGCGCAACCCGGAGACGCGCTGGCGGATCACGCCCGAGCGCCTCGATCGGCTGACCGCGCTCCAGGCGCGCCTGCTCGACGTCGCGGCCGGCCTCGTCAAACCCGGCGGCCGGCTGGTCTACGCGGTCTGCTCCCTGCTCGCCGAAGAGGGCAGGGACCAGGCCGAGGCGCTGACCCGCCGTTCATCGCTGGTTCCGGAGCCGGTCCCTATGCCGACCGGTGTCCCGTCCGGGCCCGGCCTGCTGCTCGGCCCGGCCCGCGACGGAACCGACGGCTTTTTCGTCGCGCGCTGGAAAAGGCCGTGCTAAGCGTAGGTTACGGAAAGATGGAGTATCTGATGCGCCTTACGCCGATTATTCTCACGCTCGCGGTCGCGGCAGCCACCATGGCGAGCGCCGGCCAGGGCCAGCGGCCCGACGACCAGATCGATCCCCGCTCGACCGCTTTGGTCCGGCAGGCCGAGGCACAAAGCGCGGCCGGGCGCCATAACGAGGCCATCGACCTGCTCGAGACGTCGCTTGCGCTCGATCCGGGCAACCGCGCCGCCTATGTCGCGCTGGGCCATGTCGCGCAGGCGCAGCGCCTGCCGGGCAAGGCAGTGCGCTATTATGCCGATGCGCTCAGGATGGAGCCCAACGACGTCAACGCGCTGGCCGGCCAGGGCGAAGCCTATGTCCAGCGCGGCGCCGTCGAGCGCGCCCGCCGCAATCTGGCGCGCGTCCAAAGCCTGTGCCGGGCGCCGTGCCCGCAAGCGCAGCAACTCGCCGCGACGATCCAGCGCGGCCCGCCCGCCGAAGTGCTCGCCGCCCAGCGCCCCGAGCAGGGCGCCCCGACCGCGCCGCCGGCCCCGCGCCCGAATTAGAGCAAGCGGGCCAGAGCCACGAAATCGGCGACCGCGAGCGTTTCGGCGCGGCGCTCGGAATCGATGCCGAGCGTGGCCAGCGCCTCGATCGCGCCGGGGAGTCCGGCCAGCGACCGCCGCAGCATCTTGCGGCGCTGGCCGAAGGCCGCGGCCGTCAGCCGTTCCAGCGTCGCGGCCTTGACGCCCTCCGGCCGCGCGGCCGGAACGATGTGGACCAATGCCGACATCACCTTGGGCGCGGGCACGAACGCCGAGCGATGGACCTTCATCGCCAGCTTCGGCGCCGACCGCCATTGGGCGAGCACGGCGAGACGGCCATAAGCCGCGCCGCCCGGCTCCGCGACGATCCGCTGCGCCACCTCCTGCTGGAACATGAGCGTCAGCGATTTCCACCAGGGCGGCCAGGCCTCGCCGCCGAGCCAGCGCACCAGCAAGGCGGTGCCGACATTGTAGGGAAGGTTGGCGACGACATGCGCCTGCCCGATCTGTGCGGCCTCGTCGATCGCCATCGCGTCGGCTTCGATCAGTTCGAGCCTGCCTGCAAAGGCCGCCGCCAGCTCGCCGAGCGGCGCGAGGCACCTCCTGTCGCGCTCGACCGCCACGACCTCGGCGCCCGCGCGGAGTAACGCGCGGGTGAGGCCGCCCGGGCCCGGACCGACCTCGTAGACGCGTTCGCCCGCGAGCGGCCCCGGAATCCGTGCGATCCGGGCGAGCAATTGCTCGTCGAGCAGGAAATTCTGGCCAAGGGATTTCGATGCGCTGAGGCCATGGCGCGCGATCACCTCGCGCAGCGGGGGGAGGCCGGTCACGCCGCGGCGAGCCGCCGCGCGCATTCCCCAGCCGTGCGGATCGCGGCGATCATCGCGTCCGGATCGGCGGCGCCCGTCCCGGCGATGTCGAATGCGGTGCCGTGGTCGGGCGAGGTGCGCACGATCGGCAGCCCGAGGGTGACGTTGACGCCCTGATCGAAATGGAGCGTCTTCAGCGGGATCAGCCCCTGATCGTGATACATGCAGAGCGCGACATCATAAGTGGAGCGGCGGCCGGCGCTGAACAGGATGTCCGGTGCATGCGGCCCGCTCGCGTCATAGCCTTCCGCGCGCAGCCGTTCGATCGCCGGGGCGATCACCTCGATCTCCTCGCGGCCGAGAGTCCCGTCCTCGCCGGCATGGGGGTTGAGGCCCGCCACCGCCAGGCGCGGCGCGGCGATGCCGAACTGGCGCTGGAGCCCGCGCGCCGCCGCCCGGCCCTTGGTGACGATCCGCTCGACGTCGAGCAGGCCCGGCACGTCGCGCAGCGGAATGTGGGTGGTGACGGGAACGACCCGGAGCGTCGGCCCCATCAGCATCATCGCGACCAATTCGCTGGCGATTCCGCAGCGCTCGGCGACGAATTCGGTCTGGCCCGGATGGACGAATCCGATCGCGTAGAGCTGCGTCTTGGAAACCGGGCCGGTGACGAGGCCGGACGCGGTCCCGGCGCGGGTCAGGCCGACCGCGAATTCGAGCGCGTCGAGCGCGTTGCGGGCTCCCTCCAGATCGGGCCGGCCGGGCACGACCCCGGTGTCGGTCTTGACCCGGAGGATCGGCAGCGCCCGATCGAACGCGGCGCCGGCGTCGCGGGGATCGTCGAGGGTCTCGATCGGGCCGTCCCACACCGCGCGAACCGCCGAGACGCTGCCGACCGCGAAGAAGGGCGGGAGACTTTCCCGGTGCCGCCGCTCCCAGCTTTTCGCGATCACCTCCGGGCCGATGCCCGCCGGGTCGCCCAGCGCGACGGCGAGCGGGTTGTCCGCTCCCTCAGCGATAGTCGACCACCGCGTCGCGCCTGAGATCCCGCAAATAGCGCTGCGCCCTGCGGTTGACCCGCTCCTCCTCCATTGCCTGCGCGATCGTATTGGGGTTCGGCGCATCGGCCGCGGGCGGATCGTCGCGGCCGCACAGGACGAGGACGCTTACCCGCTCCGACGAGCCGAACGGCGGCGAGGCCTGGCCGATGCCGAGGCCGAGGAGCATCTGCTGCAGGCCGGGAGGCAGGTCGCGCACCCGCATCTGATCGTTGCCCACCAGCTCGGCGCCGATCCGTGTCGCGGTCTCCTGGGCCCGGCCGCAGCCGCCCATTGCCTGGGTGGCGGTGCCGAGTTGTTGCCCGCGCACCTCCGCCTCGGCCTGGGTGGTGCCCGCGGGCATGACGATCGTGAGCTGCATCAGGCTGAGCACGGCGTCACGCGGGTCGGCCACCAGAATCTGGCGGGTATCGGCGAGCGCGACGATCGAGAAGCCGCCCTCAACCGGGATCGGAGCGCTGATCGCGCCGATCGGCATCTGGCTGATCACCCCGCCCAGCTCGGGCGGAAGCTGCCCGGCGCGAACCCAGCCGAGATTGCCGCCCAATGCCGCGGTCGAGGCTTCGGAATATTGGCGGGCATAGGCCTGGAAATTGGCGCCGGCGCGGATTTGCGCGACGATTCGCGTCGCATTGGCCAGCACCTGGGCCTGGGTCTCCGGGGTCGAGGACATGAAAATCTCGGCGACCCGGTATTCGGTCGTGCCGCGCTCGGCTTCGAGCCGCCGGAGGACCAGCTGGACCTCGTCGTCGCCGACGGTGACGAACGGCTCGATCTGGCGGCGCTGGACGCGCTGCCAGGAGAGCTCGCCGCGGATCTGGCGCTTCAGCGACTGATCGGACGAGCCGACCGAGCGCAAATAGGCGCTGAACGCTTCGGGCGTGCGCTGGCTGTTCTGGGCGACGCGCTGATAATAAGCGTCGATCTCGCGCTGCTCGACGCTCATATCCTGCTGCGCCGCGGCCTGGATCTGCAGCGTCTCGTCGATCAGGTTCCTGAGAATCTGGCGACGGACGCGCTCGATCTCCTCGGGCGGCAGCTGGACGTCGGGGTTCGACGCGATCATCAGTGCGAGGCGATGGTCGATATCGCTGCCGGTGATGACCTCGCCATTGACGATCGCCGTCGCCTTGCGGATCCCGGGATCCTGCTTGCCGACAAACTGGATATTGTCGGGAATGTCGAGCCGGCCCTGAGGGGCTCCCCCCTGCGCCGCTGCGACCACCGACAGCACTGGCGCGACCAGCACGATCGCCGCCCTTGGTAACCAACCGAGCCTCATCATTCCTCCAGTGAAAGCAGGCACATGCTTTGCGCCGGTTTTTCTGAACCGCAGCTTAGCGGGTTCACCCTCTAGCGCCCCAAATTGCGGAGCGCCACCCGGATCAGAAATGTGTTTCCCCGCCGCGCGTCGCCGCTCGTCTCATAGTCGCGCCGCCAGGTCAGGCCAAGCTCGATGCAATCGTCGTCGTAGAGAATGCCGATCCGGTGGCGGACCGGGTCGAATCCGTCGGCGAGCGAGATCGGGTCCTCGCGACGGCTGGTGAGATCGATCACGGTCGAGCCGAAGATCGACCAATAGCGCGCGAAGCCGACCCGGCCGCCGAACCTTATCTCCTCGCGGTCGCGCAGATCCTCGATCGCCGGGTCGATGTTCCGGTCGAGCCGCAAATAGCCGATCGTCGCATAGGTCCGCCGCCCGCCGATCGTCGCGTCGATCTCGTTGCGCCGGAGCGCCGCATTGTCCTTGTCGATGCGGTAGCGGTGGACCAGGCTGACGATCCGGCCGACCCTGATGTCGGTGCGCCCGACGATGTCCGAAAATCGTCCGGACAGGCCCGTGCCCGAAGGCAGGATCGTCGCGCGATTGTTCAATCTGTAGCTCTGGCCGATATTGGCCCTGACCGAAACGCCGGGGAGCTCGAACTCCCAGTCGGCGCCGTAGGTGACCCGCAGCCCGTCCTCCCAGCGGTCGTAGCCGGGGAAGCGGTTCAGCGCGAACAGGTTCGAATTCTCGAGGTCTGCCGCCCGGGCGTCCTCGTTGGGGATGTCCAGATTTTCGGTCGGCGGCGAGGCGACGAACTGGATCCGCGGAGCGAAGCGCTGTGTCCCGCCGAGAAATTCGCCGACGAACGGCCAGCGCAGATCCGCGGCGAGCGCGCCGATGAAGCGGCCGCCCCAGCCCTCCTTCCCGCGATAGCTGATTGTCTGGGTCAGCAAGGTGTCGCTGGCATGGTAGACGTCGCCGCGGGCATAGCCGGTCAGCACCAGCTCCTGGCCGAAAGGCGTGATGCCGCGCCGCTCCCAGCGGGCGGCGGCGAAGGCGCGCTGGGTGTCCTGGCCCTCGGGACGGACGATGGCGAGGCTGTTGACCTGGAGCTCGATCCGGCCGCCGAGAAGCGGGTCGGCGATACGCCAGCGCGCGTCGATCGCCGGCAGGGCGATCGGCTGCGTGCCCGCAAGGTCGGTGACCCGGAGCCCCTCGAACCCCCAGCCGGCGATCGAGATGTAGCTGTCGGCGGTGATCCGCTCGGCATCGACCATCGAGCGGAGCCGGTCGTCGCGCGAAATGTCGTAGCGGCGCATGAAGGTGCGATCGGTGGCGTAGCGGCCGGACGCGGTGACGCTCCAGATCGGGCTCAGGATCAGGCGGCCGCTGCCCTCGATATAACCCCTGATCCCCTGGTCCGCATTGCCGGCCGGGGGCGCCAGCGGGTCGAGCTGGAGCCTCGATCCGTAGGTCAGATAGCCGTGCGCCCGGAATGCTCCACGCGAGGTAAGCTGCCGATATTCGGCTTCGAGCATCGGCAGCACGCCGGTATAGACGTGCGGCGTGACGGTGAGGTCGCGATTGGGGCCGAAGCGCAGGTAATAAGGCGCGCTGATTTCGAGCCCGTTGCGCCGGCTGTAGCGCAATTCGGGCACCAGAAACCCGGTGCCGCCGCCCTGGCTGCCGTCCGGATGCGACAGGCCGGGCAGGGGGATCAGATGCATGCCGAACATGCTAAGGCTCGCGCCCTGGTAGGAAATGCGGTGCCGCACCGGATCGTGGACCACGCGGACCGCGTTGATCTGCCAGGTCGGATCCTTTGGGCAACCCTCCGGCGTGGTCACCGCGCACGGCGTGTAGGCGGCGCGCAAGAGGGTCGTATAGCCGTCGCGCCGGGTCGCCTCGGTAGCGGCGAGCCGCCCGCCGTCGGCAAGGACAAGCAGCAGATTTTCGACGATCCCGTCCTTCAGCGTGTCCTCGAGGCGGACCGAATCCGCATAAGCGACATCGCCGCCGGGGCTAAGGATGCGGACGTCGCCATTGGCGCGGACTTCGCCGCTGCGGCGGTTCCAGCTGACGGCGTCGGCGCGCAGATTATAGCCTTCGCGGTTCATCCGGACCTCGCCCGATGCGGTCACGATGTCGGCATTTTCCTCATAGGTGAGCTGGTCGGCGCTGAACGCGACCTCGGCGGGCGCGTCGCCGGCCGGGGCCGGAGACGGCGCCTCGGGCGGAGGCGCCTCCTGCGCGACGGCCGCAAACGGGGCGCACAGCAGCAATGGCAGCGTGGACCGGCAGATCGATTTAAGCGTCTTCACAAATAGCTGCTCTGACCCAGGCGACTGGCGAGCCTATTGCACCTGAAGCCGCTCCCTGCAATGGCACCCTCCTGTGCAGGGAGAGACGCCGTGATCAAAGTGAGTTTCGCCGCCTCGCGCCCGGGAGGCGCCTACGCCCTCGCCGTTCTGCTCCGGGGCGAGGAAATGGCGGCCGACCGGCTCGGCTGGCTGGCCGAACCCGCGCGCACCCTCACGATCCGCGCCGCCGACGCCCAGCGCTTCGAGCGCGAGGCCGGCGCGATCGCCGAGGCGTTTATCGACGAAGGCGCCGCCGCGCGCCGACTTTTGCTCGTCGGGCTCGGCGGCCAGCGCGATGCGGATGCGCTCTACGAAAAAGCCGGGGGCGCGCTCACCGCCCGGCTGCTGACTTCCGGCGAGACCAGCCTGGTGGTCGACCTGACCGGCACCGACCTCAGCGCAAGCGAAGCAGCGCGCCTGGCTTTCGGCGCGGCGGCGCGCAGCTGGCGCTACGACCACTACCGGACCCAGCTCGGCCGCAAGCAGAAGCCGACGCTCGAGGCATTGGTCGTGGTCGGCGCGCCCGCCGGCGCCAAGGCGGAATGGACCCGTTTGGCCGCTTTGCTCGAGGGCCTCGATCTCACCCGCGGCCTCGTCACCGAGCCCGCCAACGTCATCTATCCCGAGAGCTTCGTCGCCCGCGCCCGCGCGGCGCTCGAGAGCCTCGGCGTCCAATTCGAGGTGATCGACGAGAAGCAGATGGCCAGGCTCGGCATGGGCGCCCTGCTCGGCGTCGCCCAGGGTTCGGTCCGGCCGCCGCGGCTGCTCGCGATGCGCTGGAACGGGGGCAAGGCCGGCGCGGCGCCGATCGTCTTCATCGGCAAGGGCATCACCTTCGATACCGGCGGCATCTCGATCAAGCCGGCGCTCGGCATGGAGGCGATGAAGTGGGACATGGGCGGCGCCGGCGCGGTCACCGGGCTGATGAAATCGCTCGCCACGCGCAAGGCCAGGGTCAACGTCGTGTGCATCTGTGCGCTCGCCGAGAACATGCCCGACGGCAACGCCCAGCGCCCGGGCGACGTCGTCACTTCGATGTCGGGCCAGACGATCGAAGTGATCAACACCGACGCCGAAGGGCGCCTCGTCCTCGCCGACGCGCTGACCTGGGCACAGCGCCAGTACAAGCCGGAGGTCATGATCGATCTCGCCACCCTGACCGGCGCGATGATCATCAGCCTGGGCCACGAATATGGCGGGATGTTCTCGAACGATGATGGGCTCGCCGACAAGCTGTTCAAGGCGGGCGGCGCGAGCGGCGACAAGCTTTGGCGCATGCCGATGAACGACAATTACAATAAGATCATGGACTCACCGATCGCCGATATGAAGAACAGCGCGTCGCGCGAGGGCGGCTCGATCACCGCCGCCTGCTTCCTGCAGCGGTTCGTCGACGAGGGGGTCAAATGGGCCCATCTCGACATTGCCGGCATGGTCTGGTCGGACAAAGCGAGCCACCTCTACGACAAGGGCGCGACCGGCTTCGGCGTCGCCCTCCTCGACCGCTACGTCGCCGACAATCACGAATAGGGGGACAGTTAGTGACTGTCCCATTCCGTCATAGGAGAGAGGCCATGTCGATCGCCGTCCGTTTCGCCGCGTTGCTGCTGGCCTTGGTGCCGGTGCCGGTCTTCGCGCAGGACATCAACTCGGGCGAGGTGGTCGTCACCGGATCGCGCGCGCGCCAGACCTATATGGATCCCAGAACGAACAGGGCGATCGAGACGGCGGAAGATGCGAGCAGCCTTCCCTCGGTCGGCTTGCGGCGGCGCGCCGATTTCGCGTTGCTGCCCGTCATCGTCGCGGGCGACACGCGCGAGCGCGAGGCGCGGCGGGAGGAGATCCTGACCATGGTGCGCAGCGCGCTCGAACTCGCGCGCCGCTCCGGCATCGAGCTGGCCGTCGGCGATTTCTTCGTCGTGCCGCTCACGTCCGAAAATTACCGGACCCTGGCCTTTCTGGGCGATGGCCGACCGGACAGCGAGCGTGTCGCCTTCTTCATCAAGACTCGGCTGGGCGCCGGCGCGGATGAAGCGAACCAAGCCGTCACGCGGCTCGAACAATTCGTTCGTTCGGTGCCGGCCGCGGGCAGGGCGGAGATGCGCGCCGCCGGCGCTCTCACTCTGTCGATCGTCGCGCCCGATCAGTATCGCAACCAGATTCTCGATATGGTCGCGACGGACGCGCGCGCCATCGCTGGGCGTTTCGGCCCGCAGCAGCAGGTCGAAGCGCATGGACTCGACCGCCCGGTCGAATGGCGCCGCGCCGGCGTGACCGAAGTCTTTCTTTATATCCCGCACCGGCTGGTCTTCCGCCCGGCGGACTAGATCGCCTTGCCCTTGTCACACTGCGTGTCTAGGGAGCCGCCAAACCAATCCCCCAGACACGGAGCTTCAGCAGGCCATGGCCGAGCGTACCTTTTCGATCATCAAACCAGACGCGACCCGGCGCAATCTGACCGGCGCGATCACCGCGATGCTGGAGGAGGCGGGCCTGCGCGTCGTCGCCTCGCGCCGAATCCGCATGACCCGCGACCAGGCCGAAGGCTTTTACGCGGTCCATAAGGAGCGACCGTTCTACAACGATTTGGTCGCCTTCATGACCTCGGGCCCGGTGGTCGTGCAAGTGCTGGAAGGCGAGAATGCCGTCGCCAGGAACCGCGAAGTGATGGGCGCGACCAACCCGGCCGATGCCGACGCGGGCACGATTCGGCGGGTCCACGCCGAATCGATCGAGGCGAACAGCGTCCACGGCTCCGACAGCGCGGACAATGCGGCGATCGAGATTGCCTTCTTCTTCAAGCCCGAAGAGATCGTCGGGTAACAACTATCCTCCCTGCGAGCGCAGCTCGTGGGGAGGGGGACCACCCGCAGGGTGGTGGAGGGGCAGTCGGACTCAGTCGGCCCCTCCACCGCGGTCCCCCTCCCCATCGCTTCGCGACAGGGAGGATTGGTTGCCTTCCGACTCACGCAGCGCCAGGGCGTAATTGTCGAGCGCGATCGGGTAGAGGCGGTGCTCTTCCTCGAGCACGCGCGCGGCGAGGCTCTCGGCATCGTCGCGCGGCAGGATCCTGACTTTGGCCTGGGCGAGGACGGGGCCGGAATCAAGCTCGGCCGTCACCAGGTGGACCGAGCAGCCGCCATGTTCGTCGCCGGCCAGGAGCGCGCGCCGGTGCGTGTCGAGGCCCTTGTGGAGCGGCAGCAGGCTCGGGTGGATGTTGAGCAAACGCCCCTCCCATTTCTCGACGAACCATGTCGAAAGCAGCCGCATGTAGCCGGCAAGCGCGACCAGCTCGACCTGATGTTCGACCAGCACCGCGTCGAGCGCCGCGTCATATTCCTCCCGGGTCATCCCCTGATGGCGCATCGACCAGGTCTTGATCCCGAGCCTTTTGGCCAGCACCAGCCCGCGCGCTTCGGGGACGTTGGAGGCGACAAGCACGAGCTCGTAATGGCGACCCGGATCGCGGCGCTTATATTCCGACAGCGCCAGCATGTTGGAGCCGCGGCCCGAAATCACGACCGCGACGCGGACCTTCTCAGCCATGGAAACCGGCTTCCCAAGCGCCGCGCGCCGACCAGGTCTCGGGTCCGCCGAACAGGGTGCAGCCCTTTCGCCCCTCAATGACCTGGCCGATCGCGAAGCAGGTTTCTCCAGCTTTCTCAAGTGATTCGATTACGCTCTTCACATCGTTTTCAGAGACGACAATGGCCATGCCTATGCCGCAATTGAAGGTCCGCGCCATTTCGCCCGGCTCGATATTCCCCTGCGCCTGGAGGAAGGCCGTGAGCGGCGGGCGCGGCCAGGCGCCGGCGTCGATCCGGGCGTGGAGGCCTTGGGGCAGCACCCGCGGGATATTCTCCAGCAGCCCGCCGCCGGTGATGTGGGCGAGCGCCGCGATCCGGCCGGCGCGGAGGATCGGCAGCAGCGATTTCACATAGATGCGGGTCGGCTCGAGCAGGGCATCGATCAACAAGCGATCCTGGTCGAACAGAGCGGGCCGGTCGAGCTTCCAGTCCTTGTCGGCGGCGAGCCTTCGCACCAGCGAGAAGCCGTTGGAATGGACTCCCGACGAGGCCAGCCCGACGATCACATCGCCCGCCTTCACGCGATTGCCGGTCAGCGCCTCGCCGCGCTCGACCGCGCCGACGCAAAAGCCGGCCAGATCATAGTCGCCGGGCGCGTACATTCCGGGCATTTCCGCGGTCTCGCCTCCGATCAGCGCGCAGCCGGCCTGGATGCAGCCCCGTGCGATCGAGGCGATCACCGCCTCGGCGACGCCCCCGTCCAGCTTCGCGCAAGCGAAATAATCGAGAAAGAAGAGCGGCTCGGCGCCCTGGACGATGAGATCGTTGGCGCACATCGCAACGAGGTCGATGCCGACGCCGTCATGGCGCCCGGCGTCGATCGCCAGCTTCAGCTTGGTGCCGACCCCGTCATTGGCCGCGACCAGCAAGGGGTCGCGATAGCCCGCCGCCTTGAGATCGAAGAAACCGCCGAACCCGCCCAGCGACGGGTCCGCCCCAGCGCGCGCGGTCGCCTTCGCCAGCGGCCCGATCGCCCTGACCAGCGCATTGCCGGCGGCGATGTCGACGCCCGCTTTGGCATAAGTGTAGTTATCCTCGCCGCCCATCCGCGCGGCCTACCCACAACGCGCTTGGATTTCCACGGCCAACTCGCCAAAAGGCCAGCGTGAAGCCCGTGCGCCGCCCGCTTGCCCTCCTGATTCCGGCAATTGCCCTGCTGATCGCCGGGGCGGGGATACTCTACGCCCAGCTCGAAGGCGGCGAGCGCGGCATTGCGCCGGTCGACAGCACCAGCAATTTCGAGATTCTCGGGGTCGAGGTCGACGTCGCCGCCCCTACCGGCCAGCAAGCGCGGCTCGAAGGCTGGCGCCGCGCCCAGTCGCTGGGCTGGCGAATGCTCTGGGCGCGCACCCACGACAGGCCGCTCGCGCAGGCGCCGGTGCTTTCGGAATCCGTGCTGAACTCGATCGTATCCGGGATCATCATCGAAAATGAGCAGATCGGCCCGACCCGCTATATCGCCCGGCTGGGCGTCTTGTTCGATCGTGCCCGCACCGGCCAGATGCTCGGAGTCCAGGGCCTGACCCGGCGCTCGGCGCCGATGCTGGTCATCCCGGTGATGACCACCGGCTCGTCCGAATACAGCTTCGAGTATCGCAACGAGTGGCAGCGCGCCTGGGCCCAGTTCCGGACCGCCAACAGCCCGATCGATTATGTCCGCCCCTCGGGTACGGGCATCGATCCGCTCGTCCTCAATTTCGCCCAGACCAGGCGGCGCGGGCGCGGCTGGTGGCGGATGCTGCTCGATCAATATGGCGCGGCCGACATCGTCGTGCCCGAGGTCGCGCTCAGGCGGCTCTATCCCGGCGGCCCGGCTCTCGGCATCTTCACCGCCCGCTACGGCCCCGACAATCTGCTGATCGGCCGTTTCGCGTTGCGCGCCCGCAACAGCGCGGAAATTCCGCGCATGCTCGACGAGGGCGTGCGCCGGCTCGACATCCTCTACGCGCAGGCGCTCGATCGGGGCCTGCTCCGGCCCGACCCGACCCTGGTCATCGTCCAGCCGCCGCTGCCGCCACTGCCGCCTCGGGAGATTGAGACGCCGATCGCGGAGGAAATGGACGCGCAGGTCACCGCGGGCGCCTCGACCAGCTTCAACGTCCAGGTCGCGACCCCCGATTCGGGCTCGGTCCAGCAGGCCGAAATCTCGGTCAGCGGCGCGAACGGCGTCACCTCCGCCATCACCACCAGCCTCGCGCTCGGCGGCACTTCGGTGATGCGGGTCAGCTTCGCCGGCGATTCCGCCGCGCTCCAGGCCGCGCTCCAGGCGCAGGGCTGGCAGGTGCAGGTCGTCAACGGCACCACCTTGAGGATCTCGCGCTGAACCAGATCGCGCTGCCCTTCGCCTGGCCGGTGGCCGACAAGGAGGAGGATTTTCTCCTCGGCGAGGCGAACCGCGCCGCCTTCGATCATCTCACCCGCTGGTCGCTCTGGCCGGTCATGGCGACTTTGGTCACGGGCCCGCGCAAATCGGGCCGAAGCCTGCTCGGCCGGATCTTCGTGCGCAAGACCGGCGGCCGGCTGTTCGACGACGCCGAGGACCATGACGAAGAGGCCTTGTTCCACGCCTGGAACGACGCGCAAGGCCGCCGCAAGCCGCTGCTGATCATCGCCGATCGGCCGCCGCCGCAATGGCAGGTCACGCTTCCCGACCTTCGTTCGCGGCTCGCCGCGACGCCCCATGTCGAGATCGGGCCGCCCGACGATGCCCTGATCGGCCAGCTCATCATCAAGCTGCTCGGCGACCGCGGCATCGCCGCTCCGGCCGAATTGGCCGATTATCTGGTCCCGAGGATCGAACGCAGCTATGTTTCGCTGATCATGGCCGTCGACATTCTCGACCGGGTGATGCTTTCGCATCATCGCCGGATGACAATTCCCTTGGCCAAGCGCGCGCTCGGCGAGGCGGGCCTGATCGAGCGCGCGCGGAAAGTTGCGGAATGATGGACGCGCACGCCGCCAAGGCCGCGAACGATTCCGACGCGCTCGGCCCCAGCGACGCGCGCCCCTCGCCTTATTTCAACCGCGAGCTTTCCTGGCTGGCGTTCAATCGCCGAGTCCTGGAGGAGGCGAGCAACGAGGCCCATCCGCTGCTCGAGCGGCTGCGCTTCCTCTCCATCTCGGGCAGCAACCTCGACGAATTCTTCATGGTCCGCGTCGCTGGCCTCAAGGGCCAGCAGCTCGCCGGCATCGAGGAGCCGTCCGACGACGGGCTCAACCCGATCCAGCAGCTCGCCGCCATCGCCACCCAGGCGGATGCGCTGACCGCGAGCCAGCAGGAGGTCTGGGCGTGCCTGCGCGCGGCCCTGCGCGATGCCGGCGTCGCGATGCTCGGCAATGACGAAATCGGCCCCGAGGAATCGCGCTGGCTCGAGGCGCATTTCCAGGGCCACATCTTTCCCGTCCTGACGCCCCAGGCGATCGATCCGGCGCATCCGTTTCCGTTCATCCCCAATAAGGGCTTCTCGCTGATCTTCGATCTGAAGCGCCTTTCGGACGGCGAGCCGATCCAGGAATTGCTGATGGTCCCGGCGGCGCTGCCGCGCTTCATCCGTCTGCCGGGCGATTCCGCGCGCTACGTCGCGATCGAGACCGTGATCCGCCGCCAGGTCGCGACGATCTTTCCGGGCTACGAGCTGCGCGGCGGCGGTGCGTTCCGAATCATCCGCGACAGCGACATCGAGATCGAGGAGGAAGCCGAAGACCTCGTCCGCTTCTACCGCACCGCATTGAAGCGCCGCCGCCGCGGCCGCGTCATCCGGCTGAAGCTCGAGGCGGATATCCCCGACGCGCTCGAGACCCTGGTCCGCGAAGGCCTCGATGCCAGCGAGGCTTTGGTCTACGAATCGACCGGCTTCCTGGGCATCGCCGATCTCGAGGCCTTGGTCGAAGAGGATCGACCCGACCTCAAATTCCCGCCCTTCAGCCCGCGCTTTCCCGAGCGGGTTCGCGAATATGGCGGCGATTGCTTCGCCGCGATCCGGGCCAAGGACATCGTCGTCCACCACCCTTATGAGAGCTTTGACGTCGTCGTCGCCTTCCTGCGCCAGGCTGCGCAGGACCCCGACGTGGTCGCGATCAAGCAGGCGCTCTACCGTGCCGGCAAGCAATCGGCGGTGATCAACGCGCTGATCGCCGCGGCCGAGGCCGGCAAGTCGGTCACCGCGGTCGTGGAATTGAAGGCGCGCTTCGAGGAAGAGCAGAATCTGATGTGGGCGAGCGCGCTCGAGCGGGCCGGCGTCCAGGTCGTCTACGGTTTCATCGAGTGGAAGACCCACGCCAAGATGTCGATGGTCGTCCGCCGCGAGGAAGGCAGCTACCGCACTTATTGTCACCTCGGCACCGGCAATTACCACCCGGTCACCGCCCGCATCTACACCGATCTGAGCTTCTTCACCGCCGATCCGCGGGTGAGCCGCGACGTCGCCCACATCTTCAATTACATCACCGGCTATATCGAGCCGCGCGGGCTCGAACTGGTCAATATGTCGCCGCACAATCTGCGCTCCAGCCTGTGCGCGCTGATCGACGTCGAGATCGGGCATGCCCGCGCCGGCAAGGAGGCCGGCATCTGGGCCAAGATGAACTCGCTGGTCGACGCCGCGATCATCGACAAGCTCTACGAGGCGAGCCAGGCCGGGGTCGATGTCGACCTGATCATTCGCGGCATCTGTTGCCTGAGGCCCGGCGTCCCCGGCCTCAGCGAAAATATCAGCGTCAAATCGATCGTCGGCCGTTTCCTCGAGCACAGCCGCATCTGGTGCTTCGGCAATGGCGACGCTTTGCCCAATCGCGAGGCCAGGGTCTACATCTCCTCGGCCGACTGGATGCCGCGCAATTTCGACCGGCGCGTCGAATATGCGCTTCCGATCGAGAACGACACGGTCCACGCCCAGATTCTCGATCAGGTGATGGTCGCCAACATCATCGACAACGAGCAAAGCTGGCGCCTCGATCCCGACGGCAGCTATGCCCGGATCGCGCCGGCGCCGGGCGAAAAGCCGTTCAACCTCCACCATTATTTCATGACCAACCCGTCGCTGTCGGGCCGCGGCGCCGCCCTGCACGCCAGCGGCGCGACCCCCAAGAAGCTCACTATCCCGCGCGGGAATTAAGATGTTCGCGGAGCAGCCGGTCGCGATCATCGACATCGGCTCCAATTCGGTCCGCCTCGTCGTCTATTCGGCGGCCAAGCGCATCCCCTCGGTCATCTTCAACGAAAAGGTGCTGGCGGGGCTCGGCCGCGACGTCGGCGAGATCGGCGAGGCGGCGCAGCAGCGCGCGCTCGCCGCGCTCGATCGCTTCCGCCTCTTGATCAAGCAGATGGGCGTGGTCCGGACCCGCACCGTCGCCACCGCGGCGGTGCGCGAGGCCTCGAACGGCGCCGCCTTTCTCGCCCGCGTCCGCCGCCTGGGCTTCGACCCGCGCATCCTTTCGGGCGAGGAAGAGGGGCGCAGGGCGGGGCAGGGCGTCCTCTCCGCCATTCCCGACGCGGACGGCATCGTCGGCGATCTCGGCGGCGGCAGCCTCGAGCTGGTCCACGTCGCCAAGGGCCGTGTCGGCCGCACCGCCTCGCTGCCGCTCGGCGTGCTGCGCCTCGACGCGCTCGCCGAGAAAGGCGAGGGCTCGTTCCGCAAGAAGGTCGCCAAGGCGGTCGCGGGCGCCGGCTTCGAGGGCGAAGCGGCGGGCCGGCCCTTCTACATGGTCGGCGGCAGCTGGCGCACGCTCGCCCGGCTGGACATGGCGTTGATCGGCCATCCGCTGCCGATCACCCACCAGCACGAAATCCCGATCGATCGTCCCCCCGGCCTCAGGGCGGCGCTGGCCAGGATGGACAAAGCGAGCGTCCGCGAAATCCCTTCGGTTTCGCAGTCGCGCTTCCCGACTTTGCCCAATGCGGCCCTGATGCTCGAGGCGCTGACCGAGACGCTCGATCCCGAGAAGCTGATCGTCTCGGGCTTCGGCATCCGCGAAGGCCTGCTCTACGACGAGCTGCCGCCGCAGGTCCGCGCGCTCGATCCGCTGATCGAAGCCGCGCGCGAGGTGGGAGCGGGGCACGGGCGCTTCGAGCAGCATGGCGACATGCTCGACGCCTGGATCGCGCCGGCCTTCGACGACGGGCCGAAAATGGCGCGCCTGCGCCTCGCGGCCTGCCTGCTCTCCGACATCGCCTGGGCCGCCCATCCCGATTTCCGGGCCGAGCGCGGCATCGACATGGCGCTGCACGGCAATTGGGTGGCGATCGACGCGCCGGGACGGGTGATGCTCGCCCAGGCCCTGTTCTGGAATTTCGGCGGCGGACGCGATCTGCCCTATCCCGCGATCGCGGCTTTGTGCAGCCCGGAGAAGCTCAGGCGCGCGGCGAATTGGGGCCTCGCCATGCGGCTGGGGCAACGGCTCAGCGGCGGGGTCGCGGCCTGCCTGAAGCGCACCACGCTGAGCCGCGGCGGCGACGCACTCCGGCTTCAGGCCGGCCGCCGCGACGCCGCCCTGCTCGGCGAGACGGTCGAGCGCCGCCTCAAGACGCTCGCGGCCGAATTAGGGCTGCGCTCGCAAATCGTCTCCGCCTGACCTCGGCTAGCCGCAGGCGAAGCGCTCCACCCGGCCTTGCGCGTCGAGATGGACGTTGAGCCGCTGCGGGCTGAAGTCCATCGTCACCATATCGCCGGGCCGGACCCAGCGCAGCCGCCGCGCGCCGCTGAGCCGCAGCGCCTCGGCGCCAAGCTCGGCCGTCGCCGTCCGCCCGGCCAGTGCGGCCGCCGCTTCGGCATGGCAGCCGGCGCGGGCCGGCTCTTCCTCAGTCGGCGTCGTCGCGCACCCCATCGTGACCAGCGCCAACGCGGCGATCGGGCTCTTCATTGTCGCTCTCCAATGCGGTCCGGGTCATGACGAGCTTGCCGCCCCGGATCGCAAAGGCCAGGCGGCCCTCGACCAGATCGAGCGCGTCGCGGCCGAATTCCTCGAATCGCCAGCCTTCGAGGATCGCCAGCCCCTCGCGCCGGCCGGCCGCCAGATGTTCGAGCTCCTCGGCTTTTGCGACGAGCCGCGGCGCGACGTTGGACTCGCGCGCCCGGATCTTGAGCAGCAGCTTGAGCAGATCCGCCACCAGCGCGCCTTCGCGGCCCAGCCCCGGCCCGCGCTCCTCGCGCAGCGGCAATTCGGAAGCCGCCAGCGGATCGGCAACGGCCAGCGCCTCCATCATCCGCGCGCCGATATCGTTGTTCCGCCAGGCCGCGGACAGGCCGCGCACCTGGCCGAGCGCCTCCTGGCCCGCCGGCGGGTGCATGGCGACGTCGGCCAGCGTCTCGTCCTTCATGATCCGGCCGCGCGGCAGATTCTTGCCGCGCGCCTCGATCTCGCGCCATGCGGCGAGCGCCTTCAGACGGCCGAGCGCGTCGGCGCGCCGGGTCTGGATCTTGACCCTTTTCCAGGCGAGCGCGGGATCGTTGATATAATTGGCGGGATCGGCGATCCGCTCCATCTCCTGGTCGAGCCAGCCGCCGCGCCCGGTCCGCCGCAGCCGCTCGAGCATCTTGGGGAACAGCTCGGCCAGATGGGTGACGTCGCCGATCGCATAATCGATCTGGCGCTTGTCGAGCGGGCGCCGCGCCCAATCGGTGAAGCGCGCGCCCTTGTCGAGGATTCGGCCCAAGAGGCTCTCGACCAGATTCTGGTAGCCGACCTGCTCGCCCAGCCCCAGCGCCATCGCCGCCACCTGGGTGTCGAACAGGGGATGGGGCGTGCCGCCGGTGAGGTTGAAGACGATCTCGATATCCTGCCCGCCGGCGTGGAAGACCTTGAGGACATGCTCGTTGTTGACGAACAGGTTCAGCAGCGGCGTCAGGTCGATCCCCTCCGCCTTGGGATCGATCGCCGCCGCCTCCTCGCTATTGGCGACCTGAAACAGGCACAGGTCCGGCCAATAGGTGTTTTCGCGCATGAACTCGGTATCGACCGCGACGAATTCGGATCGGGCGAGCCGTTCGCAGAGCTTTTCGAGGGACTCGGAATCGGAAATCAGGGGATGGATACGCATTTGCCGGCCCTCATAGCGGGCCCTCCGCGCTTGACAAAGCGCGTTCGGTGACGCGAAGCGCTCGCACACAATCTTTTCCCCAACTTAATTCGTTTCGAAAGCGATCCACGATGCACGCCTATCGTACCCACAATTGCGGCGAGCTCCGCGAAAGCGACGTCGGCGCGCGGGTGAAGCTGTCCGGCTGGGTGCACCGCAAGCGCGATCATGGCGGCGTCCTGTTCGTCGACCTGCGCGACCATTATGGCCTCACCCAGATCGTTGCAAAAGCGGGCAGCAAGCCGTTGGAAATCCTCGAGCATCTGCGCGCCGAATCGGTGGTGACGGTCGCGGGAGAGGTCGTCTCGCGCGGGCCCGAAGCGGCCAATCCGAACCTGCCGACCGGCGCGATCGAAATAGTCGCCGACGCCGTTACGATCCAGTCCGCCGCCGAGGAGCTGCCGCTGCCGGTTGCGGGGGAGGCCGACTATCCAGAGGATATCCGGCTTCGCTATCGCTACCTCGACCTGCGCCGCGAGCGGCTCCATGCCAACATATTGCTGCGCTCGAACGTGATCGGATCGATCCGGCGGCGCATGATCGATTCCGGCTTCGTCGAGTTCCAGACCCCGATCCTGACCGCGTCCAGCCCCGAAGGCGCGCGCGACTATCTGGTGCCGAGCCGCGTCCACCCCGGCAAATTCTACGCGCTCCCGCAGGCGCCGCAGATGTTCAAGCAGTTGATCATGGTCGCCGGCTTCGACAAGTATTTCCAGATCGCGCCCTGCTTCCGCGACGAGGACGCCCGCGCCGACCGCTCGCCCGGCGAATTCTACCAGCTCGATTTCGAAATGAGCTTCGTTACGCAAGACGATGTTTTCGAAGCGATCGAGCCGGTGCTGGCCGGCGTGTTCGAGGAATTCGCGAACGGCAGGTCGGTCACCCCAGCAGGCCAATTCCCGCGCATCCCCTTCAAGGAGGCGATGCTCAAATACGGCTCGGACAAGCCCGATCTGCGCAACCCGATCATGATTTCCGACGTGTCCGGCCATTTCGAGGGCTCGGGCTTCGGCCTGTTTGCCCGCATCATCGAGGGCGGCGGCAGCGTCCGCGCCATCCCGGCGCCCGGCACCGCGGAGAAGAGCCGCAAATTCTTCGACGACATGAACGAATGGGCGCGCGCCGAAGGCCATGCGGGCCTTGGCTACATCACCCAGAAAGGCGGCGATCTCGGCGGCCCGATCGCCAAGAACCATGGCGAGGAGGCGACCCGCGCCCTGATCGCTGAACTGGGCCTCGGCCCCGACGACGGGATCTTCTTCGCCGCCGGCAAGGCCGATCAGGCGGCCAGGCTCGCCGGCGCGGCCCGCGCCCGGATCGGCGAAGAGCTCGGCCTGATCGAGGAAAATGCTTTCAAATTCTGCTGGATCGTCGATTTTCCGATGTACGAATATGACGAGGAATCGAAGCGGGTCGACTTCTCCCACAACCCCTTTTCGATGCCCCAGGGGGGGCTCGAGGCGCTTGAGGGCAAGGACCCGCTCGACATCCTCGCCTTTCAATATGACATCGTCTGCAACGGGGTGGAGCTCTCCTCCGGCGCGATCCGCAACCATCGCCCCGACATCATGTACAAGGCGTTCGAAATCGCGGGCTATTCGCAGGCCGATGTCGACACCAATTTCGCCGGCATGATCAACGCTTTCAAGTTCGGCGCGCCGCCGCACGGCGGCTCGGCGCCGGGCATCGACCGGATCGTCATGCTGCTCGCCGGAGAACCCAACATCCGCGAGGTCGTCCTCTTCCCGATGAACCAGCGCGCCGAGGATCTGATGATGAACGCGCCCGGCGAGGTCAGCGCCAGGCAGCTGCGCGAGCTCCACATCCGAATCGTGCCCCCTTCCGGGACAGGCGCGAAGGACCCCGCCAAGATCGTGGCGCCCGAATAAGGCGCCTGCTAATCAGGGGAAATGGCGATCAACCTGTGGGACTATGAAGCGGCCGCCCCGTTCGAGGGCGATTATGAAAAGGCGCTCGACGATCTGCAGGAGCGGCTCGCCCGCCTGTTTGTCTCGCTCCACGTCCACAAGAAGAAGGCGATCCTGGTCTTCGAAGGCTGGGATGCGGCGGGGAAGGGCGGGGCGATCCAGCGCCTGACCGCGGGGTGCGATCCGCGCAGCTTCAAGGTCTGGCCGATCTCCGCGCCCGGCGAGGAGGAGAAGGCGCACCATTATCTGTGGCGCTTCTGGCGGCGCATGCCGAAGGCGGGCGAGGCCGCGATCTTCGACCGCTCCTGGTACGGCCGGGTCCTGGTCGAGCGGGTCGAGGAGCTTGCGAGCGAGGCCGAATGGCGCCGCGCCTATGACGAGATCAACGAGCTCGAGGCCCAGCTGAGCTATGACGGCACGATCATCGTCAAGCTCTTCTTCCACATCACCCGGGAGACCCAGGACAGGAGGCTGAAGGCCCGCCTCGACCATGTTTGGAAGCGCTGGAAGGTCGGCCCCGAGGATTTGCGCAACCGCGCGCGGCGCGACGATTATCTCGGCGCTCTCAAGGACATGTTCGCGCATACCGACACGCGCTGGGCCCCCTGGACCGTGATCGATGGCAATAACAAGAAATCGGCGCGGATCGCGGCGTTGACGCGCGTCGCCGAGGCGCTGGCGGCGGCGCTGCCCAAGGACCCACCCCCGATCAGTCCCGAGATGGAACAACTGACACGGCAAATCCGCAAGGCGAAAGACTGAGCCTCTCGCTTCCGCCGGCTTTGGGTTACTATCCCGCGTTGAACATGAGGAGACGGCCGATGCCGCGCCGCGCGCTCTTGATCCTTCTTGCCCTTGCCGGCCTGTCGGCCTGCTCATGGGGCTATGACGGTTACGGCCATGGCGGCCATGATCCGTCCGGCCCCGCTTATGGCGGGCGCGAATGGGCCGAGCCGCGCCGCCCCTTCGAGGGCGAGCTGACCGGCCCCGGCAGCGCGATCCTCGACGACTGGCTCAAGGAGACGCCCGAGGGCCGTGCGATCGTCACCCTCGGCTTTCGCGACGCCGCGCGGGGCGTGGTCAGCGAAGACGTAGCTCACCGCGCCAACCTCTGGTTCCGCCTCTATGCCGACCAGAATCGCGACATGATCATCACCGATCCGGAGATCCGCACCGCTTTGGTAGCCGCCGCGGGGCGCTACGTGCGCCGCCCTCACGGATAGGAAATCGCCACCACCTCATAGTCGCGTTCGCCGCCGGGCAGCGTCACCCGGCGGGTATCGCCGACCGCGGCGCCGCGCACCGCGCGGGCGATCGGCGAATAATAGCTGATCCTTCCCGCAGAGGCGTCCGCTTCGTCCTCTCCGACCAGGGTCACGATCCTCTCCTGGTCGTCTTCGTCGGCGAGAGTCACGGTGGCGCCGAACCAGGCCCGGCTCCGATCCTCCTGGCGCGCCGGATCGGTGACCTTGGCGGCAGCCATCCGCTTCGACAGGAAGTTGATCCGCCGGTCGATCTCGCGCAGCCGCTTGCGTCCACATTGATAATCGGCATTTTCCGAGCGGTCGCCATTGGCCGCCGCCCAGGCGATCGTCTCGAGCAGCTGCGGCCGCTCGCCGGCATACAGGGCCTCATATTCCTCCCGCAGCCGGCGGAAGCCGTCGGGGCTGATGTAATTGGGGCGCTCGGCCATCAGCCCCGCGCTTCAGCGGATCGCGCGCGTGCCGAGGAAATAGGAGACGCGCCCGCCCGAGCGGCCCCCGCTTGGGCTCATCAGGTCGTAGACCATCGCATTCTCGATCACGCGCTGAACATAATTGCGCGTCTCGGAGAAGGGGATTTTCTCGATCCAGTCGATCACGTCCGTACCCGGCCGGCGCGGATCGCCGTTGAGCGCGATCCACTGGGGCACCCGGCCAGGCCCGGCATTGTAGGCGACCGCGACCAGCACGAGATTGTTGCCGAACCGGTCCATCAGCCCGGTCAAGTGAAAGGAGCCGAGAAGGATGTTGTAGTCCGGATCCTCGGTCAGCCGGCTTAGCGAATAGGGAATTCCAAGACGCCGCGCCTCCATCGAGGCGGTTGCGGGCATGAGCTGCATCATGCCCCGGGCCCCGGCGGAACTGACCGCGCTTCGCTCGAACGAGCTTTCCTGGCGCATGATGCCGTGCGCCGCCGCCCAAACGTGGCGGTAGGCGGCGGGGATGCTCACTTCCGGAAAAGCGGGGCGTTCGTAGAAGGTGTCGCCGTTCGACCGCGCTTCGCGCGCCGCCCAGACGCCCATGTCGAGCCGGCCGATCGCCCGCCCATATTCGGCGGAAACGGCGCGATCGCGGTTGGAGTCGAGCGCGCTCGCCAGCGCGCGGACGAAAACGGTCTGATCGGCGCGCCGGCCGACGGAGCCGAGATAGCGGATCGCCTCGGCCAGCGGCCGGCGCGCGAAGGAGGCGCGCTCCTCGGCCGTGCTCGGCGGCGCGGCCGGGGGCGGGGGCGGCGTGCGACCGAGCCGCTCGAGCGCGAGCAGGCCGTAAAACTGGTCGGGCGAGCCCGCGGCCTGCTCCAGCCAGGCAGTGGCGCGGTCACGCTGGCCGGCCGCGGTCGCGGCGCGCGCCGCCCAGTAGAAGCCCTTGGCGCGGGTCTGCGAAGATTGGGCGGCGCGGCCGTAGCGGTCGAACATCGCCGCCGCCTCCAGGTGGCGGCCGCCGTTCATCGCCGCCTGCCCGGCGAGCCAGGTCAGGTTGGTATATTCGTCGCGCTCGCCATAGGAGCGGCGGCTGACGTCGGTGCCGGCGGGGAAGATGTCGTCGACCTGGCTCGCGATCTGATAGACGGCCTGCCACTGCCGGTCGGCCGCCGCGGCGCGGGCGATGACCAGCACCGCCTCCATGAACTTTTCGGGATTGGCGGGCGGCGCCGACAGCCGCCTCTGCTGGGCGAGCAATTGCCGCGAGCCGAGGGAATTTCCGCTCGCCCGCAGCCAGGTCGCCCGGTCGATCAGCAGCCCCGCATCGCTTATGCCGGCCGGCCCGGCCGCGGCGGCCCGCGAGGCCGCGTCGGCCGAACGATTCTGCAGCGCCAGCCGCGCCTCGAACACCGGCCGGCGCGAAGGCGAGGCCCAGGCGAGGGCGCGCGCGGCGCTCTGCCGGTCGCCGTTGGAAAGGAGGACGTCCAGCCGCCGGTCATGGTCCTGCGCGGTGAAGACACCCGGGAAAGTGGCGAGCAGCCTCTGCTCGACCTCGGGCGGAAGCACGCCAGCGGTCCAGGCGCGCCGCGCGGACGCGCGCGCCTCCTCGGTCTGCCGGCCCGCCTGAAGCACGAAGGCGAGGTGGGCATGGCCGGCGGACTTGGTCGGCGGGAAGACGCTGAAATAGCGTAGCACGTCCACGCCCGCGACCTGATCGACCAACAGCCGGCGCTCCGCCGCGCCGCGCATCGCCGCCTCGCCGGGCCAGCCGCGATGGCCAAGCAGGAAGCCGGCATAAACCGAGAAATGCTGGGAATCGCTCTGGCGCAGGCTGTTCCAGCGATCGATGTCGCGTGCGATCGCGCTCGACGCCACCGGGGCGTAGTTCGGGCCCTGCGCCGCCCCGGCCGGAGCCAATTGCGCCGCCGCCACCGCGGACGCTCCGATGAGGAGCAACAGGCCCGCTTTTCCATGCACGCTGGACAGAATGACTACCCCCTCCTTATCAGGCCATGAACATCGCCGCGATGTTCCGTTCGGCGGACCCTAAGACGAGCCGCGTCCCGAGGTGAAGGAGGCAAGGATGTTCAGGGGCTCGATCCCGGCTCTGGTGACGATTTTCCGCGACGAAGCGTTGGATGAGCGCGCCTATCGGGATTTCTGCGCGTGGCAGATCGAAGAAGGAAGTCATGGACTGGTTCCGTGCGGCACGACCGGGGAGGGCGCCACGCTCGATTCGGCCGAGCATCGGCGCGCGATCGAAATCTGCGTCGAGGCCGCGGCGGGCAAGGTCCCCGTGATCGCCGGCTGCGGTTCGAACGATACCCGCCAGGCCATCGAATATACGCGTGTCGCCAAGGCGGCGGGCGCCGATGCGGCGCTGCACGTGCCGCCTTATTACAACCGCCCCAACCAGGACGGCGTCTACGCCCATCTCGCCGCCGTCGCCGAAGCCGTCGACATTCCGATCGTGCTCTACAACGTGCCCTCGCGGACGATCACCGACATTGCGGTGGAGACGATGGCCCGGCTCGCGCGCATCGCCAACGTCGTCGCGGTCAAGGACGCGACCGGCAATCTCGCCCGGGTTTCCGCTCAGCGCCTCGCCTGCGGAGCGGAGTTCGTCCAGCTCTCGGGCAATGACGACATGGCGCTCGGCTTCAACGCGATGGGCGGGACGGGCTGTATCTCGGTCACCGCCAACGTCGCCCCGCAGCTCTGTGCCGAATTCCACAATGCTTGCCTTTCAGGGGATTGGCAGGCAGCTCTCATACTCCAGGACAGGCTCTATCCGCTCCATGCAGCTTTGTTCACAGACGCCTCGCCCGGCCCGGTCAAATATGCGCTCGGCCGCGTCCGCCCCGATTTCGCCTCCGCCCTGCGTCTGCCGATGACACCGCCCTCCGAAGCCAGCCGCAAGGCCGTCGACGCCGCGCTCGCTTATGCGGGCCTGCTGTAGCTGGAGGCGATCGGTGCCCCGGGAGAAGATCGACCCCCATCTCGTTGCACGCCTGATCGAGGCCCAGTTCCCTGACTGGGCGGACCTACCGGTCACAAGCATCGAGCCGGGCGGCTGGGACAATCGCAGCTTCCGCCTCGGCGACAAGATGGTCGTTCGGCTGCCAAGCGCCGCTTGCTACAGCGCCCAGATCGAAAAGGAGCAACGCTGGCTGCCGGTTCTTGCCCGCGAGCTTCCTGTGCCGGTTCCCGTGCCGCTGGCTCTGGGCCGGCCAGGCGAGCTTTTTCCCTGGCACTGGTCCGTCTACGCGTGGCTCGAGGGCGAGACCGCCGCCCGGCGCCGACCGGTCGGTTCGCTGCGTTTCGCCCGCTCGCTCGCCGCCTTCCTCGCCGCTCTCCAGCGGATCGACTCTAGCGCGGGACCGGCGCCGGGCGACCACAATTTCCATCGCGGGGCGCCGCTGGAGCATTATGACCGGGAGACGCGCGATGCCATTGCCCGCTTGGGCAGGTCGATCGACGCTCGCGGGGCAACCGGCGTGTGGGAGGCCGCGCTAGGCTCGCGATGGCGGCGGCCCCCGGTCTGGGTGCATGGCGACATCAGCGCGGAAAACCTCCTGGTCGCGGGGGGCGAACTTGGCGCGGTCATCGATTTCGGCTGCTGCGGGGTCGGCGACCCGGCCTGCGACCTTGTTATGGCCTGGACCTTCTTTGGACCGCAGGAACGAGCCGCCTTCCGTGCCGCCCTGCCGCTGGACTCCGGCACCTGGACGCGTGGGCGCGGATGGGCGCTATGGAAGGCGCTGATATCGCTTGCCGCAGCGACCGGCTCCGCCCAGGGCGATCCGGCTCGCTTCACGCTCGCCCAAGCCCTCGACGACCATGATGTGCAGGCATGACCAGGTAATTTCCGGTCGCGCTTCCACTTGGCCTGGGTAAACTCTATCTGCGCTTCATGGCCCGCCCGCGCCCCCTCGAGTTCGACAAGAAGAAGGTCGTCGCCGAGAATCGGCGGGCGCGGTTCGATTATGCGATCGAGGACAAGTTCGAGGCGGGAATCGCGCTGACCGGCACCGAGGTGAAGTCCTTGCGGTTCGGCGAAGGCTCGATCGCGGAGAGCTATGCCGAGGTGAAGGAGGAGGAGGTCTGGCTGGTCAACGCCAACATCCCCGAATTCAGCCACGGCAACCGCCATAATCACGAGCCCAAGAGGCCGCGCAAGCTGCTCCTCCACCACCGCCAGATCGCCAAGCTCTACGGCGCGGTCGCGCGCCAGGGCATGACGCTCGTGCCGCTTTCCATCTATTTCAACGGCCGCGGCCGGGCGAAGGTCGAACTCGCGCTGGCCAAGGGCCGCAAAGCGCATGACAAGCGCGATTATGAGAAGGAAAAGGACTGGAAGCGGGAGCAGGGCCGCCTGATGCGCCAGCATGGCTGAACCCAAAAACTGGCTCGCCCGGACGATCGCCAACAACATGCCGAGCCGCGAGCAGATGGCGCAGAGCCGCTGGGTCAAGCCGTTCGGCCAGCGCATCCTCCATTCGGAATTCTGGCGCTTCACGCGCCGCTCGGTGCCGCGCGGCGTCGCGATGGGCCTGTTCGTAGGGGTCTTTTTCCTGATACCGGGGGTCCAGATCATCGGCGCGGCCTTGTTCTGCGTTCCGGTGCGCGGCAACATCCCGATCGCCGCGGGCATGACCTTCCTCACCAACCCCTTCACCACGCCCTTCCTGATTCTGGCCTCGATCCCGGTCGGCAATCTGTTCGGCTTCCATGCCGATGCGGCGGCGGTCACCGCCATGTACAATCGCAGCGCTCCGATCCGGGACTGGCTCGCCTGGCTCGCCTCGGACGCGGCGCCGGCCCTGATCTCGGGCCTGTTCATCATCGCTTTGGCAAGCGGGATCGTCGGCTATTTCATAGCGGTTGTCGTCTGGCGCGGGTGGATCGGCCGCAAGTGGCGGCGGCGGGCATCCAGGATGGCGCGCGCCGATTGATCGCCCGGCGCGCCCTGCTATACCGCGCCCGCACACCCCCAGCCCCGGGAACCCGCTCATGCGCAAGCTTTTCGCCACCCTGATCGCCGCCACGGCGCCCGTGCGGCGGGTCCCTCTCCGGTAGGGATGGCGAGCGCGGCCTCCCTCGCGATCGGCGATTCCGGCCATCGACGGCTCGATCTTTCGCTCGTCCTGTTCGGCCTCGCCGGCCTCGCGTCCGCGGCGCTCTTGCTGTGGGCGGTCGGCGACCCGATCTTCGCCGCCGCCTTTCTCGCCGGGCTGATCGGCGCCGGCGGTATCCTCCTGCTCGTCCGGCGCAGGCCGGCGCTCGGCGTCGCGGCACCGGCGCAAGCGGGCCAGGACCTCGCATTGCTCCACGACGCGCTCGACGGGGTCGGCGCGTCGCTGGCGGCGGCGGTCTCGGACAGCGAGGGCCGGCTGATCTGCGCCAACCGGGCCTGGACCGGCTGGTTCGGCGCCGACGCGCTTCCGTTGGCGCTGGCCCGCGCCGCGCCGACCGCGCGGCGCGAGAAATCGGTGCAAATCCCGCCGATCCATATCGGCGGCCAAGCCTACGAAGGCGAGGTCAGCCTCGCCGGCGCCGGCGAGGGCCTGCTGCTGTGGCGGATCGGGCGCGCCGGCAATGAGAATCTGGCGCGCGAGGCGCGGCGCCTGATCGCGGGCGAAGCCGGGCGCAGGATGGGGGAAGCGGGGCTGATGGTGGTAGTGGTCGACGCCGCCGGCACGATCCTCGCCGCTAACGGGGCGTTCGCGGTCCGCGCCGCCGGGCCGGAAGGCGAGGGGAGCGCCGTCGAGGGCAGCCCGTTCGTCGGCCATCTCGCCGCCTCGGCCGGCGGCCAGTTCCATTTCGCGGCAGAGGGCAAGGCCGCGCCGCCCCTGCGGATCGTCCAGATTCCGGCCGGCGACGATGAAGCCGCGCTCTCGATGTTTCTGCTGCTCGACGACATTCCCGGCCCGCGCGGCGAGGACGAGAATGCCCATGTCCATACCTTGCTGGACAGCCTGCCGCTCGGCCTCGCGCTCGCCGACACCGACGGCCGCTTCATCTTTTTGAACAAGGTGTTCCGCAAGGCGGTCGGCCTCGCCCCGGGCGACCGCCCGATCTGGCCCGGCGACCTCGTCGTCGACGAAGACAAGGCGGCGGTGTCCGACGCCGTGCGCCGTTTCGGCCGCGGCCGGCCGATGTCGGGCGACCTCGCCGTGCGCCTCAAGTCCAACGCCGAGGAGCCGGTGGCGATGACCGTCGCCGGCGCCCGGGGCCTTGGCAATGCCGCGGTGCTGCTCAGCCTCAAGGACAATGGCGAGGAGGCGCGGCTCAAGCGCGAGATCGCCCAGGCGACCAAGATGCAGGCGGTCGGGCAATTGGCGGGCGGCGTCGCCCACGATTTCAACAATATCCTGACCGCGATCCTTGGCACTTGCGACCTGATGATGATGCGCCACACGCCGGGCGATTCGGACTATGACGACATCCAGCAGATCCGCTCCAATTCCAACCGGGCCGCCAATCTGACGCGGCAGCTGCTCGCTTTCTCGCGCCAGCAGACCTTGCGCCCGCAGGTGCTCCAGCTCCCCGACGTCGTCGCCGAGGTCTCGCATCTGCTCGACCGCCTTTTGGGTGAGCGGATCAGGCTCGAGGTCAAGCACGGCCGCGGCCTGGGCGCCGTCCGCGCCGATCCGGGCCAGCTCGAGCAGGTGATCGTCAACCTCTCGGTCAACGCCCGCGACGCGATGATCGCCAAGGATCCGCTGGGGGGCGGCACATTGACCCTGCAGACCTTCGCCGTTTCGGCCGACGACGTGCGCCGGATGGGCAGCGACGTCCTCCCGATCGGCGACTATACGGCGATGAAGGTCACGGACACCGGGACCGGCATCCCGCAAAATCTGATGGGCAAGATTTTCGAGCCCTTCTTCACCACCAAGGAAGTGGGCAAGGGGACCGGCCTGGGCCTTTCCACAGTCTACGGCATCGTCAAGCAATCGGGCGGCTTCATCTTCGCCGAATCGCAGGTCCGCAAGGGCACCAGCTTCACCATCTATCTGCCGGTCCACCGCGCTCATGCGGGCGAGGCGCCGGCCAAAGCCAGGCCGAAAGAGAAAGCCGGCGAGCTCTGGGGCACTGGGACGGTGCTGATCGTCGAGGACGAAGTCATGGTCCGCACCGTCGCCGAGCGCGCATTGGCCCGCCACGGCTACAGCGTGCTGGTCGCCGAAAATGGCGAGGCGGCGCTCGAAATCCTGGGCCGCGAGGACAAGGTCGATCTGATGATCTCCGACGTCGTCATGCCGACGATGGACGGCCCGACCACGGTCCGCGCCGCTAGGCTGATGCACCCCGATCTGCCGATCCTGTTCATCTCCGGCTATGCCGAGGAGCAATTGCGCAAGTCGATCGACATCCCCAACGTCGCCTTCCTCGCCAAGCCCTTCTCGGTCCGGCAGCTCGCCGAAACCGTCCGCGACGTGCTCGCCGCGAAATAACCCGCTCGACGGCCAGGAAGAAAAGGAATCCTCTTTTTCTTTTCGAAACAGCCGCTAAGGCCTCCGCATGGCGGGGCCCACCAGATCGATCCTGATCGTCGAGGACGAACCGCTGATCGCGATGATGCTCGAGGATTTCCTCGAGACTTTGGGCCACAAGGTCGTCGCCTGCTGCGACGATGTCGACACCGCGCTCGGCCATGTCGAGGCGGGCGGCTTCGAGGTCGCGATCCTCGACGTGTCGCTCAAGGACGGGCGCAAGGTCTGGCCGGTCGCCGATCGCCTCGCTCTGGCCGGCACGCCCTTCGTCATCGCCACCGGCGGCCATGTCGATCCTCCCCCGGCCGAGCATGCCGGAGCCCCGCTCCTCGCCAAGCCCTATACGATCGATTCGATCGAGCCCGCGCTGGACCGGGCCTGCGGCGCCTGAAGGGCGGGCGGGACTTTGGGACGCAAAAGCTTGATCCTGTCCCTCCTTCTCGTGCCGGCGCTCCTTTATCTTGCCTTGTGCGCGATCCTGTTCTTCGCCCAGACCAGCCTGCTCTTCCCGACGAGCCAGGTCGGCCCGGCAGGACCGCCGCCGCCCGGCGCCGAGCGCCTGGAGCTTGCCTCCGCTTCCGGTGAACGCCTCGCCGGCCTCCACATTCCGCCGGCGCATCGCACCGCCGGGCGCCTGCTCATCCTCGGCTTCGGCGGCAATGCGACCAATGCGCAGGAGACCGCGGCGCTCCTCCACGATCTCTATCCCGAAGCGGATGTCGTCGCCTTCCATTATCGCGGCTATCCGCCGAGCGAGGGCAGGCCGGGCGCCGCCGCGCTTCGCGAAGACGCCGTCCTTATCCACGATTTCGCCCGCGCGCGCTTTCCCGCCGGACGCATCGTCGCAATCGGCTTCAGCATCGGCAGCGGCGTCGCCGCCGCGCTCGCCGCCGAGCGGCCGCTCGACGGGCTGATCCTGGTCACCCCCTTCGATTCGCTCGCCCGGGTCGCCGCGGCGCATTATCCCTGGCTGCCGGTGCGCCTGCTGTTCCGCCATGATCTGGAGCCCGCCCGGGACCTGCAGCGCTCGCACACGCCGCTCGCGATCGTCGCCGGCGGACGCGATACGTTGATTCCGCCCGCCCGCACCGACGCGCTCCGCCTCGCCGCGCCGCTACTCCGTTACGACCGCGTGTTTGAGAATAGTGGCCACAACGATATCTATGGCCATCCAGCCTTCCCGCCGGCAATGCGCGAGGCCCTTCGCAGCCTTCGAACGGAGATTCCGAGCGAATTGTAAGTTCCCCTCTTGTTCTCATGGAACACTTCGTGTACATGAGGCCACACGCGTTGACCTATGGCGCGGCCGGACTAAGGGGAGAACAGCCATGGCGGCATCACTTCAGATCGTTTCCGACAGGAGCCCGATGGACAGCGACAAGCAAAAGGCACTCGACGCCGCGCTCGCGCAGATCGACCGCGCGTTCGGCAAGGGGTCGGCGATGCGATTGGGCTCGCGCGAGGCGATCGATATCGAGACCATCTCGACCGGCTCGCTGGGCCTCGACATCGCGCTCGGCATCGGCGGCCTGCCGCGTGGCCGGGTCGTCGAAATCTACGGGCCGGAGAGTTCGGGCAAGACGACCCTGGCGCTGCACGCGGTCGCCGAGGCGCAGAAGGCCGGCGGAGTCGCCGCCTTCATCGACGCCGAGCATGCGCTCGATCCGATCTACGCCCGCAAGCTTGGCGTCGACGTCGACAACCTCATCGTCTCGCAGCCCGATACGGGCGAGCAGGCGCTCGAGATCACCGACACCCTGGTCCGCTCCAACGCGGTCGACATATTGGTCATCGATTCGGTCGCCGCTCTGGTGCCGCGCGCCGAGATCGAGGGCGAGATGGGCGATAGCCATGTCGGCCTCCAGGCGCGTTTGATGTCGCAATCCCTGCGCAAGCTGACCGGCTCGATCTCCAAGTCCAAATGCCTGGTCATCTTCATCAACCAGCTTCGGATGAAGATCGGCGTCATGTACGGCAATCCCGAGACAACCACCGGCGGCAACGCGCTCAAATTCTACGCCAGCGTCCGACTCGACATCCGCCGCACCGGTCAGATCAAGGAGCGCGACGAGATCACCGGCAACACCACCCGCGTCAAGGTGGTCAAGAACAAGCTCGCGCCGCCGTTCAAGCAGGTCGAATTCGACATCATGTACGGCCAGGGCATCTCGAAGCTGGGCGAGATTCTCGATCTCGGCGTCAAGGCCGGGCTGGTCGAGAAATCGGGCTCATGGTTCAGCTACGATTCGATCCGGATCGGCCAGGGCCGCGAGAACGCCAAAGCCTATCTCGGGGAAAATCCCGAGGTCGGCGAGCGGATCGAGCGGGCGATCCGCGGCCACACCGATCAGGTCGCCGAAGCTTTGATGGTCGGCCCCGATTCCGAGGATGAGCTTTAGGCCTTTTTTCGGCCTTCCAGGCGTCCACTTCGTCCACTTTGGTCAGAGGAGGGCCGCGTCCGCTCCGGCGGGCGCGGCCATTTCCGCGGGATTGGCCCAGATCGCGGCGAGCAAGGCGAACGCGCCGCAAATGGCGAAGCCCGCGACCAGCGGCAATGTGGTCCCGTCGAACATCTGGCCGATGACGAGGCCGATCAGCGCCCCGCCGGTGGTCCCGATCAGCCCCTGCAGCGCCGAGGCCGTCCCGGCGATATGGCCGACCGGCTCCATCGCGAGCGCGCCGGCATTGGCGCCGACCAGGCCGAAACAGGCCAGGGTCAGCGCCTGGAGGAGGACGAAGATCCAGAGCGTTTCGCCGAAGACCAGCACGATGCCGAAATGGACCAGCGACATGATCGTCAGCGCGGCCAGCGCGAGGAGCAACAGGAGCCGCGCCCCGAACCGCATGACCAGCCGCGAATTGGCGTAGGAGCTCAGCGCCATCGGCCCGGCGATGCAGGCGAAGACCAGGCCGATCAGGCCGGGCCGTTCGAACACGTCGAACACGATCTGCTGGATCGAGCCGATGAAGGCGAACAGGCCGCCGAAGGCCAGGGTCGAGGCGACCGTATTGCCGATCGAGGCGCGGATGCGCAGCGTCGCCCAGGCAGCCGCGCCGATGCTCGCGGCGGAGAGCGGCCTGCGGTCCGCCGCGGCCAGCGTCTCGGGCATTCTGATGCCGCCCCACAAAGCGAGCGCGAGGCCGTAGGCCGCCAGCGCGATGAAGATGTGCCGCCAGCTGCCGATCGCCAATATGCCCTGGCCGATGGTCGGCGCGAGCACCGGCACGAACATGAACACGATCATCACCAGCGACATCACCTGCGCCATGGCGGAACCGCGGAAACGGTCGCGGACGATCGCCACGACGAGCACCCGCGTGCCGCCCGCCGCCACGCCCTGCATGAAGCGGGCGGCGAGCAACAGGTCCATGCTTCCGGCCAGCCCCGCCAGCGCGCCGAACAAGGCGTAAAGCAGCATGCAGCCGACCAGCAGGGTCTTGCGCCCGAACCGGTCGGCGAACGGCCCGTAAAAGAGCTGCGCCCCGCCGAAGCCGAGCAGATAGGCGGTGATGACCAGCTGTCGCTTATTATCCTCGGTGACGCCGAGCGCCTCGCCGATCGCGGGCAGGGCCGGCAGCATCGCATCGATCGCAAGCGCGTTCGCCGCCATCAGGGCGGCGATCAGCACGACGAACTCTTTCTTGCCCGGCACGCGGGCTTCGGTGGGCTGCATCGCTGTCACGTCTCGGAAAGATCGGCCTGCCGCTCTGCCCAAGCGCCGGCGCGTGGGCAAGTTCCAATTGCCGGCGCGCCCGGCTAGGAGGACGCGATGACGGAAGCATCCGAATGGCGCGGTCGCGTCGGCGACATTTGGGCCAAGGAATGGCAGCGCACCGATCGCTCGTTGGCGCCGGTCAACGATGCGCTGGTCGCCGCGGCGGCGGCCGAGGCCGCGTCCTTCGACCGCCCGCGCATCCTCGACCTGGGCTGCGGGGCCGGCGCGACCAGCTTCGCCCTCGCCGACGCGCTCCCCAATTGCGAGATCGTCGGTATCGACCTGTCCGAGGCGCTGATCGCCGCCGCGAGAGAACGCGCCACAGGCCGGCCGAATCTGCGCTTCGAGGTCGCCGACGCGGCGGGCTGGGCGCCCGCTTCCGCCGGGTTCGATCTGATCGTCTCGCGCCACGGCGTGATGTTCTTCGACGATCCGGTCGCCGCCTTCGCCCATCTTCGCGCGCTCGCCGCGGCCGACTCGCGGCTCATATTTTCCTGCTTCCGGGAGCGGGCCGACAATCAATGGGCGGCTGCGCTGCTCCCGATATTCGCACGTTTCGCGCCCGACGCGCTGGCCGCGCCGGAACCGCCGACCGGCCCGTTCGCGTTCGGCGACCGCGCGCGAATCGAAGCGATCCTGGCAAAGGCCGGCTTCGCCGCGCCGGACATTTGCGCCTTCGACTTCGATTTCGTCGCCGGAGCGGGCGATGATCCGGTCGCCGACGCAATCGCCTATTTCCGCCGGATCGGCCCGTTCGCGCGCCTGCTGCGGTCGCTCGACGAGGGCGCGGCCAGGGAGGCGACCGCGCACCTGGCCGAGATCGTTGTGGCGCACCGGGCCAATGGCCGAATCGTCTTCCGCGCCGCCGCCTGGATCGTCACCGCAAAGGCCAGAAAATCATGATCGTCGTCCACCATCTCGAAAACTCGCGCTCGCAACGGATTCTCTGGCTGCTCGAGGAGCTCGGCCTCGAATATGAGGTCGTCCGCTACGAACGCGACCGCAAGACGATGCTCGCGCCGCCCGCGCTCCGCCGCGTCCACCCGCTCGGCAAATCGCCGATCATCGAGGACACCGGATCGCAGTCCGGTGCAGGCCAGGGCAAGGCGGTCGCCGAAACCGGCGCGATCGTCGAATATATCGTCGAGAAAGCCGAGGGGCGCCTCGGGCCCCCAGCCAATCGCGACTCGGTGCTGCTCTACCGCCACTTCCTCCATTATGCCGAAGGCTCGATGATGCCGCCCTTGCTGGCTTTGCTCGTCGTCAATCGGCTCGGCCTGCTCGGCCGGCCCGCGAAGAAGCCGCTGCTCGCGATGTTCGGCCAGCATCTCGCCTGGCTGGAGACCGAGCTTTCCACCCGCGACTGGTTCGCCGGCGATGAGTTCACCGCCGCCGACATCATGATGAGCTTCCCGCTCGAAGCCGCCCGCGCCCGCGCCGGCCTGGGCCCCGAATATCCCAACCTGCTCGACTGGCTCGAGCGGATCCACGCCCGGCCCGCTTATGCCGCGGCGCTGAAGAAGGGCGGACCCTACGCCTACGCCTGATCGCGCGCGGCATCCGTTTAGACGGTTGACTTTTGGCCGCCCGCGCCCCCCGATGCCGCGCACAAAAGGACAATAAGGGGAAGCGCAATGGAATCGGCCGCGCCGCGCCGCGTCTCGCTGCAGATGCAAATGCTGATCGGCTTCCTGGTCGGCCTCGTCGCCGGCCTCGCGGTCCATATGACCCAGCCCAACGCACCTTGGGTCGGCACGGTGACCACCTACGTCACCGGCCCGATCGGCCAGATCTTCCTTCGCCTCCTGTTCATGCTCGTCATCCCCTTGCTCTTCTCGGCGCTGGTCGTCGGCATCGCCGAGATGGGCGATGTCCGCGCGCTCAAGCGGGTCGGCCTGAAGACCCTCTTCTTCACCGTCCTGCTCTCCGCGATCGCCGTCGTCCTGGCGCTCGGGGTGACCAACATCTTCGAGCCCGGGGCGGGAGTCGATCCGCTGCTCGCGCAGCAATTGCTGGGCGATGCGCGCGAAAGTGCGGGCGCGATCGTTTCCTCCAACGCCGAGCGCCCGAGCGGCGTCGCGGCGTTCCTCAATCTCATCCCGAGCAACGTCGTCACCGCCATGGCGGCCAACGATATCCTGGCGGTGATGTTCTTCGCGCTCGTCTTCGGCATCGGCCTTTTGCTGGTCGACACGCCCGCGGCGAACCGCCTGCAGGACGCGATCCAGGGAATCTTCGACGTTACCATGCGGCTGATCGCGATCATCATCCGCATGGCGCCGATCGCCGTCGCCTGCTTCATGTTCAACCTCGCCGCGGTGTTCGGCTGGGATCTGCTGATACGCCTCAGCGCCTATGTCGGCGTTGTCCTGCTCGCGCTCGGCCTGCACATGTTCGTCACCTATCCGCTCGCGCTCAAGCTGCTCGGCAACAAGTCGCCGATCCTGTTCTTCCGCCAGATCCAGGAGGCGATGGTGGTTGCCTTCTCGACCGCCTCGTCCAACGCGACCTTGCCGACCGCGCTCAGGGTCGCCGAGCACAACCTCAAGCTGCCGACGCGGGTGTCGCGCTTCGTGCTGACCATCGGCGCGACCGCCAACCAGAACGGCACCGCGATCTTCGAAGGCGTCACCGTCCTCTTCCTCGCCCAATTCTTCGGCGTCGAGCTCAGCCTTTGGCAGCAGGTCACGGTGCTTCTTATGTGCATCCTGGGCGGCATCGGCACCGCCGGCGTTCCGGCGGGCTCGCTGCCGGTCGTGGCTTTGATCCTGGTCATGGTCGAAGTGCCGGCGGCAGGGATCGGCATCGTGCTCGGCGTCGACCGCTTCCTCGATATGTGCCGGACCACCCTCAACGTAACCGGCGACCTCACCGCGGCCGTCGTCATCTCGCGCGGCGAGGAGCATGGGCCCGCCGTGCCCGCGGCAAATGCCGACGCCGCGCCCGAGGGCCATCCGTCCTAGCGCGGCGGCGTCGGCTGGGTGTCGGTCGTCCGGGGCCGCCTCGCGCGGCGCGGGTCGTTGGGATTGGCGGTGGTGGGGGGCCGAGTCGTTGTCGTCGTGGCCGGTGCGGTACGAACCGGGGCGGCGCTTTGCGGCTGGGTGGGCACCGGCCGCACGGTCACGACATCCGGGCGGGTCGGGCGGATCGTGGTGCCCGGCGCGGGCTGGCGGGGCGGCGGCCGGGTCGTCGGTGTGGGATAGGGGTCGCGGATCGGCGGCCGCACCGGCCGCGCCGGATAGCGCGGCGGGATGTAGACCGTCGGGGGTTCGCGCGGCGGAATCGTATCGGCCGGAATCGGCTTTGGCGGGTCGCGCGGCGGCGGAACCGTCTCGGTCCGCTCCTCGCGCGGCCGATCGGGCACGATCCGCGGCCTCGGCCGGTCGGGGACCACATCGGGAGGGGGCGCGGGCGGCGCCACGACCGTATTTTCGACGATGGGCTCCTCGAAGACCGGCGCCTCGACAATTGGCTCGACCACCGGCGCGGGCCGCGCCTCGAGCTCGGTGACCCGCCGCTGAAGCAGGTCGCGCTGGTCGAGGAGATCCTGCACGCTGGCCGCCGCCCAGAGCGCCAGCGCCGTGGCTCCGGCGGCCGCGGCGAACTGGAAGGCGAGCAAGGTCCAGGCGCTGCGCACGAAGCGCCTGTTGGTCGGGCCGCTCATCGCCGCGACGCCGCGCTGACGCGAATCAGGACGAACGCCGCAAGCGCCATCAATATCGCCGCCAGCGCCAGCGCGCCCAGAATCAGCGCGCTGAACGTGGCCGGGGCGATGCCGCCGTTCGCGGCCATGACCACGGCCAGGGCCACCACCGCCGCCAGCGCGATCGAAGCCCAGCCGAGCAGCGCGGTCCTGCCGAAGCCCTGCAGCGCCGGGCCGCGGACCGGCTCGTGCGCGAAGGCGGCCTCATCCCGCGCCGGCTCGCCGCGCAGCATTCCGCCGACCCGCCCGTCCAATTCCGCCCAGGGCGACCCGGACCGCTCGCCGCGCCAGCGCGTGAAATCGAGGAAGCTGAGCATGGTGAAGGGGAGGGGCAGCCGCGCCCCGTCGAGATTGATCTGGACGAGCTTGCCCGAATCGAGCGCCGCATTCGCCTCGGCCCGCACCCAGAGCGACTGCCGAGCGGTTTGCGACCAGGCGACGACGACGCAGCGCGCGGCGTCGATCTCCGATTCGATCAGCATCGCATAATCGTCCGAAGGCAGCAGGTGCTTGTCCCACCACACGCCATAGCCCGCCGCTTCGAGCGCGTCGCTGACGCCGGTGACCCGGTCCCGGTTCGCGCGCGAATAGGAGACGAACACGTCCGCCATGGAGGGTTCGTATCAAATCCGCGCGGCGCTGTCGCCTGGGCGCCGAATCCAAACATCGTCATCCCGGACTTGATCCGGGATCCATGAACACCGAGTGCCAAGCTGCATCATCCGTGTTCATGGATCCTGACTTACGTCAGGATGACGGAGAAGACATTCAGGCCGGCTCGAACTCCTTGTGCACGACCTTCTCGGCGAGCGTCCCGTTGAGCTCGGAGAGATGGTCGAACGCGGCCTCGTAGGTCGCAAGGCCCTGGCTAAGGGAACGCAGCTCCGCGTCGAAGCCCTGCATCTCGGCCTCCGGGATCAGCGCCTCGACCTGGTCCCAGCGCGACCAGCCCGCGCGCGGCTCCATCCCGAGCATCTGCCCCCTTCGGCTGGCCACCGCCGAGGTCGCCTTGGAGGTGGCGTTGCTCGGCACGGTGATGATCACCTTCTGGACCGGCTCGAGCAAATGCGGCGCCGCCGCGGCGAGCGCCTCGGTCATGCCGATCCGGCCGGCGGTGCGGAACGCGATCTCCGAACTGTCGACGCTATGGTAGGAGCCGTCGATCAGGGTCACCGACACGTCGACCACCGGGAAGCCCAACGGCCCCTTGGCGAGCGCGTCGCGCACGCCGGCCTCGACCGCCGGGATATATTGCCTGGGGATGACGCCGCCGGTGATCTTGTCGTTGAACACGAAGCCGCCGCCGCGCGGCTGCGGCCTCAGCTCGATCACGCAATCGCCGAACTGGCCGTGGCCGCCCGACTGCTTCTTGTGCCGGCCGCGCTGGGTGACGGTCTTTCTGATCGATTCCTTGTAGCCGACCGCCGGCATCCGCGAATCGACCGCGACCCCGTAGCGCCGCTTGAGCCGCTCGAGCGTCACTTTGAGATGCTCGTCGTTGACGCCCCTGAGCCGGGTCTCGTGCATCGCCTCATCCTGCTCCCAGAGCAGGGCCCGGTCCTCCTCGGTGAGCTTGTGCAAAGCGGTCGAGAGGCGGACGTCGTCCTTATGGTCCTTGGTGACGATGGCGAGCGCGTAATTGCGGGTCGGCTGGGCCACTTCCGGCGTCGGCGGCGCCTTGCCCGGCGCCAGCCACTCGCCGGCATGGACGCCCTCGAGCTTCGCGATCGCGACGACATCGCCGGCCCTTGCTTCGGGGATTTTGGCGGTCTTGTCGCCCTGGACCGCGAACAAGGTGCCGATCCGCACCTCCTCGCCGCCGCTCGTCTTCAATTCCTGGCCTTCCTTCAGCGCGCCGCCGAAGATGCGGGCGAAGGATAGGCGGCCCATCGCCCCGCCATGGCTGACCTTGAACACGAACGCGCAGGCGCCCGATGCGCCGAGCCGCTCGGCGGCCGCTTCGGGACCCGGCGTTTCGTGGCGCAGCGCTTTCATCAGGCGGCGGATGCTGAAGCCGTTCTGCGCCGAGCCGAACAGGACCGGCACGATCTGCCCCTGGCCGGTCTCCTTGGCGAGGTCGGCGAACACGGTTTCGCGGTCCGGTATCTCGTCCATCAGCAATTGTTCGAGCAGCACGTCGTCATGGTCGGCGAGCTTTTCGAGCATGTCGGTCCGCTCGAGCGATTCGCGGTCGGCGAGATCGGCGGGTATTTCCTTCTGCTCGGAAGGCTGGCCCGGCCGGTAATAATAAGCGCGCTCGAGCGCGATATCGACGAAGCCCGAAATCTTCTCGCCGTCGCGGATCGGGATCCAGCGGGCGATCAGGGGCGACTTGCTCATCGGCTGGAGCGATTCGAGCAAAGCCTGGATCGAGCCGCGCGCCTGGTCGATCTTGTTGACGAAGATCATGTGCGGAATGCCGAGCCCTTCGAGACGCCGCAGCGTCGGCTCGGCGAGCAATGCGCGGGCGGGGTCCGGGTCGACCACGACGAGGGCGAGGTCGGCGGCCGCCATGCCGAGCGCGCCGTCGGCGGCGAAGCCCACCGAACCGGGCGCATCCATCAATGCGTAGCGGTCGTCCAGATAATCGAAGTGCAGCAGGTTCAATTCGGTCGAGCCGCCGCGGGCCCGCGCCTCGGGGCTGGCGTCGCCGACGCTGCTGCCGTCGGCCACCGAACCCTGCCTCCCGATCGTGCCGGCGGCAAAAAGAAGGGCCTCGGCCAGGCTGGTTTTACCCGCCCCGCCGGGGCCCACGAGCGCGATATTTCTGGTTCCCGCAGCTCTGGTCGGCATATGCGTCTCCTTGCGTCCTTGCCGCACGGGTCCGCGAAGAAGACGCGGCCGCGCGCCTTATGGGAAAGGTCCAGCCTTTACCTGTTTGGGCCCGAGCGCAAGGGGGCACGGCTGCGGCAGGTCCCGAAAAGGGCGCTAGTCGTCCCTCGCATCCAGCCACAGGATCAGCGCCCTGCGCGCGCCGGGATCGCTCATGCCGGTGAATCCCATCTCCGTTCCGGGCGCCAGCACCTCGGGATCGGCGATGAAGCGGTCGAGCAAGGCCGGTGTCCAGATCCGGTGGCGCGCTGCCAGCCGCCGCAAAGCGGGGGAATAATTGAAGCCCGGCCGGGCGGCGATCGGGCCGCCGACGATGGCGTGGAGGCTCGGGCCGGCGGGCGTATCGCGGCCGGGCTCGAGCGCATGGCAGGCAAAGCATTGCCGATAGAGCCGCTCGCCACGGCTTTGCGCGGCCGGGGCCGGCGCGACGATTGCGCCGGCGACCATTCCCAAAGCGGCGCAAGCGAGCGCGGCCCTCACGAACCGGCGGCGGTCCGCACCACCATGATCCGGTCGAGGCGCGATTCGGGCAAATAGATCCAGCCCGGCCGGCCCAGGATCTGGCGGACATTGGCGTTTTCGCCGCTGCCCGGATAGCGAGTCCAGCGCTCGCTCGCCGGATCGAAGGAAAGGGTCGCGTTGCCGCCCCATTCGGTGACCCAGACGATGTCGCGATCGTCGACATAGACCGCATAGACCCGCGGCCGCTCGCCCACCGGCCGCCAGCTGCGCCAAGCGCCGGTCGCGGGCGTGTAGCGGCTGAGCTGCCCGCTATTCCATTCGGCAATCCACAAATCGCCCCTGCTGTCCGCCCAGACGCGCCGGGCGCCCTGGTCGGCCGTGGGCGGCTCGATGATCGTCGCCGCCCCGGTCTCGCGGTCGATCCGGGCGAGATGGCTGCCCGCGAGCGAGACGTAATAGACCTCGCCCGTCGGCGCGGCCGCGATCCCGTAGGGCCCGCGCCCTTCGGGGTCGCGCCAGACGCGCATCTCTTCGCTGCGCGGATCGAACCGGCCGTAGACTCCGGTCTGGCCGGTGAACCAGAGGACGCCCTCGCGGTCGAAGGCGGCGGTGTTGAGGTTCGAATCGGGGAATTCGGCGGGGAGCGGCCAGACCTTGACCGCGTCGGTCGCCGGATCGACTCGGACGATCGCGTTGAGCCCGCTGTCGGTGATCCAGGCGGCGCCGTCCGGCCCCTGGATGACGCCGTGCGGCGCCGAGCCCTGGCCGAGCGGGACCTCGCGGATGGCGCCGGTTTCCGGATTCAGGATGCCGAGCGCGCCGCGCCGCTGCGCCGTGTACCAGACCAGGCTGCCCGGCCCGGGCGCGACATCGTGCGGACGGGTGCCCGCCGGCACGTCGAAAACGCGGACGTTGGCGGGAAGCGCGGGTTGGGCCGCCGGCGGCGCTTGCGGCTGGCCGCAGGCCGGCGCGGCGGTCAGAATCGACAAAGCGGTGGCAAAAGCTGCGGCATAGCCTCTCATGGCGCGCGTCTCCTCATTGGGGCTTCTACATCATAGCCGAGGCCCGCGAGCGGCGCCAATCGCTCTAGCGAAGCGCGTCGCGCAGCCTCCGCCCTCTTTGCGGCGGCTCTTCTCGGAGCTCGCCCAATTCCATGATCTGCCGGCGGAACTCGGCGCGCTTTTCGTGGATCGAGGCGATCACCGGGCCCATCGCGATGCCGAGGTCGACGAGCACGGCCTCGGACAGCTGCAGCGAGGATTCGAGCGTCTCGGGTACCGCGTCGGTGACGCCGGCCATGTAGAGCTCGGCGGCATGTTCGGGGTCGCGGGCGCGGGCGACGATGGTGAGGTCCGGGCACCACGCGCGCACCCGCTTGACCATCCGCACGATTTGGACCGGATCGTCCATGGTGAGGATCAGCGCGCTGGCATGGCCCAGGTTGAGGCGGTCGACGAATTCGGGGCGCGAGGCGTCGCCGTAGATCAGGGGAAAGCCCTCGGCGCGCGCCGCCTTGACCGCGTCGATATCCGAATCGACCGCGACATAGGGCTTGTCGTGGACCGCGAGCATCTCGCCGACCAGCCGGCCGACGCGGCCGAAGCCGATCACCACCGCGCGCGGCTCTTCGTGGGTCGGCGCCAGCCCCTGCGGATCGGCGTGGCTGCTTCGCTCGATCCGCCGCGCCGCATCGCGCCCGAGCCGCGCCAGCAGCGGCGTCAGCGTCAGGCCCATCGCGGTGACGATCTGCCAGAAGGCCGCGGTTTGGGCGCCGATCAGCCCGGCCGCCGTGGCGGCGCCGAGCACGATCAGCGTGGTTTCGGACGGCGAGGCCATCAGCAGGCTCGCCTCGGCGGCCACCGCGTGCCTCTTGCCGCCGAGCCGAAGCAGCAAGGCGGTGACGATCGTCTTGACCAGCATCACGCCGACCAGCGCCATCATCAAGGTCGGCCAGTCGGCGAGGACCGCGCGCAGATCGAGGCTCATGCCGACCGTGATCAGGAAGATTCCCAGGCCGAGGCCGCGGAACGGCGCGGTCATCCCTTCGACCTCTCCATGATATTCGGTCCCGGCGATCAGAACGCCGGCGACGAGCGCGCCGACGATCGGCGACAGGCCCGCGGCGGCGGTGGCGAGGCTCGCGGCGATGACCACCAGCAGGCTGACCGAGAGGAACAGCTCCGGGCTCTTGGTCCGCGCCGCCTGCGCGAACAAAGGCGGCAGGACGAAGCGTCCGAGCACCAGTATCGCGGCGATGACCAGAGCGCCGAGCCCGAGCGTGTTCAGCAATCCCTCGACGCCGCCCTGCGCGTGCGGCGCCAGCGCGCCCAGAGCGAAGACGATCGGAACCAGCGCAAGATCCTCGAACAGGAGCATGGCGAAGGCCGAGCGCCCGACCGGGCTCGTCGTGCCGACCAAAGGGAGCACGACCGCGGTGGAAGACAGCGCCAGCGCGACTCCGAGCGCGAAGGAAGCGATCCAGCCAAGGCCGGCGAGGTGGATCGCCATGCCGATCAACACCGCCGAGAGGAGCAGTTCGGCCGCGCCGACGCCGAAGACGAGCCGCCGCATCCCCCACAGGCGCCGGAACGAGAGTTCGAGCCCTATCGAGAAGAGCAGGAGAATGATGCCGAATTCGGCGAACGGCGCGATCGCCTCGGCGTTCGAGATGGTCAGATAATTGAGCCAGGGGGCGGTTTCCGCCATCGCGCCGAGCCCCGAGGGACCGACCAGGATGCCGATCAGGATGAAGCCGATCACCGGGCTGATCCGGATTCGCGCGAAGGCCGGGATGACGATTCCCGCCGCGCCCAGGATGACGAGCGCGTCGCTGAGGCCCGAAGTGCTGAATTCGCCGTGCGTCATCTTGCCTTTATGCAGCATCCGTGGCGATTGTCAGCCCGATGACCGAGGAAAGCACCGATCTGCTGATCGCCGGCGGCGGCCCCGCGGGCATGATGGCCGGGCTCCTGTTCGCCCGCGCCGGTGTCAAGACCATGGTGCTCGAGAAGCACGCCGATTTCCTGCGCGATTTCCGCGGCGACACCGTCCATCCCTCGACTCTGCACATTTTCGACGAACTCGGCATGCTGGACGAACTGCTCGCCCGGCCGCACGACAGGGCTGAGCAGCTGAGCGGGATCATCGGCGGCGAGAAAGTGCGGATCGCCGATTTCAGCCGCCTGCCGCCGCCCGCGCGCTTCATCGCCCTGATGCCGCAATGGGAGTTTCTCGATTGCGTCGCCGATCTCGCGAGGGCCTATCCCGCGTTCGAGCTCAGGATGAATGCGGAGGCGACCGATCTCCTGTGGGACGGCGAGCGGGTCGCCGGTCTCATCTGCAACGGCGCGCCGATCAGGGCGAAGCTCGTCCTGGCCGCCGACGGCCGGCGCTCGATCCTGCGCGGGCGCGCGGCGCTTCCCCTCGAGGATCTGGGCGCGCCGATCGACGTCTTCTGGTTCCGGCTGTCGAAAGAGCGCACGCCCGACAACAGGTCGACCGGCGTGATCGCCACCGGCCGGCTGCTCGCCTTGCTCGATCGCGGCGATTATTGGCAATGCGCCTATGTCTTCGCGAAGGGGATGGCGGACGCCCTTCGCGAGAAGGGCCTGGACAATTTCCGCGCCGATGTCGCCGCGACGGCGCCCTTCCTCGCCGCCGCGGCCGGCGAACTCGAGAGCTGGGACCAGGTCAAGCTGCTGACGGTGGAGCTCGACCGGCTGACCCGGTGGCACCGGCCAGGCCTGCTCGCCATCGGCGACGCCGCCCACGCCATGTCGCCGATCGGCGGCGTCGGCATCAACCTTGCCATCCAGGACGCGGTCGCGGCGGCGAACATCCTCGCCGCGCCGATGGCCGCGGGGCGCGCGGTCGACGGCCTGCTGGCCAGGGTCCAGCGCCGGCGGATGCTGCCGACCCGGATCGTCCAGGCGATGCAGCGCACCGCGCAGAACCGCCTGATCAAGCGGATCGTCCTCGACAATGTGCCGATCACGCGGCCGCCGCGAATCATCCGGTTGATGCAGCGCTTCCCGATCCTGCAGCGCATTCCCGCTTACCTGATCGGCCTGGGCTTCCGGCGCGAGCACGTCCGCTCGCCCGACGCCGGGAAAGGGGACAGTTGCTAGCAACTGTTCCCGTCAGACCGCCGCCATCGCCTCCTCGAGGTTGAGCCGGATCGCTTCGAAGAATTGCTCGGTCGTCATCCAGCTCTGCTCGGGGCCGATCAGGATGGCGAGGTCCTTGGTCATCTTGCCCTGTTCGACGGTCTCGATGCAGACCCGCTCGAGCGTTTCGGCGAAAGCGGTGACCTCGGGCGTGCCGTCGAACTTGCCGCGATATTTGAGGCCGCCGGTCCAGGCGAAGATCGAGGCGATCGGGTTGGTCGAGGTCGCCTTGCCCTGCTCGTGCATGCGGAAATGGCGGGTGACGGTGCCGTGCGCCGCCTCGGCCTCGACGGTCTTGCCGTCGGGGGTCATCAGGATCGAGGTCATCAGCCCCAATGAGCCGAAGCCCTGGGCGACCAGGTCGGACTGGACGTCGCCGTCGTAATTCTTGCAGGCCCAGACGAAATTGCCGCTCCATTTGAGCGCCGAGGCGACCATGTCGTCGATCAGGCGGTGCTGATATTCGATCCCCGCCGCCTTGAACCTCTCCTCGAACTCGGCCGCGTAAATCTCCTCGAACAGATCCTTGAACCGCCCGTCATAGGCCTTGAGGATCGTGTTCTTGGTCGAAAGGTAAACCGGCCAGCCGCGGTCGAGCCCGTAATTGAGGCAGGCATAAGCGAAGTCCCGGATCGACGCGTCGAGATTGTACATGCCCATGGCGACTCCGCCGCCCGGATATTCGAACACTTCGTGCTCGATCTCCCGGCCGTCCTCGCCCTGCCACTTCATGGTCAGCCTGCCGGGGCCGGGGATGACGAAATCGGTCGCCTTATACTGGTCGCCGAAGGCGTGGCGGCCGATCACGATCGGGTCGGTCCAGCCGGGAATGAGCCGCGGCACGTTGTCGATCACGATCGGCTCGCGGAAGACGACGCCGCCCAATATGTTGCGGATCGTGCCGTTGGGCGAGCGCCACATTTTCTTGAGGGCGAATTCCTTCACGCGCGCCTCGTCGGGGGTGATCGTCGCGCATTTGACGCCGACGCCGTGCCGCTTGATCGCCTCGGCCGCCTCGACCGTGATCCTGTCGTCGGTCTCGTCGCGCTTGGCGATGCCGAGGTCGAAATAGATAAGCTCGACGTCGAGATAGGGCAGAATCAGCCGCTCGCGAATCCACTGCCAGATGATCCGCGTCATCTCGTCGCCGTCGAGCTCGACGACGGGATTCTTCACCTTGATCTTGGCCATGTGGGACGCGACTTTCTGCTCGGGTTTGCTTTGCGCGCCGTCCTAAGGAGTGGCCGGGCGCTGTCAACCGCTCCGCCTTCCGGTTGTCTCGCTTGGCCGCACCGCCTAAAGGGCGGCGAATGTCTTCGCTCGAGAAACCGGACCTGGTCACCACCAACGTCCAGTGGCGCTTCCCCTCGGTCCATCCCGAAGGGCGCAAGTTCGTCGTCATCGCCGCTGCGATCGCCGCCTTGTTCTGGTGGGTGATCGACTGGGACTGGATCGGCTATGCCGCGGCCGGCCTCACCATCTGGACCGCGGCCTTCTTCCGCGACCCGATCCGCACCACGCCGGTCGGGGAGGGGCTGATCATCGCGCCCGCCGACGGCCTCGTCACGATGATCACCAACGTCGCGCCGCCGCGCGAACTCTGGGGCGAGGAGGGCCTCGCCGAGGATCCGGTCGTCCGCGTCTCGATCTTCATGAGCGTGTTCGACGTCCACATAAACCGGACGCCGATCGAGGGGACGATCGTCAAATTGGTCTATATCGCAGGCAAGTTCCTCAGCGCCGACCTCGACAAGGCGAGCGAGGACAATGAGCGCCAGCACATATTGGTCGAGGGCCCGGACGGGACCAAGGTCGCCTTCACCCAGATCGCCGGGATGGTCGCGCGCCGGATAGTGCCGTGGATCAGGGTCGGCGACCGCGTCGCCGTCGGCCAACGCGTCGGCCTGATCCGCTTCGGCAGCCGGGTCGACGTCTATCTGCCCGCCGGCACGTCGAGCCAGGTCCTGCTCGGGCAGCGCACGCTGGCCGGCGAGACGATCATCGCCCGGACCGGCGTGTCCGAGCTGATCGAGGGCGTCGCCCAGTGAGGGAGGAAAGGCGGGCGCAGCCACGGCAGGGGATTCCGCTGCGCGCGGTCGTCCCCAATGCGGTGACCGCGCTTGCCTTGTGCTCGGGGCTCACCGGCATCAGGTTCGCCATTTCGAGCGATTGGGATCAGGCGCTCGCCTTCATCGGCGTCGCCGCCGTGCTCGATGGCATGGACGGGCGGATCGCGCGCAGCCTGCGCGCCCAGACCCGGTTCGGCGCCGAGCTCGACTCGCTTTCCGATGTGATCGCGTTCGGCGTGTCGCCGGCGATCATCCTTCATCTTTGGGTGCTGCAGACGATGCCGCGCTTCGGCTGGCTGTTCGCAATGGCTTATGCGGTGTGCATGGCCTTGCGGCTCGCGCGCTTCAACGCGCGGATCGACGTCGAGGATCAGCCGCACAAATCGGCGGGCTTCCTGACCGGCGTGCCGGCGCCGGCGGGAGCGGGACTGATGCTGCTGCCTATCCTGCTCTGGCTGGCGAGCGACCGGCAGTGGACCTGGCTCCAGGATTACCGGCTGGTCGCGCCTTGGGCGGCCTTCTCGGCTTTCATGATCATTTCGAGCGTCGCTACTTATTCGCTCGGCTCGTTCCGCCTCAGGCGCAACGTACGCCTCGAGGCGATCGTGCTGATCGCAATACTCGGCGGCGCGTTATTTTCCGCGCCGTGGCAGACCTTGAGCCTGATGGTGATCGTCTATCTCGCGCTGATCCCGATCAGCATGTTGCGTTATGCGCAGGTCAAACGGCAGCGCGCCGTCTTGGCCGCGGCGCCGCTTCAGCCCTTGCCCGAGGGGCACCCCGCAAGGCGGCGGCGATCTCCGCCCAATGGGCCTTCACAATGATTTCGAGAGTCACGGCAAGCGTGACCAGCAGGCCGAAGAAGAAGACGATCGAGAGTAGGTGAGCCACAGCTTTTCCCCTGAATATCAACGCCGCAACGTCCGGAGGAGTCGGTTTGCTCCGTGGCTGCATAATGTTCGCTCTTTGTTCCGTTGTCAAGTGGCGCTAACGACTCACTTCGCACTGAATTGAGGGGAACAACGCGGGAACGAAAGATTCCCCCGCAGAGAGAGGCGCTTAGCGGATTTTCAACTCAGCGCGCTGTGGGAGCCGTTGGGCGCAAACGGGCCGGACGGGTCGTCCCGTCCAGCCCTGACCGCCGCGCTTGCCTGGCGAGACGGCTACGGACAGCCTATCGGGCGGCGCGCCTCTTGTAAGCACTGCCCAGGCGGCAAAGCGCTTGATTTGCGCGACTTGCGCCGCTACCTGCGCCTCCATCCCACATGCAGGGCCATCATACCGGTGCCCGCCTTAGCTGAAGCGACGGCGGGTTCTCGGCCCTGCAGAGGCATAACCGGAAGGAGAAAGACCATGGCGTCCAACGACGTCTCCATGCAGCAATTGCTCGAGGCCGGAGCGCATTTCGGCCATCAGACCCACCGCTGGAACCCCAAGATGAAGCCGTATATTTTCGGCGAGCGCAACGGGGTTCACATCATCGATCTGTCGCAGACCGTGCCCTTGTTCGCGCGCGCGCTCGATTTCGTGCGCCAGACCGTCGCCGCCGGCGGCAAGGTGCTGCTGGTCGGGACCAAGCGCCAGGCCCAGGATCCGATCGCCGAGACCGCGCGGCGCTGCGGCCAGCATTTCGTCAACCATCGCTGGCTCGGCGGCATGCTGACCAACTGGAAGACGATCTCCAACTCGATCAAGCGCTTCAAGAGCCTCGAGGAGCAGCTGGCCGGCGACACGACCGGCCTGACAAAGAAGGAAGTGCTCCAGCTCACCCGCGAGCGCGACAAGCTCGAACTCTCGCTGGGCGGCATCCGCGACATGGGCGGCATCCCCGACGTGATGTTCGTGATCGACGCCAACAAGGAGGAGCTCGCGATCAAGGAGGCCAATGTGCTCGGCATCCCGGTCGTGGCCGTGCTCGATTCCAACGTCAGCCCGCAGGGCATCGCTTTCCCGGTCCCCGGCAATGACGATGCCAGCCGCGCCATCCGCCTCTATTGCGACGCGATCGCCGAGGCTGTGCTGGGCGGCAAGCAGGGCGGCGCGCAGGCACGCGGCGAGGATATCGGCGCGCAGGACGAGCCCCCCGCCGAAGCGGCGCTGGCCGAAGCCTAAGCGTCTCCGAACCCGCAAGCGCGAGCGCGACGCATTCAAATTCAAGAGGATATGAGACATGGCTGAGATCACGGCCGCGAACGTCAAGGAATTGCGCGAGCGCACGGGCGCCGGCATGATGGACTGCAAGAAGGCGCTGGGGGAAACCCGGGGCGACATGGAAGCGGCGATCGACTGGCTGCGCACCAAGGGCCTCGCCGCCGCCGCCAAGAAAGCGGGCCGCACCGCCGCCGAGGGCCTGGTCGGGGTCGAGGTCGACGGCAACAAGGGCGCGATCGTCGAGATCAACAGCGAGACCGATTTCGTCTCCAGGAACGAGCAGTTCCAGGATTTCGTCCGCACCGCCGCGGCGATCGCGCTCGGCACCGGCAGCGACCTCGAGGCGCTGAAGGAAGCCTGCTGGCCCGGCGGCGGCACGGTCGAGGAGAAGCTCACCAGCAACATCGTGACGATCGGCGAGCATCAGTCGATTCGCCGCGCCGCCTTGCTCGAGGCCGCCGAAGGCGTGATCGTCTCCTACGTCCACAATGCGGTGGCGCCGGGGCTCGGCAAGATCGGCGTGCTGGTGGCGCTCGAAAGCGGCGCCGATCGCGGCACACTCGAAACCCTGGGCAAACAGCTCGCCATGCACATTGCCGCGGCCAGCCCGCTGGCGCTGCGCGGCGAGGAGCTGGATCCGGTTCTGGTCGAGCGCGAGCGCGGCATCGCGCGTGAAAAAGCCGCCGAATCCGGCAAGCCGGCCGAGATCGTCGAGAAGATGGTCGAGGGCGCGACGGCCAAGTTCCGCAAGGAGAATGCGCTCCTGTCGCAGCTGTTCGTGATGGACAACAAGACCAGGGTCGAGGAGGTCGTCGCCGGCGCAGCCAAGCAAGCCGGATCTGCGATCGCGCTCAAGGCCTATGTCCGCTTCCAGCTCGGGGAAGGGATCGAGAGGAAGGAAAGCGATTTCGCCGCCGAGGTCGCCGCGGCGGCCGGCACCCCGAAAGCCGCCTAATCGCCTTGGCATGGTGGCCAGTCGCCATTAAGGTGCGGGCCGCCTGCTTTCTGTCTTTGCTCGAATAACCTTAGGGAGCCTTATGCCGCGCCCAAGCTTCAACCGTATCCTGCTCAAGCTGTCGGGCGAAGCGCTGATGGGGGAGGGCCAGTTCGGCATCGATCCCGATGCGGTCTCCCGCCTCGCCGAAGAGATCAAGGCGGCCACCCAGAGCGGCCGGACGCTCTGCCTGGTCGTCGGCGGCGGCAACATCTTCCGCGGCCTGGCGGGCGCGGCCAAGGGCTTCGACCGCTCGACCGGCGATTATATCGGCATGCTGGCGACGGTAATGAACGCGCTCGCTTTGCAAAACGCGCTCGAAAAGATCGGCGTCGACACCCGGGTCCAGTCGGCGATCCCGATGGCGACGGTCTCGGAGCCATATATTCGCCGCCGCGCCATCCGCCATATGGAAAAGGGCCGGGTAGTGATCTTCGCCGCGGGGACGGGCAATCCCTATTTCACGACCGATACCGCCGCCGCCCTGCGGGCCGCCGAAATGGGCTGCGACGCGCTCTTCAAGGGCACCAGCGTCGATGGCGTCTACGATGCCGACCCCAAGAAGGTGAGTGACGCGAAACGTTATGATACAGTGACTTTCGGGAAAGTCCTCTCGGATAATCTTAAGGTCATGGACGCAACCGCGGTGGCGCTCTGCCGCGACAACGATATCCCGATCGTCGTGTTCAACCTGCGCGAGCAGGGCAATCTTGCCCGCGTGCTCGACGGCAGCGGCACCGCGACGATCGTCCAGAATGAGGGAGGATGAAATGCCGTCCTATGACAGAGCGGACCTGCAGCGCCGGATGCACGGCGCGGCCGAGGCGCTGAAGCACGAATTGGGCGGCCTCAGGACCGGCCGCGCTTCGACCGCCCTGCTCGAGCCGATCAATGTCGACGTTTACGGCGCGACGATGCCGCTCAACCAGGTGGCGACCATCTCGGTGCCCGAGCCGCGCATGCTTTCGGTGCAGGTCTGGGATCGGTCGAACGTCGGCCCGGTCGAAAAGGCGATCCGCAACGCCGGGCTCGGAATCAATCCGATCGTCGACGGCCAGAATATCCGCCTGCCGATCCCCGACCTGACCGAGGATCGCCGCAAGGAGCTCGCCAAGCTCGCCCACCAATATGCCGAGAAGGCGCGGATCGCGGTCCGCAACGTCCGGCGCGACGGCATGGACTCGCTCAAGACCGACGAGAAGAAGCACGAGATCAGCGAGGACGAGCATAAGAGGCTCGGCACCGAGGTCCAGAAGCTGACCGACGAGGCGATCGCCGAGGTCGACCAGATCCTCGCCGCCAAGGACAAGGAAATCCTGCAGAAGTGACCCCAGGCCCCAAGCCGGCGAGCGCAGGGCCGCCGCCGGGCGTTCCCCGCCATGTCGCCATCATCATGGACGGCAACGGCCGCTGGGCCAAGGCGCGGGGCCTGCCGCGCGCCGCGGGTCACCGCGCCGGCGCCGAGGCCGCCCGCATGGTGCTGCGCGCCGCCGGCGAAGCCGGGGTCGAGTGCCTGACGCTCTACGCTTTCTCCTCGGAGAATTGGCGACGCCCAGCGCAGGAGATCAGCGACCTCACCGGTCTGCTGCGCTTCTATATCAGCCGGGAGCTGGACAGCCTCCACAAGGAGGGAGTCCGCCTCAGGATATTGGGCGATCACACGGCCTTCGAATCGGACGTCGCGGCCATGGTCGATCGCGCCGTGTTGAGGACCGCCGGCAATAGCCGCATGACGCTCGCCATCGCGCTCAATTACGGCGCCCGCACCGAGATCGTCAGCGCCGCGCGCAAGGCGGCGGCGGCGGGCACGATCGACGAAGCGGCGATCGAGGCCGCGCTCGACACCCACGATCTGCCGCCGCTCGATCTGCTGATCCGAACCTCCGGCGAGCATCGCCTGTCGAACTTCCTGCTCTGGCAGGCGGCTTATGCCGAATTGCTGTTCGTCGACACGCTCTGGCCCGATTTCGACGGCGACGCGTTGCGCGCCGCTCTGGCGGACTATTCCCGGCGCGACCGCCGTTACGGGGGCTTATGAGCGAGACGCCGGCGCCTGACCGCTCCACGGAACTGAGCACCCGCGTCGTCGCCGGAATAGTGATGACCGCGGTCGCCTGCGCCGCCGCTTATTATGGCGGCTGGCCGTTCCGCGCTCTCGCCACGCTGGCCGCGATCGTGATGTTGATCGAATGGTGCGACATGCATGGCCTGTCGCGGCGCTGGGCGCTGGCGAGCGGCGCGCTGGCGGCGATCGTCCTGCTCGGCGGAATCGAATATTTCTACCCTTATGTGGCGCTGACTCCCGAGGAGGAAGCAGCCGTCCTGTTCGACGTCGAGGATTTCCAGCCCGCTCTGGTCGCCTTCGCCGCCATCGCCGGGATCGGCGCACTGCTCGCCGCGGCGAGCAGGCGGGTCGTGCTTGGCTGGGGGTTCGCCTATGTCGCCATCCCGGCCTTCGCGCTGCTGCTGCTGAGCTGGACCTTCTCCGGCCTCGTCTTCTGGGTTCTGGCGGTAACCTGGGCGACCGACATCTTCGCCTATTTCGCCGGCCGGGCGATCGGCGGACCGAAGCTGGCGCCGAAAATCAGCCCGAACAAGACCTGGGCCGGCCTGATCGGCGGCGTCCTCGGCGCGGCGCTTGCCGGCTATTGCATCGACTGGCTGTTCGATCTGGGCCCGCCCTTCGGCTGGCTGGGCGCGCCGATGGCCGTCGTCGCCCAGGCCGGCGATCTTTATGAAAGCTGGGTCAAACGGCGCGCCGGGGTCAAGGATTCGGGCAGCTTGCTTCCCGGCCATGGCGGCGTCCTCGACCGACTGGACGGGCTGCTTGCCGTCGCTTTCATCACCGCATTGCTGGTGATCGCCGGGTTCTGGACCGAGTGACCCGGCGCACCATCACCATCCTCGGCGCGACCGGTTCGGTCGGCCGCTCGACCCTCGACCTCGTCGCCCGCGATCCCGAGCGCTTCGAGGTCGTCGCGCTCACCGCCCACAAGGACTTCGCCGGCCTCGCCGCGCTTGCGGTGCGCTTCGGCGCCCGCGTCGCGGTGATCGGCGAGGCCTCGCTGCTCGGCGCGCTCCGGGACGCGCTCGCCGGTACCGGGATCGAGGCCGCGGCCGGGGAAAGCGCGATCGAGCAGGCGGCCTCCTCGGGCGCGGACTGGACGATGGCCGCGATCGTCGGCACCGCGGGCCTCAAGCCGGTGATGCGTGCGCTCGAAGGGGGCGGCACGGTCGCGCTCGCCAACAAGGAGGCTCTGGTCTCGGCGGGCGCGCTGATGATTCAGGCGGCCCAGGCGAGCGGCGCGACTCTGCTGCCGGTCGATTCGGAGCACAATGCGGTCTTCCAGTGCCTCGACCGCGCCCGGCCGGAGAGCGTGCGGCGGATCATCCTCACCGCCAGCGGCGGCCCGTTCCGCACCTGGCCGCTCGAGCGGATGCGCGCCGCGACCGCGGCTGAGGCGGTCGCTCACCCGAATTGGTCGATGGGCGCCAAGATTTCGGTCGATTGCGCGACCTTGATGAACAAGGGCCTCGAGCTGATCGAGGCTTACCACCTTTTCCCGGTCGGCGCGGACGCGATCGAGATCGTCGTCCACCCCCAGTCGGTGGTGCACAGCCTGGTCGAATATGTCGACGGCTCGGTCCTCGCCCAATTGGGCCCCCCCGACATGCGCGTGCCGATCGCCTACACGCTCGCCTGGCCCGAGCGGATGGAGACGCCGTGCGAGCGGCTCGACCTGGTTTCCATCGGCGCGCTCGATTTCGAGGCGCCCGACCTCGCGCGCTTCCCGGCTCTGGGCCTCGCCCGCGCCGCTTTGTCGCAGGGCGGGGCGAAACCGGCCATTCTCAACGCGGCCAATGAGATAGGAGTCGCTTCTTTCCTTGAAAGCCGCGTCGCTTTCCTCGATATCGCCTCTCTGGTCGGCGAAGTGCTGGCCCGCTATGACCCGCCCGCGCCGGTGTCGATCGACGAGGTGCTGGAGATCGATCGCGAGGCGCGCCACGTGGCCGCCGCGCTGACAGGAAAGATCCACGCTTGAGCAATCCCGGCTTCCTGTTCACCGTCCTCGCGTTCCTGCTCGTGATCGGGCCGCTGATCTTCATCCACGAGCTCGGCCATTATTTCGCCGGACGCTGGTTCGGGGTGAAGGCCGAGGCCTTCTCGATCGGCTTCGGCCGCGAGATCACCGGCTGGACCGACGCCCGCGGCACCCGCTGGAAGGTCGGCTGGCTGCCCTTGGGCGGCTACGTCAAGTTCAAGGGAGACATGAACCCGGCATCGACGCCGAGCGACGAATGGCTGTCGATGCCGCCCGAAGAGCGTGCCGAGACTTTCCAGGCCGCGAAATTGTGGCAGCGCTTCATCATCGTCGCCGCCGGGCCGTTCACCAATTTCCTGTTCGCGATCATCGCCTTGATGATCATCTTCGCGAGCGTCGGCTATCCGAGCACGCCGGCGGTCGTCGGCGGTGTGGTCGCGGGCACCCCCGCGGCGGCCGCCGGGTTCAGGCTCGGCGATCGGATCGTCGCAATCGACGGGCGGGCGCTCACCACCTACGCCGACCTCAGGACCTATGTCGCGCTTCGGCCCGAGCAGACGATGGCCTTCAGCGTGCGCCGCGGCGAGAGCCAGATCGAGCTGCGCGCGACGACTCGCGCCGAGGTCGAGGCCGACCGGTTCGGCAATCAGGCGCGGATCGGCAGGCTTGGCGTAGCGCCGCCCGAAACGCTCGCTTTGTCGCCGGTCCCGCTCAGCCAGCTGCCGGGCAGGGCCGTGGCCACCACGGTGGACATCGTCGAAACGATGGTCACCGCGCTCGGCCAGGTCATCACCGGACGGCGCTCGCTCCAGGAGCTGGGCGGCCCGCTCAAGATCGCCGAAGTCTCCGGCCAGCAGGCGAGCCTGGGCTGGCTGCCCTTCTTCTGGCTGATGACGGTGGTTTCAATTAATCTGGGATTCATCAACCTCTTGCCAATCCCGCTGCTGGATGGCGGCCATTTGCTGTTCTACGCGGTTGAGGGAGTAAGGCGAAAGCCGCTGCGGCCCGAGGCCCAGGAATGGGCGTTCAGGACCGGCCTGGCGGTGCTGCTGGCGCTGATGATCTTCGTAACGTTCAACGACCTGGCTTCTTTTGGCCTGTTTAGCGGGCTTGGCAGCTTGATCGGTTAGCCGCGATGGGGCAGGGCGAACGGCGACAGGGAGTTAGGCCGGGCTGGTCCCGGCTGTTTTATCGAAGGCGGGTACGCGAGTGACGGCGAAAATTGTCTTTCCAAAAGGTCGCAAATTGTGTTCCGCGCTTCTGCTCGGGACGATCATCGGCGGGTTCGCCGCGCCGGCGCTCGCGCAGAATCCGCCGGCCGCCGCGCCACCGGCCGCGGTCGCGGCGCCGCCTCCGGCGGTGCAGCTCCCGGTGAGCCGGACGGTGGCATCGATCACCGTCGCCGGCAACCAGCGGCTCGAGCCCGAAACCGTCTTGTCCTACACCGCGCTCAGGATCGGCGAGGCCTATGACCAGGTCCGGCTCGATCAGGCGCTGCGCGACCTCTACGCGACCGAATTGTTCGCCGACGTCGTCATCGCCGGCGCCGACACCGGCAATTTGATCATCCAGGTCCGCGAGAATCCGGTCATCAACCGCATCGTCCTCGAGGGCAATCGCCGCATCAAGGACGACAAGATCACGCCGGAAATCCGGCTGGCGCCGCGCCAGATCTTCACGCGCTCGCGCGCCCGCGCCGATGTCGCCCGCATCATCGAGCTCTACCGCCGCCAGGGCCGCTACGGCGCCAGCGTCGAACCGCAGATCGTCCAGCTCGACCAGAATCGCGTCGATGTCGTGTTCGAGATCAGCGAGGGGCCGCGCTCGCGCGTGCGCCGGATCAACATCATCGGCAACGAGGAGTTCGGAGACGGGCGCCTGATCGGCGAGATGGCGACCCGCGAGCACGTCTGGTACAATATCTTCAGTTCGCGCGACACCTACGATCCCGACCGGCTCGCCTACGATCAGCAAAAGCTCCGTCAATTCTACCTGACTCAGGGCTATGCCGATTTCCGCGTCGTTTCCGCGGTCGCCGAGCTTACGCCCGACCGGCGCGACTTCATCATCACCTACGTCGTCGACGAAGGCCAGCGCTACAAGTTCGGGACCCTCGCGGTCGAGAGCGACATCCGCGATTTCAGCGCCGAGCGCCTGCGCGAGCGCCTGCCGATGCAGACCGGCCAATGGTACAACGCCCAGCAGGTCGAGGACACGCTTACCCAGCTGAACGAGCTGGCGGGCCTGTTCGGCTACGCCTTCTCCGACGTCCGCCCCTCGTACACCCGAAGCCGCGAGAACCTCACCATGGGGATTGTCTTCCGGGTGGCCGAGACTCCGCGCGTCTATGTCGAGCGGATCGACATCAGCGGCAACACCACGACTCGCGACAAGGTGATCCGGCGCGAGTTCCGCCTCGCCGAGGGCGACCCGTTCAACAATGTCCGAGTCCGCCGTTCGCGCGACCGGATCCAGTCGCTGGGATTCTTCCAGGAGAATCTGGAAATCCAGCAGAATCCGGGCTCGGCGCCCGATCGAGTCATCCTCGCCGTCGAGCTCGAAGAGCGCGCGACCGGCCAGCTTCAGCTGTCGGCCGGCTATTCGAGCCTTGAGAACTTCATCGTCAACCTGTCGATCCAGCAGCGCAACTTCATGGGCCGCGGCCAGGAGCTGCGCGCCGCGGTCAATTATTCGAGCTATTCCAAATCGGTCGAGCTCGGCTTCACCGAGCCCTATCTGTTCGACCGCAACATCGCGGTCGGCGTCGATATCTTCCGGCGCGATCTCAACAGCTTCAACTTCACCAACAACGATCGCCAGACGACCTTTCAGCAGGTCACCACCGGGGGCCAGATCCGCTCCGGCGTGCCGCTCACCGAGAACATGCAGATCGCCCTGCGCTACGGCCTCAATTTTGACCAGATCACCCTCAACCAGACGCTTTATTATTCCGATCCGGACGGCAACGGGCCGCTGCCGCCCGCTTGCGACCCGTTGATCGCCGGCCGCTATCTTTGCGACGCGATCGGCAACCGTCTCACCTCGACGATCGGCTATTCGCTGGTCTGGGACACGCTCAACAATCGGTTGCGCCCGACATCGGGCGAGCGGCTCGTCTTGAGCCAGGATTTCGCCGGGCTCGGCGGCGACGTCCACTATCTGCGCTCCCGCCTCAACGCCTCCAAATATTGGGACGTCTTCCGCCATTTCATCTTCTCGATCAGCATCGAGGGCGGCTATGTTCACAGCTTCGACGCCGGCGCCCCCAATGTCGATCCGCTGCGGCTCACCGACCGCTTCTTCCTGGGCAGCCCGCAGATTCGCGGCTTCGACATTCGCGGCGTCGGCCCGCGCATTCAGAGCACGCCTTATGAATTCGACCAGGATGCGGTTACCGGCGTCATCAGCAATGTCCGCCTGACCGAAGACCGGGCCCGCATCCGCGACGACGCGATCGGCGGACGGGCTTATTATCTCGCCAGGGCCGAGCTCGAAATCCCGCTCGGCGAGAGCGTCCGCGAGCTTGGCTTGCGGCCGTCGATCTTCGCCGACATCGGTGCGCTCTGGGGGATCAGGGCGCCGGTCTTGGCCGACCTGCCGCCCGGCGATCCACGGCTCTTCTCACCAATCCTCGACGCCAATGGGGGCCTGCAATGCACCGACGGGGCGCCCGCCCCGACGGTCACGCCGATTCCGGGGACCGGCATGTGCGCGCCCGGAACGAGCCTTTTCCAGGTGCAGACCCGCGAGGCGTTCCGCGAGGTTTTCCTAGGCAATTCGCCGCGGCCGCGCATCTCGATCGGCTTCGGCATCAACTGGAACTCGCCTTTCGGTCCGTTCCGGATCGACATCGCCCACGCGCTCGTCAGCCAGCGTGGCGACGATACCAAACTCTTCACCTTCAATGTAGGGACTGCATTCTAATGAACAGATATCTCCTCAGCTCGGCGCTCGCTGCACTCGCCACCGCCGCACCGACCGCGCTTCAGGCCCAACAGCTGCCGGCCGCCGTCATCGCCGTCGTCAATCGCGACCAGATCGCCAGCACCTGCACGCAGTGCGTAGTCGCCACCGGCCAGCTCCGCGCGCAGGGCACGGCCCTCGAGGCACGCGAGAACCAGCTGGGGACGCCGCTGCGCGCCGAAGGCCAGGCGATCCAGGCCCTGGTCAATGCGATTCCGCAGGGCGGACAGCCGGACGCCGCGCTCACCACGCGCATCCAGACCTTCCAGACCAATAGCCAGGCCGCCGAGCGCGAGCTCACCGCCGCGCAACAGACGATACGCCGCAATCAGCAGCACGTGGTCAACCAGATCATCGAACGGATGAACCCGCTGATCCAGCAGGTCACCCGAGAGCGCGGCGCCAATGTCGCCGTCGACATGGCATCGACGCTCGCCATCAATCCCGCGCTCGACGTTACCCCCGCGGTGCTCGCGCTGATGAATCAGAACGCCGCGCCGTTCAGCGTCGTCGCGCCGCCGCCGCCCCAGCAGCCCGCCGCGGCGCAGCCGGCGGCGCCGCAGCCGAACCGCCCGCGACCGCAGGGCCGCTAATGGCCGATACGGCAGACGCCGTCATGGGCCCGCTCGACGTGCGGCGGGTCATGGCGGCGCTGCCGCATCGCTACCCGATGCTCCTCGTCGACCGCGTCGAGGAGCTGGTGGTCGATCGGCGGATCACCGCCATCAAGGCGGTGACGATCAACGAGCCGTTCTTCGCCGGCCACTTCCCGGACCGGCCGATCATGCCCGGCGTGCTGATCGTCGAGGCGCTGGCCCAGGCCGCCGGCGTGCTCGCGGTCGAATCGCTCGGCCTCGCCGGCACCGGCAAGCTCGTCTATTTCATGGCGATCGACGGCGCGAAATTCCGCGCGCCGGTCGAGCCTGGCGTTCTGCTGCGGCTCGAGGTCGAATTCGTCCAGAAGCGCTCCACCGTCTGCAGATTCGCCGGCAGGGCCTATGTCGGCGACAGACTCGCCGCTCAGGCCGATTTCACGGCGATGATCGCGGATCCTCCCGCAGCCTGAGCGCCTGCCAAATACCGCCCACCCGCTCGATTCCGAAAATCGCCGCGACGTGCGGCCCCTCCAGTCCCTCGGCGGCGATCCGGCCATGGTCGAGGACGAGCACGCGGTCGGCGTAGCGCGCCGCCGCGTCGAGATCGTGGATCGCGACCAGGGCCGCCCGGCCGCCGCTGCCTATCTCCTTGCGAACCAGCTCCATCAGCCGAATCTGCCAGAGCGGATCGAGGTTGGCGGTCGGCTCGTCGAGCAGCAGCAATTTAGGCCGCGGCGAGAGCGCCCGGGCGATCAGCACCCGGCTTCGCTCGCCGGTCGACAGCGCATCGATCTGCCGGTCGAGCAGCATATCCAGCTCGAGCGCCGCGAAATCGGCCGATCCGCCGCCGAGCGCGATCAGGTTGCGCGCCAGGAGCGGCCAGGGAATGTCGCGCGTCGCCGGAAGATAGGTAAGATAGGCGGTCCGCCGGGCCGGCCCCAGAAGGCGCGGATCGAGGCCGTCCAGCGAGACCGCGCCCGACGGCCGGCCGATCCCGGCGAGCGCGTGAAGCAGGCTGGTCTTGCCGCTCCCGTTCGGCCCGACCAGGCAGACCAGCTCGCCCGCCTCTATTTCGAGCGAGGCATCGAATAGCCGCCCGGGCAGCGACAGGCCGCAGGCCCGAAGCATCATGTCCTCAGCCTCCAGCGCATATGGGCGACCAGCCAGAGGAAGAAGGGCGCGCCGATCAGCGCGGTCAGCACGCCGATCGGCAAGGTCCGGCCGAGCGGCGCCAGCCGTACCGCCAGGTCGGCGGCGGTCAGCAACAGCGCCCCGATCATCCCCGCCGGCAGGATCGCGCGGCCCGGATGGCCGAGCGTCAGCCGCCGCGCGAATATCGGCGCGATCAGGCCGATGAAGCCGATCGCGCCGCAAATCGCGACGCAGGCGCCGACCCCGAAGGCGGTCAGGCAGATCACCTGCAGCCGCATTCGGGCGACGTCGTCGCCCAGCGACTGCGCGACCTCCTCGCCCAGTGCGAGCCGGTCGAGCGCCGACCCGAGTCGCGCCAATAAGGCGATGGTGAGAAGCGCCGGCAAGGCGGCGAAGGCGGCCTGATCGAGGCTGCGGTCGATCAGCGAACCCATCAACCAGTCATAGGCATCGTAGAAAGCGAAGGGGGAGGGGGCGAGCGCGAGCGCGAGCGTCGTCAACGCGCCGGCCAAAGCGCTGATCGCAAGCCCCGACAGCAGTAGGGTCGCCGTTTCCGCCTTCGGCCCGGCCAGCCCGATCAGCAGGGCGAGCGCCCCGAGCGCGCCCGCCACCGACCCGATCGACAAGGCGATCGGCGCCGAAAAGCCGAACAGATAGGCGGTCACCACCGCGCCCAGCGCCGCCCCGCTGGTCGTGCCGGTGAGATCGGGCGAGGCAAGCGGGTTGGCGAACAAAGCCTGGATCGCCGCCCCCGACGCGCCCAAAGTGGCGCCGTAAGCAAGCGCGAGCAGGGCGCGCGGCAGGCGCAGCTCGACGAGCAGCCCCGTCGCCAGCCCCCGATCCTGTCCGAACAGGGCTTGCAGCGGCTCGAACGGCAGCAGCACAGAGGCCGCGAAGGCCGGCGCCAGCAGCAGCGGGAGCCAGATCCGCCAGCTCATCGCGCGGCACCGCGCAAGCGATAAATCTCGTCGATCAGCAGCGGCCCCATGCAGGTCCAGCGCCGCCCGTCGGTCGGAATCGTCCGCCCCGCCCGCGCATGACGTGCCGCCGGATGGCCCAGCCAGCGCTGCTGGTTCGAAGTCTGTCCCTGGCGATAGTCGCTGCGGAGCAGGACGGCCGGCGGACGGACCATGAGGGTTTCGAGCGAGACACGGTCGCCCCGCATCGCGCGCTGCCGCAGCCCGGCCAGCGCCATCCATTGCGCTTCGAGGCCGTGCGCCGATACCGTCCGCCCGCCGCCGCCGAGCCAGATCGTGTCGCGCGCCTGCGCCGGCGCGCTGCGTATCACGGCCTCCATCCGCCGCAGCAGCGCCGTCCCGGCCTGCGGCCGTCCGAGCGCCGTCGCCAGCAGGCTGATGCCTTCAACGACGTCGCGCAGGCTTTGCGCGAAGGGCAGATTCAAGGCCCGGATGCCGAGCCGGTCGGCGATGCGCAGCCGGTCGCGCCCGCCACCGCCCATCGTCACCACCAGATCGGGCCTGAGGGCCACCACCGAGACGAGGGCGCCGTCGTTGCGCGGATATAGCGACGCCTGCCGCCACAGCGGGGTCTCGGCCTCGCTCTGGGCGAGGTGCGTCACCGACACGATCTGCTCCGGCGCGGCGAGCATCAGTACCAGCTCATCCGTGCACAGGTTGAGCGAAGCCACCCGCCGCGGCGCGGCGCCCGCTCCCGACGCAAGGCCGAGGAGACTAATCGCCAAAAGTGACGCGAAGGCCCGCATAGACCGTCCTGCCCGGCGTGTTGTAGCCGACCACGTCCCGATAGTCGGCGTCGAAACCATTCTCCGCCCGCGCATAGAGTTCGAGCTGCGGCAGCAGCCGGAAGGCGAAATTGGCCGAGGCGAGCAGATAGTCGGCGAGGATCACACTCGCCGCCGGGAACAGATCGAAATCCGTGTCCCGCCTCTTGCCGACATAAGCGATGCTGACGCCGTAGCGGAAGCGGCCCACCTCGCTCTGCGCGATCAGATTGGCCGCGTGGCGCGGCCGCCGCACTTCGCGCACGAGAGCGGCGCCGGCGACGCGCTGTTCGTCCGAGTCGAGCCAGGTGTAGTTCGCATGGATCGCCAGCCAGGGAGCGACATCGACGCTGGCGGAAAGCTCCAGCCCCTGGCGGCGGCTCTCGCCGGTGGCATTCTGCGTACTGGAGAGGAAGGTGGCGGGATCGAACACGTCGACGATCTCGTCGCGAAGCCGCGCGGAGAAATAGGTCGCCGCCAGGGTGAGGCGCGGGCTCCGCCAGCCGATCCCGGCCTCCCAACTGCGCGCATGTTCGGGCCGCAGCGCCGGATTGCCGGCGAACGAGCCCGGGAAGAAGCCGTAGAGATCGTAGAAGGTCGGCTGGGCGATGCCTTCGCCATAAGTGGCGCTGAGCCGGAGGCGGTCGGTCGGATGGGTCAGCAACGAGGCGCGCAGCGTCGTCGCGTCCTCGAAGGCGCTGAAGCTGTCGTGGCGGACGGCAAGGTCGGTGACCGCCCAGTCCGTCCATTCGGCTCGCCATTCACCCACGAAGGCCGTGACCTGGCGGCCGTGGTCCTGGTTGGTGAAGCCGCCGAAGGCGGTGTCGCGGGCGCGGAAGCCCTCGGACTGGTGCTCGGCGGCGACGGTGAGAAGATGGCCGCCGAGCCGACGCGATATTTGAGCGACAAGTGCGAGCCGGTCGCCATAGGTCCGGTTTTGCGGCAGACCGGCGAGGAAGTTCCGGTTGGCGCTGTCGAGATAGGAGGCATTGGCGCTCACCCTCCAGCCGCCCCAGCGCCCCTCCGCCCAGCCGCGCGCCGCCGCGATCCGGTTTTCGGTCGAGTCGCGCGTGTCGGCGCGGGTGAAGAAGAGCGGATCGAAGCCATCGAAATCGCTCTCCGCTTCGATATAGTGGCCAGTGACTCCCAGGCGGACCGAAGTGGACGGCCGAGCCTCGACCTTCAGGCTCGCGGCGCGATTGTCGAAGCCGTCCCGCTCGCCGCCGGTGCCGAAGGAATCCACGCCGTCGCTGCGCAGCCAGCCCCCTGACGCGACGATTCCGACATCACCGGTCCGAAGCGCATAGCGGCCGGAGAGGCGGCTGCTGGCGAGGCTGCCATATTCGGCCAGCCCTTCGAAGCCGGTGCCGCGGAACGCGCTCGCGGTCTCCGCTGCGATCACTCCGCCCAGCGCCTCGCTCCCCCAGAGCGCCGATTGCGGCCCGCGCACGATCTCGAACCTCGAGAGCGCATCGGCGGTGAGCAGCTCGAAGCGCGCTTCATTGCCGGCTGCGGGATCGTTGAAGCGAATGCCGTCGAGGAAGACCAAAGTGTGGTTCGCCTCGGCGCCGCGGATACGGACCTGGCTCTGCGTGCCGCGCGGCCCGGTCGTCGCGACCGAGACGCCGGCCGTGAGCCTGAGAAGATCCGGAACATGCGGCAGCGAAAGGGCATCCAGCACTTCTTCGCCCGAGAAAGCGCCGGCCACGGCGCTGTCCTGGGACTCGACCGGCGTCCGCGACGCGATGACGACGATATTATCGTCCCCACCGGTCTGAGCCAATGCTGCGATTAAAAGTAAGCTATTCATCCTATCCTCCTGAAACGACACGCTCCCATGTCGTCTCGGAGGAACCGCGCGAGCCTTGAAGCCTGCGCGGCGCCACGCACCGCGGGCTGGTCCCGGCCGGGCGCGGACGACGGCGAAGGCAGGTCTCCTGGCTCGCGGGTCTTTGCCTTGTCTCCCCACTTGGAGGGGGGGAGGGGCTCGCCGCTCACAGTTGCGGGCACAGCGCCGGATTTTCGCCGGCTTCCCATTTTCACCGCCGTTTGACGGGCGGCACCTTCGCTGGAACCGGTGCTATTGCGGCGAGGCGCGACTTGTCAATCGCGGCCCCAGCCGCTAGAGCGCCCTCTGCTTTTCTCGAGGCTGGTCGGAACCAGCCAAAATCACGGAAGATCAATCAGATGAAGACCGATACCCACCCCGATTACCATATGATCAAGGTGCAGATGACGAACGGCAATGTGTTCGAGACCCGCTCCACCTGGGGCAAAGAAGGCGACACGCTGAAGCTCGACATCGATCCGACCGCGCATCCGGCGTGGACCGGCGGAAACCAGAAGCTGCTCGACACCGGCGGCCAGGTCGCGCGCTTCAACAAGCGCTTCGGCGGCCTCACCCTCGGCAAGAAATAGGCCGCGTGACCGGCGCTCCGGTTCTCGAAACCGCGCGCCTCACGCTCCGGCCGTTCCGCGCGGACGACGTCGACGCCCAGGCGGCGATGATGGGCGACGCGCAGGTTATGCGCCATATCGGCGGCGAGCCGCTCCCGCGCGAGGAGAGTTGGCGCAAATTGCTTTGCGGCGCCGGCATGTGGAGCTTGTTCGGCTTTGGCTATTGGGCGGTCGAGCGCCGCGCCGACAGGGCGATGATCGGCCAGATCGGCTTTGCCGACTTCAAGCGCGGCATCGCGCCGGCGATCGAAAACATTCCCGAAATGGGCTGGCTGTTCGCGGCGGAAGCGAGCGGACAGGGCCATGCGACCGAAGCCGGCCGCGCCGCGCTCGACTGGATCGATGCGGCGCTGGCTCCAGGCGAAGTAGCGGCGATCATCGACGCCGCCAATGCGGGCTCGATCCGCGTCGCCGAGAAACTGGGCTTCGCCGCGCGCGAGGAGGCCCGCTATCGCGGCGAGCCGATACTCCTGTTCCGGCGAAAGAAAGCCTAGGCCCTTAGTTCGAGCGCTGCGACTGGCGCCATTCCTCGGCGGTGCGGCAGACGCGGCGGGTGGCCATCCGGCTGGCCGAATCGGTCTCGACCCGGCGGCAGATCCGGCGCTCGCCCTCTTCGGCGCGTGCATTGCCGGCTCCGCTGCTCTCGGGTGCGTCGCCCTCGCCGGAAAGCGCGGCGCCGCTGCGGGTCATCTCGCCACCCGAATTCATCTGCGCGAGGGCGGGACTCGCCAGCACAAGACCACAAAACGCAACCACGAACGCCTTCATTTTCAATCTCCCGCCACGCAACGAAACTGGACGATCTGGCTCCGATAGGGGAAGTCGCGATCGCTTGCAAGCCATTGTAGCGGCGTAATTTATTCTTTCATCGGCGATCCAGCCGGCAGGGGCGAGGAGCTTGTTCATGCAGGCACCGCCGGCTTGAGGGAGCCGTCAGAAGGCGGCGATCCCAGTGATCGCGCGGCCCAGGATCAGCGCATGGACGTCGTGCGTGCCTTCATAGGTGTTGACCGTCTCTAGGTTCGCCGCGTGGCGCATTACCTGGAATTCGGCGGAAATGCCGTTGCCGCCGTGCATGTCGCGGGCCATCCGGGCGATGTCGAGCGCCTTGCCGACATTGTTGCGCTTGATCAGCGAAATCGTCTCCGGGATCAGCACGCCCTCGTCGAGCCGCCGCCCGACCCTGAGCGCCGCCTGAAGCCCGAGGCTGATCTCGGTGACCATGTTGGCGAGCTTCAGCTGGATCAGCTGGGTCGCGGCCAGCGGCCGGCCGAACTGCTTGCGGTCGAGCGTGTAGGAGCGCGCCGCGTGGAGGCAGGCCTCGGCCGCGCCCATCGAGCCCCAGGCGATGCCGTAGCGCGCCCGGTTCAGGCAGCCGAACGGGCCGGCGAGGCCGCTGACATCGGGAAGCATATTCTCCTCGGGGATTTCGACTCCGTCCATCACGATCTCGCCGGTGATCGACGCGCGCAGGCTGAGCTTCTCCCTGATCTTGGGCGCGGAGAGGCCCGCCATGCCCTTCTCCAGCACGAAGCCCTTGATCCTGCCGTCGTGCGCGTCGGACTTGGCCCAGACGACGAAGACGTCGGCGATCGGCGAATTGGTGATCCACATCTTGGTGCCCGACAGGCGATATCCGCCGTCGATCCGCTGCGCGCGGGTCCGCATCCCGCCCGGGTCGGAGCCGGCGTCGGGCTCGGTCAGCCCGAAGCAGCCGATCCATTCGCCGCTTGCCAGCCTGGGCAGATATTTGCGCTTCTGCGCCTCGGTCCCGTAGGCGTTGATCGGGTGCATGACGAGGCTCGACTGGACCGACATCGCCGAGCGGTAGCCGCTGTCGACCCGCTCGACCGCGCGCGCGATCAGCCCGTAGCTCACATAATTGAGCCCGGCGCCGCCATATTCGGGGTCGATCGTCGCGCCGAGCATGCCGAGTTCCCCGAGCTCGTCCATGATCTCGCGATCGAACCTTTCGTCGAGATAGGCGCTGGTCACGCGCGGCTGCAATTTCTCCCGCGCATAGGCCTCGGCGGTGTCGCGGACCATCCGCTCCTCGTCCGAGAGCTGCGCGTCGAGCGCGAACGGGTCCGCCCAGTCGAAGGGCAGCGGTTTCGGTTCGGCCATCGATCGTCCCTTGTTTGCCCGACGCCCGGTAGCGGTTCGCGCCCGGTCAGGGAACCGCCTAATCCTTGTCGGGCGGCGGTGCGTCTTCCGGCGCCCGGCCGCGCTCGTTCGCCCGCCGCTCGATCGCCTGGCCCATGAGCCGGCGGGCCGCGTTGGCGAGGCTCGGCTCGTGCGGGTTGACCGCCAGCGGCGCCAGCAGCCGCATCGCCTGGTCGTAATCGCTGCGGGCGATCAGCACGCTTGCGGCGTTGAGGGTGATCGACGCCACCTGGGGCGCCAGCGCGCTCGCGCGCACGAGGAGGTCGCGCGTTTCGTCCGACACATAGGCTGGGTCGCCGCGCAGGCTCTCGACATAACGGATCAGCGTCTGGAAGTTGTTGGGGTCGGCGGCGCGCGCGCGGCCGAACCAGGCGCGTGCATTCGCCGCGGCATCGTCGGGCGGATTGTCGCCCTGGGCCGCGATCAGATAGCGCATGCCTTTGAGGTAGAGCAGCTCGGCGTCGCCGGGCGCGCCGGCCAGCAGGCGGTCGAGCAGGCGGTCGGCGGCGGCGCCATCGCCATGGCGCAGTTCGGCATGGGCAAGGACGCGCATCGCCAGCGGGTCCTCCGGAAAGCGCGCCGCCGCGGTCCGGATCCGCTGCAGATAGGGCTGCTCGTTTTCCGCCCGGATGCCGACCCGGAGCGCCGCTTCGAACAGGATCATGGCGCCCGTCGACGGCGGCATGATTGTTACGGTGATCGGTGGCGGCGTCTCCGCGCTGGCGCGCGGCGCCTGTCGGTAGGCGATCTGGCCGCCCCTTATGTAGCGCCGCAGCTCCTCGGTCAGGCCTTCCGGCGTCAGGCCGGTCGCGATCCGCAGGGCCTCGTCGGCGTTGCCGGTGAGGCGCAAGGCGCGCAGCAGCCGGGCCAGCGTCGCCTGGAGCTCGGGCGTGCTGTAGAAATAGTGAACCAGCAGCCAGCTTTGCGCATAATAAAGCGACATCGCCTGCTGGTTGAGGCCGCCGGTGCCTCCGGACAGTATGCGCTCCATCGGCAGCCACTGACCCTCCAGGATCGCAAAGGCGCGGCCGCGCGAATAATTGCCAATGTCGATCCGGCGGGCTGTGAAGCGGACCGTCGCGAAATATTCGGCGAAGCCCTCGACATACCAGATCGGGTAGGCGCTCGGCATGTGCTGGCGCATGAAATGGTGGGTATATTCATGAAACAGGATTTCATTTCCGCGCCCTTCCGCCCGGCCGTCGACGAAGGCGGCGATGCCGTCATCGGTGGCGATATAATAGCCGGCGATGCCGTCCGGCACCGGGCTGATCACCCGAAGATCGTCGATGCCGCTGACGATATAGACATGCAGCTTGGGCGCGGGCGCCTGCTCACCCGAGGCCAGCATGCGCAGCAGGCGGTCGAAATCCTCGAGCAGCAGGATACGCGTGCGCAGCTGTCCCTCGGACAGCGCTCCGTACAAGACGAAATTGGGGCTTTCCACCCGCCGCCATTCCGCTCCCGCCGGCGCCGCCGCCACGATCGTCGACAGAACGAGCCCGATAACGACCTTCCAAAGACTCAGCATCACGCGAATCCCCCTGAGTTACGGGCACGCTAAGCCTTTTCACGCCGTCTTGGCCACCGGCGCGGCGGACAGGGTGGGATTCGAACCCACGGTGGGCGTGAACCCACGGCGGTTTTCAAGACCGCTGCCTTAAACCACTCGGCCACCTGTCCTCGACGCCGGCTTATAGCGCGGCCGCGCCGGTCGTCATCAGTTAGCCGCGCGCCGCGGCGAGGACCGCGCGTCGCTCCTCGTCGCTCAACTCGAGCCAGGCAAGCGCGGAATCGAGCACGAAATGCCGCCCGCCGGCAGTTCGCAGCGCCAGCGCCCATTGCCGCTCGGCGGGCGCGTCCGCCGGGGCCGGCACGATCAGCGGTTGCTCCGGATCGGGGAAGCTGCCGACCACGAAGCGGGCGTCGCCGGGGGCGCGGGTGTGGAGGTAGAGCTTGCCGGGCTGGCGGATCACCTTCTCGATCGCGACCGCCACCGGTTCGGGGCTGGACGCCGCTTTGGCCAGCTTGCGCCGGCTCGTCAGGAAGAAGACGAGGAGGGTGATCAGGGCCGGTAGAAGCAAGGCGAGCGGTCCGATCCGCTCCGACCAGGTCGCCTCGCGCTCGACCTCGGGCGCGAGCATCACCCGCGAGGGATCGGCGGGATCGTAGATCGCGCTGGGCGTGAATATGGGTTCGCTGCCCTGGAGACGGAGGCTCGCGTCGCGCGTTCCGCCGCCATCCTCTCCGCGCACGTCGTAGCTGATTTCGAGCGTGCAGCCGATCGCCCGCTCGCTGCCCGACAGCCGGCTGCGCCGCGCCATGCAATTGCCGCCGGTCTGGCGCGTGTCGAGGGCCTGGGCGCCATGGTCGCGAAGGTCGGCGCGCAGCCGGCTCTCCTGCCACAGGCCGACGGTCCAGTAGAGCGGGTAGGCGGCGAGCAGCGCCGCGAGCAGCAGGATCCCCAGCCGGCGCTTGCGCCGCTTCGGGTCGGCCGCCAGCGCGAGCGGCCGGCGCGGAAAGACATCGATCACGGAGGACATCGGCACGCTCCCTTCGCCGCGAACGAATCGCTCTTCGTCAAGCTAGCAACAAAACCCGCTTGGGACAGCCACGGCCGCGTGCCATATAAAGCGCCTGTGCGCGCGAGGGTGAACATGCGTTTTGTCTATCATTTGGCCGCGGCGGTCCTGATTGCGGGGACTCCGGTCGCGCGGCTCGGCGAGGGCGCGGCCTTGGCGCAGAGCGCCGGCCTCAGCCAGGCTGGCTTCGAGCAATATCTGCCGCGGCTGCGGATCGAGGCCGAGCGCGCCGGCATCCGTCCGGCGACGCTCGACCGGATCTTCCCGACCCTGGTCTTTTCCGCGCGCACGGTCGAGCTCGATCGCGCCCAGCCCGGCGGCACCGCGGGCCGGCCGACCAACCCGCCCTTCGCGCCCTATCGCGCCCGCCATATCACCCAGGCGCTGATCAACCGGGGGCGGGCGCGCTACGCCGAGAATCTGCCGCGCCTCACCGAAATCAGCCGGCGCTACGGCGTGCCGCCGCAATATCTGGTCGCGATCTGGGGCAAGGAGACCGGCTACGGCACGATCATGGGCAATTTCGATCTGCTCAATTCGCTCGCCAGCCTTTCCTATGAAGGGCGCCGGCGCACCTTGTTCACCACCGAGTTCATCGCCACTCTGCGCCTGGTCGAGCGCGGCTTTTCGCGCGCCGAGCTGCAGGGCAGCTGGGCAGGCGCCGCCGGCCACCCGCAATTCCTGCCTTCGGTCTATCTGCGCCTCGCGGTCGACGGCGACGGCGACGGCCGCCCCGATATCTGGCGCAGCCATCTCGACGCGCTCGCCTCGATCGCCAATTATCTGCGCAGCTCGGGCTGGCGCCCGGGCCTGACCTGGGGAACGGCGGTGCGCGTGCCCGCGGACTTCGAGCGCGCCTCGGTCGCCAATCGACTGCGCGCGCCGCGCTGCCCGGCGGTGTTCGCCCGCCACAGCCGCTGGCTGACCGGAGCGGAGTGGCGCCGCCTTGGAATCGCCAACAGCCTCCCCGACCGGGCGCTCGCCTCGCTGATCGAGCCCGATGGTCCGGGCGCGACCGCTTATCTCACGACCAACAATTACCGCGTGATACTCGACTATAATTGCTCGAACTTCTACGCGCTGACAGTGGCCCTGCTCGCCGATTCGGTCGCACGCTCCAATTGAGGATATTTCTCAACTCATGACCCGCAAGCCCTTGTATTTTCTCGTGTCGGCCGCGGCGCTGGCCATGCCCGCCGGCGCCGCCGCGCCGCCGTTCGAGACTCCCGCGACGATCGCGTACATGGTCGATCTCTCTTCCGGAGCGGTGCTCTTCGCCAAGGATGCCGACCGCCGCATGCCGCCCGCCTCGATGGCCAAGATGATGACCACCCATGTCGCCTTCGACCTGATCGGGCGCGGCGAATTGAGCCCCGGCAAGATCTGCACCGTCCGCCCCGAAACCTGGCAGCGCTGGCACGGCGACGCCGCCGGCTCGACCATGTTCCTGCGCGCCGGCGAGCAGGTCAGCGTGCGCGATCTCCTGCGCGGCATCGTCATCGCCTCGGGCAACGACGCCGCGGTGACCCTGGCCGAATGCATTTCCGGCACCGAGGCCGCCTTCGTCGCCCTGATGAACCGCAAGTCGCGCGAGCTCGGCCTCGCCAATTCCAATTGGGGCAATCCGGTCGGCTGGCCCGACGGAGGGGTGACCTACACCACAGCCCGCGATCTCGCGACGCTCGCGCTTTCGACGATCCGCGACCATCCGGCGCTCTACCGCGAATATTATCCGGTGCGCGCGCTAACCTGGGGGGTCACGCTCGGCACCAACCAGCCGATCACCCAGCCCAACCGCAATCCCCTGCTCGGCAGCGTCGCCGGAGCCGACGGCCTCAAGACCGGCCATACCGCCGAGGCGGGCTACGGCTTCACCGGCTCGGCCGAGCGGGACGGCCGCCGGATCATCATGGTCATCGCCGGCATTTCCGATCCGGGCGGCTATGCCAGGCGCGGCGCCGAATCGGTGCGCTTCATCGAATGGGGCTTCAACGCCTGGCAGTCGCGGCCGCTGCTGCGCCGGGGCCAGCGGATCGGCGAAGCTCGGGTGCAGCTTGGCGGCGCCTCGAGCGTCGGCCTGGTCGCCCCGCAAAACATCGCCGTCACCTATCCCGCCGGGCTCGGCCAGAATCTGCGCGCCCGGATCGTCTACCGGGGCCCGGTCCGGGCGCCGATCGCGCGCGGCCAGCATATCGCCGACCTCGTCGTCACCACCGCCGACATGCCGCCCCAGACCATGCCCCTGGTCGCCGAGGAGGATGTCGGCGAAGCAGGCTTCTTCGGCCGGATCTGGGCCGGGCTGATGAGCATCGTCGGTCTGGGGTGAGCGGGCGTTTCATCACGCTCGAAGGCGGGGAGGGCGTCGGCAAGTCGACCCAGGCACACGCGCTCGCCGCGGCTCTGCGCGGGCGCGGCCTCGACGTGGTCGAGACCCGCGAGCCCGGCGGCAGCCCCGGCGCCGAGGCGATCCGCGCGCTTCTCCTGCAGGGCGAGATCGATCGCTGGAATGCGGGAACCGAGGCTCTGCTCTTCGCCGCGGCGCGGGCCGATCATGTCGCCAAAACGATCCGGCCCGCATTGGAGGTAGGCAAGTGGGTCGTGTGCGATCGCTTCGTGGACAGCTCGATCGCCTATCAGGGCGGCGCCGGCGGAATCGGCCGCGATGCCATCCTCAAGCTGCACCAGATCGGAAGCGGAGGGCTGCTTCCGGATCGAACGCTCCTGATCGACCTGCCGCTGGCCAATGCCTCGTCACGCGAATCCGCGCGGGACGGCGGCGATCGGGACCGGTTCGGCCGAAAGCATGGCGATTATCACGAAGCGGTGTTCGAAGCGTTCCGGACTCTGGCGGCGCTGGAGCCGGCCCGCTTTCGCATCGTCGACGGCCAGGGCGGGGCGGAACAAGTGACCCGGCGCCTCATCTCCGCGCTGGAGGATTTGCTGTGACTCCGCTCCACGGCCACGATGAAGCGGTCGCCGCGTTCCGGGCCGGCATGGAAACGGGGCGCCTCCACCATGCCTGGCTGCTCGCCGGCCCGCGCGGCATCGGCAAGGCCCTTTTCGCGGACAAGGCGGCGTTGCGCGTGCTGGCCGAGGCCGCCGGCCCGCCGCCCGGCACGCCTGGCCTCGACGTGCCGGACGAGCATCCGACCGCCAGGCTGGTCGCGGCCGGCAGCCATCCGGACCTGATGCGCCTCGAGCGCCTGACCAGGGAAGGCGGCACCGAGCTCGCGCGCTCGATCAGCGTCGACCAGGCCCGCGGCCTCCAGCGGCTGTTCGTCACCACCTCCTCGATGTCGCCCTGGCGCGCGGTCGTGATCGATGCGATCGACGATCTCGAGCCGGGGGGCGCCAACGCCCTGCTCAAGAATCTCGAAGAGCCGCCGGCCGACACGATCTTCCTGCTGGTCAGCCACGCGCCCGAGCGGCTGTTGCCGACGATCCGCTCGCGCTGCCGGCTGCTTCGGCTCTCGCCGCTTGGCGATGACGCCATGGCGTCGGCGCTCGAAGCGGCCGTGCCGGACGCCGAGCCCGGGGAGATTGCGGCCCTCGCCGGGATCGGCGAAGGGGCCCCGGGCCGCGCACTGGCGTGGCGCGGCCTTCAGGTGGAGGCGCTGGACCGCGAGATGGACGCGCTGGTCCAAAGCGGCGACCCGGTCAACGCGCGGCGCGCCGCGCTCGCCCAGAGCCTTTCGCTCAAATCCGCCCAGGGCCGCTACGAAGCCTTCCTCGCCCGCGCCCCGGCCCGAATCGCCGCCGAGGCCCGCGGCCGACGCGGCCCCGCGCTGGCCAAGGCGCTCCGGCTCTGGGAACGCGCTTCCGGCCTCGCCGGCAGCGCCCGGCGCCTCTCGCTCGACCCGCAAAGCACCGCCTTCGAGCTCGCCGGGATGCTGGCGGCGCTGGCGCCGGAGGAGGGGAGGGACGCGGCTTAGCCCTTTATCGGCCGGCTCATCCCGGCTACCCGCTTTTCAAATGTCCAAGCCCTTCTACATCACGACCGCGATCAGCTACCCCAATGGCCGCCCGCATATCGGCCACGCTTATGAAGCGATCGCGACCGATGCGATCGCGCGCTTCCAGCGCCTGCGGGGCCGCGACGTCTTCTTCCTCACCGGGACCGACGAGCACGGCCTCAAAATGGCCCAGACGGCGCGCGAAAAGGGCCTCGCGCCGGCAATATTCGCCGAGGAAATGTCCGCTACGTTCAAGCAGATGGACGACGCCCTGCATATTTCATACGATCGTTTCATCCGCACCACGGAGCCCGACCATCACAAGGCCAGCCGGGCGATCTGGCAGGCGATGGCGGCCAAGGGCGACCTCTATCTGGGACGCTACGAAGGCTGGTATTCGGTTCGCGACGAAGCTTATTATGGCGAGGAGGAACTGGTTCTCGCCGACAGCGGCGAAAAGCTCTCGCCCCAGGGCACCGAGGTCGAATGGACGGTCGAGGAGAGCTGGTTCTTCAGGCTCTCGGCCTATCGCGATAAGCTGCTCGCCCATTATGCGGCCGATCCCGACTTCATCCGCCCCGACAGCCGCCGCAACGAAGTGATGCGCTTCGTCGAGGGCGGGCTGAACGACCTCTCCATCTCGCGGACCAGCTTCGATTGGGGGGTCAAGGTCCCGGGCAGCGAAAACCATGTCATGTACGTCTGGCTCGACGCGCTGACCAACTATCTTACCGGCGTCGGATATCCAGAGGATACAGAGGTTTACAGGAAGTTCTGGCCAGCCGATCTGCACATCATCGGCAAGGACGTGGTGCGCTTCCACGCGGTTTATTGGCCCGCCTTCCTGATGTCGGCCGATATCCCGTTGCCCAGCCAGATATTCGGCCATGGCTGGCTGCTGTCGCGCGGCGAGAAGATGTCGAAATCGGGCGGCAACGTGGTCGACCCGCACGTTCTGATCGACGCGTTCGGAGTCGACCAGCTGCGCTATTTCCTGCTGCGCGAGGTCACCTTCGGCCAGGACGGCGGCTACACGGCGGAGGCGATCGTCGCCAAGGTCAATGCGGACCTCGCCAACAGCTTCGGCAATCTCGCCCAGCGTACCCTCTCGTTCATCGCAAAGAATTGCGACGGCGCGCTGCCGCGGGGAGGGAAAAGCGATCCCGCCGATGCGGCGCTGCTGGCGATGGTCCGAGACGCCACCGGCAAGGAGCTGCCCGCCCAGTTCGAGGCGCTGGCGCTGTCGCAGGGAATCGAAGCCTGGCTCCGCGCGGTCTTCGCCTGCAACCAATATATCGACGCCCAGGCCCCCTGGGCGCTGAGGAAGACCGACCCCGAGCGGATGACCGCCGTCCTCGCCACGCTCTATGAGGCGATCGCCGATCTCGCCATCGCGATCCAGCCGGTCATTCCGGCATCGGCCGCCAAGCTGCTCGACGCGATGGGTATACCGGCGGACGAGCGCGATTATGCCGCGCTCGCGGACGAGGGCCGCTACGAGCGCTTGGCCGCCTCCGGCTTCACGTTGGCGATGTCGAGCCCGATCTTCCCGCGGCTCGAGGCCCCGGCGGACGGCTGATGCGGGCGCCGGGCTTCGCCGCTCTGCTGCTGTTGAGCGCCTGCGGGAGCGGCGCGCAGCCCGCTAGCAGGCAGGAAGGCGCAAGTCCGCCGCCCAAGGCTCCGGCTCCGCCTAAAGCCGCGCCGGCCGGAAATGCTTCGGCCCCGGTCGATCCAGGGCTCGCGGAGATGTCGCCGAGCCGGCGCCGCGCTTATGATCGCGGCTTTGCCGATTGCAGCGCCGGCCGCTACGATCCCGACCGCTATCCCGAGGCCTATCGCATCGGCTGCGCCGCGGCGCACGACCGCTAGCCCCCGAGCCGGGGTGACGCATCGGCGGCGAGCCGCTACATGCGCCGCGATGTTCATCGATAGCCATTGCCACCTCAACTATAAGGGCCTGGTCGAGGATCAGGCCGGCGTGCTCGCCCGCGCCCGCGCCGCCGGCGTGACAATGATGCTCAACATCTCCACCCGCGCCTCCGAATGGGACGATGTGATCGCCACCGCGGTCCGCGAAGATGACGTCATGGCGTCGGTCGGCATCCATCCGCACGAGGCGGACATCCACCCGGACGTGGAGACGAAGACTTTGGTCGAGAAGGCGAAGCATCCCAAGGTGGTGGCGATCGGCGAATCCGGCCTGGATTATTATTACGACCATTCGGACCGCGGCCGGCAGCGCGACAGCTTCCGCGCGCACATCGCCGCCGCGCGCGAGACCCAGCTCCCGTTGATCGTCCACACCCGCGATGCCGAGGCGGACACGTACGATATTCTTGCGCAGGAGATGGGGAAGGGGCCCTACCCGGCCCTGATCCACTGCTTCACCGCCGGCCAGGAATTCGCGGACAAGGTGCTGGCGCTCGGTCTCTACGTCTCGATCTCGGGCATCGTCACCTTCAGGAACGCGCGCGCGCTCCAGGAGGCGGCGAAGACGATCCCGCTCGAACGCCTGCTGATCGAGACCGATTCCCCGTTCCTCGCGCCGGTGCCCCATCGCGGCCGGCCCTGCGAGCCCGCTTATGTCGCCGACACCGCGCGCTACCTTGCCGACCTGCGCGGCGAGACGATCGAGCAGCTCGCGGCGGCCACGTCGGCCAATTTCCACCGCCTGTTCGCCAAGGCCGCCGCATGAAGCTGCGAATTCTCGGCTGCGGAACCTCCTCGGGGGTGCCGCGGGTCGGCAACGACTGGGGCGAATGCGACCGCGACGAGCCCAGAAACCGCCGCCGCCGCGCATCGGTCCTGGTCGAACATGGCGGGGCGCGGATCCTGGTCGACACAACCCCGGACCTTCGCGAGCAATTGCTCGAGGCCGATGTGAGCGACGTCGAGGCGGTGATCTGGACCCACGATCATGCCGACCATTGCCACGGCATCGACGATCTGCGGCAGCTCTACCACGCGCGCGGCCGGCCCGTTTCCGGCTATGCGCGCCAGCAGACGCTCGATCTGCTGCACCTGCGGTTCGGCTATGCGTTCGAAGGGCAAAGCGGCTATCCCGCGCTCGTTGCAGCCCATCTCCTGCCCACCCACATGAACCTCGCCGGCCTTTCGATCCGCGCCGTCGATCAGCCGCACGGCCCGATCACCAGCGCCGGCCTGCGCTTCGACGGCGGCGGCGTCGCGATCGCTTATTCGACCGACTTCGATTCGCTGACCGAGGATATGGCGATGCTGTTCGAAGGGCTCGATCTGTGGGTGGTCGACGCGCTCCGTCGGCGGCCGCATCCCACCCATCCCCACCTCGCCTTGACGCTCGAATGGATTCGCCGTCTGGCGCCGCGGCGCGCTATCCTTACCCATATGGACACCAGCATGGATTATCGCACTTTGTGCGCCGAGCTGCCGGACGGGGTCGAGCCGGGCTATGACGGGATGGAAATCGCATTGTGAGCGACGGCGACCAAGCCATTAATTTTATTTATTTAATGGGCTGCCTTGTGCTCGTCGGCAGCGCTCTCATGGTGCGCCGCCTGCCGCTCGGCCAGACCCTCAAATTGGCGCTCGCCTGGGTGCTGATCTTCGGCGCGGTCTTCGTCGTCTTCACCCTCCGGGACGATTTCCTTGCTTTGGGCCGCCGGGCGATGGCCGAAATGCGGGGCGACAATGTGGTCGAGACGAAAGGCAGCGAGATCCGGATCCGCCGGTCGCGCGACGGCCATTTCTGGGTCGACGGCGAGGTCAACGGCCGGGCGGTGCGCTTCCTGGTCGACAGCGGCGCCACGGTCACCACGATCACCCGCGCGACGGCCGATCGCGTCGGCGTCGCGCCAGGCGGCTTCGGGACGATGGTCGAGACCGCCAATGGCTCGGTCATGGTCGACCGCGGCCGTGCCGAGCGGATCAAGGTCGGCCCGATCGCGCGCAGCGACCTTGCCGTCCACATCTCGGCGACGCTCGGCGACACCAACATTCTCGGCATGAACTTCCTGTCCACATTGAGCGCCTGGGGCGTCGAGGGGACGATTTTGGTCCTGAAATCCTGAGAGGACCCCTCTGCACGCCCATTATTTTACATAATGTATATTATCGGACTTAGCGATGGCAGACAATCAGGCTCCCTCTCTCACCGATCTCGCCGAAATCATGGTCCGGCTGCGCGATCCTCAAACCGGCTGCGAATGGGACAAGGTCCAGACCTTCGAAACGATCGCGCCTTACACGATCGAGGAAGCCTATGAGGTCGCCGACGCTTGTGCGCGCGGCGACATGGACGCGCTCAGGGACGAGCTCGGCGATCTCCAGCTCCAGATCGTCTACCACGCCCGGATGGCGCAGGAGCTCGGCGCCTTCACCCTGGATGACGTCATGGCGTCGATCTGCGCCAAGATGATCCGCCGCCATCCGCACATATTCGGCGACGCGCAGGCCAACCCCGGCTGGGAAGCGCTCAAGGCGGCCGAGCGCGCCGGCCACGCGGATGAAAGCGCGATCGCCGGAATCGCCCTCGCCCTCCCCGCCCTCAAGCGCGCCGAGAAGGTCCAGCGCCGCGCTTCGCGGGTCGGCTTCGACTGGCCGGACATAGAGGGTCCCAGGCAAAAGATCGACGAGGAGCTCGGCGAGATCGAACGCGCCGAGACCGGCGAGGAACGCGCCGCCGAGCTTGGCGACCTGCTGTTCGCGGTCGTCAATTACGCCCGCCACCTCGAAATCAACCCCGAGACCGCCCTTCGCGAAGCGACGGCGCGCTTCGAATCGCGCTTCCGCAAGGTGGAAAAACTCGCTCCCAAGCCTCTGAAAGATATGAATATCGACGAGCTGGAAGCACTCTGGCAGAGGGCCAAGAAGCTGGTCTAGCCACCCCGCCCGCGGCGCCACGCCTGGAAGCGGGCCCAATCCACGTCGGAAAGCCGCACGACAAAGCGGGTTTCGAGCCCTTCATGATCGTCGCTCAGGATTTCGCCATTGGCGTGGAGCCAGGCGATCAGCTCGCCGTCCGACGCCGGCAGGGTGATTGTGCGCTCCTTATTCTCCTTGCGCAGCCGGTCCGAGACGCCGGCGAGCAGCGCCTCCACCCCCTCCCCGGTCAGCGCCGAGATGACCGCCGCTTCCTCGCGCCGCGCCGCTTCGGCGCGGATGCGGTCGGCCGCCTCGCCGCCGAGCGCGTCGATCTTGTTCCATGCCTCGATCCTGACCGCGCTTTCGGCGCCGATCTCCTTCAGCACCTTCTCGACATCCTCCCGCTGGGCCTCGCTGTCGGGATGGGAGATGTCGCGGACATGGACGATGAGGTCGGCCGAGACCACTTCCTCGAGCGTCGCGCGGAAGGCGGCGACGAGCTGGGTGGGCAGGTCGGAAATGAAACCCACCGTGTCCGACAGGATCACCTTGTCGAGCCCGGGCAGCGCGAATTCGCGCATGGTCGGGTCGAGCGTCGCGAACAGCAGATCCTCGGCCGGCACGTCGGCCCGGGTCAGCCGGTTGAACAGGGTCGATTTTCCGGCATTGGTATAGCCGACCAGCGCGATCACCGGCCAGGGCGCGCGCTGCCGCCGCGAACGGTGCAGGGTCCGCGTCCGCGCGACCTGGTCGAGCTCCTTCTTGAGCCTGGCCATCCGGTCGCGGATCAGCCGCCGGTCGGCCTCGATCTGGGTCTCGCCCGGGCCGCCCAGGAAGCCGAAGCCGCCGCGCTGGCGCTCGAGGTGGGTCCAGGAGCGGACCAGCCGCCCCGCCTGATAATCGAGATGGGCGAGCTCGACCTGGAGCCGTCCTTCGGCGGTCGCCGCCCGCTCGCCGAAGATTTCGAGGATGAGCCCGGTGCGGTCGATCACCTTGGCCTTGGTTTCCTCCTCGAGATTCTTCTGCTGGACCGGGCTCAGCGCGCCGTCGACGATCAGCAGCTCGGCTTCGGCCTGGCGCACCGCATCGCCGATCTTCTCGACCTGCCCCTTGCCGAACAGGGTCGCCGGGCGCGGCTGGCGGACGCGGAAATGAAGCTTCTCCTCGACCGCGACTCCGATCGCCTCGGCGAGCCCCGCGGCCTCCTCCAGCCGCGCGCCGGCATCCCGCCGCCCGCTTTGTCCCAATTCCGGCAAGGCGATCACGGCGCGGGCGCCGCGCGCAAATTCATTCGCGGATTCTCGGTTGAAGACGCTCAGCCGGTCACTCCTCGGCCTGGACCTCGGCGAAATTGACCGGATTTTCGGGCTGCACGGTCGAGATGGCGTGCTTGTAGACGAGCTGGCACAGGCCGTCGCGCGCGAGCAGCATGCAAAACAGGTCGAACGCGGCGATCTCGCCCTGGAGCATCACGCCGTTGACGAGGAACATCGTCACCGGCTCGTCCGACTTGCGGACCGCGGTCAGGAACACTTCCTGCAAGAGCGTCGGCTTCTTCTTCTCGAGCTGCTCGTCGAACGCCTCCTGGAGGTTGCCGAGGTCGACCGGCTGCGAGGGCATGATCGTCGAGATGGCGTGCTTGTAGATGAGCTGGGCCTGCCCGTCGCGGCGCAGCAGCACCGAAAAATTGTCGAACCAGGTAATGATCCCCTGGAGCTTGACGCCCTTCACCAGGAACATGGTGACCGGCGTCTTGGTGCGTCTCAGGCTGTTCAGGAACATGTCCTGCAAATTGTTGACCTTGTCGGGCATTTCGCTCTCTTTCCGGGTCACTTGGCGGCGAGGGACCGCGCTCCCGCAATATCACGCGCCGCGCCGCTGCGCTATCGGTGCTATTCGCCCCCCTCGCCGCGGGTGTCGGCGAGGCCGAGCGCCTTCAGCTTGCGGTGCAGGGCCGAACGCTCCATGCCGATGAAATTGGCGGTGCGCGAGATATTGCCCGAGAAACGCCGAATCTGAACCCGTAGATACTCCCGCTCGAAGGTCTCCCGCGCCTCGCGCAGCGGCGTTCCCATGATCGCCTTGACCGCCTCATTGGGGGTCAGCTGCGCCTGGTCGTTGAGGATTTCGGGCGGAAGCATATCGATCTCGATGCAGCCGATCCGCTCGCCGGGCGCCAGGATGATGGTCCGCTCGATCACGTTGCGGAGCTGGCGGACGTTGCCGGGCCAGTCATAGGCCTGGAGCGCCGCCATCGCGTCGTCCGAGATGCGCGGCGTCGAAACGCGCTGGTCGGCGGCGTAACGCGCGGCGAAATGGCCGACGATCTCGGGAATGTCCTCGCGGCGATCGGCGAGCGCCGGCAAATGCACCGGAACCACGTTGAGCCGATAATAGAGATCCTCGCGGAAACGCCCGGCGGCGATCTCCTCCGGCAGAGTCCTTGCGGTCGAGGAGACGACCCGCATGTCGACCTTGACGATCCGCTGCCCGCCGACCCGCGTGAAACTCTGATCGGTCAACACGCGCAGGATCTTGCCCTGGGTCGAGAGCGGCATGTCGGCGATCTCGTCGAGAAAGAGGGTGCCGCCATGGGCCTGTTCGAGCAAACCCGGGCGGGCCAGCCCGCCGCTCTCCTCGGCGCCGAACAATTCCGCCTCGACCCGCTCGGGCGTCATCCGCGCGGCGGTGACGACGATGAACGGCCCCTTCGCGCGCGGGCTCCAATTGTGGAGCAGCCGCGCCGCCACTTCCTTGCCGACCCCCGCCGGGCCCGAGATGAGGACGCGGCTCCCGGTCCCCGCGACTCGCTTGAGGGTCGCGCGCACATTGTTGATCGCGGCGCTCGAGCCGGTCAGCTCCATCTCGTGGCCGATCTGCTGGCGCAGGGCCTCATTCTCGCGCCGAAGCCGATCAGTTTCGGTCGCGCGCGAAACGAGGTGGACCAGATGGCTCGCCTCGAACGGCTTTTCGATGAAATCGACCGCGCCCTGCCGGATCGCGGCGACCGCGGTGTCGAGATTGCCGTGGCCCGAGATCATCAGCACCGGCAGCGTCGGGTCGCGCTTCTTGACCTCTTCCAGCAGCTGCAGCCCGTCCAGCTTCGACCCCTGCAGCCAGACGTCGAGCAGGAGCAAGGAGGGCCGGCGGTCCGCCAGCGCCTCCAGCGCCTCGCTGCTCGAGCCTGCGACGCGGGTCGAAAATCCCTCGTCCTCGAGAACGCCCGAGACGAGATCCCTGATGTCCTGTTCGTCGTCGACTATGAGGATGTCCAAAGCCATAAGATTCAACCGGTTCCTAAAATATCTTCAGATTGATGCACGGAGACGCCGCCGGCCAGATGGGCCAGCGTTTCCTTGTCGAAGATCATCCGCACCAGCGATCCGCCGCCCGCCATATCGGCGAACTCGATCTGGCCGAAATGCTCCTCGACGATCTTCTTGACGATGGCGAGGCCGAGGCCCGTGCCCTTGGCCCGCGTGGTCATATAGGGCTCGGTCATCCGCGCCCGCTCGGCGGGAAGGCCGATGCCGGTGTCGCCGACCTCGATCACGATCTTGCTCCCCTCGGTCCGGATCGCGATCGCGACGCGGTCGGGCGCGGCCTTGCGGCGCCTTTTCTCCTCGCGCTTCTGCTGGATCGCCTCGACCCCGTTCTTGACGACGTTGGTCAGCGCCTGGCCGAGCAGCCTGCGGTCGCAGACCAGGGTCGGCGCCGGATCGGGCGCGTCGAGCGCGAATTCGATTTCCGGATGCGCGACCTCGAGCAGGAACAACGCCTGGCGCGCGATCTCGGTCAGCGATTCCTCCGCGAAAGCGGGCTTGGGCATGCGCGCGAAGGAGGAGAATTCGTCGACCATGCGCCGCAGGTCGCCGACCTGGCGCACGATCGTGCCCGTCAGTCGCTCGAAGGTCGGCTGGTCACTCGTGATCTCGCTGCCGTAGCGCCGCTGCAGCCGCTCGGCGGCGAGCTGGATCGGAGTCAGCGGGTTCTTGATCTCGTGGGCGATGCGACGGGCGACGTCGGACCAGGCGGCGCGGCGCTGATCCATCAGCTGCTCGGTGATGTCGTCGAACGTGAGGACGTGGCCGCCAGCCACCTTGACCGTCTTCACCGCCAGCGTCCTGGGCTCGCCGCTCGAAGCGAGCTGGACGACGTCCTCGCGCTCTTCGACGTCCAGCTGGCGGTCGAGCTCGGGCGCGATATCCGCGAGTTCCTGGCCGATCAGGCTCTTACCGCCGGTCTTGAGCAGGGTTTCGGCCGACTTGTTGATCAGCCGCACGACATGGGCGTCATCGACCGAGATGACCCCCGCCGTCACCCCCGACAACACGGCCTCGGTAAATGCACGGCGGCTGTCGAGCTGGGTGTTGGCGGTGACCAGATCGCCGGTCTGCTCCTCGAGCCGACCGGTCATCCGGTTGAACGCATTGCCAAGCGTGCCGACCTCGTCCCGCTCTCGTGACTCGGGCACCCGCGTCGAAAGATCGCCTGCGGTCACCTTGCGGGCCGCATCGACCAATTGGGCGATCGGCCGGACCAGCCGGTCGGCCAGGTTGAGCGCGACCCAGATCGAAAAAGCGATCAGCAACAGCGACACCAGGATCAGAACGGCGTTGAACCGCACCTGCAGCTTGCGCATGCTTTCCAGCGTGGACTGATAGTCGCTGGCGGCTGTCTGGGCCTGGAGCATCTGCTCGATCGCGTCGGGGCTAACCGCCCGAGCGCCGTAAAAATACACCTCCGCCTGCGGATCGAGCCGGACGATCGCCTCGACGCGGTCACGGGTCGACGTGGATCTGACCTCGCCGGCGCGCATCGATCGCAGCACCGCCGGCGAGAAGCGCGTTATAAGCGGCCGGTTGTCGAAATTGATTTCGATGTTGTCGCTGCGCACCTGTCCGCTGCGGTTGATACTCAAGATTGCGGATTCGTTCAGCTGGCGCCCCGCATGCTGATAGAGAAATTCGTCTCGAAATCGCTGGCTGGTAATCCCAAAGCGATTGATCCTGTCGACGATATCGCCGCCCATCGTCTGGACGTCGAGCGTGATCCGGTCGCGATGCTCGCGAGCATAGATTTGCGAGACATTCTCGGCGCTCGCCAGCACGGTTTGGGACTGGTCGGAAAACCAGAATGTGACGCCGCTTTGAAAAAGCATGGAGGCGAAAATAACGACGAGCATGGTCGGCACCATGGCGATGATCGAAAAGAGCGCGACCAGCCGCACGTGCAGCCGCCCCCTCCCGCCGATGTCCGACCGGACCGCGCGCCGGATCGCCAGGCGCCGCGCCACCATCACCATCAGGACCATCGCCGGCGCGAGATTGACGATGAGCAGAATGACGACGGTTTCGGGCGTCAGCGGCGTATCCGGAGTGCCCGTCCGGGTGAGCACGAAATAGGTCGCGATCATCGTCATGACGAGCAAAGCGACGGCTCCCCCTTCGAGGAGCTGCACCCATGCTCCGCGCCGTGCCATTACGGACAGGCGGCGGCGCCAGCGTGGCCTTAGGGATTGGACAGGGATCGCAATTTCGGCATTCACACTGCGGCCCTAGCACAACAATGTGGCGCAAAGAACACAGTGAATCTCGGCGCCCGTCGCAAAAGCGCACGGACTCAGCGCTCAGGCCGCTGCTTTTGCGAGCCAGGGCGAATAGAATTCACGCAGCATCGCCTTGGCGCGCCGCGGGTCCGGTTCCTGGTTGAAGGCGTTGCGGAACTCGGCTGAGCCGTGAAGCCCTTTGGTGTACCAGCCGATATGCTTGCGCGCGCAATTGGCGCCGATCTGCGCGCCGTAAAGCTCGAGCATCGCCTCATATTGCTCGGCGATGACCGCATATTGCTCGTCGAGGCCGGGGTCCGGGAGCCTCTCGCCGGTGCGCAGCCAGTGCATCACCTGCCTGAGCAGCCAGGGACGGCCATAAGCGCCGCGGCCGATCATCACGCCGTCGGCGCCCGATTGGGCGAGCGCCGCATCGACGTCCTCTATCGAAAGGATGTCGCCATTGGCGATGACCGGCAGGTCGACCGCCTCCTTGACGTTGCGGATGAACGCCCAATCGGCCTCGCCCCTGTAGAGCTGGCAGCGTGTGCGGCCGTGGACGCTGATCATCCGGACGCCGAGATCCTGCGCGATCCGCGCGAGCGCGGGCGCGTTGAGGCTGCCATGGTCCCAGCCCATGCGCATCTTGAGCGTGACCGGCAGGCGAACCGCCTTGACCGTCGCGTCGATGATCGCGGCGGCGAGCTTCAGATCGCGCATCAGCGCCGATCCGGCCTCCCCGTTGACCACCTTCTTGACCGGACATCCCATATTGATGTCGATGATCGCGGCGCCCCGGTCCTCGTTCAATTTGGCGGCCTCGGCCATCTCGCGCGGGCTGCAGCCGGCGAGCTGCATCGAAACCGGCTCCTCGATCGGATCCCAGACCATCTTCTGCAGCGACTGGCGGGTCTCGCGGATCGCGGCCTGGCTGGCGATCATCTCGGTGACCGTCAGCCCGGCGCCGTAGCGCTTGACGATCCGCCGGAACGGCATGTCGGTGACGCCCGTCATCGGCGCCAGGATCACCGGCGTCTCGATCAGGACCGGGCCGATCCGGATGGGCTTCAGGCGCGACATGGGACCGGCGAAATAGGGTGGAATGCGCTGGCGGGCAAGTTTGGGGTCGGCTAGGCACCGCGCATGGGCAGGACAGTGGCATTATTGGTGGCGGGCGGCAGCGGCAGCCGCGCCGGCGGCGAGACGCCCAAGCAATATCGCCAAGTCGCCGGCAAGGCCCTCCTCGCCCACGCCATCGACCATATTCGCCATCCGCGCATCGACGCCGTGCAGGTGGTGATCGGCAGCGGGCAGGAGGAGGCTTATCGGGCGGCGATCGGCGGGCGCGCCCTCCCCTCCCCGGTAATCGGCGGCGCGACACGGCGGGAGTCGGTGCGCAACGGTCTGGAAGCGCTCGAAGGGGCCGGGCGCGTGCTGATTCACGACGCCGCCAGGCCGTTCCTCCCTGCGCCGGTGATCGATCGCCTGCTCGACGCGCTCCTAGATCATGATGGAGCGGTCGCGGCCTTGCCGGTCGTAGACACGCTGGCGAGGCGCACGGGCGAAGCGGTTCCACGCGAGGGCCTGGTGCGGGTCCAGACACCGCAGGCCTTCCGATACGACGCGATCCGCCGCGCCCACGACGCCTGGACCGGTGAGGAAGCGAGCGACGACGCCGAGGTGGCGCGGGCGGCAGGCCTCACCGTCGCCATCGTGGAGGGCGATCCCGCGCTCGACAAGCTGACCTTCGACGCCGACTTCCGCCGCGCCGAAGCGGCGCTGCTGGGCCCTCGGGTCGGCTTCGGATTCGACGTCCACGCCTTCGCCGCGGGCGCGGAGCTCTGGCTCGGCGGCATCCTGGTCCCGCACGACAGGGGGCTCGCGGGTCATAGCGACGCCGACGTCGTCCTTCACGCGCTCACCGACGCGATACTCGGCGCGCTCGGCGCGGGCGACATCGGCGAACATTTCCCGCCCTCCGACCCGCAATGGCGCGGCGCCGCTTCCTCGCTCTTCCTCGAACATGCCCGGGGGCTCGTCGAGCAGGCAGGCGGGCGGATCGCCCATGTCGACGTGACGATCATCTGCGAGGCGCCGCGGATAGGCCCGCATCGGGACGCGATGCGCACGCGGATCGCCGGCTTGTTGCGGCTGGCGCCGGCGAGGATTAGCATCAAGGCGACGACGACCGAGCGGCTCGGCTTCACCGGCCGCGGCGAGGGGATCGCGGCGCAGGCGGTCGCGACGCTGCGGCTCCCGGAGGATCAATGACCGACCCCGTGCGCGATTATGTCCTGCCCGAGCAGCTGATCGACCTCGCCCGCCGCGTGGTCGATTCCAATCGCGCCGCCGGCCGCCGGGTCGCCGTGGCGGAAAGCTGCACCGGCGGCCTGGTCGCCGCAGCCCTGACCGAAATCGCCGGAAGCTCGGACGTGTTCGAGGCCGGCTTCGTCACTTATTCGAACGAGGCCAAGGCCAAGCTGCTCCATGTCAGCGAGGATGTGATCGAAACGTTTGGCTCGGTCTCGGTCGCGGTGGCGTGGGCGATGGCGCGGGGCGCGCTCGAAGCGTCGGGCGCCGACGTCGCGGTCGCTCTGACCGGGATCGCCGGGCCCGCCGGCGGATCGGACCGCAAGCCGGTCGGCACCGTCGTCTTCGCCCGCGCCGACAAGGAGGCCGATCCACGCGAGATCATTGCCGACACCCAGAAGTTCGACGACAATGGCCGCGGCGGCGTCCGCCTTCAGGCGGCGCTCTGCGCGCTCGAACTGCTGCTGCCCGACGCGCCCGCGCCGTAGAGCGCGTCGGCGCGCTCCTCGAAGGCGCCGATCATCCTTCTCAGCGCGCGGTCGAACATCTGCCCCGCCAGCGCCTCGAAGATGCGGCTGCGGAAGGCGAAGTCGACGCAGAAATCCACCTCGGTGCCGCCCGGCACGGCGCGGAATTTCCAGCTGTTGTGGAGATATTTGAGCGGGCCCTCGAGATAGTCGATCTCGATCCCGGCCGGGCGCCGCTTGATCGCCCTGGAGGTGAAAGTCTCCTTGAGCGCCTTGAAGCCGACGACGAGATCCGCGACCATCTCGGTTTCGGAGTTGGAGCGGACCCGCGTCGCCGCGACCCAGGGCAGGAATTCCTGGTAGCGGCCGACGTCGGCGACAAGGTCGAACATCTGTTCGGGCGTGTAAGGCAGAACGCGCTTTTCGGTATGGCGCGGCATGACGGGCGTTACCCCGTCAGCTTGGCCGCGCGTGCAGCCCGCATCTTCTCGAAATCGTCGCCGGCGTGATAGCTCGACCGGGTCAGCGGCGAGGCGGCGACGAGCAGGAAGCCTTTCGCGCGGGCGATCGCGGCATAAGCTTTGAACGCCTGCGGCGTCACGAATTCCTCGACCCTGGCGTGGCGCGGCGTCGGTTGGAGATACTGGCCCATGGTCAGGAAATCGACCTCGGCCGAGCGCATATCGTCCATCACCTGGTGGACTTCGAGCCGCTCCTCGCCGAGCCCGACCATCATTCCCGATTTGGTGAAGATCGACGGGTCGTGGCGCTTGACGCTCTCGAGCAGCCGCAAGGAGGCGTAGTAGCGCGCGCCCGGCCGGATCGTCGGGTAGAGCCGCGGCACCGTCTCCAGATTGTGGTTGTAGACGTCGGGGCGGGCCTCGATGATCCGTTCGACCGCCGCCTGCGCCTTGTTGCGGAAATCGGGGGTCAGGATTTCGATCGTCGTCGTGGGCGCGTTGCGGCGCAGCGCCTCTATCACCTTGACGAATTGCGAGGCGCCGCCGTCGGCCAGGTCGTCGCGGTCGACCGACGTCACGACGATATGGGTCAGGCCCAGCTCGCCCGCGGCGACGGCGACATGCTCGGGCTCGAGCGGATCGAGAGCGCGCGGCATGCCGGTCTTGACGTTGCAGAAGGCGCAGGCCCGCGTGCAGGTGTCGCCCAGGATCATCACCGTCGCGTGCTTCTTCGTCCAGCATTCGCCGATATTGGGGCAGGCCGCTTCCTCGCAGACCGTGACGAGGCCAAGGCGGCGCATCAGCTTCTTCGTTTCCATGAAGCCGGCGCTGACCGGCGCCTTGACCCGGATCCAGTCGGGCTTGCGCTGGCGGGGCACGCTGGCGGGATCGGCTTCGCTCATGGCGCGCAGATAGCGATCCCTGGCCGCTCTTGCCACCCCTTCCCTCCCCGCCTAACGCACCGGCCCATGGCCGACTTCAACGCCCTCGTCGAAGGCTATCGCAGGTTCCGGGACCATGGCTGGGGCGCGCAGCGCGAGCGCTGGTCCGGCCTCGCCGAGGGCCAGAGCCCCAAGGTCATGGTGATCGCCTGCTCCGACAGCCGGGTCGATCCCACCCAGATTTTCGACGCGCGGCCCGGCGAGATGTTCGTCGTGCGCAACGTCGCCAACCTCGTCCCGCCGTTCGAGCGGGACGATCATTATCACGGCGTCTCGGCGGCGCTCGAATTCGCGGTGACCCAGCTCGAGGTCGACGAATTGGTGGTGATGGGCCACGGCTTTTGCGGCGGCTGCGCGGCGGCGCTGACCGGCCAGTTCGACAATGCCGACCATGGCGACGGCCATTTCATCGCCCATTGGATCGACATGCTGGTCGAGGCGCGCGAGCCGATCCGCGCCCGCCATCCCGAGCTCGGCCGCCAGGCCTTCCTCGAAATGGAATTGGAAGGCGTGCGGATCTCGCTGCGCAATCTGCGCACCTTCCCCTGGGTGCGCGAACGCGAGGATGCCGGGCGGCTCAAGCTCCACGGCGCCTATTTCGCGATCGCCGACGGCATCCTCCACGTCTGCGACGAGGCGAACGGCGCTTTTTCGCCCGCTTAGGGCATCCGCCGCGCGGTTATTATCCGGATACGGGGCGAGAGCATCTGGCCGCGCATCATCCCCTCCCCTTCCGTCGGCGAGGTCGGCGCGGCAAGGATGCGGCGGACCGCGTCCATCCCCTCGACGACCCGGCCGAATACCGCATAGCCCTGGCCGTCGCCGGCCGAGCCGGGGCCGGCGTCGAGATAGCGCATGTCGCCGACGATGATCGTGAAATCGCCCTGGGCGGTGCCGAGCGCGAGCCGCGGCATCGAGAGCGCGCCTTCGACATGATGAAGGCCGGTCAGCGAAGTCGGCTCGTGCGCGATCGGCGGAAACAGCCGGCGCGAATCGCGGATCCCGGCCTGGATCAGCCCCCGATTCTCCCCGCCGGGCATCGCCCGGTAGAATTCCACGCCGTCCCAGCGCCGCGCATCCACGTAGCGCAGGAAATTGGCGGCGGTGATTGGTGCGTGCACCTGATCGAGCTCGATCGTGACGTCGCCAAGCTCGGTGTGCAGGACCACGCGCGTCTGGGCGAAGGCCGGAGACCCAAGGCACAGCAATGCGAGCAGCAGCCCCAGCAGGCGGTGAAGCATCACGCCGCCTCCCTCCCCGCCACGCTGCGCCGCGCGCCATAAGCGAGATAGATCACGATCCCGACGACATGCGCGGCCAGGAACCAGATCTGGGTGCGCTGCGGCAGGCTGTAGATCAGATAGAGGCAGCCCAGGATGCCGACGATCCCGACCGGCCAGGCCCAGGGTGTCCGGAACAGCCGCTCCGCGTCGGGCGCGCGCCGCCGCATCACCAGCATGCAGACGCACACGGCGATGAAGGCGGTCAGAGTCCCGGCATTGGCCAGCGCCGCGAGCTCGGCCAGCGGAATGAGGCCGGCGAGCACAGCGACGACGATCGCGGTGAAGATCGTGATCCGGGTCGGCGATCCCCGCCCGGAGACGCGCGCCAGGTTCTGCGGGATCAGCCCGTCGCGCGCCATCACGAAGAAGATCCGGCTCTGGCCGTAGAAGAAAGCGAGAATCACCGTCGGCAGCGCGATCACCGCCGACACGCCGAGATAATAAGCGGCCGTCGGCTGGCCGATCTCCCGCAGGATCAGTGCGAGCGGTTCGGGGCTGTCGGCGAAGCGGGTGTAAGCGAGCGCGCCGACCGCGGCCGCCGCCACCGCCATATAGATGATCACGCAGACGAACATCGAGCCGACGATGCCGATCTTGAGGTCGCGGCCGGGATTCCTGGTCTCCTCGGCCGCGGTCGCGATCGCGTCGAAGCCGTAAAAGGCAAAGAAGATGATCGCCGCCGCCGCCATGACGCCGACCTCGGCGCCGGGCGCACCGGACTTGGGAAAGCCATGGGGCATGAACGGCTCGAAATTGGCCGCGTCGAAATAGGGCAAGGTCACCGCAACGAAGACGATCAGCGCAAGCACCTTCACCGCCACCAGGATGGCGTTGAGCGTGGCGCTTTCGCGGGTGCCGTAGATCAGGAGGCCGGCGACCACGGCGATGATGAAGATCGCCGGCAGGTTGATCAGGCCGCCAAGCTCCGGGCCCTGGGTCAGGGCATGGGGGAATCCCGCCCAGGCCTCGAGGAGGGGTGAGGCATAGCCCGACCAGCCTACGGCCACGGCGCTGACCACCAGCGAATATTCGAGGATCAGGCTCCAGCCGACGATCCAGGCGAGCAATTCGCCCAGGACGACATAGGTGTAGGTATAGGCGCTGCCCGAGGCCGGGATCATCGTCGCCATCTCGGCATAAGCGAGCGCCGCGGCGGCGCAGATGATGCCGGCGATGGCGAAGGAAAGGATCACCGCTGGGCCAGCCTTGGCCGCGCCGACCCCGGTCAGCGTGAGAATGCCCGTGCCGACGATCGCGCCGACGCCCAGCGCGATAAGATGCGGCCAGCCGAGGGAGCGCGTCAGCCGGTGCTCGGGCGCCATGTCCGCCGAAGCGACCACAATCTTCTTCGCGTTCCACCTGGCCATCGACGCCCTCCGCTCTTTTTCCCCCGCTATCTTGGTCCGCTCGGGCCGCGGCGGCAAGCGTGTCCGAAATGGCACGGTTGCGGCCACGATAACCACTTTCGCTTATCCTCCCCCCGCCCGCCCGGAACTTTCGCTTTTAATCTGGATTAATATCGGCGTTATGGGGGGAATTCCTTGAAGAGCTTGACGGCATGAAGTCTGAAGCGGCGACGCCGGAAGAGATCGTCGGAATGGCGATCGCGGCCGCGCGCTTCGGCGCGAGCGAGCTGCACGCCGTGCTGGAGACCCTCGCCGCCCCGATCTACGTCACCGACGCCGACGGCTGGGTCACCTTCTACAACCATGCCTGCATCGACTTTGCCGGCCGCACGCCCAGCCTCGGCGAGGACCGCTGGTGCGTGACCTGGAAGCTCTACACCACGGACGGCATCTTCCTTGCCCATGAGGATTGCCCGATGGCGGTGGCGATCAAGGAGAAGCGCGAGGTCCGCGGCGCGATCGCGCTGGCCGAGCGCCCCGACGGCACCCGCGTCATGTTCACGCCCTATCCGACCCCGCTGATCGACGAAAATGGCGACATAGTGGGCGCGGTCAACATCCTGATCGACGTCACCGATCATCGCCAGGCCGGAGCACTGCGCGCCCAGGCGATGCGATGCCGCCGCCTCGCCCAATCGCTGACCGATCGGCAGGCGATCGACACCCTACTGCTGATGGCGAGCGAATATGACGATAAGGCGATCCGGCTCACCAACTGACGCCGACCGTCTTGGACGCGCGCTCCGCCCGCGCTAAGGCCTCCCAATGGCTGACGCCCCCCATCACAGCGGCCGCAACGTCGCGCTGCTGATCGACGCCGACAATGCCTCGGCCGATTCCCTCGATCCGGTACTTACCGTCCTTGCCGAGCTCGGCACGGTGAACATCCGCCGCGCCTATGGAAACTGGCAGAAACCATCGTTGGGCGGCTGGGCCAAGATCATTCACCTCCATGCGATCGAGCCCCAGCAGCAATTCGACCTCACCAAGGGCAAGAGCGCCACCGACATGAAGATGATCATCGACGCCATGGACCTGCTCTATGGCGGCCATGTCCAGGGCTTCGGCATCATGTCGAGCGACAGCGACTTCATGCCGCTGGCGATGCGCATCCGGCAGGACGGGCTGCCGGTCTACGGCTTCGGCGCGGCCAAGACTCCCAAATCGTTCCAGAACGCCTGCACCCGTTTCATCGACGTCGGCGCGCTCGCCAAAGCGGACGCGGCCGAACCGATGCCGGAGGCGAAATCGGGGATCGACGAGACCGTCGTCAAATTGCTCGGCGACGCGATCAAGGCATCGAAGCGCGACGAGCGCGGTTTCGCCAGCCTTTCCGAAGTCGGCCGCCGCGCCGGCAACCGCTCCTCGTTCGACGCGCGCAATTACGGCTATTCGCATCTGTCCGAGCTGATCGAGGCGATCCCCAATTTTCAGACCGAAAAGCGCGAAGGCGGAGCAGTCTACGTCAAGCGGGTGCGTTGAGCGAAATGATCGGCATCGCGCCGCTGCTTGAGGCCGACCGCGCCGAATGGGAGGGCCTCGCCCGCGACTACAAGGCCTTTTACGAAACCGAGATTCCCGATGCGCGCTATGAGGAGACCTGGCGGCTGTTGATGGCCGGCGATCGAGTGCATGGCCTTGGCGCGCGGCTCGGCGGGCGGATGGTCGGCATCGCCCATTATTTGTTCCACGCCCAAAGCTGGTCCAATGACGCCTGCTATCTCCAGGATCTGTTCACGGCGCCGGAGGCCCGCGGCCGCGGCGTCGCGACCGCGTTGATCGATCGGGTGGCCGAGGCCGCGCGTGCCCAGGGCGCCGTCAAATATTACTGGCTGACCAAGGAAGACAACGCGCAGGCCCGCGCGCTCTATGACCGGATCGCCCGCTTCAAGGGCTTCGTGCGCTACGAATTTCCGCTCTAGCCGCTCCGCATTTGCGCGCGGGCGCGAACATGATAGCGCCCGGCGCGAAACGTTATTCCGGGGGGAATTGCATGATTCGGAAATTGGTTCGCGCGGCGGCCGGGTTCGGCCTGATCGCCGCTTCGGGGGGTTGCAACTCGTCGTCGAGCGTCGGCAACAACGCCGCCGGAGCGGCCGATGCGGCCGCCTCGCTTACCCGCCATTTCGTCAACAGCCGGGACAATGCCCGATCGGCCACCTTGCGCGACTATTATGCCGATTTCTCGTTCGACTATCCGTCGCGCTGGTCGGTGACCCCGCAGGCGATGGACGGCAGTGCGCAAAATTATGTCCGCGTCTCGGCGCCGATGATCAACGGCTACGAGCCGTTCGCTTTCTCGGTCGGCTCCGCCTGGGGGAGCGGCGACCGCGCGCGCGACCGGGATACGATGCACGCCGGCACGCTCGAGCTCGCCGCGCGCTTCGGCGCCGACCTTCCGGATTACCGGATCGTCTCCTCGGGGCCGGCGCGGATCGGCGACTATGACAGCTACGGCTGGCGCTTCACCGCCACCGCGCCGGGCGTGCGCGACGAGCCCCCGGTCCGGGTCTATGGCCGCGGCGACATCATCCTGCCGCCCGGCGAAACCCGCGGCGTCACCCTCATCACCTTTGCCACCAGCCGCAACCGCGAGGTCGCCAGGGTCGAGGACCTCGGCAATTCCGGCACGCTCAAGGCCCTGCACGACAGCTTCCGGCTGGGCGCGGGCGGCGGCGCAGCGGCGAGATAGCCGCCCCTACCGCGTCAGCTTCTTGTAGCTCATCCGGTGCGGGCGATCCGCCTCCGGGCCGAGGCGCCGCCTCTTGTCTTCCTCATAGGATTCGAAATTGCCTTCGAACCATTCGACGTGGCTGTCGCCTTCGAAGGCGAGGATGTGGGTGGCGAGGCGATCGAGGAAGAAGCGGTCGTGGCTGATGATCACCGCGCAGCCCGCGAAATTCTCGAGCGCCTCTTCCAGCGCGCGCAAGGTCTCGACGTCGAGATCGTTGGTCGGCTCGTCGAGCAGCAGGACGTTGCCGCCCTCCTTGAGCATCTTGGCCATGTGGACGCGGTTGCGCTCGCCGCCCGACAATTGGCCGACCTTCTTTTGCTGGTCGGGCCCGCGGAAATTGAAGGCGCCGACATAAGCGCGAGTCCCGATCTCATGTTTTCCAAAGCGAAAGACATCGGCGCCGCCGGAGATCTCCTCCCAGACGTTCTTGTTCGGCGCGAGCGCGTCGCGCGACTGGTCGACATAGCCCAGATGAACGGTCGGCCCGATCTTGAGTTCGCCGCCGTCGGCCTGCTCGGCGCCGGTGATCAGCCGGAACAAGGTGGTCTTGCCGGCGCCGTTGGGGCCGATCACGCCGACGATCCCGCCCGGCGGCAGTGAGAAGCTGAGATCCTCGAACAGCAATTTGTCGCCATAGGCCTTGGTCAGCCCCTTGACGTCGATCACGTTGCCGCCGAGCCGCTCGGGCATCTGGATCAGGATCGCCGCCTTGCCCGGCGTTCGGTTCTCCTGCGCTTCGACCAATTCGTCGAAGGCGCGGATGCGGGCCTTGGACTTGGCCTGGCGGGCCTTGGGCGAGCGGCGGATCCATTCGAGCTCGTCATTGATCGCCTTCTGCTTGCCCTGCTCCTCGCGCTCTTCCTGCTGCAGCCTCTTAGCTTTCTTCTCCAAATATCCGGAATAATTGGATTCGTAGACGTAATAGCGGCCCCGATCGAGCTCCAGCACCCAGTTCACCACATTGTCGAGAAAGTAGCGGTCGTGGGTGACGAGGATGACGTTGCCGGGATAGTCGACGAGATGTTTTTCAAGCCATTGAACGCTCTCGGCGTCGAGATGGTTGGTCGGCTCGTCGAGCAGCAAGATGTCCGGTTTTTCCAGCAGCAGGCGGGTCAGCGCGACTCGGCGTTTCTCGCCGCCCGAGAGATTGTCGACCCTTGCGTCGCCGGGCGGGCAGCGCAGGGCGTCCATCGCGATTTCGAGCTGGTTGTCGAGCGTCCAGCCGTCGACCGCGTCGATCTTTTCCTGCAATTCGCCCATCTCGGCCATCAAGGCGTCGAAATCGGCGTCCTCGGGCGGATCGGCCATCAGCGCGCTGATCGCGTTGAACCGGTCCATCATGTCGGCAACGGGGCGCACCCCGTCCATGACGTTTTCCTTGACGGTCTTGGTCGGATCGAGCTGCGGCTCCTGCTCGAGATAGCCGACACTGATATATTCTCCCGGCCACGCCTCGCCGACGAACTCCTTGTCGCGGCCGGCCATGATCTTCATCAAGGTCGACTTGCCCGAGCCGTTGGGCCCGACGATGCCGATCTTGGCGTCGGAATAGAATTGCAGATGGATGTTCGAAAGGATCGGCTTAGGGGCGCCGGGAAAGGTCTTGCTGAGACCCTTCATGACGAAGCTGTACTGGGCGGCCATGAGGCGCTGCTCTCCGGGAAAATCGTGGCTGAAGTCGCGCGTCCCCTAGTGCGACAAGCCGAGATTGGCAAACGCCTCGACCGCCTCTAATCCCAACAACATGAAAAAGATGATCCTCTTCGCGCTCGCGATCGCCCTCCCCTCGATCGCCGCGGCCCAGGAGCAAGGCGCGAGCGCGGGCTACATGGACGCGCCGCAGCCGATCGCCCAGATTCTCGACACCGCGCCGCCGCCCGCCGCCTCGGTCAACCCGACCCGCACCCAGGTCGCCCTGCTCGGCCGGTTCAGCCTGCCGCCGCTCGCCGAACTGGCCGAGCCCGAGCTGCACCTGGCCGGCTACAGGATCAACCCGCGCAACAACGGCCCGGCCAACAGCCGAATCGGCTGGCTCAACGCGCTTTCCTTCGAGGACATTGCGACGCGTACGATCCGCCCGGTGGCGCTGCCCCGGGGCTTCCGCTTCATGGCGCCGAGCTGGTCGCCGGACGGATCGCGAATCGCCTTTCTGCGCGGCGCCGATACCGGGCTGGAGCTCTGGGTCGCCGAAGTCTCGAGCGGGGCGGCGCGCCGCCTGACGGGGCCGCAGGTCAACGCCGCCTTCGGCGCGGCGATGGACTGGCTGCCCGACAGCTCGGCGGTCATGATCCGAATGGTCCCCGACCGCCGCGGCCCCGCGCGCGAGGCGGCGCGAACCCCGTCCGGCCCGATCGTCCAGGAGAATGCGGGGCGGACCGCGCCGGTGCGCACCTATCAGGACCTGCTGCGCAACGCCGGCGACGAAGCCTTGTTCGACTATTATTTCACCGCGCAGCTTGCCTTGGTTCCGGTCGACGGTGGACGTATCCGCAACGTCGGCACGCCCGGCCTGCTCGTCGCCGCCTCGGTCTCGCCGAGCGGCCGCCACATCCTCCAGACCCGGCTCAAGCGGCCGTTCAGCTACAATGTCCCCGCGCCCCTCTTCCCGACCGAAATCCTGGTCACCGACCTTGCCGGCCGGACCGTCCACCGCCTCGCCGATCTGCCGCTGCGCGACGACGTGCCGATCCAGTTCGATTCGGTCGCGCCGGGCCCGCGCGGCGCCCACTGGCGCGGCGACCGGCCCGACACTCTGGCCTGGGTCGAGGCGCAGGACGGCGGCGACATCCGCCGCCAGGCGGCGGTGCGCGACCGGCTCTTCACCCTCGACGCGCCGTTCACCGGGGCGCCGCGGCCGATGCTCGACCTCGCCGACCGCTACGCCTTCATCGCCTGGGGGCGGGACGATTTCGCGCTCGCCATCAGCCGCCGCTTCAACGACCGCAACGAGACGAGGATTGCGATCGACCCGTCGCGGCCCGGCGGGCCCGGCCGGGTGCTGCTCTCGCGCAATTACCAGGACCGCTACAGCGATCCCGGCTTCCCGATGCTTCGGCCGAACCGCCAGGGCCATCCGGTGATCCACTTCACCGGAGGCGGGCGCGGCTTCTACATGTCGGGTCCGGGCGCGACCCGCGAGGGCGAGTTCCCGTTCCTGTCGCGCGCCGACATCGCCACAGGCCAGGCCGAGCGGATCTGGCAGGCGGCCATGCCTTACTATGAATCGGTGGTCGCCTTGCTCGACGATAATGGAGACCGGTTGCTCACCCGGCGCGAGAGCAAGACCGAGCCGCCCAATTTCTTCCTGCGCACCCGCGACGGCGGCGAGCCGATCCGGCTGACAAACTTCCCCGATCCGGCGCCGCAGTTCGCCGGCGTCCAGCGCGAGCTCATCGCCTATCGCCGCGCCGACGGCGTCCAGCTCAGCGGCACGCTCTACCTTCCGGCCGGCTACGATTCCGCCCGCGACGGCCCGCTGCCGCTGATTATGTGGGCCTATCCGGCGGAGTTCACCGACGCCGCCGTCGCCGGCCAGGTGGTCGATACGGTCAACCGCTTCGTCCGCCCCGGCGGGATCAGCCATTTGTTCCTGCTCACCCAGGGCTATGCGATTCTCGACGATCCGACCATGCCGATCGTCGGCGTAAGCGGGGCCGAACCCAACGACACCTATGTCCAGCAGCTCGTCGCCTCGGCCCAGGCGGCGGCCGACGAGGTCGTGCGCCGCGGCGTCGCCAGCCGCGACCGGCTCGCCATCGGCGGCCACAGCTACGGGGCCTTCATGACCGCGAACCTGCTCGCCCATTCGGACATCTTCCGGACCGGCATCGCCCGCTCGGGCGCCTATAACAGGACGCTCACACCGTTCGGATTCCAGGCCGAGCAGCGCTCCTATTGGGAAGCGGTCGACACCTACACCCAGATGAGCCCGTTCACCCATGTCCGCCGGATCAACGAGCCGATCCTGCTGATCCACGGCGAGAATGACGACAATTCGGGCACCTTCCCGGTCCAGAGCGAGCGCTTCTACGCGGCCCTCAAGGGCAATGGCGCGACCGTGCGCTACGTCGTCCTGCCGCTCGAGGCGCACGGCTATCGGGCGCGCGAATCGGTCGGGCATACCTTGTGGGAGATGACCCGCTGGCTCGACACGCATTTGCGCCGGCCGGCGGCGGCGCCGACCTCCGCTCCCGCGCCAGCCCCCGCCACAAGGTGACGATACCGCCTGTCCCGCCCCTTCCGTTCGGGGAGCGGGTTGGCTAGAGCCGCGCGATGAAAAAGCTCCTCCTGCTCGCCCTCGCTTTGCCCTCCTTCGCCTTCGCCCAGCCGGTCGGCGACCAGGCCGTGGCGCTTCGCGATGCCGCGCTCGCCGGCGACACGATCGCCTGGGACTTCGTCGAGGGCATCACCACCGAGGTCGGCCAGCGCCTCGCGGGGACCGAGGCCGAAGAGCGCGGGCGGCAATGGGCGGTTCGGCGGCTGACCGAATTGGGCTTCAGCAACGTCCACATCGAGCCGTTCGAGCTGGACGTCTGGGTGCGCGGCGAGGAAAGGGCCGAGATAGTCTCCCCCTTCCCCCAGTCGCTGGTCGTCACCGCGCTCGGCAATAGCGGCGCGACGCCGGCGCGCGGTATCGAGGCGGAGCTGGTCTATTTCGACACCGTCGAGGCGCTCGAGGCGGCGAGCGACAGCGCGGTGCGCGGCAGGATCGTCTTCATCAGCCACAATATGAGGGCGAACCAGGACGGCT
>Ga0190275_10000102_pt1 | contig 104009 bp, 90 predicted proteins | sample Popmic550T_FD_133745 | JGI IMG/M metagenome (GOLD analysis project Ga0190275, IMG submission 133745) | Populus adjacent soil microbial communities from riparian zone of Yellowstone River, Montana, USA - 550 T | ecosystem: Environmental > Terrestrial > Soil > Riparian zone > Trees stand... | reverse complement strand
GGAAGGTGGCGAGCGGGGTGCGCTTGATGTAGCCGCCCAGGGTCACGGTCACGACCATGTCCTCGCGCTCGATCAGATCCTCGTCCTCGATCCCGTCCCAGGCGGGGGCGATCTCGGTGGTCCGGGGGGTGGCGAACTGGTCGGCGATCTCATCGAACTCGGCGCGCATCACCGCGTAGAGCTTGACCCGGTCGCCGAGGATGTCGAGCAACTCGCCGATCGAGACGGCGAGCGCCTTCAGCTCGCCGGCGATCTCGTCGCGGCCGAGCCCGGTCAGGCGGTGGAGGCGAAGCTCCAATATGGCCCGGACCTGGGCGTCGGACAGGCGATAGGTGTCGCCCTCGACCTCATGCTCGACCGCTTCGACCAAGGCGATATATTGCGCGATCTCGGCGATCGGCCAGTCGCGGGCGATCAGGGCGGCGCGAGCCTCGGCCGGAGAGGCGGAGCCGCGGATGATCCTGACCACCTCGTCCAGATTGGTGACGGCGATCACCAGGCCGAGCAAGATGTGGGCGCGGTCGCGGGCCTTGGCGAGCTCGAACTTGGCGCGCCGCGTGATCACCTCCTCGCGGAAGCGGACGAAGCTCTCGATGATGTCGCGAAGGTTGAGGGTCTCGGGCCGGCCGCCGCGGATCGCCAGCATGTTGGCCGGGAAGCTCGACTGGGCCGGGGTGTGCCGCCAGAGCTGGTTGAGGACGACGTCGGGGGTGGCGTCGCGCTTCAGGTCGATGACGACCCGGACGCCCTCGCGGTTGGATTCGTCGCGAATGTCGGAGACGCCCTCGATGCGCTTGTCCTTGGCGGCATCGGCGATCCGCTCGACCAGGGTGTTCTTGCCGACCTGGTAGGGGATTGAGGTCAGGACGATCGAGCGGCGGTCGCCGCGGCCTTCCTCGACCTCGTGGCGGGCGCGCATGATGATCGAGCCGCGCCCGGTATGATAGGCGCTTCGGGCGCCGGCCTGGCCGAGGATGAGCGGCGCCGTCGGAAAATCGGGCCCGGGAATGATCTCCATCAGCTGCTCGATGGTGATCCCGGGATCGTCCATATAGGCTTTGCAGGCCGCGATCACTTCGCCGAGGTTGTGAGGGGGGATGTTCGTGGCCATCCCGACCGCGATTCCGCCGGCACCGTTGACCAGCAAATTGGGGAAGCGCGCGGGAAGCACCTGCGGCTCCGTCCGCGAGCCGTCGTAATTGGGCGTGAAGTCGACCGTGTCCTTGTCGAGATCCTCGAGCAGGGTCATCGCGACCTTGGCGAGCCGGGCCTCGGTGTAGCGCATCGACGCGGGCGGATCGGGGTCCATCGAGCCGAAATTGCCCTGGCCGTCGATCAGCATCACCCGCATCGACCAATCCTGGGCGAGCCGGGCGAGGGCGTCGTAGATCGCGCTGTCGCCGTGCGGGTGGTAATTGCCCATGACGTCGCCGACGATCTTGGCGCATTTGCGATAGGGGCGGCCGGGGACGAAGCCGCCTTCCTGGCAGGCGAAGAGGATCCGGCGGTGGACCGGCTTCAGTCCGTCGCGAACGTCCGGGAGGGCGCGGGCGACGATCACCGACATCGCATAATCGAGGTAGGAGGTCTTCATCTCCTCGACGATCTGGATCGGGGAAATATCGTGGCTGTCGATGGTCGGCGGGGCGCTGGCCAAGGGAGGTTTCCTGATTGTCTGTCGTGATGCGCCGGGGCGCGGAAGGGTCGAAGCATGCCTAGCGCAAGGGTCCGCCGGGCGCCAGCCCGCGCGCACGTACGCGTACGCGCGCGAGGCTTCCTCTAGATAGGCACGATCGGCCTTTAAGCAACGTCATCCCGGCGAAAGCCGGGACCTCCAGGAGACCTGCCTAGACTTCTCGTCCTGAGGTCCCGGCTTTCGCCGGGGTGACGAAGGGGCAAGCCGCTGCAATCCAAGCCGTTTCGCCGGCAGCCGGTTCAACGGCCATTCAGCGCGCCAGCGCTAGAAACGAGCGTCATTTGGCGGTAGAGGCCGCCCCATACCCCTTTTCGAACCAGGACCGCCAAGCTCCAGGCACGGTCAACAGGAGGCATGTTCATGAAATCGGTATCCAGGATCGCGCTCGGTGTCGCTCTCGTTATCGGCAGTGCCTCCGTGGTCGCGACGGCGCCGGCCGATGCGCAGAAGAAGAAAAAGGGCGAGGCCGCCGCCCCGGCCAGCGGCATTACCCTGACCAAGGAGGAGCGCGCGGCGCTTGCGCCGGTGCAGACGGCGATCACGGCGAAGGATTGGGCGACCGCCCAGGCCGGGATGCCCGCCGCCATCGCCGCGGCGACCAGCCCCGGCGGCCGCTACGCCATCGGCCGCTTCCAGCTCGAGATCGGCCTCGGCACCAACAACGCCGCCATGCAGTCGCAGGGGCTGGATAATCTGATCGCCAGCGGCCAGGTCAACGCGACCGACCTTCCCACCATCTACCGCAACCAGGGCGTGCTCGCGAACAATGCGAACGACAAGGCCAAGGCCGAAGCCTCGTTCACCAAGGTGGTCGAGCTCAGCCCGAACGATCCCGAGGCGCTGATCAGCCTCGCCCAGGTCAAGAACGAGCTCAAGAAGCCCGCCGAGGCGGTTCAGCTCATTTCTCGGGCGATCGAAATGAAGCGCGCCGCCGGCCAGACGGTCGACGAGAGCTGGTACAAATATGCGCTGAAGCTGGCCTTCGACGGGCGCCAGAATCCGGCGCTCCGGGAGGCTTCGCAAAAGCTCAGCCGCGACCTCGTCACCGCTTACCCGACCAAGGAAAATTGGCGCGACTCGGTGCTCATCTTCCGCGACACCAACAATCTCGACGCGGCGGCGGATCTCGACGTCCTGCGCTTCATGCGGGCGAGCGGCTCGCTGGCCGGCGAGCGCGACTGGTACGATCTCGTCGACGGCCTCTACAAAGCGGGCAATTACGCCGAGGCCAAGGCCGTGCTCGACGACGGCACCGCGAAGCGGATGATCGATCCCAAGAAGGCGGCTTTCGCCGAGCTGGTCCGTCTCACCAACGCCCGCATGTCCGGCGACCGGGCCTCGCTCCCGGGCGAGGAGTCGAAGGCGATGGCGGCGGCCAGCGGTGCCAGCGCCCTCAAGATCGGCGACGCCTTTTACGGCTATGGCGAGCATGGCAAGGCGATCGCGCTCTACCGTGCGGCTCTGACCAAGGGCGGAGTCGATTCCAACCTCGTCAACACCCGCCTCGCCATGGCGCTGCTCGCCTCGGGCGATCGGGCCGGGGCCGAGACGGCTTTCAAGGCGCTGACCGGGCCCCGCCAGAATCTCGGCGCTTTCTGGCTCGCCTGGCTGGCGCGCAGCGGCGCCTGATGGATATCCTCCCCATGCAAGCATGGGGAGGGGGACCCCGCGTAGCGGGGTGGAGGGGTAGCTGGCAGAAGCCTCATCAAATACCCCTCCACCATGCTTCGCATGGTCCCCCTCCCCATCGCGGCGCACTGGGGAGGATGAGCTTAGCCCGTCCCATATTGCGACGGCCGCTAAATGCCCCCCTTCCGCTCGCCGGGAGGCCGCGTTAACGATTGGCGGGGCCGGCATTCGGCACCCGTTCACGAAGGGCTGGCCGCTTGCGTTTCGACGACATGATCGCGACGGTGCTTAGGCAGAGCGAGGCGCGGCCCGCCGCGCTCGCCGCCAAGTGGCGCCAGCTCGTCGACCTCGTCGCCCAGGGCCGAAGCGACGGCGAGGCCCTGGCCGAGGCTCTGGCCTGGCTGAGGGCGAAGCGGGCCCAGGTCCCGGCGGAGGCCCGTCGCGAGGTGGCCCGGAGCCTCGCCGGACGCCGGCTGAGCCCGGCCGCGCTCGCCTTCTTCGCGGAGGATCTGCCCGCCGTCGCTTCGCCGTTGCTCGGCGGAGCGCGGCTTGCCGCCGACGAATGGCTCGACCTCCTTCCGCGCCTGGGCCCGGTCGCCCGCGGCCTGCTTCGTCACCGGCGCGACCTGCCGCCCGACGTCGTCCACGCCCTGGCCGGCTTCGGCGCCGGCGATTTCGCCCTCGGCGGCGAAGTCGCCGCCCCGGCCGGGGAGGTCCTCAGCCCGGCGGCCGAGCGCAGCGAGGCGCAGATCCGCGATCTCGTCGCCCGGATCGAGAATTTCCGACGGCGGCGCGACGCGGCCGGGTCCGCCGCCGCGACGGCGGAGCCCGCGCCGGTCGAGGAGTTCCAGTGGGAAACGGGGCCCGACGGAGTGATCCTGTGGGTCGAGGGGGCGCCGCGCGGGCCCCTGGTCGGCCAGAGCATCGCCTCGATCGCCGAACGCGGCCAATATGGCGTGGACGGCCAGGCGGCCGGCGCGTTCGAGAAGCGCGCGCCCTTCCGCGACGCCCGCTTCAGCGTCCCCGGCGGCGGCGCCGCCTCCGGCGACTGGCGGATCTCCGGAGTACCCTTCTTCGACGCCGCCCAGGGCAATTTCCTCGGCTATCGAGGCAGCGCGCGCCGGCCCCGCCTCGACGAGGTCGCCCATGGCGCCTCGCCCGCGGACGCCTCGACCGGCCTGTTCGGGACCGATCTTCCCGCCGACTCGCTTCGCCAGCTGATCCACGAGCTGCGCACGCCGCTCAACGCGATCCTTGGCTTCGCCGAGCTGATCGACGGCCAGCACATGGGCCCCGCCGCCTTGAGCTACCGCTCGCGGGCCTCGGACATCATGGACCAGGCCCGGCGACTGCTCTCGGCCGTCGACGATCTCGACACGGCGGCTCGGATCGAGACCCAGCGGCTTCAGCTCGCCGAAAGCTCGGTCGACGCCGTCGCCTTGCTGTGCCGGCTCCACGACGCCTACGAGCGGGTCGCCCGCCAGCGCGGCAGCCGGATCCTGATCGAGATCGAGCGCGATCTTCCCGACGCCAAGGTCGAATTGGACGCCGCCGAGCGGATGTTCGCCCGGATGCTCGCCGCCACGATCGGACTCGCCCGCGAAGGGGAGACGATCACCGCGACCATGGCGATGGGCGAGGACGGCGCCCGCAAGATGCTCTGCCTGTCGATCGACCGTCCCAAGGCGATCGAGGGGCTGGACGAAAGCGCCCTGCTCGACCCGGGCTACAGCCCCGATGGCGACTGGCCCGGAGCGCCCGCCCTCGGCCTCGGATTCGCCCTGAGGCTGGTGCGCAACCTCGCCGAGGCGGTCGGCGGAGCGCTTCAGATCGGAGGCGCCCGTTTCTTCCTCTATCTGCCCCCGCTCGAACCGGCGGAACGCTCGTCCGGCCGGAACGGTTAGGGGGCGGTGGCGCAGCAGGGCACTCTCGATCGACCGCCGGCGCAGAGCGACTACATCGGGCTGCCCGACAGCTTCGGTCGCCGCTTCACAATCTTCTGCGATACCGAGGAGGAGTTCGACTGGATCAAGCCGCGGAGCCGCGACAATCGCTCCACCACCCATATGGCCGCCATGCCGGACCTCCAGGAGCGCTTCCGGCGCCGCTCAGTCAAATGCGTCCATCTGGTCGATCATCCGATCGCCACCGATCCGGCGTCCGTCGCCATGCTGGGCGATTGGCTCGAGCGGGACGAAATCTCCATCGGCACCCAGCTTCACCCATGGGTCAACCCGCCGCACGACGAGGAAGTGAATACCTTCAACAGCTTCGTGGGCAATCTTCCCATGGAGCTGGAGCGAGCCAAGATCGAGACTCTGACCGCGGCGATCGAATCCGCCTTCGGCCGCCGCCCGATCGTCTACCGGGCCGGCCGCTACGGAGTCGGCCCCAACACCGCCGGACTGCTCCGCGAGGCGGGCTATGAGGCCGACGTCTCGGTCCGCGCCCTGCACGATTATAGCGACGAAGGCGGCCCGGATTTCTCGCGGACCAAGCCTTTTCCGTATCGCGTCGGCGACGGCCGGCTGATCGAGCTTCCGCTCAGCGCCGCTTATGTCGGCGGTCTGCGGCGGTGGGGGAGGGGCGCCTATCGGGCGGCCGGCAAGCTGCCCCGAGGGCGCGGAATCCTGTTCCGCACCGGCTTGCTCAACCGGGTTCCGCTGACTCCGGAAGGGGTCCCGCTCGAGGAGGCGCTGGCCGCCGCCCGGGCGCTGCTCGCCGACGGCGTCAGATGGTTCAGCCTGTCCTTCCATTCCCCCTCGGTCGAGCCCGGCCACACGCCCTTCGTCCGAACCGCCGAGGACCTTCGCACTTTCCACGCCTGGTGGGACGGAATGTTCGACTTCTTCGAGAGGCAGGGCATCGCCCCCGCCTCGATCGAGGAAACCATCGCCGCGGCCAAAGCGGGGCTTTAGGCCGTATCGACCTTCAGCCTGGGGTACCGAAGACTCCTTCGTCATTCCCGCGAACGCGGGAATCCAGCTCCGACTCCAACCTGGATTCCCGCTTTCGCGGGAATGACGAGGGAGGGGAGGGCGGCCTGACCGCGTCTTGCCATCGCCGCAACCCCTGCCTATCCGGCGAAGGCTGGAGTTACGGGCCTGTAGCTCAATGGTAGAGCCGGCCGCTCATAACGGCTAGGTTGGGGGTTCGAATCCTCCCGGGCCCACCAAAGTTTCGATCGAAGTGTGACTTTGATCGAGGGAGGAAGCGGAGCCTTTCCACTTCCTTCCTGTCCCGGGTCAAAGTACCACTTTGACCCGATCCGTCGGGGAGTGGCGCAGCCTGGTAGCGCATCTGCTTTGGGAGCAGAGGGTCGCAGGTTCGAATCCTGTCTCCCCGACCATTCACAATAGTGGCGCAAAGGGGAGCGACACACGCATGGGCAACCAAATCAGACGCTTTGTCGTTCGCCAGTCCATGCATCGCCCAGCCCTGACCCTATCGCTCCTGCTGTTCGCCTCGGCGGCGTCGGCGCATGTCAAATGGTTCGGGGCCTATGAGGTCGCGGCCGAGCCGGTGCCGGTCTGGACGACCCTGGCCTTGCCCGCCTTCTGGCTCGGCGTCGGGCTCGTCCTCTTCTTTTTCGTGGTCACCACCCTGATCGAGCGCCGGGCGCCGGGATTGGCGGCGACTCGCGGGCTCGACGGGGCGACCCGTCCGCTCAGGGAGCATGCCGACGCCTTCATGATCGCGGTGCTCGCTGCTTTCTTCATCGCCCTGTTCGCCGTCGGCGGCACCTATCTGACGCCCGAGCTCAAGACCGGGGCGGGCTGGGTGCCGTGGGCGCAGCTGGTCATCGCCTTGCTGGTCGTCCCCCGGCGCACCCGACCGCTCGCCGCTCTGGGCATCGTCCTGCTCTGGGCGCTGACCCTTCGCGACTATGATTTCTTCCACCTGCTCGACTATCTCGCCCTCGGCCTCGGCCTCGCCTTCTACCTCCTGCTGTCCGGCCTTCCCGACGGCCGCTGGCACGACCGCCGCTTCGCCCTGCTCCGCTGGGGGATCGCGCTCGCCTTGATGTGGTCGAGCATGGAGAAGTTCATGTACCCGCAGTGGTTCCTGCCGCTGCTCGAGGAGAAGCCGTTCCTCGCCTTCGGAATTCCGTTCGGCCCCTATACGACCATGGCGGGCGTCGCCGAGTTCACCCTGGGCTTCGGGCTGCTCTGGACTCCGCTCGTCCGGCGCCTTTCCGCGGCGGCCCTGTTCGTCCTGATGTTCGCCGCCGTCTATCCGTTCGGCCGGGTCGACCTGATCGGGCACGCCACCATACTCGCCTCCCTGCTCGTCATCCTCGCCGACCCGATCCGCGAGGAGGCGCTGGAAGTCACTCCGCGCGACCGCCGGGCGACCTTCTTCGTCCCGCTCGGGATCGCCGCCGCGCTCGCCGTGACGATGATCTCTTATGCCGGCATGCACCGGCTCATCTATCACGAGGCGGGCGGCCAGCTCGCCGTGCTGCTTAGGCCGGAATCGGTCCGGCCGATGCACGGCGCGTCGTCGGGTGCGCCTCCCGGCGCCTTCTGGCGAAGCTCGGAACATTATCACGGCGGAACGGAGGCGGCCGACGCGGCGGCCACCGCGGCGATGATGGGAACGATGGACCGGATGCATTCCGAGATGAACTCGGCGCGGATGACCGGCGACATCGACCGCGACTTCACCACCCTGATGATCCCGCACCACCAGTCGGCGGTCGAGATGGCCCGGGTCTATCTGAAGAGCGGCCGCGACCCCGAGCTTCGCCGCCTCTCGGAGAACGTCATCGCCTCGCAGGAAGCCGAGATCCGCCAGATGCGCGGACGCAAGCCGGCGGAGGCGCCGGCGGCTATGCCGGCGAGCCCGGCGCATGCCGGACATTAGCCTACGCCCCGTCATCCCGGCGAAAGCCGGGACCTCGTGGCGGAAAGGACGCCTTATTCTCCCTGAGGTCCCGGCTCCTTATTCTCCCTGAGGTCCCGGCTTTCGCCGGGATGACGGGTCAGCGGCTCGACGCTCCGCCTTCGCGCGGCGCCAGCACTTGGTCCAGGACTCCAGCCAAGGTCTCCAGCCGATAGGGCTTGAACACCACCGGCCGGCCCACTCCGCCCGCGCGGCTGAGCTCGTCGCTATAGCCGGTGGTGAGGACGACCGGGATGCCCGGAAGCACCGGCGCGAGCGCCTCGGCGAGCTCGATTCCGCTCATCCCGGGCATGACGACGTCGGTGAAGACCGCGTCGAAGCCGCCGGCCCGGGCAAGCTCGAGCGCTTCCGGCCCGGTCCGGGCGCGCTTCACCGAATGGCCGAGCTCGACCAGCAGGGTCTCGGCGAAGGCGCCGACCTCCTCATTGTCGTCGACGAGGAGTATCCGGCCGGTGCGATGCCTGCGTAACGCCTCCGGCTCGGGCCTGGCGGCGGGCGCCTCGCCCCGCTCGCTGCACGGGAGGATCAGGGTGACGGTCGTGCCTTCGCCGACCACGCTCTCCACCTGCACGTCGCCGCCGGTCTGGGCGGCGAAGCCGTAGACCTGGCTGAGGCCGAGGCCGGTCCCCTTGCCGACCGACTTGGTGGTGAAGAAAGGCTCGAAGACCCGGCCGAGCACCTTCTCCTCGATTCCGCTGCCGTTGTCGCTGACCGCCACGAAGATGGCGTTTCGCCCGTCGGCGAGGGCAGGGGCCTCGCCGGTATGGAGGGTGAGGGCGCCGCCCTCCGGCATGGCGTCGCGCGCGTTGACGGCGATGTTGAGGATCGCAGATTCGAGCTGCGCCGGGTCGACCTCGATCGCGCACAGACCCTCGGCGAGATCGGTGCGGACCTCGACCCGCTCGCCCAGGGTGCGGTCGAGCAGGTCGGTCATCCCCCTGATATGGACGTTAAGGTCGATCACCTCCGGCTGAAGCGGCTGGCGGCGGGCGAAGGCGAGGAGCTGAGCGGTCAAGGCGGCCGCGCGTCCGGCGGTCTGGACGATCGCCTCGGCGAAGCGGATCCTCTTAGCCTCGGCGATCCCGGGCCGGCGCAATATATCGGCCGAGCCCTGGATGACGGTCAGGAGGTTGTTGAAATCATGGGCGATTCCGCCGGTCAGCTGGCCGAGCGCCTGCATTTTCTGGGCCTGGCGCAATTGGTCCTCGGCATGGGCGCGCTCCTCGACCTGCACCTGAAGCTCGGCATAGGCGCCGCTGAGCGCCTCGGCCCGGGCCTCAAGCTCGCGCTTCGCCCGGCGCAGCGCCGTCTGGGAAATGCCGAGGATCAGGACCACCAGCACCGCCATGGCGATGAGCAGGCCGATGAAGCCGTAGCGGGTTAGGCGGCGCGATACCGGCTCGCGCATCGCGCCCAGATAGACGCTTCCGATACGCTCGCCGCCGCGCATCACCGGAACCAAAGCCGCGACGATATTGGCGCCGCTCCGGGGCGTGCTGGCCGCCCGCGGAAGCGCCCCGGGCCGCCGGTCGTAGCCGGCGAACAGCACGCCCTCGCGGTCATAGACTCCGGCCGCGTCGATCTGCGGGTTGACCCGAAGCGCGTCGACCGCCTCCCGCGCCGTCGTGACGTCGCCGAAATCCAGGGCCGCGGTGACGCTGGCCGCGAGAATGTCGGCCTGGATCGTCGTCTCCCTGTGCTTTTGCTCGCGATAGGCGCTCTCGTTCTGGAAGACGACTCCGAGCCCGATGGCGAGCAGAAGCAGGGCCATCACGCCGGCGGCGATCGGCACGTTCGGCCAGCGGTCGGCGAACCGGGTGACCTGGCGCATCAGGGCCGCCGCACGCTGAGCGCGATTCCGAGCAGGCGCGAGCTGATCCCGACTCCGCTCCTCGCGGCCTGCGCCTCGTCGATGTTGAATCGGACCCGTCCCTGATGGATGACGAAATGGATCATCCCGCTTTGCGGGCCGCCGCGGGCATCGGTGACGGTAAGCACCGGCTTGCCCTGCAGCCCCTGGAGCAAGGCGGGGGCGTTGCCCTGGACGAAAGCGACGTGGCAGCCGCCCGCCAAACCGGGCGCTCCGAGCCGGCGGACCTGGAGGGGATGGCCATCGACCTGCTGGCCGCGGGCGGCCTCGTCGATCAGTCGCCCGAACGGGTCGCCGCCGAGGATGCAGATGTGGAGCGGCGCCCCCGGCCGCGGCCTCGCCGCCGCGGGCCAGGCGACATAGGCCGGGAATTTGGTGAGGAAGGCAGCCTTGACCGCGACGTCGCTCGGAGGCGCCGCGGCGGGGGCCGGCGAGGCGAGCAGCGCCAGGGCCGCCGGAAGCAGGCGCAGGGGCCGGAGCGGCCAGGAGGGGAGCGGCCCCGTCATCAGAAACGCAGCCTTGTCCCGAGATAGACGCTGCGCTGGACCCGCTGGGCGCGGCTCGAGTCATTGCTCTCGACATGGCTCTTGTGGAGGAGGTTGTTGCCGGCGACGTAGAGCTCGATCGGGTCCGAGACCCGCCAGGCCAGGCGCGCATCGGCCTCGACATAGCCGCCGAGGCCGCTGGCGCCGAGATCGTCGACGCCCCTCAGCCCGAGGTCGAGCTGGACTCGGTCGGTCAGGTCGAACTGCGAGCGCGCCATGATTTGATAATCCGGATCGGCGCCTAGCGAGGCGCGGTTGGCGAGGTCGACGGCGCCGTTCTTGAGGTGAAAATCCTTGTTGAGAGCGGCGAGGCCCAGGCTCGCCCGCCAGCGGCTCGAAAGCTGGTGCGTGGCCCAGGCCTCGATTCCGTAGGTGCGGCCCTCAAGGCCGTTCTGAAGCCGGATCGGGAGCGGATTGCCGGTGAATTCGGTGGTCCGGATGTCGTCGTAGAGATTGTAGAAGAGCGAGACGGAAAGGGTCGTCGAGGCGCCCGGCTGGCCGCGATAGCCGGCCTCGAAGGCGATCAGCTTCTCGCTTTCGAAATTGGTCGCTTCCGCCAGCAGGGGCAGGAAGACGAGCTGGCGGTCGATCCTCGACGGCGTGCGGACCGCCCGAGACACCGCCCCCCACAAGGTCGTCCGGGCGCTCGGCCGCCAGGCGAGGCGCAGGTTCGGAAGCAGCTCGACCCCGCTGAACGACGAACGTTCGAGCTTCAGGCCCGCGATCAGGTCGAGCCTCGGCGTGAGGGCCATCCTGTCCTGGGCGAAGGCGTTGACGACCCACAGCCGCCGGCTCTGAGGTTCGAGGTGGAAGCCGTTCAGGTTATTGGTGAAATCGTCCCTCGTCGTCCGCACGCCGCCGCCCAGGACGATATGGTGAGCGCCGAAGCGGGCGTTGAGCTGGGCTTCGGCGTCGAAGGTCTGAAGCGAGTCGGTAACCAGGAGCGAGCGGCGGCGATATTCGTCGTAATAGGCCTGGACCTGGAGCGACCGGTCATCGCCGAAACCGTGGGTCCAGCGGGCCAGCAGATTGTGGCCGCGGTCGCCGTCGCCGGGCAGCGTATCGATGTCGGTGTCGAAAATATCGCCCTGCAGGGTGACATGGTCTGTGCCCTTGCCGAGATCGGCTCGGAAGCCGGCCTGCCAGCCCGAGAATGAATCATTGTTGTCGGGCGCCGGGCCGGCGGGCAGATCGTCGCGGTCAAGCCCGTTGGCATAGACTCGCAGCGCGCCGATGTCGCCGAGGCTGGCGCCATAGCGCATCGCCAGGGTGCGCTCGCGCGGACCCGCGGTGCCCCGGGCCAGTCCGCCCAGGGTTTCGCGGGCGTCGCGGGTGGCGACGCTGACCACGCCGTTGACCGCGTTGGGCCCGTAGAGCGTTCCGCCCGGCCCGCTGATTACCTCGATCTGCTCGACATCCTCGAGCAGAGGCGAGTGAAGCTCCCAGAACACTCCGGAATGAAGGGTCGTGTAGATGCTTCGCCCGTCGATCAGGACGAGCAATTTGTTCGAGCTTTCGGCGCCGTTGAAGCCGCGCGACGAGACCGCGAACTGGCGCGCGTCGAGCTGCTGCACCTGGAGGTTGGGGGCGAGTCGAAGCGCTTCGGGAAGCGAGGTCGCCGCGGACCGGATCAAGTCGCCGCCGGGGATGACGAAGATCGAGGTCGGGGCGCGACTGATCGGCTCGGCCTGCTTGGACGCCGATCGTACCTCGATCTGGGCCAGCTGCTCGATCGAGAGATCGCGAAGCTCCTCGACCGTCTCGGGCCCGGCGGCGGGGGCCTGGGCGAGCAAGGGCTGCGACGCGAGCGCGAGCAGGACCGTCCCCGCGGCGTGGAATGCGTAACGCTGCCGCTCCATGTGACTGCGCTTCAACGCAATTCCCCCCCGATCGCTCTCTCTCGTGTGACACGCCCCGCGTCAAGCACAGGGGTTAACCTCCCGTCATTCCCGCGAAAGCGGGAATCCAGTTCAGACTCCGTGCTGGATTTCCGCTTTCGCGGGAATGACGGGGGAGGGCCTGCTCCGACAGGTTAAGGCGCGGGCGTTTTCCCGCTTATTTCCTCCGGCGCGTTGGCGACCAGAGCGAGCATCGCCGTCCACGCCGCGACATTCTGCCGGAGCTGCTCGGGATCGACCTTGTCGAGCGTGTCGTCGGGCGTGTGGTGATAGTCGAAATAGCGGCTTCCGTCCTGCTGCAGGTCGATCGCCGCGACTCCGGCCCGGACCCAGTCGCCGAGATCGGCGCCTCCGCTCGCCGCCTGGGTGCCGCGCCCGATTCCGAGCGGGTACAAAGCGGCGGCGATGCGGTCGGCGAGCGCCGAATTTGCCTCGGCCAGGCCCGGATCCATCCGCCACACCCGGTCGGCGCCAAAGTCGGATTCGGAGACGAAAACGATCTTCTCCTGCTTGTGGGCGGCGCGATAGGAGTCGCCGCCGTTGCCGCCGACTTCCTCGGCGCCGAACCAGACCACCCTTATCGTCCGCCGCGGCCTTCCGGCCGCCATGATCCTTTTCGCCGCCGCGGCGGTGATGGCCACGCCGGCGGCATTGTCGATCGCCCCGGTGCCGAGGTCCCAGCTGTCGAGATGGCCGCCGACGAGGATGATCCCGGCGTCCGGATCGGTGCCCCGCACTTCGGCGACGACGTTGCCGGACTGGCGGATGCCGAGGTTGCGAGGAGTCAGCAGCAGGCGCATCGTCACCGGCTTGCCCCGCTTCAGCACCCGCTGCAGCTGCTCGGCGTCGGGCAAAGAGAGCGCGCCCGCCGGGATCGGCCTCGCGCCCTCGCCCCAGATCTGGACGCCGGTATGGGGATTGCGGTGATAGTCGGTGCCGATCGAGCGGATGACGATTCCCGCCGCGCCCTTGCGGCTCGCGACCGACGGGCCGGTCCGCCTGACCCCGCCATAATAGCCATATTGCGACCCGTCCTGGGTCGCTGTCATGCCATGGGTGACGAAGACGATCTTGCCTCGCACCGCCGCCTCCGGCGCCGCCTCGAGATCGGCGAGGCTGTCGAAGCCAACCACCTGCGCCGTCACTCCGCCGGGCGGGGTGGCGCCGCTGTTGCCGAGCGCGGTGACGACCAGCTTCTGCGGGAAGGGCGCGACGATCTCCGCTTTCTCCTCGCCCCGGACCCAGACCGGCATGTCGTAAGTCTCGACATGGACGTTGGCGAAGCCGAGCGCCTTCAATCGCCTCACCGCCCATTCCCGGGCCCGAGCCTCGGAATCGGTGCCGGCCGGCCGCGGGCCGATTTCGGTCGTCAGCCCCTCGACGATGTCCCAGGCGACCTCGTCCTTGAGCGCGGCGTCGCGCAGCCGCTCGACCTGGTTGAGGTTCTGGGCAAGGGCAGGGAAAGAGAGGAGGGCGGCAGCGAGCAGCAGGGCGGTCTTTTTCATGGGGGGGGCCGTAGCCACATCGTCATTCCCGCGAAAGCGGGAATCCATGAACATGGCGCCGCGGCCCGGTGCCGACGAGGGGAGGGTGACAATCCGCCCCTTCCTCACTAGGTAGGCGCCAAACCCGTACATCCTCACAGCTTTTCCGGAGACCGCGCCGCCATGGCCGCACAGTATAGCTTCGTCATGAAGGGCATGACCAAGACCTTCCCGGGCGCCGCCAAGCCCATCCTCAACAGCATCAACCTGCAATTCTACCCCGACGCGAAGATCGCGATCATCGGGCCGAACGGCTCGGGCAAGTCGACCCTGATGAAGATCATGGCCGGCCGCGACAAGGAGTTTACCGGCGAGGCCTGGCCGGGCGAGCATATTAGGGTCGGCTATCTCGAGCAGGAGCCGCAGCTCGATCCGACCAAGACGGTCAAGGAGAATGTCATGGACGGGGTGCGTCCCGTCGCCGACATGATGGACCGCTTCAACGAGATTTCGACGATCATGGGCGATCCGCCCGAAGACGCCGATTTCGACGCCTTGATGACCGAGATGGGGGAATTGCAGGAGAAGATCGACGCGGTCGACGGCTGGTCGCTCGACAACCAGCTCGAGATCGCGATGGACGCGCTTCGCTGCCCGCCGGGCGACGCCGAGGTCACCAACCTTTCGGGCGGCGAGAAGCGCCGGGTCGCGCTCACCCGGCTGCTCCTGGAGAAGCCCGACATCCTGCTGCTCGACGAGCCGACCAACCATCTGGACGCCGAAAGCGTCCAGTGGCTCGAGAAGCATCTCGTCGATTATGCCGGCAACGTCATCCTCGTCACCCACGACCGCTACTTCCTCGACAATGTCGTCAACTGGGTGCTCGAGCTCGATCGAGGCCGCTACTACATCTACGAATCCAATTATTCCGGCTATCTGGAGAAGAAAGCCAAGAGGCTGGAGCAGGAGGAGCGCGAGGAGCAGGGCAAGCAGAAGGCGATCCAGGAGGAGCTGGACTGGATCCGCCGCTCGCCCAAGGCCCGCCAGACCAAGTCCAAGGCCCGGATCAAGGCGTTCGACGAGCTGGTCGAGGCCCAGGAGAACCGCACCCCCGGCAAGGCCCAGATCCTCATCCAGGTCCCCGAGCGGCTCGGCGGAACGGTGATCGAGGCGAACGGCCTGACCAAGGCCTATGGCGACAAATTGCTGTTCGACGATCTGACCTTCAGCCTTCCGCCCGGCGGGATCGTCGGAGTGATCGGCCCCAACGGCGCCGGCAAGACCACCTTGTTCAAGCTCATCCGGGGCGAGGAGGAGCCCGACGCCGGCTCAGTCCGGATCGGCGAGACGGTCCGTCTGGGCTATGTCGACCAGTCGCGCGACGCCCTCGATGCGAACAAGAACGTCTGGGAGGAGGTCTCGGGCGGAAGCGACGTGTTCCGCTTCGGCAAGCACGAGGTCGGCACCAGGGCCTATGTCGGCGCCTTCAACTTCAAGGGCCAGGATCAGCAGAAGAAGGTCGGCCAGCTCTCGGGCGGCGAGCGCAACCGCGTCCATATGGCCAAGATGCTTCAAAAGGGCGGCAACGTCCTCCTCCTCGACGAGCCGACCAACGACCTCGACGTCGAGACCCTGCGCGCTTTGGAAGAAGCCCTTGAGAATTTCGCCGGCTGCGCCGTCGTCATCAGCCACGACCGCTTCTTCCTAGACCGCTTGGCCACCCACATCCTCGCCTTCGAGGGCGACAGCCACGTCGAATGGTTCGAAGGCAATTTCGAAGCTTACGAAGAGGATAAGAGGCGCCGGATGGGCCCGGAGGCGGACCGGCCGCATCGGATGACCTATCGGAAGCTGACACGCTAAGGAACGGCTCATGAGGCTCGCTCACCTCCTCGCCCTCGCGGCTTTCCTCGTCGGCCATCCCGCCTTGGCCGAAAGCAATCCGGCGAAGGTCCGGCTGACCGAGCGTTCCGGCAAGGGCGCGGTGCTGATCCGGGTGCCGCCGCAGCCCGTTCCCTATGCGCTGCAATTCTCGAAGAATGGCAGCAGCGGCTTCCTCTCGCGGGTCTATTTGATGGGGGTGAAGCCGGGCACGGCGTGGATCGCCCGGACTCTGGGCCCGGGCCGCTACCGGCTCGACAGCATGTGGCAACAGGGCCATTGGAGCGCCTGCCTCGAGGGCGGGACTTTCGAGTTCGAGGTGAAACCGGGGCGGATCGCCTATATCGGAACGCTCCCCACCGACCTCATCCTGACCGATTTGCAACGTCAGGCCGTCGCCGCCGGCAAGACCACTCAGACTGTCGGGGTCTCCTACTATCTTTCCCACAACAAGACGGTGGTGCCGCCGCTCGGCGACCGCGACGAAGCCGGGACGGGGGCGGCGAAAAGCTTCGCCGAGCAGGGGATGAACGGGAGTGGCGAGCTGGTCGAACTGGCCCCCGTCAGGGACGTCACGTTCGGGACGTCCAAGTCAGGCAAGGCGATCAAGGTCTGCGGCTGACGCCGCGGCGCGCTCCTAAATCCTCGGAGCAGGCGCGGGAGGGATTCCGCCTTCCGCGAAGCGGGCAGCTTCTTTCTACTTTTCTACGTTGTGCCTTCGTGCCTTTCCTCAAAACCGGCTGCCGAGACCGCCGACGACAGGCGATGAGCCCGACCGAGTGCAAGGCGGCGGCCAGCACTCTGGGCATCCAGCGCTTTTCCTTCAGACGATGTGCCTGGCTTTTTTTGGAGAGAAGGCACGAAGGCACAAATTGCCGCTTCGCGGCGAGGGGAGGGCCGGGGGCCTGCCCGAGTGGTTAACCATCTTCTAACACCCTGGCGATAAAGCGGGCCTTCTTGTTGAAACGGGGCCCCTTTCGATGCTGCACAAGTCGATGCTGAGCCTGCCCGTGCTCCTGCTCGGGGCCTCGTGCGTGCCGCCGGTCGCCGCTCGGCAGGGCGTCGCGACCCCCGGCTCGATCGCCGTCAGCCGGGCCTCGGTCCGCGCCGTTCCGCTACCCTCCGCCGAAGCGATCGCGCCCGGGCAGGCGGCGGAGCCGTTCGTCGTCGGCGATCGAAGCGAGCGCGACGTCGCGGCGTCGCTGCAATGCCTCACCGCCGCCGTCTATTACGAGGCGCGCTCGGAATCCTCGGAAGGCCAGCGCGCCGTCGCCCAGGTGGTGCTCAACCGGGTCCGCCATCCCGCTTTCCCGAAGAGCGTCTGCGGGGTGGTCTATCAGGGGTCGAAGCGCCGCACCGGCTGCCAGTTCAGCTTCACCTGCGACGGCTCGCTGAGGGCCCGGCGCGATCCCGGCGCCTGGTCCCGCGCCCGCAAGGTCGCCGGAGCGGCGCTGGCCGGAAGCGTCTACGGACCGGCCGGCCACGCCACCCATTATCACGCTTCCTACGTCCGGCCCTGGTGGGCGGCGTCGCTGAGGCGCGCGGTCACGGTCGGCTCCCACATCTTCTACCGCTGGCGCGGCGACTGGGGCGATCCCAAATCCTTCCGTCGCCCCTATCTGGCGGCCGAGGTGACCGAGCGCCCCGACCGGGCGGACCGTTCGCCCGTCCGAACCGCGGAGCGCGACGATCCGGTCGAGACGGTCAAGGCATTCGGAATCACCGTCCGCCGCGGAGGTCCGCCACCGCGATTCCTCGCTTCGGTTGAAGAAGAAGCGCCTTCGGAGCGCTCGGCAGGCGCCGCCGGAGTCCGGGTCCACACCGGGCTTCCGGATTTCGTGAGCGCCGGGACCGACGTTCCCGAGCCGGCGGCCTCCGCCCCGGCCAGCTGAGTCCCTAGCGGACCCGCTTCACATAGACCCGCCCGTCCTCGCGCCGCTCGGTCGCGAAATTGGGCACGGCGTCGATCAGCTCGTGAAGGCCGGCATAGCCGTAGCTTCGGGCGTCGAACGAGGATCGGTTGCCGGCGCGCTGGCCGACCTCGGACAGGCTGGCATAGCCGCGCCCGTCGCGCTTGGAGGCCCGGAAGGCGGCGCCGAGCAATTTGATCAGCTCGTCGTCGACCTTGCGCTTGGGCGGGGGAGGGGCGGCCTCCGGCGCCGAATCGTGCTCATCGCCCTGGGCGAGCGCTCCGACGTCGATGAATCGGCTGCACGCCTGCTGGAAGGAGACCGGCGCCCGCGACGTTCCGAAGCCGTAGACCGGAACCCCGTCCTGACGAATCCGCATCGCCAGCGGCATGAAGTCCGAATCGCTCGACATGATCCCGAAGCCGTCGACCCGGCCGCCGAACAGCAGGTCCATGGCGTCGATCGTCATCTTCATGTCGGTGGCATTCTTGCCCTTGGTGATGTCGAACTGCTGGTGGGGCTCGATCGCGTGGCGGTGGGTCATCTCCGCCCAGCCCTTGAGCGCCGACTTGCTCCAATTCCCGTAGGCGCGCCGGATGTTCACCGTGCCCAGCTCGGCGAGCACGGTCAGAACCGCGTCGAGATGGTCGGACGAAGCGTTGTCAGCATCGATCAGCAAGGCGATGTTGCCGGCCTGGTGCGAGGAATCGGCCATGTCAGCGCCGTCTGGGGCCGTTGAGACCGGCGTCGAGGCTCCACGGCCCCGGCCCGGCCGCGGCGACATAGAGGAAGATGAAGCAATAGAGGATCGCCGCATCGCCTCCGTTGAGGGCCGGGAACAGGCCCTGGGGGGCGTGGAACATCCAGTAAGCGACGGCCATCTCGCCGGCGAGGATGAAAGCGACCGGACGGCTGAACAGGCCGATCAGGAGCAGGAAGCCGCCGACCATCTCGAGTATCCCGCCGAACCACAAGAGGCTCATCGGCGGCGGCGGCGACATCCCTTCCGCCATCGGCGGGAAGCCGAGCAGCTTCTGGGTGCCGTGCTCCATGAAGATCAGCGCCGAGACGATTCGAAGCAGGCTCAGCAGGCGCGGCGCCCAGGCCGCGGGCAATCCCAGATCGCGCATCGACTTTCCTTTCTCCGAAGCGAAGCCAGCCGCCTAACACCCCCGCGCTCGGGGCGAAAGCTGCGACCATCAAGCCTTTGAGCCGCCGCGATTAATTCGCCACTGGCGCTTTTCCGCTTTCTGCGGCAGAAAGCTGGTCATCCCATGGCCAGTCCCCGCAGCCTCTACGACGTTCTCAACGTCGCTCCCGAAGCGGAGCCGGTCGTCGTCGAGGCGGCCTACAAGGCGTTGATCAAGAAATATCATCCCGACCAGGCGGTCGAGATGCCGGTCTCCAAGGATGCGACGGCGATCAACGAGGCCTTTGCGATCCTCAAGGATCCGGCCAAGCGCGCCGATTACGACCACCGGCTGTGGACCAAGCAGCAGGCGCTCCGCCTCGCCGAGGCGCAGGTGGCGAGCGGCGGCCGCCCACCCCGCTTCGTCGCCGTCAGCGGCTGGCTGATCGCCGGCCTGCTCGCCGCCGCGCTCGCCGCCGTCGCCATGGGCAGGAGCCTGGCGCCGCCGCGAATGAGCGAAGTCGCCGAGGCGGCCGAGGTCCATGATTCGGAAGCGCCGGCGCGCGCCGCCGCCTTGAAGGCCGCAGCCGCCGAAGCGGCGCAGGATCGTATCGCCATGCCCTCGTCGGCGGCGGTCATCGCGCAGGTCCGGGCCGAGCAGGGCCTTCGCGCCGCGGTCCGGCCGGCACCGCCGGCGGCCCGGGCCACGTCCGGCGCCCCACGCGCCCGCAAGGCCCGCCCCGCCCCCCGCGCCCGGACCGAGCCTCGCAAGGAAAGCGATTTCCTCGAGCGCCAGGGCTATATCTATTAGTTTTTGCCTCCCCATCGCCAGATGGGGAGGGGGACCACCGAAGGTGGTGGAGGGGTAGCGGGCGCCGCCGTCAGGGGATCGCGCGCGAGAACCTCGAATTCCACGCCCTCTACCCCTCCATCATGCTTCGCATGGTCCCCCTCCCCACCGCTTCGCGGCAGGGAGGCAAAGGAGACTCTACCCCCGGCACGGCACCGCGCAGGGCTTTTGCGGCTCGCCCCGGTTGCGCCTCCGCACCCGGTCCTCGCCGGCGGCGCGCTCGACCTGTGCCTTGAGGCCGCTCTTCTCCTTCTTATACCCCTTGGCCTCGAGGCAGTCATAGGCGTTGAGCAGGGCGGCGATGTTATCCATCCAATATTTGCGGTTGGCCTCGCGGGTGCAGAGATCGACGTCGGCCTGCTGCTCGGCCAGGGTCTTGGTCGGGTGCGAGACCTGCGCCGTGCAGGCGGCGAGGACCAAGGCAAGCAAAGCGAACGGAACGCACTTCATGCCCGCCTTCTTGCATCCGGAGACCCGGATCGCAACTTTGCGGGCATGAATCGCGCCGCCGCCGCTCTCGCCGCCCTCCTCCTCGTCGCCGGATGCAACTCGTCGCGCCCGCCCTGGGCCGACGGGCGCATGGTAACCGAGGAACGGCGCGACGACGGCGAGGCTCAGGATCTGTCGCGGCTCGAAACCCGCCTGCTCGCCCTCCACAATCGCGAGCGGAGGGCCACCGGGGCGGGTCCGCTGGTCTGGGATTCCGGACTCGCGGCGGCCGCAGCCTCCTACGGCCCGGCGCTGGCCAGGCTCGGCAAGCTCGCCCATTCGCCGGCCGCTTCACGTCGGGGCCAGGGCGAGAATCTGTGGATGGGCACAAGCGACGCCTACGAACTGGAGGAGATGGCGGAAGGGTGGGCCGCCGAAAAGAGCCTGTTCCGCCCCGGTCTCTTCCCGAGTGTCAGCCGAAGCGGCAATTGGAGCGACGTCGCCCATTACACCCAGATGATCTGGAAGGGCACGAGCCGGGTCGGCTGCGCCGTCCACAAGAGCGGGAAGTGGGATTACCTCATCTGCCGCTATTCCCCCCACGGCAATATCGTGGGGCAGAGGGTGCCCTGACTTGCCTCCCCATGGCGGAGCCGTGGGGAGGGGGACCAGGCGTAATGTGGTGGAGGGGTGACTTGCCGGGGCCGAGTCGGGTCACCCCTCCACCACCTTCGGTAGTCCCCCTCCCCATCTGGCGATGGGGAGGCAAAGGGCCTTGTCCGCTCCGGTCAAATCGTCTCAAACATATGCACAAAAAATGGGGAGGGGCGCTTCATGAACCTGTTCGCGCGCAAGGGGGTGGTCGCCGACGAGGATATGGCGCCGGAGCACCGGCTCCATCGAAGCCTGGGCTGGCCGCACCTCGTCGCGCTCGGGGTCGGCGCCATCGTCGGCACCGGGATCCTGACCCTGACCGGGGTCGGCGCCGCCAAGGCGGGGCCCGCCGTCATCCTTTCCTTCGCCATCGCCGGCCTGATCTGCGCCTGCGCCGCACTCGCTTATGCCGAGATGGCGACGATGATCCCGGCCTCGGGCAGCGCCTACACTTACTCCTACGTGGTCATCGGCGAGCTCGTCGCCTGGGTGATCGGCTGGAGCCTGATCCTCGAATATTCGCTGGTGGTGAGCGCGGTCGCGGTCGGCTGGTCGGGCTATGCGGCGCCTTTGCTTCACGATCTGGCCGGCTATCCGATGGCGCTCGCGCAGAGTCCCGAGCTGGGCGGGATCGTCAACCTTCCCGCCGTCTTCATCATCGCGGTCGTCGCCGGACTGCTCATCTACGGAACGAAGGAGAGCGCCACCGTCAACGCCTTGCTCGTCCTCGTGAAGATCGTCGCCCTGATCGTCTTCGTGGCGGTTGCCTTCCCCTATTTCGACTCCGCCAATTTCGATCCGTTCATGCCGTTCGGCTTCCCCAAGACCGGCGCCCCGGGCGCCGAGGTCGGGGTGATGGCGGCGGCGGCGATCATCTTCTTCGCCTTCTACGGTTTCGACGCCATCGCCACCGCCGCCGAGGAGACCAAGAATCCGGGGCGCGACCTCGCCATCGGAATCGTCGGGTCGATGGTCGTGTGCGTGATCATCTACATGGCGGTGGCGGCGGCGGCGATCGGAGCGCTCGCCTACACCCGATTCGCGGACAGCCCCGAGCCGCTCGCCCTCATCCTTCGCGAGCTCGGCCAGCCCTGGGCGGCGCGCTACCTCGCCGCCTCGGCGGTGATCGCCCTGCCGACGGTGATCCTCGCTTTCTTCTACGGCCAGAGCCGGATCTTCTTCGTCATGGCCCGCGACGGCCTGCTTCCGCGCGGCCTGGCGCGGGTCTCGGGACGGGGCTCGCCGGTCCGGATCACCATCTTCACCGGGATCATCGTCGCGATACTGGCCGGACTGGTGCCGCTTGCGGAGCTCGCCGCGCTCGCCAATGCCGGCACTCTGACCGCCTTCATCGCGGTGTGCGCCTGCATGCTGATCATGCGCACCCGCGCTCCGAACGTGCCCCGCCGGTTCAGCACGCCCTGGCCGTGGGTGGTCGGGCTCGGCGGGATCGCCGGCTGCCTCTACCTGCTCTACAGCCTGCCCTGGAACACGCAGCGTTACTTCCTGCTCGCCCAGGTCGTCGGGCTCGGCCTCTACCTGGTCTACGGCTATCGCCGGAGCCCGCTCGGCACCGGCCGGTCGGACCCGCTGCAATATTCCGGGCTTCTGATCGGCGCGCTCGGCCTTCTGATCGCGGCGGGAGCTCTGCTCTACGGCCCGCCGAGGAGCCAGGAGGGCGGCCTCTATTATCATTTCCTCGTCTATCTGCTCGGCCTGGTGCTGATGCTCGGCGGCACTCTGCTGTTCGGCAGCGGCGCGATCGCCCGGCGGATCGCCTCCGGCGGAAGCGACCGGAGCCCGCCGGGAGGCTAGGCCGGAGCGAAATCCCCGCTCGTCTCGTCGAGCAGATGAAGCACTCCGTCGGCGATGGCGAAATAGGCGCCGTGAAGCCTCAGGCGCCCGTCCGCCTCGCGCTCGCATACCCAGGGGAAGGTGCGCAGATTGGCGAGGCTGACCCGAACGGCTTCGAGCTCCATCGCCCGGAAATCCTCGCCATGCTCGGCTCGGACCTTGTCGCGGGCCGGGCGCAGAAGCTCGATCCAGTCGGCGATGAAATGGCCCTCGCCATGGGCGGCCTCGTCGAACTGGCCGGTGAGGGCGGCCGCGCAGCCGCCGCAAAAGCCGTGGCCCATGACCACCACCTCCTCGACCTCGAGCTGGGTGACCGCGAATTCGAGCGCGGCCGAGACTCCGTGGTGGCCGCCCCCCGTCTCATAGGGGGGGACGAGGGCGGCGACGTTCCTGACGACGAACATCTGGCCCGGGCCGGAATCGAATATCTGCGTGGGGTCGACCCGGCTGTCCGAGCAGGCGATCACCATCACGCACGGGCTCTGGCCCTCGGCGAGCTTCGACCAGCGCTCGCGCTCGCGCGCCCAGCCGGTCTCGCGGAAGCGGCGATAGCCCTGGATGAGGTCGGCGATACCCGTCATTCACCAGCTCCTTCGACTTCGCTTATCCTGAGTAGCCGCTTCGACTTCCCAGGCTCAGTCCCTACTCAGGAGGAGCGGAGCTAACTGGGAGGCCGGGGACTGGCAAGTGACACCAACCATCGCTATCTGGCCCGCATGAGCGAAGCCAATCCGATCCTCGTCCCAGCGCCGCCGCCGCGCCAGCGCAAGCCCGACTGGATCAGGGTCAAGGCGCCGACCAGCGCCGGCTTCGCCGAGACCAGGAAGCTGATGCGGAGCCTCAACCTCGCCACCGTCTGCGAGGAAGCGGCCTGCCCCAATATCGGCGAGTGCTGGACCAAGAAGCACGCCACCGTGATGATCCTGGGCGACACCTGCACCCGCGCCTGCGCCTTCTGCAACGTCAAGACGGGGATGCCGCGAGCGGTGGACCCGCTCGAGCCCGAGCATGTCGCCACCGCCGCAGCCGAGCTCGGCCTCACCCATATCGTCGTCACCTCGGTCGACCGCGACGATTTGCCCGACGGCGGCGCCAAGCAGTTCGTCCGGGTGATCGAGGCGCTTCGCCGGACCACCCCCTCGACGACGATCGAGATACTGACGCCGGATTTCCGCAACAAGCCGGAGAGCGCGGTCGAGGCGATCGTCGCCGCCCGGCCCGACGTCTACAACCACAATCTCGAGACGGTGCCGCGCCTTTATCCTACCATCCGCCCCGGCGCCCGTTACTACGCCTCGCTTCGCCTGCTGGAGAGCGTCAAACGGCAGGATCCGACGATCTTCACCAAATCGGGAGTCATGGTCGGCCTTGGCGAGCAGCGCCTCGAGGTCCATCAGGTGATGGACGACATGCGCTCGGCCGACGTCGATTTCCTGACCATGGGCCAGTATCTCCAGCCGACCCCGCGCCATGCCAAGGTCGAGGAGTTCGTCACCCCCGCGGCCTTTTCCGCCTACGGCGCCATCGCCCGAGCCAAGGGTTTCCTGCTCGTCGCGGCGAGCCCGCTGACCCGCTCGAGCTACCATGCCGGCGACGATTTCGCGAAGATGAAGGCGGCAAGGGAGGCGAAGCTCGCCGCCCGTCACCCCGGCCCAGCCCGTCATCCCGGCGAAAGCCGGGACCTCGTGGAGTGAAAGGCTCGGCGTTTATCCTTGCCGAGGTCCCGGCTTTTGCCGGGATGACGTAACATGCCCCGCCACACCGAAACCCGGCGAATGCCCTACACGCCCGAGCAGATGTTCGATCTGGTCGCGGACGTGAGCCGTTACCAGGAATTCCTGCCCTGGGTGGCGGCGACCCGGGTGCGCTCCGACAGCGAGACGCTGATGATCGCCGACCTTGTTGTCGGCTTCCGAGCCATCAAGGAGACCTTCACCTCGCGGGTCGACAAGCAGCGGCCGACCCGGATCCATACCGAATATATCGAGGGACCTCTCAAATATCTCCAGAACAGCTGGGTCTTCAAGCCGGACGGGCAGGGCGGCACCGAGATCGACTTCTGCGTCGACTTCGCCTTCAAGAACCGCCTCTTCGAGAGCCTGGCGGGTCAAATGTTCGACCGGGCCTTGCGGCGGATGATCGGCGCGTTCGAGGACCGGGCGCGGGAGTTGTACGGGGAGGGCGGGGCTCAAGCGCAGTCGGTAGTGGCCTGACTTCACTCGTCATCCCAGCGAAGGCTGGGATCCCAGGGGGTGAAAGGCGTCGGCGATCTTCACCCGCCGGGGCCCAGCCTTCGCTGGGGCGACGGGATTAGTCTTCAGCCCTGCTCTCCACCGGCATCAGCAACTCCAGCGCGCAAAGCGCCGCCTGGAGCCGAACCCCGCCGCGGCCGAGATCGCCGAAATGCTTGGTGTCGGCGACGATCTCCTTGGGGTCGGCGCCCCGGCGGGCGCGGGCGAAGATCACCGTTCCAACCGGCTTCTTCTCGCTTCCGCCGCCCGGCCCGGCGATCCCGGTGACCGCGACCGCCGTGTCGGCCGAGCTGCGCTTCAGCGCGCCCTGGGCCATCCCCCAGGCGACGGCGATCGAGACCGCTCCGAACGTCTCGACCACGTCCTCGCTGACCCCGAGCAAGGCGATCTTGGATTCGTTCGAATAGGTGATGAAGCCGGCCTCGAGCACGTCCGACGAGCCCGGAATCTCGGTCAAGGCGGCGGCGACAAGGCCGCCCGTGCAGCTCTCCGCCACCGCCAGCCTCAGGCCGGCGGCCCGGCTGGCCTCGACCACCTTGCGAGCGGCCTCGAGCAGCTTCCGGGGAAGGACGGAGTCGCGAACTTCGCTCATTGCGGCGGCGCGGGACAGATGAGGGCCTTGGACTTCCCGTTCGACTTGTCCTTGCCCGCCATCTCGGCGAAGGTGACCAGGATCCCGGCCATGTTGCGCGGCGGAAGCGGGGAGAGCAGGTCGGCGAGACGGTTGATCCTAACGCAGTCTTCCGGCTTCACCTTGCCGAGAAGCTCGGTCGAGGCGAGATCGAGGATGAACGCGCGGGTCGTCTCCTCGGTCAGCCCCGCCGGGATCTTCTCTCCGACGAACGTGGAAAGGGCGGAGCTCGCGCCCTTCCAATGGCTGGAGCCTTCCGCCCCCAGTTGCCGGGAAAGCGTTCGGCCGCCGTTCAGCAGATAGGCATCGGCGGGCAAAGAGGGCCCGCACCGGCTCGCCATCGCTTCGAGCAGGGGTGGCAGTGCGAACATCGTCAAGTCCTCGACCTGCGCCTGGGTGAGGCAGGTGCGTTCGGTGTTCGGCGGCGCCGAGACGGTGACGACGGCGGCGATCAGGAGTGCTTTCACGAATATTCCTCCGGGAGACGGATTGTGGCGATCGCCTGGGCGGCCATGCCTTCGCCTCGTCCGGTGAAGCCGAGGCGCTCGGTGGTCGTGGCCTTGATGCTAACCCGCGTGGGCGGCAGCCGCAACATGGCCGCGACCGTGGCCCGCATGGCGTCGCGATGCGGGCCGATGCGCGGCGCCTCGCAGATCAGGGTGACGTCGACATGGTCGATCCGTCCCCCCCGCGCCTCGATCAGGGCTCGGGCATGCTCGATGAAAAGCGACGAGGCGGCGCCGCGCCATTGCGGGTCGCCGGGCGGGAAATGGTCGCCGATATCGCCGGCCCCGATCGCTCCGAGCAGGGCGTCAGTGAGCGCATGGAGCAGGACGTCGGCGTCGCTATGGCCCTTGAGCCCACGCTCGTGTGGGATTTGGATGCCGCCCAGCCACAGCGCTTCGCCGGCCGCGAAGGCATGGACGTCGAAGCCGAGGCCGGTCCGGCTCGTCATCGAGCCCGCCAGCCGTGCCTCGGCCCGGGCGAAATCCTCGTCGTGGGTGAGCTTCTCGAGCGCTTCGTCCCCAGCCACGGCGGAAACCCGAAGCCCGGCGGCGCGGGCGACCTGGGCGTCGTCGGTGGCCGGCGGGCCGCTCCACTGCCGATGGGCGGCCAGGATTGCCCCGAAGCGGAAGGCCTGGGGAGTCTGCACCCGCACCAGCCCGTCCCGGCTTACCGGCGCGCCGAGCGCCGCATCGGCCCGGGCGAGCGTGTCGACGACCGGAAGCACCGGCACCGCCCCCTCAGCCCTGGCCAGTCCCTCCCGAAGCCGGTCAACGACCGCCGCCGGCAGGAAGGGCCGTGCGGCATCGTGGATGAAGACGACGCCGGCTCCGCCCTCCGCTTCGATCGCCTCGAGGCCGTTGCGGACGCTGTCCTGCCGTTCGCGGCCGCCGACGACCGGGGAGGGGAGGGCGCACCCGCCCAGGGCCTCGCGATAGAGCGCCTCCTGGCCGGCCCCGATCACGACCTGGATCCTGCCGAGACCGGCCCGCTGCAGCCGTTCCACGGCGTGGACCAGCAGGGGCTTTCCGGCGAGGTTTCGATATTGCTTGGGCACGCCGCCCCCGGCGCGGGTGCCGCTCCCCGCCGCGACCAGAAGGGCGACCGTCGTCTCCATCGCTCGCCGACTAGCCCAGCGCAACCTTGCCCGCCAGCGTCTTTGCCCTTATCTCCCCGCCTCCCATGAAAAGCTTCGCGCCCATCCATATCGGCCCTGTGCGGATCGACTCGCCCGTCATCCTGGCGCCGATGACGGGCGTCACCGACCGCCCGTTCCGGAAGGCGGTGAAGCGCTACGGCGCCGGCCTCACCGTCACCGAGATGATCGCGAGCCAAGCGATGATCCGCGAGACCCGCCAGTCGCTCCAGAAGGCGGACTGGGACCCGATCGAGGATCCGGTCTCGATGCAGCTCGCCGGCTGCACCCCCGGGGAGATGGCCGAGGCGGCCAGGCTCAACGAGGATCGCGGCGCCGCGATCATCGACATCAACATGGGCTGCCCGGTCAGGAAGGTCGTCAACGGCGACGCTGGCTCGGCGCTGATGCGGGACCTGAAGCTGGCCGCCGAGATCGTTGATTCGACGGTGAAAGCCGTGAAGGTGCCGGTCACCCTCAAGATGCGCATGGGGTGGGACCATGCAAGCCTCAACGCGCCCGAGCTCGCCCGAATCGCCGTCGATCTCGGAGTCGGGATGATCACCGTCCATGGCCGAACCCGCAACCAGATGTACAAGGGCGATGCCGACTGGGCCTTCGTCCGCCGGGTCAAGGACGCGGTCGAGGTTCCGGTAATCGTCAACGGCGACATCTGCACGATCGACGACGTCGAGACGGCCCTGGCCCAGTCCGGCGCCGACGGCGTGATGATCGGCCGGGGCGCCTACGGCCGCCCCTGGCTCCTAGCTCAGGCGATGCACTGGCTCCGCACCGGCGAGCGCCTGCCCGACCCCAGCCTCGATGAGCAGTTCGCCGTTCTAATCGAGCAATATCGGGACATGCTCGCCCATTACGGCCCCGAGATCGGGGTCAACGTCGCCCGCAAGCATGTCGGCTGGTACACCCGCGGCCTCCACGGCTCGGCGGAATTCCGCAACGCTTTCAACAAGGAAGGCGACGCGAAGAAGGCGCAGGCGATGCTGTACGAATTTTATGCGCCCTGGCTGAAGAAGGCGGCGGCCTGACCGCCGGCGCGTAACGGTGCGGCCAGACGAGCCGCTGACGCTACATACTGTGTTCTTTTTACCACAGGGTTGTGGTAGCCCGGTTGTGTGAACGCCGAAGCGCCGATCAAATCCGCAACTCCGCCCCGCTGGCGACGCCGTCTCGCGATCCTCTTTCGGCGCAGCCGTTTCGTGGCATTCCTTGAGTTTGGAGCAGTCGCTGCCCTGATCCTCATGGCCGCGATCAGCTACGGCGTGGTGAGCTCGCAATCGCATTCGGAAGCCTTGCTCACGCCGCCAATGGTCGCGCTGTTGCTCGTCGCGAACCTGGTGCCGGCGATGGCGCTGATGGTCCTGGTCGCCCGTCGGGTCGCCATGAGGCGTGCGGCCCGGTCCCCGATCGGGGGGAGGGGACGGCTTCACGTCCGGCTTGCGGCGGTCTTCTCGTTGATCGCGAGCGTGCCCACATTGATGGTCGTCGTCTTCGCCTCGTTGCTCTTTCAATCGGGTGTCGAGTTCTGGTTCTCGAACCGCGCAAGGGGAATGATTGAGAATGCCTCGGGGCTGGCTCAGCAGACCTACGCTCAAGAGCTTAATCGGATAAACCAAGAGACGGTGACGATGAGCGAGGACGTCGCAGGCTTCCTCACCGAAGCACCTCTTGAAAGCCCCGAATTCTGGGAGGGATTTGCGCGACAGGTTTACCAGCGCAGCCTCTCGGAGGCTGTCATCCTGACGGCGCCCCCTGGCGAAGAGATCAAGACGCTTGTTCTCGTCAACCCGTACCTTCGGGCCATCGAAAAGGACATCACTCCGGAGATGCTGGCCGCGGTTCGCGGTGGGAAGGAAAGCGTCGTCGTCCAGCGAGGTGGCCGGGTCGGCGCTTTGACTCGGCTGCAAATCGCGAAGGATGCTTATTTGTACGCCGCCAGGGTCGACGACCCGGCCATGGTCGGCCAGGTCGAGCGCGCCAATGCCGTGCTCGCGGATTATCGCGCGCTCTTGGCTCGCGCCCGTGTGCTTCAGCTGCGCTTCAATGCCGCCTTGCTGCTCGTTTCGCTGCTGATCCTGGCCGCTACCATTTGGATTGCATTACGGCTTGCGGATCGGCTGGTGCGGCCTGTCGGCGATCTGGTCGATGCGGCCAGACGCATCACGGCGGGCGACCTTTCCGCGCGTGTGTCGGCTTCGAGCGACAGGGATGAACTCGGTGTGCTCGGTACGGCTTTCAATCGCATGACCGGTCGCCTTCAAGAGCAAACCGGCGCCCTTGTATCCGCCAATGCCCAGCTCGAAAGCCGTCGTGCCTTCATCGAAGCCGTGCTGTCGGGAGTCACCGCGGGCATCATCTCGCTCGATCAGGAGCGCAACGTTCGCCTCATCAACAGCTCGGCCGAGGGTCTGCTCAAGACCGATACGGGCCGCGCCGTGGGGCACCGGCTAGTGGAGCTCGCGCCGGAGCTCGACGCGCATCTCGACAGCGATCAGCGGGAGGACATCATCCAGTTCGCGTCAGGCGGCGAGCCTCGGACTCTGGCCGTGAAGCGGGTCCGGGTCGAGGGCGGGCACGTCCTCACCTTCGACGACATCACCGAGCAATTGCTCGACCAGCGCCGGGCCGCCTGGTCCGACGTCGCCCGCCGGATCGCGCACGAGATCCGCAACCCTTTGACCCCGATCCAGCTCGCCGCCGAGCGGCTCCAGAGGCGCTACGGCAAGGAGATCACCTCCGACGCGGGGACGTTCGAGAAGCTCACCGGGACGATCGTCCGCCAGGTCGGCGACCTCAGGCGGATGGTCGACGAATTCTCTTCCTTCGCCCGAATGCCCAAGCCGGTCTTCCGCGAGGAGAGGATCGCGGAGATCGTCGGGGAATCCCTGTTCCTCCACCAGGTCGCCCACCCGGACATCGCCTTCAAGCTGGAGGCGCCCGAGCCTTCGCCTCTGCTCGTCTGCGACCGCCGCCAGCTCGGCCAGGCGCTGACCAACGTCATCAAGAACGCGGTCGAGGCGATCCAGCAGAAGCGCGAGGACGGGCGCAAGGGCGGCGACGACCGCGTCTCCATCACCATCCGCGACGCCGAGAACCGCATCGTCATCGAGGTCGCCGACACCGGCATCGGCCTTCCGGGCGACCGCGGCCGGCTGACCGAGCCCTATATGACGACCCGGGTGAAAGGCACCGGCCTGGGCCTCGCCATCGTCAAGAAGATCGTCGAGGAGCATTTCGGCAATATCGAGTTCGACGACAGCGCCGGCGGCGGAAGCCTCGTCCGTCTGGTCTTCGACTCGGAAGCGCTCGCCCGGCTCGCCGCCGCCGCGGACGAGCAACCCCAGAACATATCGGCAGACGGATAGAAAATGGCCCTCGACATACTCATCGTCGACGACGAACAGGACATCAGGGACCTCGTCTCCGGGGTGCTCGAGGACGAAGGCTATTCCTGCCGGACCGCTGCCAACAGCGGCGAGGCGCTCCAGGCCCTGGCCGACCGGCGGCCGTCTTTGCTCCTCCTCGACGTCTGGCTCCAGGGCTCCAAGCTCGACGGGCTTCAATTGCTCGAGGAGGTGAAGAGGCGCGATCCGTCGCTTCCGGTGCTGATGATCTCGGGCCACGGCAATCTCGACACCGCGGTCGCCGCGATCCGCCAGGGCGCCGCCGACTTCATCGAGAAGCCGTTCGAGGCCGGGCACCTCGTCCACCTCGTCGCCAGGGCCACCGAGACCGACCGGCTGCGCCGCGAAAATGCCAGCCTGAAAGCCCAGATCGGCCAGGACACGGAGCTGACCGGTTCGAGCGTGCCGATCAACGCGGTCCGGGCCACCCTGAAGCGGGTCGCCGCCACCGGCAGCCGGGTCCTCATCTCGGGGCCCGCGGGGGTCGGCAAGGAAGTGGCGGCGCGCCTGCTCCACGACTGGAGCAATCGCTCCAAGGCGCCCTTCATCGTCGTCAGCGCGGCGCGGATGACTCCGGAGCGGGTCGAGGAGGAATTGTTCGGGGTGGAGGAGGGGGGCGAGCTTGCCCGCCCGGGCCTGCTCGAGCAGGCCCATGGCGGCACCCTCTTCCTCGACGAGATCGCCGACATGCCGATCCCGGCCCAGGCCAAAATCCTCCGAGTGCTGACCGACCAGAGCTTCACCCGGGTCGGCGGCCAGCGCATGGTCAAGGTCGACATGCGGGTGGTGTCGTCCACCTCCCGCAACCTCGCCGACGAGATCGCCGGCGCCCGTTTCCGCGAAGACCTCTTCTACCGCCTGAACGTCGTCCCGGTGCATTTGCCGGCCCTGGCCGAGCGGCGCGAGGACATTCCGGCCCTGATCGCCCATTTCGCCGCCCGCTACGCCGCCGAGCAGAGGCTCCCCACGCCCGAATTCTCGACCGACGCCGTCGCCGCGCTCCAGGCCTACGACTGGCCCGGCAACGTCCGCCAGCTGAGGAACGTCATCGAGCGCACCATCATCCTCGCGCCCGGCGCCCGGGTCGGCTGCATCGAGATCGACATGCTTCCCCCCGAAATCCTCAACGAGCAGGCGAGCCTGAGCTCGGGCGAGGCGGTCAAGGCGATCATGGGTACCCCGCTCCGCGAAGCGCGCGAGACGTTCGAGCGCGAATATCTCAAGGTCCAGATCCGCCGCTTCTCCGGCAACATCTCCCGAACCGCCACCTTCATCGGAATGGAGCGCTCGGCGCTTCACAGGAAGCTCAAGGCGCTGGGGATAGGCGATACCAAGGGCGAGCCTGAGGAATAGTTCGTCATTCCCGCGAAAGCGGGAATCCCGCTGGGCGCCGGCGCTGCTCCGCGGCTGGACTGGATCCCCGCTTTCGCGGGGATGACGGGAGAGGGGCTTACTGGCGCTCGCTCCTCGCCGATGCTATTGTTTCGGCAAGGCTGCGCTCCACATTATGAAAGACGCCCTTCGCGGGCGCCTCCGCGGACAACGATCCGCCAATAAGGAGAGTGGGAAATGGCCGACAAGGTCAACAACCTCCAGGATCTGTTCCTGAACGGCCTGCGCCGCTCGAAGACGCCCGTGACCATGTTCCTGGTCAAGGGCGTCAAGCTTCAGGGCATCATCACCTGGTTCGACAATTTCTCGGTGCTCCTGCGCCGCGACGGCCAGGCCCAGCTCATCTACAAGCACGCCATCTCGACGATCATGCCCGCCCATCCGCTCGACATGAGCGAGATCGAACGCGCCTTCGAGGAAGCCGGAAGCGGCGGCGGCAAGAAGCCGGCCTTGCTGCAGGAGGCGTTCCTCGGCGCGGTCCGGCGCTCCGGCGAGCCGGTCACCATGTTTCTGGTCAACGGAGTCATGCTTCAGGGAGAAATCGCCGCCTTCGATCTGTTCTGCATGCTTCTCCAGCGCGACGGACTGTCGCAGCTCGTCTACAAGCACGCCATCTCGACCGTGCAGCCGGAACGGCCGGTGAGCTTCCTGGAGCAGGATGACGAGGAGCCGGCCACCTGAGTTTCACCGAACAAAATTCCGACGGCGAGTTCAGCCGCGGTGCCAAGGCGATCGTCGCTCTCCCCGACATGAAGGCGGGGCGGGGGCGGCGAGACATTGACGCGCGCCTCGACGAGGCCGCGGGCCTGGCCGAAGCGATCGGGGTCGAAGTCTCCGACAGGCTCCATTTCCGGATCCGCTCGCCTCGCCCCGCGACCCTGTTCGGCTCGGGCCAGGTCGAATCGATCGCCGAGGCGGTCGCCCGCGACGAGGCCGAGCTGGTCATCGTCGACGCCCCGATCACGCCCATCCAGCAGAAGAATCTCGAAACCGCGACCAAGGCCAAGGTGATCGACCGGACCGGCCTCATCCTCGAGATTTTCGGAGAGCGGGCGGCGACGGCGGAGGGCCGGCTTCAGGTCGAGCTCGCCCATCTCGACTATCAGGCGGGCCGGCTGGTCCGGAGCTGGACCCACCTCGAGCGCCAGCGCGGCGGCTTCGGCTTCCTCGGCGGCCCCGGCGAGACCCAGATCGAGGCCGACCGGCGGCTGATCCGCGACCGGATGGCGAAGCTCAAAAGGGAGCTCGAGCAGGTCACGCGCACCCGAGCCCTCCACCGCGCCCGCCGCCAGCGCGCGCCCTGGCCGGTCATCGCCCTGGTCGGCTACACCAATGCCGGCAAGTCGACCCTGTTCAACCGCCTCACAAAGGCGGAGGTGATGGCGGAGAATCTGCTGTTCGCGACCCTCGACCCGACCATGCGAGAGATCCCGCTGCCCGGCTTCGACAAGGCGATCCTCTCCGACACGGTCGGCTTCATCTCCGAGCTTCCGACCCAGCTCGTCGCCGCCTTCCGGGCGACGTTGGAGGAGGTGATCTCGGCCGACCTCATCGTCCACGTCCGCGACATCTCCCACCCCGACAGCGACGCCCAGCGCGAGGATGTCGAAGCCGTGCTCGCCGAGATCGGCGCCGGAGGGGAGGGGGGCGCTCCGCTCGTCGAGGCGTGGAACAAGATCGACTTGCTCGAGACCGAGGACGGCGAGCGCGTGCAAGCCGAATCGGCCCGGCGCGACGACGTCATCCGGATCTCGGCCCGGACCGGGGAGGGGCTGGACGAATTGCTCGAATGCGCCTCGGTCAAGCTCAGCAAGGGCGCGAAGCTTCGCACGGTCACGCTCGGCGCCTCCGACGGCGAGGCGATCGCCTGGCTCCACGCCAATGGCCGGATCGAGAGCCAGAGCACCGACGGGGTCGAGACGGTGTTCGAGGTTCGGCTGTCCGAGGCCGACTGGGCGAGGCTGCAGAATAAGCAGAGGGCCTGATCGTCACCCCGGCGAAAGCCGGGGCCTCGGGGAGGCCCGCCGTGACTTCTCGTCCTGAGGTCCCGGCTTTCGCCGGGATGACGGGCTAAAGCGATTTCTTAGCCTTCTGCCAAAGCGCTTCCAGCGCTTCGATATCCATGTCCTTCAAAGGCCTGTCGGCAATCTCTTCCACCTTACGGAAACGCCGCTCGAACCGCGCCGAGGCTTCGCGCAGCGCCGTCTCCGGGTCGATGTCGAGGTGGCGGGCGTAATTGACGACGCTGAACAGCAGGTCGCCCAACTCGGCGGCGCGCTCGTCGGCGGTGGCGGCGGAGTCGATCTCGCCGAGCTCCTCGTCGATCTTGGCCCGCGGTCCGGCCGAGTCGGGCCAGTCGAAGCCGATCCGGGCGGCGCGGCGCTGAAGCTTCTCGGCGCGCTTGAGCGCCGGCAAGGCGAGCGCGACTCCGGCGAGCGCGCTCTGGTCGTCGCTGTCATGGCGCTCGGCGGCCTTCAGCGCTTCCCAGCCGGGGCTGGCGGCCTCGTCGCCGAATATGTGCGGGTGGCGCCGGATCATCTTGGCGCAGATCGACGCCATGACGTCATCCAATGCGAAGGCGCCGATCTCCTCGGCCATCCGGGCGTGGTAGACGACCTGGAGCTGGAGATCGCCGAGCTCGTCCTTCAAGGCCTCGAGATCGTTGCGGGCGATCGCGTCGGCCACCTCATAGGCTTCCTCGATCGTATAAGGCGCGATCGTCTCGAAGCTCTGCGCCTTGTCCCATTCGCATCCGTCCCGGGGATCGCGAAGGCGGCGCATGATCTCGACGAGGTCGGCGAGGGAAGTGGACGAAGTGGACAGACGCTAGCCTCTAAGTGCGATAATATACATTATGTAAAATACAGAGCGCGGTTCCGGGCGATGGGGCCCCCTCACGGCTTCAGCACCAGCCACTGGCCTTCGACGCCCCAGGCCGACAGCGACGACAGGAAGTTCATGCCGAGCACGTTCATCGGCCCGAACGCTTCGGAGACATGGACGGCCAGGTTGCGCCGCTCGATCGTTCCGACCTTCAGATGTCCGGCCCGGGCGCGCCTGACCTGGACGACTCCGTTCGCCGTCTGCACCAGGGCCGGTAGGCCGCCCGGAACGATGTCCGCCTTCGCCGCGGTGTCGGTCGAGATGCTCGTCACCGTGGCGCCGCTGTCGACCAGGAAGCGGATCTTCTCGCCGTTGAGCTCGCCATTCACCCAGAAATGGCCGTCCATCGACTTGCGGATCCGAAGCTCCTTGCCGACCGCGACCACCTCGCCCTCGCCTCGGCTTTCGGCGAGGACCCGCTTGCCGAGCGCCATGAAATCGTCCTTGAGCGTGAAGGCGACGAAGGCGGCGAGGAAGATGAGCACCCAGCCGGCGAACATCTTGACCCCCTGGCCGAGCGGGATCCGGCGCACCATAAGCGCGCTGAGAACGAGTATGAGGACCCCGATCAGATAGACGAAGCTCAGCGCCTGATCGCCGTCGTTCACAGCTCGATTTCCATGCCGTCATAGGCCGGCTCGACCCCCGCCGGCAGCTCGTCGACCAGGGTGTCGTAATCCATGCTGTTGTCCAGGTGGGTCAGCAAGGCCCGTTTGGGCTGGAGCCGGGCGATCCACTCGAGCGCCAGGCCGAGATGCGGATGGGTGGCGTGCGGCCGGCGCCGAAGGCTGTCGACGATCCACAGGTCGACGCCCTGGAAGCGGATCTCCATCTCCGGCGTCAATTCATTGAAATCGGTTGAATATACCAATGAACACCCGCCCGCGTCGAAGCGCAGGCCGGCGGTGGTGATGTCGCCGTGCGGCTGATCCACCACCTGCACCGAAATGCCGTTCAGATTCATATGATCGGGTAGCAAATTGCCCTCCGTGACGGCCGGATAGCCGCTCTTGCCGTCGAATGCATAAGCGAAGCGATGCTTGAGGCTCTCCAGAGTCTCGAGACGGGCATAGCCGGCCACCGGCTGGCCGCGGGCATGGTAGAGCTGGCGAAGGTCGTCGATTCCGTGGCAATGATCGGCATGGTCGTGGGTCCAGATGACCCCGTCGACGCCCGTCACATTGGCGTCGAGCAATTGCTCGCGAAGGTCCGGCCCGGTGTCGACCAGGATCCGGGCATTGTTATGGCTGACCAGGATCGAGACCCGCCGCCGGCGGTTCCTCGGATTCGAAGGATCGCATTCGCCCCAATCGTTGCCGACCCGGGGCACCCCGCTCGAAGTTCCGGAGCCGAGGATGGTGACCTTCATCCCTCCCCTCCCTTCCAGGAAGGGGAGACCGCCATGGCCTTCGAGCTCATGCCGTCACCTTATTGAAAAGGTTGCGGAAGTTCGCGGAGGTGCGTTCGGCGAGCGACTCTACCGCCTCGCCTCGAAGCCCGGCCAGGAAGCGCGCGGTGTCGGCGACGAAAGCGGGCTCGCAGGGCCGGCCGCGGTGCGGCACGGGGGCCAGGAAGGGGGCATCGGTCTCGATCAGGAGGCGGTCGGACGGGATCATCATCGCCGAAGATTGCAATTCCCTGGCGTTTTTGAAGGTCACGATCCCCGAAATCGACACGTAAAGGCCGAGGCCCAGCGCCTTGTCGGCGAAATCCTGGCTCGCGGTGAAGCAGTGGATCACGCCGGAATAGGCGCCCTTCCCCATTTCCTCGGAGAGGATCGCATAGGTGTCCGCTTCCGCTTCCCTCGTGTGGACGATGACGGGAAGGCCGGTTTCCCTCGCCGCGGCGATATGGGCCCGGAAGCTGGTGCGTTGTCGCTCGCGGTCGCTATGGTCGTAATAATAATCGAGGCCGCTCTCGCCGATCCCGACCACCCTGGGGTTGGCGGCCCGCTCGACCAGGGTCGCGGTCTGGACGTCGGGATGGGCGTCGGCCTCGTGCGGATGGATCCCGACCGAGGCCCAGACGTCGAATTCGCGCTCGGCGAGGCCGATCACCTCGTCCCATTCGGACTGGCGGGTGGAGATGTTGAGCATGGTCGAGACTCCGCCCGCCCGGGCGCGCTCGAGCACCGCCTGCTGCTCCTCGACCAGGCCTTTGTAGTTGAGGTGGCAATGGCTGTCCGTGAACATGCCGTTCCTTAGCCCCATCCCCTGCCCTTCGCGCAAGCACCGTCTCGACGCCTCTGTCCCCAAAAGTCATGAATGCACCGGTTCCGGGGCCCGCGCCCATCGGCTATGCAGCGGCAAGCAAGCCTGGGAGAGCGCCATGACCGACAACCGCTTCGATCCTTCGGATAGCCCGTCGCGCTCGGCCATGCTGGGCGAGGCCATCGACGGAGCGGTGGGCAAGATCACGACGGGAATCGTCATCGCGGGAGCGATTATCGGCCTCGCCGTCTACGCCCGGCCGGGGCCGCCGCGCTTCGACGCCTTTGCCTTCGGCAACCAGATCGTCCGGGTCGACGGCCGCACCGGGACGATCATCGCCTGCGAAGGCGCCCGGACCTGCCAGCTGATCCTTCGCAAGGGCCAGCGCCTGACCCGGGTCAAGCGGACCGACGCCTTGCCCGGGCCGGCGCCCGCTACGCCTCTTCCGGCATCTCCAGCCGCGGAAAAATAGGAGTCGGCGGCTCGAACGCGGCGCCCGACTCGGCGAGACGGGCATAACGGCCGGTATCGGCCAGGATTGTGAAGTCCCGCTCGCCGGCGGGAACACCCATCTGGTCGAGCAATTTCGTCGCCGAGGCCGGCACGACCGGCGCGATGGCGATGGCGAGGTCGATTATCGCCTCGCACAGAGTCGCGAGGACGGCGGTCATCCGCTCCGGATCGGTCTTGCGCAGGGTCCAGGGCGCCTGGGCGTCGATATATTGGTTGCAGGCGAAGACGGCCCGGATCCAGGCCTCTATGCCCTGGCTGAGCGAGAGATCGGCGAACAGCGCCGGCAGGTCCCGCGCGGTCGTCCGCCGCACCAGCTCGAGCAGCTCGGAATCCGCCCCCTCCCCTCGCCCGCCCACGGGCAGCACGCCGCCGCAATTCTTGGCGATGAAGGACAAGGTGCGCTGGGCGAGATTGCCGAAGCTGTTGGCGAGGTCGGCATTGACCCGGGCGACGATCGCCTCGGGGCTGTAGCTTCCGTCCTGGCCGAACGTGACGTCGCGCATCAGGAAATAGCGGACCGCGTCGGCGCCGAACCGGTCGATCAGCTCGGCCGGAGCGACGACGTTGCCGGCCGATTTGGACATCTTCTCGCCGCGCAGAAGGACGTGGCCGTGGCCGAACACCTGTTTCGGCAGCTCGAGTCCGGCGGACATCAGGAAAGCGGGCCAATAGACGGCGTGGAAGCGGACCACGTCCTTGCCGATGATGTGGATATCGGCCGGCCAGAACCTCCTGTAAGTCTCTGACTCTACGTCAGGATAGCCGACGCCGGTAATGTAATTGGTGAGCGCGTCGAGCCAGACGTACATGACGTGGCGCTCGTCGCCGGGGACCTTGACCCCCCAGTCGAAGCTGGTCCGCGAGACCGAAAGGTCGGAGAGGCCGCCCTCGACGAAGCGAAGCACCTCGTTGCGACGACTCTCCGGGCGGATGAAGCCGGGATGCTCGGCGTAAAAAGCGAGCAACCGGTCCTGATAGGCCGAGAGCCGGAAGAACCAGCTCTCCTCCACCGTCCATTCGACCGGAGTGCCCTGCGGCGAGAGCTTCTCGCCATTGTCGCCGGCGCCGAGCTCGCCTTCGTCGTAATAAGCTTCGTCGCGGACCGAGTACCAGCCCTCGTAGCGGCCGAGATAGAGGTCGCCGCGCTCCGCCATCGCCGCCCAGATCGCCTGGCTGGCGCGGTGGTGGGCGGGCTCGGTGGTCCGGATGAAGCGATCGAACGAAATCTCAAGCCGCTCGTCCATCTCCCGGAATATCGAGGACATTTCATCGGCGAGCGCGGCCGGGCTGATGCCCCGGTCGCGCGCCGCCTGGGCCATTTTCAGGCCGTGCTCGTCGGTCCCGGTCTGGAAGAAGACCTCGCGGCCCATGGCGCGCTGGAAGCGGGCGATGACGTCGGTGGCGACGGCTTCATAGGCGTGGCCGATATGCGGCGGCCCGTTCGGATAGTTGATCGCGGTGGTGATGTAGAAGGGTTCGGCCATGACAGGCCCTTAGGGTTCGTACCCGGTTCCCGCAACGGCCGCCCCCTTCCCGCCGGGGTAGCGGCCGTGCAGGCTTGGCCTGCCGTCATTCCCGCTTTCGCGGGAATGACGATGCGCTGCAGCAGCGCTCTACCGGCCAGGCGCAAGCGATGCGAGCATGCCGGCAAGCTCGAACACGACGCTCTCCGGCTCCAGCGAAAGTCCGCGGGCGCTCGAGGCCAGGCCCTGCGCCCGCTCCCAGGCCTTCAGCGCCTCGGCCAGAGCCGGGCCGCGCCGCTCTTTGGCCTCGGCGGCGATGAAGGAGGGCGCTCGGGCGAGGAAGGCCTCGTAGCGCGGCTGGGCCGATTTGAGGGCGAGGCTCTGGGCCAGCGCCGAGCGGCGCGCATTGGCCGGATCGCCTTCGCGGACCAGCTCGGCCATGGCCCGGTCCAGTCCGGCGACGTCGAGGCCGCGCCAGGCCAGGGCCCGCCCCGGCGAGCCGTTGCCGGCGACAGCCAAATCGTTGATTTCCTTGTTGTCCGCGTCGGGGAGCGCGCCGCGCAGGGCTGACGTCATGGCGTCATTGTCGAGCCGGGCGAGGCGTAGCGGCCGGCAGCGCGAGCGGATGGTGGGAAGAAGCCGCTCGGGCGCATGGCTGACCAGGAAGAAGACGCTGCTCGGCGGCGGCTCCTCGAGATTCTTGAGCAGGGCGTTGGCGGCATTGCGCTCGAGATCGTCGATCGAATCGACGATCACCGCCCGCCACGGCGACAGCGAGGCGGTGGTGTTGAACAGCCGCTGCAGCGAGCGGACCTGGTCGACATTGATGTTGCGGGCGAGCTCGCCCGACGCGCTGCTCTCGCGCGGCAACCGCTCGAGCCGCATCAGATCGGGATGGCTTCCGGCCGCGGCGAGCCGGGCGGCGGGGTGATCGTCGGGCACGTCGAGGCCGGGCGAGTCGAGACTCCCCTGCCCCTGGGCCAATATCCGAAGAGCGGCCTTGGCGGCGAACAGGGCCTTGCCGACCCCCTCGGGCCCGGAGATCAGCCAGGCATGGTGGAGCCGCCCCGAATCGAGCGCGTCGCGGAAGGCGGCGACGGCGGGATCGTGACCGTAGAGAGGTGTCACGGCCTCCCCTCCCGGCAAGGGAGGGGAATGATCGGCACCGGCCTCACAGCAGGTCCTCGACGGCGGCGAGCAGCCTTGCCGTCACTTCCTCTGCCGACCCGCCCGCATCCACGCGCCGAAAGCGCTCCGGCTCCTGCTCGGCCAATTGCGCGAAAGCCTGGGCAACCCGCTCGTGGAATTCGCTCCCCCGGCCCCCTATGCGGTCCGAGCCCTCGGCGTCGCGGACGCTGAGCCGCTCCGCCACCGCCTCGGCCGGCAGCTCGAGCAGCAATGTCCGATCGGGCAGGAAGCCGCCGCTTCCGATCTGATGAAGCGTGCGCACCGTCTCTAACCCGACGCCCGCGGCGCCGCCCTGATAGGCGAGCGAGCTGTCGAGGAAGCGGTCGCTCAGGACCCAGGCGCCGCGCTCGATGGCGGGGCGGATGGTCCTCGCGACATGGTCGGCGCGCGCGGCGGCGAAAAGCAGGGCCTCGGCTTCCGGAGTCCAGCGGTCGTCGCCCCCTTCGAGCAGCAGCCCGCGGATCGCTTCCGCGCCGGGGCTTCCGCCCGGTTCCCGAGTCTCCACGACCTCGAGACCGAGGCCGCGAAGCGCCGTCGCCAGGGCCCTGAGCTGGGTCGACTTGCCGGCCCCCTCGCCGCCTTCGAGGCTGATGAAGCGGCCCGGCACCTCAGGCCCTAGCCGAACAGCGACGTCAGGCCGTTCCACATGCGGCCGAAGAAGCCGGCTTCGCCGACCGCCTCGGACGCGACCAGAGGCATGGTCTGGGGCGGCGTGTCGGCGGTGGTTACCACGAGGTCGGCGACATGCTGGCCCTTGGCGATCGGCGCCTTCAGGGGACCGTTATAGACGACCTTGGCGCGGATGCTTCCGGCGGCGCCGGCGGGCAGGGTCACGGCGATGCTCCGCGGCGCCACCAGTGGCACGACGTCGTCGCCGCCGCCCTGGACCTGGGCGTCGGCGACCTTCTCATTCTGGTTGAACAGAGGCTGCGACTTCCAGGCGCGGAAGCCCCAGTCCATGAACTTGACCGATTCCTCGATCCGCTGGTTGAAGCTCGAGAGCCCGGCGACGACCATGATGATCCGCCGGCCGCCCTGATCGGCCGAGCCGGTGAAGCCATAGCCGGCTTCCGCGGTATGGCCGGTCTTGAGGCCGTCGGCGCCCTGGACCCGGCCGAGCAAGGGGTTGCGGTTGCCTTGGGTGATCGGAGCGCCGGCGCCCAGCGTCTTGCCCCAGGTGAATTCCTTCTTCTGGTAGAAGGCCTTGTAGAGGTCGGGAGTCTCCTGGATGGTCGCGGCCGCGAGCTTGGCGAGGTCGCGGGCGGTGGTGAAGGTGACGCCCTCGTCCGGCCAGCCGTTGGTATTGCCGAAATTGGAATTGGTCATTCCAAGCCTTTTGGCCTCGGCGTTCATCAAGGCGGCATAAGCCGGCTCCGTGCCGGCCAGGCATTCGGCGAGGACGACGGTGGCGTCGTTGCCGGACAAGGTGACGATGCCGTGGAGGAGATTTTCGACGCTGACCTGCTCGCCGGGCGAGAGGAACATGGTCGATCCCGCCTGCGGTCCGTGCCACTGGCGCCAAGTTTCGGGCCGGACCTGGCACATCTTGTCCAGCTTCGCCTCGCCCCGCTTGACCATGTGGAAGGCGAGATGGGTGGTCATCATCTTCGCCATCGAGGCCGGCGGGATTCGCCGGTCCGGATCCTTGGCGTAGAGCACCGCGCCCGAGCTGAGATCGACCATATAGGCGACCGGCGCGGCCGTCTCGAAGGGCGGCGCGGCGGCGGTGGCCGGAAGCGCGGCTGCAGCAGCGAAAGTTAATGGAAACAGGCTTTTGCGGATCATGGTTGAGACTGGTCCCTTGGAGATTCAGTGATATGGCCGAAGCGTCGGCTCATGCTTAACCCCTCCCCTCCGACAGCGCCAGACGGATCAGCGCGCGATCGCGTCGGCGAGCAGCCCGACCGAGAGGGCGTAGAAGTTGGAGCAATTGTAATCGAGGATGGTGCGATAATTGGTGGTGAGCAGATAGGCGGTGGCATTCGGGCCGTCGGGCTCGATCAGCGAGGCCATCTCGGTGTCGCGCGGCCATCCGCCATAAGGCGCGACGATCCCCATGCGCCGCCATTCGCCGATCGTCAGCCAGCGGCTGTGGCGTTCGTACACCCGCGGGCAGCGCGGCGCGCGCAGGGTGTTGCGGACCCGGCTCCGGTCGAAACCGGCCGGGACCCTGACCGCGACCCCCCAGGGCACTCCGGGCCTCCATCCGGCATTGCTGAGGTAATTGGCGATCGAGGCCAAAGCGTCGGGCTCGCTTCGCCAGATGTCGGAGCGTCCGTCGCCGTCGCCGTCGGCGCCGAGGCGAAGCCAGACCGAAGGCAGGAATTGGGGATAGCCGGTGGCGCCCGCCCAGCTGCCCTTGAGGCGATAGCGCGGCACGCCGCGGTCGATCATCTTCAGAGCGGCAACGAACTCGTCCGAGAAGAGCTGCCGCCGGCGCCCGTCATAAGCGAGCGAGGCGAGCGAGTTCAGGAGGTCGAAATTGCCGGTGACGGCGCCGTAGCTGGTCTCATGGCCCCAGATGGCGACGAGCACCGACGGAGTGACTCCGTAGCGCCGGCCGATGGCCTGGAGCCGGGAGAGATTGGCCGCGTAGCGCCGCTGGCCGCCGGCGATGAGCGCGGGGGTGACGTGGCGGGCGCGATAGGGCGCGAAGGGCGGATTGGCGTTGCTTCCGGGCCGGCCGCCGGGCTGGGCTCGGTCGAGCTCGACCGTCCGGGGGCTGAAGACGAGGTTCGGGAAGACGCTCGCGATCGTCCCGCTGCTCACCCCGGCGCGCCGGGCCTGGGCCTCGAGCTGGGGCAGATAGGCCCTGAATCCGGACTCGCTGAGCCCTGACCCCCTGAAAGCGGTCTGGGCCGGTGCCGAGCTCGACAGCGGCGCGATCGCCGCCGCCAGGGCCATGGCCGCTATCCCCCTCAACAAACGCATACTTTTTCTCCCACTCGGCGCCCCTGATGCCACAGGGGCGCCGCCGGAGATACTCGGCTCGGCGCGCAGGCAGCACGAGCGGCCCCGCCCCTACCGTCATCCCGGGAGGGACCCCATCAAAGTATTACTTTGATGGGAACCCGAAAGCCGGGACCCCGTCGGGTGAGGGGCGCTGCGCCCATACTCGCCGAGGTCCCGGCTTTCGCCGGGATGACGGGTAGGCTAGAGCCGCACCCGTCCTGGACAGGTGGCCGAGTGGTTTAAGGCAGCGGTCTTGAAAACCGCCGTGGGTTCACGCCCACCGTGGGTTCGAATCCCACCCTGTCCGCCATCTTCGTCCGCGGCCCGCCTCACGGTCCGGGACTGGCGGCGACGGGCTTGCCGAGCTGTCGAAACTGGACGTTTTTCGCGCCGTTGACGGTGAACTGGTCGACCCGGCCGACATCGCCCTGGACGACGTGCCAGTTCACGTAGCCGCGGGCGACGTTGGCGGGATCGCGGAAATCCTCCTGGGTGACCTGATAGCCGTTGCCGACGCTGAGATCGGCGGGGTTGGTGGCCTGCCCGGCGGTGATCGTATGCTCGATGTCCAATTGCTCGATCGAGAAGCTGTGGCCGCCGGCGAAGGCGACGGGGGTGTTGACCCGGTAGGCCAGCACCCGTCCCAGCCGGGAGGCATGATGCCCTTCGTTGAACAGCAGGCCGTTCCAGCCGGCGCCCAGGCTGATCTGGTCGGCATTGGTATGCTCGTTGACCTCGAGAAGGTTATGATAACCCGAGATGCTGATCGTGCTGAGCATCGTCAGCGCCCCATTATTGTTGCGAGGGGTGACGAGCCCCGACGTTCCGTGCGTCGGGCGAGCCGCGTTGACCGGATAGATTCCGCTGTCGATATGGAGGTTGACGGCGGTCAGCTGTGTGGCATTGCCCATGTCGACGGCGCTGATCCGCGGATTGTCGTAGGTCCGGAAATTCAGGTCCTTGAGCACGACGTGGTAGAAGGAAAAGCCGCCGAAGCCGCCGCCGGGGGCAACCTTCAGGACGGCTCCGCCGGAGCTCGCCGAGGATCTTATGACGGTCCCCTCGTTGCTGATCGGGAAGGACAGGACCGAGCCGAATTGGGTGACCGGCATCGAGGTGCCCGTGATCTCGACGACCTTGAGCGAATTGCCGCTTACGATCGGATAGGCCGGGACGGTCAGGTTGGTGACCGGATAGACTCCGGGCGGAACGACGATGCCGCCTCCCGAACCTTTTGCGACATGGTCGATCGCCCGCTGGAGCGCGATGGTGTCGTCGGTGGTTCCGTCGCCTTTCGCTCCGAACCATCGGGCGTCGACCTTGCCCGAATAGATCCGCACCCAGGTGCCGCCGGCACCGGGGACGAACAGGGCCTGGGCCGGGTCGGCGGCGATTTCGGCCTCGCGGCGGCGCCGCTCGAATCGGAACCAGCCTTCCCGCCCCGGCTCGGTCAGATAGGCGGCCTGGCCGTCGGCGGGGGCGGCCAAGTCGGCGAGGACCGACCGGCTCGGTGCACTCTGCACCGGCGAAGGCCGGGGCGCCTGCGCGAGCGCGCCTTCAGGGACGGCGATCCCGGCCGCTGCCAGCAGCGCCGCCCATAGCCATGCCATTTTCATCATAATCTCCTTTGCCGGGACGCTATGCCGGAGCCGCGCGGGAGTGGACAGCCCGCTTGCGATTGGCGAAAGGGACCGCTTCCGACGCAGCCCGAGGTTTCCATGGCCGACTCCCGCCCCCTCCCCTTCGACTGGGCCGATCCGTTCGCGCTCGACGCCCAGCTGACCGACGAGGAGCGGCTGGTCCGCGACACCGCCGAAGCCTATGCGCAGGAGAAGCTTCAGCCGCGGGTGACCGAAGCCTTTCTCGACGAGCATTTCGACCGCGAGATCATGAGCGAGATGGGCGAGCTCGGCCTGCTCGGAGCGACCATCCCGGAAGCCTATGGCGGTGCCGGGCTCAATTATGTCAGCTACGGCCTCGTCGCCCGGGCGGTGGAGCGGGTCGACAGCGGCTATCGCTCGGCGATGAGCGTCCAGTCCTCGCTCGTCATGTTCCCGATCCACGCTTACGGTTCCGAAGAGCAGAAGCGCAAATGGCTTCCGGGCCTGGCGCGGGGCGACCTGATCGGCTGCTTCGGCCTCACCGAGCCGGACGCCGGCTCCGATCCGGGCGGGATGCGGACCCGGGCCCGGAAGATTGACGGCGGCTACAGCCTGTCCGGCTCCAAGATGTGGATCACCAACTCGCCGATCGCCGACGTCTTCGTCGTCTGGGCCAAGTCCGATGCGCATGACGGCAAGATCCGGGGCTTCCTGCTCGAGAAAGGCATGAAGGGCCTGTCGGCGCCGAAGATCGGGATGAAGCTCTCGCTTCGCGCCTCGATCACCGGCGAGATCGTCATGGACGGGGTGGAGGTGCCGGAAGAGGCGCTTCTGCCCGACGTTGCCGGGCTGAAGGGGCCGTTCGGCTGCCTGAACCGGGCGCGCTACGGGATCGCCTGGGGCTCGATGGGCGCGGCCGAGGCCTGCTACCTTGCGGCGCGCACCTACACGCTCGACCGCAAGCAGTTCGGCCGGCCGCTGGCGGCGACCCAGCTGGTGCAGATGAAGCTCGCCAACATGATCACCGAGATCACGCTCGGCCTGCAGGCGGCGCTTCGGGTCGGCCGGCGGATGGACGAGGGCGAGCTGATCCCCGAGACGATCAGCCTCATCAAGCGCAACAATGTCGGCAAGGCGCTCGACATCGCCCGGGTCGCCCGGGACATGCACGGCGGCAACGGCATTTCGGCCGAGTTCCAGGTGATGCGCCATGCCTCCAATCTCGAGACGGTCAACACCTATGAGGGGACCCACGACGTCCACGGGCTGATCCTGGGGCGGGCGATCACGGGGATCTCGGCCTTTTGACGATTCGCCCGCGAGCCGTCATCCCGGCGAAAGCCGGGACCCAGGACGAGAAGTCTCGGCGGGTCTCCCCGAGGTCCCGGCTTTCGCCGGGATGACGAGGGGACGCACGGCATGACGGATCATGGATAAACCCCTCGCCGGCTTGAAGGTGGTCGAGCTCGCCCGGATCCTCGCCGGGCCGTGGGCCGGGCAATTGCTCGCCGACCTCGGTGCCGAGGTGATAAAGATCGAACGGCCGGGCACGGGCGACGACACCCGCCAATGGGGCCCGCCTTTCGCCCCCGACGGCGCCTCGGCCTATTTCCACAGCTGCAACCGCGGCAAAAGGTCGGTGGCGATCGACCTGGAAACGCCGGAGGGCCAGGCCGGGGTGCGCAGTCTCGCCGCCGAAGCCGACGTGCTGATCGAGAATTTCAAGGTCGGGGGCCTGGCGAAATACGGGCTCGATTACCCGGCCCTCGCCGCGCTCAACCCGAAGCTCATCTATTGCTCGATCACCGGCTTCGGCCAGACCGGGCCCTATGCGGCTCGGGCCGGCTACGACTTCATCGTCCAGGGGATGGGCGGGGCGATGTCGCTGACCGGGGAGCCGGACGGGGCGCCGCAGAAATCGGGCATCGCTTATGCCGACCTGTTCACCGGGCTCTACGCCAGCGTCGCCATCCTCGCCGCGCTCCGCGAGCGGGACCGCCAGGGCTGCGGCGCCCATATCGACATGGCCCTGCTCGACACCCAGGTCGCCGTCCTCGCCAACCAGGCTCTGAACTGGATGGTCTCGGGAGACGTTCCCACCCGCATGGGCAACGGCCATGCCAATCTCGTCCCCTACCAGGCCTTCAAGGTCGCCGACGGCGAGATCATCGTCGCCGTTGGCAACGATTCCCAGTTCGAACGGCTGTGCGCCACCCTGGGGTTGGAGGCACTGGCCCGGGACGAGCGCTTCCGGACCAATCCGGCGCGGGTGGTCAACCGGGCGGCTCTGATCCCGCTTCTGGAACGGGCCATGCAGGGCCGAAGCCGGCGGGAATTGTCCGACTCGCTCGAAGCCGTCGGAATCCCGGCCGGGCCGATCAACGCCGTCGATTCGGTCTTCGCCGACCCGCAGGTCGTCCACCGCGGCCTTAGGATCGAGGGCGAGACTCCCGGCCTCGCCTCCCCCATCGTCATCGACGGCAAGCGCCAGGTGGCGCCGGCGCCGGCGCCTCGGCTCGGGGAGCCCGGGCCGTGCTGACCCAATATGGAGTCCTGCCGGTCCGCCGGGCGGCGGACGGCGGCCTCGAGGTCCTGCTCATCACCTCGCGCGACACGCGCCGCTGGGTGGTCCCGCGCGGCAACCCCATCGCCGGCAAGAGCCCCGCCGAATCGGCCGCCCAGGAGGCTTTCGAGGAAGCCGGGATCGTCGGACCGGTCGGACCGGAACCGATCGGGTTTTATTCCTACGAAAAGCGCCGCCGCCTCCGCGGCCCGGTGCCCGCTTCGGTCCATCTCTTCCGGATGATCGTCGAGGAGGAACGGGAGGACTGGCCCGAAAAGGGCCAGCGGGAACGGCGCTGGTTCGCTGCCCAGGAGGCCGCCGCCGCCGTGCACGAAGACGAACTCGCCCAACTCATCCGCCGGGCCGCGGACATGTCACAAAAGTGAAACAAATTCGCGCGCCCCGTGCTAGGGGGCCGCAAAAGCGCGGGGGGAAGAGATGCTGAGCCTGTTCCGTCGAATGATGCCGAAGGAAGAAACCTTCTTCGACATGTTCGAACGCCATGCGGTGACCCTGGTCGGCGGCGCCGAGGTGATGAGCCGGATGTTTGCCAAAGAGGAGGGCATCGAGGAAGCCTGCCGCCAGATCTCGAAGTTCGAACACCAGGCGGACGATGTCACCCGCGAAGTGCTCCACGCGGTGCGGCGCACCTTCATTACGCCGTTCGACCGGAGCGCGATCACCGATCTGATCTCGTCGATGGACGATGCGATCGACGAGATGCAGAAGACCGCCAAGGCGATTACCCAGTTCGAGGTCGCCCATTTCGAGCCGCAGATGCGCGACATGGCGGCGCTTGCCGAGCAGGGCGCCAGGCTGGTGGCCGAGGCCATGCCGCTGCTGCGCAAGATCAAAAGCAACCATCTCGATCTGGACAAGATCACCGAGCAGATCGTCCACCTCGAAGAGGAGGCCGACCACCTCCACGATGCCGGCCTGAAGGCGCTGTTCCTCCGCCACCGCGAGGGCAATGCGATGGGCTATATCGTCGGCCGCGAGATCTACAGCCACCTGGAAAGAGTCCTCGACCGTTTCGAGGACGTGGCCAACGAGATCTCCGGCGTCGTCATCGACCACGCCTGAGGAGCGGGACCATGCACGAGCTGGCCCTGCCGCTGCTCATCGGCCTCATCGCCATCGCGCTGGCCTTCGATTTCCTGAATGGCCTTCACGACGCCGCCAATTCGATCGCGACGGTGGTCGCGACCCGGCTGCTCAGCCCGGTCCAGGCGGTCGCCTTCGCCGCCTTCTTCAACTTCGCCGCTTACTTCCTCGCGCTCGCCGTGCCGAGCTTGCACAAGGTCGCCGACACGATCGGCAAGGGCCTGATCGACAAGGATCTGATCACTCCCGCCGTGGTCTTCGGGGCGCTGATCGGAGCGATGTTCTGGAACGTGGTCACCTGGCTCAAGGGCATCCCCTCCTCCTCCAGCCATGCGCTGGTCGGCGGCCTGGTCGGTTCGGGAGTCGCCCATGCGGGCCTCACCGGAGTCCAGTGGACGGGGCTCAACAAGACCCTGGTCGCTATCGTCCTGTCGCCCCTGCTGGGCATGATCCTGGCGATGCTGATCATGCTTCTGACGAGCTGGCTGGCGGTCCGGGCGAGCGCGCGCGGCGCCGAGCGGCGCTTCCGGTCACTCCACCTCGTCTCCTCGGCCGCTTATTCGGTCGGCCACGGTCTCAACGACGCTCAGAAGACGATGGGGATCATCACCGTCCTGCTCTATTCGACCGGCTATCTCTCGGGCGAGTTCCACGTTCCGCACTGGGTGGCGATCAGCTGCTATATCGCGATCGGCCTCGGCACGTTGAGCGGCGGCTGGCGGATCATCAAGACGATGGGCACGGGCATCACCAAGCTCTCGCAGCACCAGGGCTTCAGCGCCTCCGCGGGCGGATCGGTGATGCTGTTCGCCGCCTCCTGGCTCGGCATCCCGGTCTCCACCACCCACACGATCACCGGCTCCATCATCGGCGCGGGCGTCGCCAGGCGGGCGTCGGCGGTCCGGTGGGGAGTCGCCCAGAACGTCGTCGCGGCCTGGGTCATCACCATCCCCGCCTCGGCGACGGTGGGGGCGATCTTCTACTGGATCACGACTTTGTTCTAGGGGCCCGTCATTCCCGCGACCGCGGGAATCCAGCTCTGACTCCGAACTGGATTCCCGCTTTCGCGGGAATGACGAGGCGTCAGAACTTTCCCCGCACCTGGAACGAGAAGATCGGGCCGATCAGCCGGTCGCGATGCTCGATCTGCTGGATCGGACCGGTCCGGCGGCCGACATAGACGATGCGGTCCCACATGCTGGTGGCGCCGACAATGTTGCTGATCGTCGCCCGGACGGTCAGGCCGAGCACGTCCTTATTCTCGACGTAGAGGCTGGACCAGACCGGGCCTTCCCAGAGGCGCCCGACCTCGGTCAGGCGATAATCCTTGGCGTAGAGCGCGTAACTGGCGTTGCCGCCCCAGGCCCAGTCGCTGTCCGGTATGTCGTGGCGCAGGGTGAGGTCGAAGAAATGCAAGAGATTGCCGGAGATTGGCCGGTTCTCGCCGGTCAGCGGATCCTTGACGCGAGTCTTCTGAGCCTCGGCGCGCAGGTCGAGCTTGGCGCCCTTCCAGCCCAAGGGATCGAAGTTGAAGGTCGTCTTCCACTCGGCGCCATAAGCGCTGGCCCGGTCGATATTACCGCGCGATTCCCCGGCCGGCCCGATCGGGATGGTGTCGACGATGTCATCGTAGAGCCGGCCGTAGAGCCTCAGGGTGGTGGTGCCGTAGCGGCCGAGATTGCGGGTCGCCTCGAGGTCGGCTTCCCAGCTCTGGGTCGGAACGAGCTCGACATTGCCGGCATTCTCGCGGTCGTCGGTCAGGTTCACGGTGGCCAGGAAATCCCCGAAATTGAGCTGGCCGACCCGGCGCTGAAGCTTGAAGTTGACGTCGAGCCGCGGACTCGCCTTCCACGCCGCCGAGAACGAGCCCTTGGGCCGCCAGAAGATGCGGCTGAGGCCGCCGGCGCCGATCTGGCGCAAATTCGAATATTCGCCGCCGGCGGCGAGCTGGACGGTGAGCTTCGAGGAGAGCGGCCGGCCGTGGCTCGCCATCACCTCGTAGCGGTCCTCCTTGACCGTCGCCGTGCCGCCGGGAAGGTCGATCTCGGCAAAGGTCCCGTCGGGGCGCAGATCGAGGAGCTCGGTGACGTTGTCGAGGCTGTTGAAGGCCCCTTCGGCCGAGACCTGCCAGTCGCCCTTGCCCCATTTCCAGCGATATTCGGCGCGGGCGATCCGCTCCTGGGTGTCGGCGACGTTGAGGAATCGGCTGCCGGTGTCGGGACGGCCGTCGGCAAACTCCGTGCGCACGCCCTGCTCGAAGGGATCGTGGTCGGAGCGCGCCAGGCCGATCAGCTTGAGCCGGCCGCCGGCGAGCGCCAGCTCATAGTCGCCGCCGACCTCCCAGATCCACTCGTCCTCGTCGTTGGTGACCCGCCTGACCCGGTCGATCAGGCCCGGCCCGGTCCGGGTTCCGAGCTCGCGATAGTCGTAAAAATAGCCCCGCAGCGAGGCATTGAGGTTGGCCACCGAGCTGCCCGGCCCGTCCCAGGTCACGCGCGCGCTGGCGCGAACATCCTCGCCGCTTCCGGTCCAGACATCGTGGCGGCGCTCGATCAGGGAGCGGTCGGGGGCATAGACCAGGGTTCGCCCTCCAGCGCCGCTCCGGAAGCTGTTGTTCTGGAGGCCGACATTATAGTCGAACCGGCCGAGCTTGCCGCTCACCGAGACTTCGCCGCGGGTCAGAAGCGGCCTGGTGTTGCGCTGGCGGAATTCGGGCCGCCAGGCGAACTGGCCGCTCATCGCATCGGCCTTGACGAAGACGTTGGCGATCTGGCCCGACAGGCCCGGAACGTTGAGCGTGGCGGCGTCGACGATCTCGATCCGGGTGACGTTGGAGGCGGGTATCCGCCCCAATTCGGTCAGCACGTCGTTCGACTTGCCTGAGATTCGCTGGCCGTTGATCAGTACGTTGCCGGTCGCCGTGCCGAGCCCGCGCTCCTGGGTCGCCTCGCGGATGGTGAAGCCGGGGACGTTGCGAAGCATGTCGAGCGCGTTGCGCGGCGCGAAGCGGGTGAAATCGGCGGGAAGGAAGGTCTTGGCGCCTTCGACCGCCGCCGGGAGCGTCGGCTCGGGCGGAGGCGCGTCGCCTGTCTCCTGGGCGAGGGCGGGCGCCGCGGCGAGGGCGAGCGCGAAGCCTCCGAAATGCAGAAGCCTCGAAGGCGACCGGCGAGCGCCGAACTTCATACGTCCCCCCATTGGCTCTAACGGCCGGCCTGCCACGAACGTAGCAGGAGTTGTGCCAACTCCTTCGAACGTGACGGCTTCTATCGACTACAGGTGTTTTCGTGAACGCGGGATGAGCGGATAGCGTCCGCTTGCGCACAGGCGGCGTCCGGGATCGGACAGCGGGCATCCCCCGTCATCCCGGCGAAAGCCGGGACCTCAGGACAGAAAATCACGATGGGTCTCGACGAGGCCCCGGCTTCCGCCGGGATGACGATCAGCGTCCCGGGCGCCTGAACAGCAGGATCGGCTCGCCTTTGTAGACCGCCTCCTCGCGACGGCTGAAACCGCCTTTCTCGGCGATCCGGATCGAAGCCGCGTTGTCGTGGCTGATGATGGCGACGATCTCGCCTCCGCCCAACGCCTCGTCGGCCCAGGCCAAAGCGGCGAGGACGCCCTCGGTCGCATAGCCCTGGCCCTGGGCCTCCCGGGCCATGATCCAGCCCATTTCGGGAATATTCTCGATTCCGGGCGTCATGTCGCGCTTGAAGTCGGCAAAGCCGATCTGGCCGAGATAGGCGCCGTCCTCGCGCCGCTCGGCCACCCAATAGCCGTAGCCGAGCAAGGCCCAGAGCCCCGGGGAGCCGATAATCTTGCGCCAGGTCTCCTCGCGCGAGGCGGGAGCCCCGCCGAGATGGCGGTAGACCTCCGGATCCACCATCGTCGCCCACTGGGCGTCGAGATCGTCCGCCCGGAAGCCGCGAAGGCGAAGGCGCGGAGTCTCGAGAACGGGGGCCGTCATACCCTTATCGGAATGTGGCATCCGGAGCGTTGAGCGAGGGGCGACGGCATCGTCCACAAAGTGACGGGTCGGAGATGCATTGTCCAGCAACGCCGGAACCCTTGCTCCGCGAACGCCTGCGCAAGCCGTCTTTCCACTACTCCGAAATGGAGCAGGTTCGACTCATCGCCTGACAGATTTGGGTGCACGAGGACGCTGGCCTGTACCGCGTCCCGACTCGAGAGGAATTCAGCGATGCAGGACTCAATCCTATTCTGGAACGCCGTCGCGCTCGAAGCGAACCGGGTAAGTCACAGCGATCCCGACAAGAGAGAGCAGAACGGCCCCACCCTTTCGTCGAGAGCGATCGCGATCGTCCACCTGGCGATGTACGACGCCTATGCGGGCATTGTCGGCGGCGCGGGCTTTCCGCGCTATCTGGGTCCCGTGCCGCCGGCGCCTGTGCCGCCTGCAGGGGGGACAGCGAGGGACGCCGTGGCGGGCGCCGCCTTCAGGACGCTCTCCATGCTATATCCTGCTCAGATTGATTTCTTCAGGGCTCTGCTGAGCGGCTTCAACGCCGGCACTCCAGCCGCTCCGAACCCGAGCTTCACCTTCGGCGAGACGGTCGGCCGGACCCTTCTCGATCTGCGTGCCAATGATATGGACAATCGCTCCTGCGGTTACCGGCCTTCGCCCCTGCGTGGCAGGCACCGCCCCGATCCGGATAATCCGGGCCAGGGGTTCAACGCACCTTATTACGGCGCGCAGACGAAAAACTTCGCCGTCTCTGCGAGGCACTCCCTGTCCCGACCATTCTATAACAATGGGGCGGACCCGAAATACCTGCTGGCACTGAAGGATGTGCGGGCGCGCGGCATTCGGCCGGATCTGGCCGGAGCCTTGCCCCATGACCTGTTCGATAATCGACGGACGGCGTTGGACACGCTCAAAGGCATATATTGGGGATATGACGGGGCGAATCGCCTGGGCACTCCGCCACGCTTCTACAACCAGATCATTCGGCAGGTGGCGATGAACGCCTTGAACCCTGCGACCGGCCAGATAAACGGCGAGGGGGAGAATGCGCGGCTGTTCGCCTTCGTCAACGCGGCGCTGGGCGATGCGGGGATTCTCGCCTGGCAGTGGAAGTATTGCTACGATTTCTGGCGTCCCGTCCTCGGCATCCGCGAGCATGATGAAACGCTCGGCCCTGCCGCGCCCTACGGCTTCCCGATGCTGTTCTTCAACGACGGCGATCCGGGATGGCTTCCGCTCGGCGCCCCGAGCACGAATTCGCCGGGCATGAAGAATTTCACTCCGGACTTCCCCGCTTATCCTTCGGGCCACGCCACCTTCGGGGCCGCCGCACTCCACATCACCCGGATGTTCTACGGCATCGGCGCCAACGACAAGAATAACGACAATTTGTTCCCGGGAATCCTGGTCTCCGACGAATTCAACGGCGCCAACCGGGACAATGATGGAACCGTTCGGCCGCGCCACACACGCCGTTTTCCGGGGGGCTTGTGGGAAATGATCATCGAGAACGCGGTCAGCCGGGTCCTGTTGGGGGTGCACTGGATCTTCGACGCCTTCGATTTCACCGAAGGCGACGATGGCCAGCTCGTCCCGAATCTGACGAACGAGAATATCGGCGGTGTTCCGTTGGGGCTCCGGATCGCAAGGGACATTTTCGCGTCGGGCAGCGGCCGGGCGCCCAAAAGGACGCCGGATACCGCCGCCGTGCCTCCGATTGTCACCCCCGCGCCCAACTCTCCCCTGCCGGCCCGACCCGCCCAGCCGTCGGCGGTGGGGGGCTGCGCCGGCGCTCCGGCAGCGGTAAGCGCTGCAACCACAGCATTGGCCAAGGGTGCGGCGCCCACGGCTCTGGATCAGGCATCAGCCGCCGGCCCGGCAGACGCTCCCTGGCCGTCCGGCACTTCAGCTTCGGATGACGATCAGCCGGGCGGGCAGGCTGCATGGCCGTCCGGAATTTCCGAGCGCTGACGCCCGACCACGCAGGCGAGGGGAATGGGCTACGCGCCTATTTCTTGCCGAGGGTCAGCCCGCCGAAGCGCTTGTTGAAGCGGGCGACCTGGCCGCCGCTGTCGACCATCTTGCCGTGGCCGCCGGTCCAGGCCGGGTGCACCTTGGGGTCGATGTCGAGGGTCAAGGTGTCGCCCTCCTTGCCCCAGGTCGAGCGCGTGTCGAACGTGGTTCCGTCCGTCATCTGCACCTTGATCATATGGTAATCGGGGTGGGCGCCGTTCTTCATGTCGTTGATTTCCTTGAGATGTGGCTGGTTCCGACCAGCCTCGCGAAAGGTCGTGCGGCGCTGTAGCCAATGGGTCCGAATTTGGCAAGTTTGGCCTCCCCCGTCATCCCGGCGAAGGCCGGGACCCCAGGCCAGGAAGGCACGGCCGGTCTCCACGAGGTCCCGGCTTTCGCCGAGATGACGGGGGCCCAATTCCCGCTTGCGCGGGAACGACGGGGTAACTTACAGCTGCGCCCAGCGAAGGTGCCCTTCACGCCGTACACGCGGCGGGGGAAGGGTAAAAGGGAAGCCGGGGAAAATCCGGCGCTGTGCCCGCAACTGTAATCGGCCCCCAGGCCGTCAGTCAGGAACCTGCCTTCGCCGTCGTCCGCACCCGGCCGGGACCAGCCGATCGTGCGTGGCGCCGGGGGACGAAATCCGCCCGCGGCTCCTCCGAGACGGCATGTGTCGTTGCCAGGGAGGAACCGAATGCACACGATCCTGATCAGCTTCGCCGCCGCGGTCGCGGCGCCCCCACCCGCGCCGGCGCCGCCCGCCGACGGCGAGGAGATCGTCGTCACCGGCGAGCTTGAGGAAGAACCGCCTTCCTATACGCTTTCAAAGCCGATCCGAAGAACGCCCGCGCTGTCCGAGGTGGCGGGACTGCCGATGGTGACCGACTATCTTCGCCTCTACCCCGGAGTCTCGGTCGCGACGGCCGGCCCGCGCGGCAGCCAGACCCAGGTCCGGCTGCGCGGCGCCGAAGCGAACCATACCCTGCTCGTCGTCGACGGAATCCGCTTCAACGATCCCGCCGCCGGCAACGAGGCGCGCTTCGAGCTGCTCGGCATCGACTTCGCCGACCGGATCAGCCTTCTTCTGGGGCCGCGCTCGGCTTTGTGGGGCTCCGAGGCGATAGGCGGGGTCGTCATCGCCAACACGCCCGATCCCTATGGGGACGGGGAGAGCTTCGGCGGCCGCGGCGAATATGGGAGCCTAGACAGCGCCCGCGGCTCGGCCTGGGTCTCGGGCAATGCCGGCGATCTCAAGCTGGTCGCCACCGGCGCCTGGATTCGAAGCGACGGGATCGATTCCTTCGCCGGCGGCGGCGACCGCGACGGCTTCGAGAACCGCTCGGGCAGCGTCAAGCTCGTCTTCACGCCGGTAGACCGTTACGTCCGGGTGCCACCGCTCGAAATCGGGATCGTCGGCCACTGGATCGAGGGCATGAGCGAATATGACGGATTCGACCCCGTCACCTTCCGCAGAGCCGATACGCTGGACGAGACTCGAAACCGGATCGGCGCGGTGCGCGGCTGGGCGAAGGCCAGGACGAAAGGATGGACCCTGATGATCGACGGCAGCCTGCTCGCCAGCGCCAACCGCAACCGGCTCGCCGGAGCGCCGCTCAATCGCACCTTCGGCCGCCGCTTCACCGCCTCGGCCAATCTGGCGAAAAAGCTCGGCGGCCACCTCTTCACCGCCGCCGCAGAGCACCAGTCGGAGCAGTTTCGGGCCCGCGACGAAGTTTATTTCGGAGCGACCAGGCAGGACCGCTCGCGCGATCTCACCGCCTTGGTGGGCGCCTGGGAGGCGAAGTGGAGCGACAGGCTGACCACCGAGCTCGCGGTAAGGCACGACCGCTTCAGCGCGTTCGGCGAGGCGACCACGTTGCGGGCGGGCGCGACCCTGGAGCCGGTGCGGCGGGTCCAGCTCCTCGCCGGCTATGGCGAAGGCATCGCCCAGCCGACCTTCTACGACCTCTACGGATTCTTCCCCGGCTCGTTCGCGGGCAATCCGGTCCTGAAGCCGGAGCGTTCCGAAGGCTGGAACGCGGGCATCCGGCTCGGAGGGGATCGAAGGTCCTTCTCGCTCGGCTATTTCCAGGCCCGGCTTCGGGACGAGATCGTCGACGTCTTCGATCTGGCGACCTTCCGATCGACGACGGCCAATGCGAGCGGGACGAGCCGGCGTCGCGGAGTCGAGGCGCAGATCGAGGTAAGGCCGCGGGTCCGCTGGGCGAAGAGGCTGTTCGCCACCTACACCTATCTCGACGCCGAGGAGCAGCAGGTCGCCGGCGCCGTCGTTCTTCGCGAAATCCGCCGTCCGAGGCACAGCGCCGGCTTCGGCGGACAGGGCGAGCTGGGCCCCGTGTCCTGGGGCGCCACCTTGGCCTATGTCGGCGTCCGCGGGGACACGGATTTCGAAAGCTTCCCGGCGCGGGCGGTGAGGCTCGACGATTATTGGCTCGGCTCGCTCCAGCTCGGCTGGCGCTTCGCCAAGGGGCTGGAGGCTTTCGCGCGCGCCGAGAACGCGCTTGATGCCGATTATCGGGACGTGTTCGGCTATCGAACCCAGGGGAGAACCGTCCATGCGGGCGTTCGCTTCAGCTTTAGCCCTTAGCCTCGCCCTCGTCGGCACGGCACAGGCCGAGCCCCGGCGAGTCGCCTCGCTGAACCTGTGTACGGACGAGCTTCTGCTCATGCTCGCCGATCCGGGGCAGATCGTCTCCGTCACCCATCTCGCCCAGCAGCCCGCCGAGACCCGGCTGTGGCGCGAGGCGCGGCGCTACCGGCGCAACGACGGAAGCCTGGTTTCCGTCACGGGGCTCAGGCCGGATCTGGTGCTGACCATGGGCGGTGGCGCCCGCGACCGGGGACGGATCGCCCGGCGCCTCGGCATTCGGGTCGTCGACCTCCCCTTCCCGCAGTCGCTCCCGGACATAGAGCAGTCGATCCGGACCGTCTCGGCCGAGCTCGGGCGGTCTTCCGCCGGCGCGGCTTTGCTGGAGCGGATGCGCCGGCTGAAGGCGGGCCGGCCGGCCGCGGCCGCCGACACGATCTGGCTCGGCGGCGGCGGCCGGACGGTGGCGGCGTCGGGCCTTGCCGCGCAATGGATGATCCTGGCGGGATTTCGCCAGCGCGCGGTGCGCGGCGACCGGGTCTCGCTCGAGCAATTGCTGGCCCGCCCGCCGGCGGTGCTGCTTCGCAGCGACTATCGAAGCGGCCAATATTCGGGCGAGCAGCGCTGGCTTTCCCACCCGCTGGCGCGCCGGGCCCGGGGCGCCCGGACGATCGTCACTGATGGCCGGGCCTGGACCTGCATGGGCCCCGTCCTGGCCGCGGAGATCGAGCGGCTGAAGGGGCTGAACCGTCATCCCGGCGAAAGCCGGGACCTCGGGGCGAGAAGGCTCGGCGGGTCTCCCCGAGGCCCCGGCTTTCGCCGGGGTGACGGTGCTTTGCGATGAGCCGCCTCCCCTGCATCCTGCTCGCCCTCGCCTTGCTCGCCGCCTTCGCGCTGTCGCTGGCCCTTCCCTGGCCGCCGATCGCGGCGCTCCTGGAGCAGGACCGGCCGCTCGCGCTCGCGCTCCTCTGGGAGCTTCGGCTGCCCCGGGCGCTGCTCGCTCTGGCCTATGGGGCGATGCTGGGCGCGTCGGGCGCCGCGATCCAGGGCCTGTTCGCCAACCCGCTCGCCTCCCCCGACCTCACCGGGACGACCAGCGGCGCCGCGCTCGGGGCGGTGATCACCGCCTATATCTTCGGCTTCTCCGCGCCGCTCGCGCTCGCCCTCGGCGCCGTCGCCGGAGCGCTCGGGGCGCTGCTGCTGCTTCTGGCGCTGGCCGGGCCGAGGGCGGAGACCGCGACCCTGCTCCTGGCCGGCCTGGCGATCAGCGCTCTGGCCGGGGCGCTGACCACGCTCGCCCTCGCCCTCGCCCCCTCCCCCTTCGCCTTTTACGACGCCTATGAATGGCTGATGGGCTCGCTGGTCGACCGAAGCCTCGAGCAGACGGCCTTCGCCGCGGCTCCGGCCCTCGCCGCAATCCTTCTGCTGCTCCGGCTCGGGCGCGCGCTCGACAGCCTGACCCTCGGGGAGGAGGTCGCGCAGTCCTTCGGCCACGACGTCCGCCGCCTCAGGTTCGAGATCGTCTGCCTCACCGCTTTCGGGGTCGGCGCCTGCGTCGCGATCTGCGGCGCGATCGGCTTCGTCGGCCTGGTCGCCCCGATCTTCGCCCGCCGCCTGACCGGCGGCCATCCCGGCCGAGCGATCGCTCCGGCGGCCCTGATCGGCGGCCTGCTTCTGCTCGCGGCGGACCTCGTCGTGCGAAGCGCGCCGCTCGGCCGGACCCTCCCGATCGGAGTCGTCACCGCCTTGCTGGGCGCGCCCTTCTTCCTCTGGCTGGTCGCCCATATGCGCTGGAGGCTGGCGCGATGACGCTTTTGCTGCTGGCCGAAAAGGTGGGGCTCGCGGGAAGGCTCGAGCCTTGCGATTTTGCGATGGAGACGCCGGCGCTGATCTGCCTGATCGGCCCCAACGGCAGCGGCAAGACCAGCCTTCTTCACGCCCTCGCCCGGATCGGCGGCGCGTCCGGCGACGTCAGGATCGACGGCCGTCGGCCCGAGGATCTCGTCCCGGCCGAGCGCCGCCGGCTGCTTTCCTATCTTCCCGCCTCGCGCGACATCGCCTGGCCGCTGGCGGCGCGCGATCTCGTCCGGCTCGGCTCGGACGAGGACGAGGCCGACGAAGCCATGGCCGCGCTGGAGCTCACGCGCTGGGCGGGCCGGAGGGTCGACCGCCTCTCGACCGGAGAGCGCAGCCGGGTGCTGATCGCTCGGGCGCTTGCGCCGAAGCCTCGCCTGCTGCTTTTCGACGAGCCGGTCGCGAACCTGGATCCGCTCTGGCAGCTTCGGCTGATGGAGCGGCTGGGCGAGGCGGTCCGCAACGGCCAGGGCGCGATCGTCGCGATGCACGACCTCGACCTCGCCGCGCGTTTTGCCGACCGGCTCGTGCTGATGGACCAGGGCGCCATCGTCGCCGACGGCGAGCCGCGGACTATATTGGCTTCGGCGCGATTGGAGGCGGTGTTCGGGATCAGGAAAGTCAGTGGCGAGTGGCGCGCGCTATCCTCCCCATCGTCAGATGGGGAGGGGGACTACCCGAAGGGTGGTGGAGGGGTAGCTGGCTCAGACTGAGAGATTCGCCTGCTAGAGCATCGTGCTAAACCTGAATCGTCATCCCGGACTTGATCCGGGAGTCATCCCGGACTTGATCCGGGATCCATCTTCTACTGGCCATCGCTGCAAGAAGGTGGATACCGGGTCAAGCCCGGCATGACGGGTCATGCGGATTTAGCGAATGCGGCTCTAATCCCCTGAAGCGACGCCATCTACCCCTCCACCATGCTCCGCATGGTCCCCCTCCCCATGCGCTGAATGGGGAGGATGATCAGTCGCTGGGCGGATCGGCGATCATCGCGGTGAAGTTGGTCTCGGCGGCGACCTTGCCGTCGATCAGCACCTTGCCGGCGAACTTGCAGACGCTGCCGCGGTCCTGGACCAGCTCGACCTCGATGCGCAGAAGCACTCCGGGCTCCACCGGGCGGCGGAACTTGGCGCTGTCGATCGCCATGAAATAGACGAGCTTGCCGGTGCCGGCGAGACCGAGCGATTCGACCGCGAGCACGCCCGAGGCCTGCGCCATCGCCTCGACGAGAAGCACTCCGGGCATGATCGGGCGGCCCGGGAAATGGCCCTGGAAGAAGGGTTCGTTGATCGTCACCGCCTTGATGGCGACGATCCGCTTCTTCGGTACCAGCTCCTCGATCCGGTCGATGAGGAGGAAGGGGTAGCGATGCGGCAGCGCCGCCATCACCCGCCTGACGTCAAGCGGGCCGATGGCGGCGTCTGCCGGTTCGGAGCTCACCGGCCCTGGGGCTGGGGCTGGGCCGGCTGCTGCGCCTGCGGCAGCGGAGTGACGCTGACCGAGGGCAGCGCCGCATTGAGGGCGGTGAGGACGTCGGCGGTAACGTCGATGGCACCGGAGCGGGCCAGGGTCGCGTTGACGTCGAGGGCGATATTGGCCTGGCGGGCGTTCATCACCTGGGTGATGATCGGATTCAGCCGGACGTTGATCTGCCGAAGCACGTTCTGCTGGGTCGACTGGATGTTCTGCTCGAGCCGGGCGACCTCCTGCTGGGCCGTCGTCTGCCGCTGCTGGAATTGCTGCATGCGCGTGTTGAGCGCGGTCTCCGCGGCGGCGCGGGCCGCGCCCGACTGGTTGCGAAGCGCGGCGCCCGCCTGCTCGATCGACTGCGCTTCGGTCTGAAGGGGCTGGCCGAGCTGGGTGGCGCGGGTGCGGGCGGAGGTGACCAGGCCCTGGAGCTGGGTCTGGGCCGCCTTGCAGGCGGTGCACTCGCGGGAGACGCGGTCGGTGTCGACGACGACGATGACGGCGCCGGGGGCGCGCTGCGCGTGGGCGACGCCCGGCAGCGCGAGCGAAAGGGCGGCGATGGCCGCTCCGAAAACGAGTTTGTTCATCAGAATGCGGTTCCTACGTTGAAAGTGATCAGCTTGGTGTCATCCCCGTCAGCCTTTAAGAGCGCCTTGGCTATATCGATCCTGAACGGACCGAAAGGCGAGTTCCAATTGACTCCGAAGCCGACCGAGAGACGGGGCTTGGGGGTGTCGCCGAGAAAGCGCTCGTCGAAAGGCTGGATGCCCGGGACCAGGGTGCTGCCCTCCGCGCAATTGCCGCCCTCGGGACGCGGGGTGGCGTTGCCGCCGGTGTCGAAGCAGCGGTCCAGGGTGAGCGGGTTGCCCGGAAGGATCGGGTTGGTCTGCGGGTTGCGGAGGCCGAAAAGCGCTCCGACGTCGACGAAGATCGACGGCCGAAGCCCCATTTCGCGGATGCTCGAGCTCATCGGGATCTCGAGCTCGGCGCGGCCGACATAATAAGCCCGGCCGCCGAGCGCGTCGTCGACGATCTGCTTGCGGTCGGTGACCAGATTGCCGTCCGCATCGAACGGGATTCGCTGCACGCGCGGTCCGACGCCGCGAATGTCGAAGCCGCGAATCTGCGGCTCGCCCAGGAAGAACCGGTCGACGAGCCGGACCGGATCCTGGTCGGGACCGGGCGCGCTCTCGAAGCTGTGGATGTAGCCGCCCTCGATCGAGGTCGAGAAGATGAAGCCGCCGCCGACGCTCCAGAATTTGGCGGCGTTCGCCCGGGTCCGCAGATATTTGACGTCCCCGCCCAAGCCGGCGAAATCCTGGTTGAGCGTGAAGCGGTGACCGCGCGTCGGGCGCAGGCGGTTGTCGGTCGAATCGTAAAGCAGGGAATAGCCGATCGACGAGGTGGTCCGCTTGCCGATCGCATCGCACAGATAGCGGCCCACCCGGAGCGGGTCGCAGAAGGCGGGCAAGGGCCCGGCGCCGTCCGGATCGGTGAAGAAGGTCGACTCGTCCAGCGTCACGTTGTCGAAGTTGAGGCCGTAGCGAAGGCCCAGCTGCATATATTCGGTGAGCGGCATGCCGCCACGGAGCTGGCCGCCGGTGCTGATCTGCTTGTAGGTGGTATTGCGGTTGTTGTTGACGAAGTTGAAGCTTGAATAGTCGCGCCGGAACAGGTCGAAGCCGACCGCGAAGTTGCGGTCGAAAAGATAGGGTTCGGTGAAGCCCAGCTCGACCGATTTCGAATAGCTGGAATAATTGACCGAGGCGCGCAGGGTCTGGGCCATGCCCCGGAAGTTGCGCTGCTCGATCGACAGGTTGAGCAGGAAGCGCTCGAGGCTCGAGAAGCCGGCGGACACCTGGAGCTGGCCGGTCGCCTTCTCCTCCAGCGCCGTCGAGAGGATGACCCGGTCCTGGGCGGAGCCCTGGGTCTGCTCGATCTCGAGATTCTCCTGGAAGAAGCCGAGCGACTGGATCCGGTCGCGCGACCTTTTGACCCGGACGGAGTTGAACGGATCGCCCTCGGCGAGGCGGAACTCCCGCCGAATGACCTTGTCGCGGGTGAGGGTGTTGCCGCTGACGTCGATGCGCTCGACATAGACGCGCGGAGTTTCGGCGACGTTGAACGTCACCGACATCGTCTTGCTGTCCTTGTCGCGCCGGAAATTGGGCTGGACGTCCGCGAAGGCGTAGCCGAACAGGCCCGCGCTCTCGTTCAGGGACGTCACCGTGTCCTCGACCAGCTTGGCATTGTACCAATCGCCGTTCTTCATCGGCAGCAGGCGGGTAAGGCCCTCGCCGCTGAAGTCGCGGATCGCGCTCTCGACCTTGACGTCGGCGAACTTGTAGCGCTCGCCTTCCTCGACCACGTAGGTGATGATGAAGTCGCGCCGGTCCGAGGTCAGCTCGGCGACCGCGGAGACGACCCGGAAATCGGCATAGCCGTTGGTCAAATAGAACATCCGCAGCTTCTGCTGGTCGAAGGCCAGCCGGTCGGGATCGTAGACGTCGCCCGAGCCGAGGAAGCTCAGCAGGCCGGTGCGCTTGGTCACCATCTCGCCGCGAAGCTCGCCGTCGCCGAACCTCTCGTTGCCGAGGATGTTGATCTGGCGGATGCCCGACTTGGGCCCTTCGCTGATCTCGTAGACGACGTCGACCCGGTTCTGCTCGAGCTGGACGATCTTGGGCTCGACCGTGGCGGCGAAGCGGCCCTGGCGGCGATAGAGCTCGATGATTCGGGCGACGTCGGCGCGGGCCTTGGCGCGGCTGAAGATCTGCCTCGGCGCGAGCCGGATTTCCGGAGTGATCTTGTCGTCCTTGAGGCGCTTGTTGCCTTCGAGCACGATGCGGTTGACGACCGGGCTCTCGCGCACCTCGACGACGAGGGCGCCCGCATTGTCGCGGATCGCGACGTCGGCGAACAAATCGGTCGCGTAAAGATCGCGAAGCGCCTCGTCGAGCCGCTCGCGGTCGTAGGGCTCGCCGACCCGGAGCTTGATGTAGGAGACGATCGTCTCGGGCTCGAGGCGCTGGTTGCCGGTCACCGCGATCGAGCGGACCACCGTCGCTTCGGGCTGAGGCGCCGGTGCCACGGGCACGGGCTGCAGCAGCGGCGCTTCCTGCGCATGAGCGGGAACCGACACTCCGCCGAGAATGGTGCCCACGAGCAGGACAGAGCAAAGCCGCCGGCCGTTCGTAAATGAATTTTTGGGTGTCACGCGTCCCCGCCCTTAGACTGAACGGACGGCATGAGCAGCCGTCCTGTTTCCCTGTCGCCCCTGCCCTGCCCGATCATGCTCAGTCGATCAAGCCGCCAAGCTTCGACCACAGGCCAAAAGAGGCCAAATCGTTGAAGGTGACGAGTATCATGAGGGCGAGAAGGGCAGCCAAGCCGGTCCTGAACGCCCATTCCTGTGCCTCCGGCCGCAAGGGTTTCCGGCGGACGGCCTCGATCCCGTAGAAGAACAGGTGGCCCCCGTCGAGCATGGGGATTGGCAACAGGTTGATGAATCCCAGATTAATTGAAATGACCGCGATGAACCAAAGGAAGGCGAGCAGCCCTATGCTCGCCTGCTCGCCCGAAAATTTGGCGATCTTGAGCGGCCCGCCCATTTCCTTGACGGAGCGGCGGCCGGTGACGATCTGACCTAGCCCCTTCACCGTCGTCGCGACGACGACCCAGCATTGCTGGACCGAAGCGGCGACCGCGCCCACCGGCGACACCGGCGTCAGCACTTGCTCGGCGGCTCCGATCCCGAGCACGGGACGGCGCAGCTCGTTCCCGAACCGATCCTTCTCGACGATCGTCTGCGGGCGGACGTCGAGCCGGAACCTGCGGCCTTCCCGTTCGACCTCGAGATTGAGCGGCCCGCCGATTTTGAGGGCGACGATCGGCAATATGTCCTCGAACCGGTCGATGCCCTTGCCGTCGATGCCGACGATCCGGTCGCCCGTCCGAAGCCCCGCCGCCGCCGCCGGCGAGCCCTCGGTGAAGGCGCCGATCACGGCCGGGGTCTGGGGGACTCCGTAGGCGATGTTGAAGCCGGTCAGGATCAGGATCGCGGCGAGGAAATTGGTCATCGGCCCCGCCAGCACGATGAGGAAGCGCTGCCAGACCGGCTTCGCCTGGAAGGTCTGCGCCCGCTCTTCCGCGGGCAGGGCCAGCCATTCCGGCGAGGCCTGGCTCGCCGGGTTCATGTCGCCGGCGAACTTGACGTAGCCGCCGAGCGGAAGCCAGGCGAGCTTCCAGCGCGTGCCCCTTGAGTCGGTCCAGCCGGCGATCTCGCGGCCGAAGCCGATCGAGAAGACCTCCGCCTTGACGCCGAACCAGCGCCCGACGAAATAATGGCCGAGCTCGTGGACGAAGATCAGCGGACCGATGACGAGCAGGAAGCTTAGGATGGTCCAGAAGACACCGGGACTGTCGGTCAACGCTTCACCCTTTTCACGATAGCTTCGGCGGCAGTGCGGGCTTGGCGGTCGATGTCGAGCACCTCTTCGACCGAGCCCGGCGGCGCCGGCGCATAGCATTGCAGAGTCTCGGCGGCGATGGAAGCGATGTCGAGAAAGCCGATGCGCCCGCCGAGGAAGGCGCCGACCGCGACTTCGTTGGCGGCATTGAGGACCGCCGGCCTGGCGCCGCCGTCGCACAGGGCCTGGCGGGCCAGCTCCAAAGCGGGAAAGCGTTCCGGATCCGGGGCGACGAACCCCAGGCTGCCGGTTTTGACCAGGTCGAGCCGCTCGCACGGGGTCGCCATCCGCTCGGGCCAGGCGAGCGTATAAGCGATAGGGATTCGCATGTCGGGCGAACCCAATTGGGCGAGGACAGAGCCGTCGACATATTCGACCATGCTGTGGACCACCGACTGCGGATGGATGACGATCTCGAACGCCTCCGCCGGCAGCGGGAAGAGGTGGAAAGCCTCGATCAGCTCCAGCCCCTTGTTCATCAAGGTGGCGCAATCGACCGAGATCTTCGCGCCCATCGACCAATTGGGGTGGGCGATCGCCTCTTTGGGAGTGGCCGAACGCATCTCCTCGAGGCTCTTGTCGCGGAACGGCCCGCCGCTGGCCGTGAGGATGATCCGCCGGACCGCCTCGGGCCGGGCCCGGTCGAAACATTGGAAGATGGCATTGTGCTCGGAATCGACGGGGAGCAAGGCGGCCCCGCTGGCTCGGGCGGCCTCGATCATCAGATGGCCGGCCGAGACCAGAGCTTCCTTGTTGGCCAGGGCGACGGTGCGTCCGGCGCGAATCGCGGCCATGGTCGGGCTCAGGCCGGCCGTGCCGACGATCGCCGCCATCGTCCAGTCCGCGCCGGCGCCGGCGGCCTCGAGGATCGCTTCGTCGCCCGCCGCGGCCTCGATCCCGCTTCCGGCCAAAGCGGCACGGAGCGGTTCGAGAAGGGTTTCGTCGGCGATGACCGCTCGGCCCGCTTCCACGCGCCTGGCGGCCTCGGCGAGGCCCTCGACGTCGCGATGGGCGGTGACCGCGAGAACCTCGTAACGCTCCCGGTTGCGCTCGATCAGGTCGAGCGTCGAGCGGCCGACGGAGCCGGTGGCGCCGAGGATGGTGACGCTGCGCTTCTCGGTCACGCGAGGCTGGCGATCAGGACGAGCAGGGTGGCGAGGATGACGGGCAGGAGGCCGTCGAGCCGGTCGAGGACCCCGCCATGGCCGGGAAGCAGATTGCCGCTGTCCTTGACCCCGAGCCGGCGCTTGACCCGGCTCTCGTAAAGATCGCCGAGCTGGGCGAGCAGCCCCATCGGCGCCCCCAGCCAGAGGAAGTCCGGGAGCTCGGCGGAAATGCCGAACAGCCAGGCGGCCAGGGCGCCGATCACGGCGGCGCCCGCCATCCCGCCGATGAGGCCCGCCCAGGTCTTGTTGGGGCTGATCTTCGGCGCCAGCTTCGGACCGCCGATCGAGCGGCCGGCGAAATAGGCGAAGATGTCGGTCGCCCAGGTCACCAGCATCAGCCAGAAGACGAGGTCGAAGCGGGCCCATTCGATGAGCAGGAGGGCGAAGGACGGAATGCCGACATAGAGCATTCCCCAGCCGAGGCTGATTCGGCGGCTCGCCAGCAAGGCGACCAGCGCCGCTCCGGCGACGGCGGCGAAGCCGAGCCAGGCTTCCTGGAAGGTCGACGCGGCGACCGCCTCGACGCCTTCGATGACGTCGATCTCTCCCACCGGGTAGAGATATTGCGCGGCCCCGAGCAGGACGACGACGAGAAGGGCGAGGGCGAAATAGCTGTAGCCCCGCTTGAGACGGTGCATGTCGCCCCATTCGAGGATCATCACCGCCGCTCCGGCGGCGACGAGCAGCCGGAACAGCCAGCCGCCGACATAGATGGCGGTGCAGGCGACCGCGATCATCACCACGCCCGCGGCGAAGCGGGTAAGGAGGTCCGACTGGGGCGCCGCCGGTTGGGGCGGGGCTGGGGCCTTTTCGCTCATCGCCCGCCGAACCTGCGGTCGCGGCCGGCATAATCGTCGAGGGCGGCGCGCACCGCGTCGCCGTCGAAATCGGGCCAGAGGGTGTCGACGAACAGCAATTCGGCATAGGCCGCCTGCCAGAGCAGGAAGTTGGAGAGGCGCTGTTCGCCCGAGGTGCGGATGAGCAGGTCGAGCGGCGGCAGCCCGGCGGTGTCGAGCGAGGCCTCGACCATCGCCTCGTCGACGTCGGCGGAGCCTATCTCGCCGGCCTCGACCCGGCGGGCGATGCTCCGCGCCGCCTGGACCAGCTCGGCGCGCGCCCCGTAATTGAGCGCGATCGCCAGGGTCATCCGCCGATTGCCGGCGGTGCGCTCGATCGCCTGATCCACCAGCTTAGCAACATCGGGCTGGAAAGCCTTGTGATCGCCCAAAATCGTCAGCCGGACACCTTCGCGGTGAAGGGCGTCCAGCTCGCGCGATATGTAGAAGCGAAGGAGCCCCATCAGGTCGTTGATCTCGTCCTGGGGCCGCCGCCAATTCTCCGAGGAGAAAGCATAGAGGGTGAGACACTCCACGCCCGCCTCGCCCGCCGCGCGCAGCACCTTGCGCGCCGCCTCGGCGCCCTGGCGGTGGCCGGCGGCCCGGGGCAGTCCCCTCGCCTTCGCCCAGCGGCCGTTGCCGTCCATGATGATGGCGACGTGCCGGGGAACGCTTGGGCCGCCGCCGCCGGAGCTTTCCGGCGCCTGTGGGGCGGGGCGGGCGGTCACTGCTGGAGGATTTCCTTCTCCTTGGACGAGGCCGCCGAATCGATCTCCTTGATCGTCTCGTCGGTCATCTTCTGGACCTCTACTCCGAGACGCTTGTGCTCGTCCTCGCTGATCTCGTGCTTCTTCTCGTCGGTCTTGAGAGCCTCCATCCCGTCGCGGCGGACGTTGCGCACGGCGATTCGCGCCTTCTCGGCATATTGGCTGGCGAGCTTGGCAAGCTCCTTGCGCCGCTCCTGGGTCAGATCGGGGATCGGCAGGCGGATGGTCGTGCCGTCGACGATCGGATTGATGCCGAGGCCGGCATTGCGGATCGCCTTCTCGACCGGGGTCACGTTGGACCGGTCCCAGACCTGGACCGAGAGCATCCTCGCCTCCGGGGTGGAGACGGTCGCGACCTGGTTGAGCGGCATGTTGGCGCCGTAGACCTCGACCTGGATCGGATCGAGCAGGCTGGTCGAGGCGCGGCCGGTCCTGAGGCCAACCAGATCGTGCTTCAGCGCTTCGACGGCGCCGTGCATTCGGCGCTGGATGTCGGCCTTGTCGTACGCGGGCATGGTCTTCTCCTCGTTCTGAACGATCGTCGCCGTCCCCTCGCCGCTCAGCACCCGGGCGAGATTGCCCTGCTCGCGGATGTTGAAGACGACGATCGGGATGTTGTTGTCGCGGCACAGGGCGACGGCGCTGGCGTCCATCACCTTGAGATCGTCCGCGAGCACCCGCTGGAAGGACAGGCTCTCATAGCGGCTGGCGTCCGCCTTCTGCTTCGGATCGGCGTCGTAGATGCCGTCGACGCTGGTCCCCTTGAACAAGGCGTCGCAGCCCATTTCGGCCGCGCGCAGGGCGGCGGCCGTGTCGGTGGTGAAATAGGGATTGCCGGTGCCGGCGGCGAAGATCACGACCCGGCCCTTCTCCATGTGGCGAAGCGCCCGGCGCCTGATGTAGGGCTCGGAGACCGTGGCCATCGGGATCGCGGAAAGGACCCGCGTGTCGGCGCCGATCTTCTCGAGCGCGTTCTGGAGCGCCAGGGCGTTCATCACCGTGGCGAGCATGCCCATATAATCGGCGCTCGCCCGGTCGAAGCCCTTGGCGGCGCCGGCGAGGCCCCGGAAGATGTTGCCGCCGCCGACGACGATGCTCAGCTGGTGGCCGGCCCGGGTCGCCTCGGCGATCTCGCCGGCGAGGCGCGAGGTGGTGTCCGGATCGATTCCGAACGCCCCCTCCCCCATCAATGCCTCGCCCGACAGCTTCAGCAGGATCCGGTTGAAGCGCGGGCGCGGCATGGGGTTTTTCGGTCCGTTCGGTTCAAAGGGTCGGTGGAGGGGGCACATTAAAGAGGACGTGGCGCGGTGCCAATGGGGTTAGGGGTTGGGGACTGGGGATTAGGGATTGGGTCTTGAAAGTTGGCTCCATAGTACATTCAGCTGACGCCCCAACCGGTCGGCGAGCTGCATGCCGGCTTTAGCCTCATGCTCCGGGAGCAAGCCAGTACGAACCGAAAGCAGGAGGAAGGTCTCGACTTCGGCCAAAGAACCTCTCGCGATGCTGACGAAGCGCGCATAATCCTTACGCGTTCCTCGCATCCATCCTTCAGCAACGTTAGCGGGCACCGACGCGGCGGCTCGCAAAAGCTGGCTGGTAATACGGAATTCCTCAGACCTCGGCATCAATTTGGCGAGCCGATAACATTCGCACGCCAAATCCATGCCGGAGCGCCAGACCTCAAGATCACGATAGGATCTGACGCTCACGCTCGATCCAATCCCTAACCCCCAATCCCCAATCCCTCTCTATACAGGCTATTGCACCTCTTCCGGCTTCTTCACCCCCGAGGCGGCGGCGACTTCGGCGGCGAAATCGCTTTCCTTCTTCTCGATGCCTTCGCCAAGTTGAAAACGAACATAGGCGTTGAGGGCGATCGGGCTTCCGGTCCGCTTGGCCTCGGCGGCGATGACGTCCTCGACCTTGGTCTTGTTGTCCATGACGAAGAGCTGGCTCATCAGTGCATTTTCCTTGCGGAACTTGGCCATGGCGCCGTCCACCATCTTGGCGACGATCTCGGCGGGCTTGCCGCTCTCGGCCGCCTTCTCGCTGGCGATCGCGCGCTCGCGCTCGATCAGCGAGGGGTCGAGCGCCTCGCCGGTGAGCGCCAGCGGGCTTGCCGCCGCGATGTGCATGGCGAGCTGCTTGCCGAGCGTGGCCAGCTCCGCTTTGTCGCCGGCGCCCTCGAGCGCGACGAGAACGCCGATCTTGCCCAGGCCCGGGACCACGGCATTGTGGACGTAGGGCACGACGACTCCGTCGCTGACCTGGAGGACCGCCGAACGGCGAAGCGCCTGATTCTCGCCGATCGTCGAGATGTTGGCGGTGAGCTTCTCCTCGACGGTGCCGCCGGCCGGCCATTGCGCGGCGAGCAGGCCCTCGACATTGCCGCTGCCCTGGAGGGCGAGGCCGGCGACGGTGCGGACGAACTCCTGGAACTGCTCGTTCTTGGCGACGAAATCGGTCTCGCTGTTGACCTCGACGACAGCGCCGCGATTGCCTTCGACGGCGACTCCGACCAGCCCTTCGGCGGCGGTTCGGCCGGCCTTCTTGGCGGCGGCGGCGAGGCCCTTGGCGCGGAGCCAGTCTATCGCGGCCTCCATGTCGCCCTGGGTCTCGCCCAGCGCCTTCTTGCAGTCCATCATGCCGGCGCCGGTGCGCTCGCGCAGTTCCTTGACGGTGGCGGCCGTGATCTCAGCCATGTCTTCTATCCTTCTGAAAAACTTAGGTGCGTCCTTCGATACGCGGCTTCGACTTCGCTCAGCCGCTACTCAGGATGAGCGGGAGCTTCGAACCGATCCGCTCATGCTGAGTAGGCATTGAGCGAAGTCGAAATGCCGTATCGAAGCACCCGCTCGGTTGGGCTTAAGCCTCGGCGAGCGCCGCTTCGGCCGGCGGAGCGTCCATCGCGCCGATATCCTCGCCGCGTGCCTGCGCGCCGCCCGACTTGCCGGCCAGGGCCGCGTCGGCGATGGCGTCGCAATAGAGGCGGATGGCGCGGCTGGCATCGTCATTGCCCGGGACCGGGAAGGCGATGCCCTGCGGGCTGACGTTCGAATCGAGGATTCCGACGACCGGGATTCCGAGCACGTTGGCTTCCTTGATCGCCAGCTCCTCCTTGTTGGCGTCGATCACGAAGATGACGTCGGGAAGGCCGCCCATCTCGCGGATTCCGCCGAGCGAAAGCTCGAGCTTGTCGCGCTCGCGGGTGAGCTGGAGCACTTCCTTCTTGGTCAGTCCGGCGGTGTCGCCGGAGAGCTGCTCCTCGAGGCTCTTGAAGCGCTTGATCGAGTTGGAGATGGTCTTCCAGTTGGTGAGCATTCCGCCCAGCCAGCGATGGTTGACGAAATGCTGGCCCGAGCGGCGCGCCGCCTCGGCGATCGGATCCTGCGCCTGGCGCTTGGTTCCGACGAACAGCACCTTGCCGCCGGCGGCGACCGACTGGCGGACGAAATCGAGCGCCCGGGCGAAGAGCGGCACCGTCTGCGAGAGATCGATGATATGGACCCCGTTCCTGTCGCCGAAGATGTACGGCTTCATCTTGGGGTTCCAGCGGTGGGTCTGGTGGCCGAAATGCGCTCCGGCCTCGAGCAATTGCTGCATGGTGACGTCGGTGGACGCCATGATAAGTCTCCTTCCGGTTATGCCTCTGCAGGGCCGAGAGACCCGCCTTCCCCCGGATCAGGTCCGGGGTCCGGCGGGCACCGGTATGATGGCCCTGCATGTGGGATGGCGCGCATGTAGCGGGCGGGCTTCGTTAAATCAAGCCGCCGGGCTGGCGGACCGGCCCCTCCGCGATTAGATGGACCCCGACCAAGCGACGGAGCCGGCCTATGTCCCGCAACCCCTCCTACCCGAAAGACGCCGCAATCGGCGATGGCGCCAAAGGCGGCGAGGACAAGGGTCCGGAGGCCGGCGCCGAAGGCTCGAAGAGGACCAAGCATCTCGTCACCGGCGCGGCGATCGGCATCGGCTCGGCGGCGATCGTCGCCGCCCTGCTCTACGCCAAGAAGCGCAGGAACGACCGCTGACAATTGTCGTCATCCCCGCGAAAGCGGGGATCCAGACCTTCATCCGAGGCGCACCCGCTCCGCCGCTGGACATGGGAATGGCGGGGAAAACAATAGCTTAACCTCGCCTGTCGCTCGAGTTCAGGCGAGGCTCAAGGGACTCGCCTTAAACCCTCCTTCATCGATCAAGGAGTGTTTTCCATGCGTACCATCGTCCTGGCCCTTTCGGCCGCCACCCTTGCCGTCCCGGCGCTCCCCGCCGCACCGGCCTTCGCTCAGACGTCGACCTATCACGGCAAGACCTGGCGCGGCTCGGACGGCCGAATCTATTGCCGCAAGTCCAACGGCACCACCGGCCTCATCGTCGGCGGCGCGGCCGGCGCCCTCGCCGGACGAGCGCTCGACGGCGGCCGCAGCCGCACCACCGGCACCGTGCTCGGCGCGGCGGTCGGCGCCCTGCTCGGCCGCCACGTCCAGCGCAACGTGATCAGCAGCCGCCGCCGCTGCCGCTAGTCGGCCTTCTTCGGCAAAACCCCGTCGAACGCCCCGGCTTTGCGGCCGGGGCGTTTTGCATTGGGCGGCCGCCTATCCGTGATAAAGTGGCTCCCGTCTCTTGGAGGGGAGCGGCTTCGCTCCGGCGAGGCCGGCATCGAGACATGGCGGCGGCAATGGCCGGGCTGGAAGCGCCGGCTGCTCGCGCTGGAGTCCCGCTCGCTGTTCGACCGCAAGCGCCTGCGCGACGCCATGACGTCACAGTAGAAGTACGGCGTCTCCGGTGATAAGCTGTTGACGTGAAACGGCGCCGAGCCCGAGCCGCCGACAAGGGAGAGCCGAATGAAAAGACTGATCCTGGCTGCAGGGGGTCTGCTCCTCGCCACGGCCAACACCCCGCCCTCGACGAGCGCGGACATGGCCAAGCCCGAAGGCGAGCTGAGCTCGGTGGTCGCGGCCGAAGCGCCCAAGGGGAGCGCTCCCGTCGCCGCCAAGCCGGCCAAGCCGAAGCCGGCGCGGATCGCCGTTGCGCCCGAGGCCGACCCCGGCGCCTATCCGCGCTGCTCGGCGACGATTCGCGATCGCTGCGTCCAGGGCCGCTCCGGCCATGGGGCCCGCCACGCCCGCCGGATGCAGCTGGCGATGCGGGCGGGCGAGCGGGGCTGAGGGCGGCCTTTGCCGTCATCCCGGCGGAAGCCGGGATCCCAGGTCGAGAAGGCACGGCGGGTCTCCCCGAGGTCCCGGCTTTCGCCGGGATGACGATCAAACCTCCCGTCCGTACCATTCGTCGAGACGCATCAGCTGGTCATATTCCCCGTAGGGGGCGTGCTCCGGGTGAAGCTTCGCCGTGAACGGCTCGTCCCCGTTCAGCCAGCGCGCCGCGGCGCCTAGGAAGTTGCGGGCGGCCATCGTCGTGAACTCCGCGGCGTCGATTCCGCCGCGAGCGGTGACAGGGCTTGCGACATAGCCGAGCCGGCCCGCCTTGCGAGCTAGGGACCAATATTCGAAACAGGCCGGAACTCCCTCGATTCCCTCGAAACCTCTGCGCTCGGCGATCAGTCCGAGCAGGCCGAGCTGCATCGCATAGCCTTCGGCGACGGCCTTCGGCCCGGGCGGGGTCCCCGTCTTGTAATCGACGATGGCGAGGCCGCCGTCGGCCAGCCGGTCGATCCGGTCCGCCTCGCCGTGCAGGGTGATTCCGTCCAGCTCGCATTTCCCCTTCACCTCGGCTGCAGCGGGACGGCGGCCGGAGGCGTGGTTCTTCGCCATCTCGGCGGCGATCCAGTCGATCGCCTCGAGCAGCCGGGGCTGCCAGAGCGCCCGCATCAGCGGGTGGGCCGCGGAATCGCCCAGCAGAGCCTCGGCACGGGGGCGAAGCCGCGACGGCTCGCACCGATCCTCCTTCATCCACGCTTCGAGCACCTTGTGCACCGCGCTCCCGCGCCAAGCCGCGCTGGGATCGGCGTCGATCGGGTCGAGCGGGGCGAAGGCCAGCATCTTGCGCGCGTAGAAAGCGAAGGGATCGGCCTTGAGCCGGTCGACGTCGGTGACGGCGATTCGCCGCGGCCGAAGCCCGGTCGCCGGGCTCGGCGCCGGGCGCGCGGCCGGACGGTAGTCGGCGGGCCGGTCCAGCCTTCGCGCCCAGCTCCGGTGCCGCGGCGAACGGGTGACCCCGGCGGTCATCGCTTCCAGCCTGAGCCAGAAGCGCGACGCGATGGCGGGCGAGCGGGCATCGCGCCGGGCGCGGGTGACGAGCACTTCGCGGCCGCCCAGGGCGCTTGCGAAATCGTGGGCGGCGAGGCCGATCCGGCGCTCCAGGCTCGGCAGGCCCAGCTCGCGCCGGACCCGGGGCGCAAGCCAGGGATCGGGAGTCGGCAATTGCGGCCAGACGCCTTCGTTGAGCCCGCCGAGGATGACGAGATCGGCCGATTGCAGCCGCGCTTCGATAAGGCCCCAGATGAAGATGCGCGGATGCTGGCCGTAAGGCGGCCGAACCGCCACCCCGGCGAGGAGCTGCTCAAGCAGGGCCGGAAGGCTCGCCGGCGACAGGCGGGAGGGACCGTGGGTCGAGGCGGGCTCCGCGGCTTCGAGCAGCTCGGCGGCGGCCCGCCCGGCCGGGCCCGCCCAGGCTTCGTCGCCGCTGAGCTCAGACGCCGATTCGCGCAGCAGGCCGAGCAGGGAGGGAAGCGCCGCGCGTTCGACTCGAAAGCCGCGCTCCAGCGCCCGAAGGCGAGGCGCAACGCCCTCCCACCAGGAGGACGCGCGCTCCCGCCGCGCCGAGTCGCGGCCGCTGCGGTCGGAAAGATGCCCGGTTATGCCGTCCAGCCCCGCCGGCGGCCGCGGACCGCGCAGGGCGAGGTCGAGCGCCCGGGCGCCGTCGAGCCACTTCAGCCGCCCCTCCCCCTTCATGACCAGGGGGTGCTTGAGCAAGGCGAGGAGGGGCACAGGGGCGAATTGCTCCGCCGCGGCGGTGGCGAGCGCGAGAAGCAAGGTGCCGGGGGCGAGCTGCGAGAGCGGGCGGCCGGCGCTGTCGTCGGCCTCGACTCCCCACCGCCGCAAATGGGTGGAGACTCGCCGGGCGAGATTGCGATCAGGAGTCACCAAAGCGGCGGTTCGGCCCGGAGTCTCCAGCGACTCGCGAAGGGCGACGGCGATGGTCTGCGCTTCCTCGGCCGGATCGGCCAGCTCGAGCGCCCGGACTCCGGTGAGGCGGCGCTCGGCGGGGCGCAGGTCCTGCCATTGGTCGGTGAAGGCGGCGGGCTTCATCGCATTGGCGATGGCTCGGCTCCGGATCGCGGGAGCGTCGCGGCCGCCGCCCCAGCGCCAGCGCTCGACCTCGCCCCGGCCTACTCCCATCCGGTCGAGGAGCAGCTTCAGGTGGAATTGGGGATGGGTCTCGATCGGGCGCCGACGGAGCCCGGTGACCTCGTCCGGCTCGTGGGGGCCGAGCGCGTCCCATTCGTCCGGAGCCATTGCGAGATCGAGGCCCGGGAAGACGACGAGACCGTCTTCGAGCCGGGAAACGACGCGCAACAGGCCCGCTACCGCCGGCGCGGCGCTGCTGATCCCGGCGGCGGCGACGAAGCCCGGCGGCGGCTCGGATCGCCAGCGCCGGGCGAGAGCGGCGAGGAGACGGTTGCGGCGGTCGGCGAGATCGATCCGCCCCCGCTCGGCGAGGAGGCGCGGCCATTGGTCGAGGATGATCCCGAGCCGTTCCAGCGACGCCTGCCAGTGGAGCGACAGATCGGGCAGATCGACGGCGAAATGGCGCAGGCTGGACGGCTCCACCCCTTCGACCAGCAACTGGTCGAGCGTCCGGGCGAGATCCTCGGCCAGGCGCAGGGCTTCGGCGGCGTCGACGTCGCCGACATGCTGCTGGATCAGCCGCGCCAGAAGGAACAATCGCTCGAGCGGCTCGACCGCGGGGGGAAGCGCCTCCCCTTCCCCGAGCGGCTCGAGCGCCCCGCCGATCCGCTCGTCAAGCTCGGGATCGCCGACGGGAACGAGCCTGGGCAGGAGCAGGCCTCCGCCCGAACGCCTGACGAAGGCGTCGGCGACGGCCCTCGCGGCGCGGTTGTTGGGGACGAGGATCATCCCCTTCGCAAGCTCCGTGTCGCCGCGGCCGAAGCGCGCGATCAGACCCGCCGCGAGAGCGTCGGCGAAAGCGCGGTGCGGCGGGATGGTGAAGACGCTGGGGCGGACGGAAGACACGGCGGGAGGTTAGCGGGGGCTTCAGGCGAGCCCAAGCACTTCCTCGGCCTGGCGGATATTGGCGGGAGCGCCGACGTCGAACCAGAGGCCTTCGTGGACGGCGCCGAACAGCCGGCCCCTGGCGATGGCGCGGTCCCACAGCAGGTTGGTCGAGAAGGGGCCCTCGGGCACCTCGCCCTCGAGCAGGCGCTTCGAGACCATCTGCACGCCGGTGTAGACGAACGGGGCGACCCCGCCCGGCTTGCGGCGCTTCAGCACCCCTCCCGAGCTCATGTGGAAATCGCCTTGGCCCTTGTGGCAATGGGCGCGGGCGAGCGGCACGAGAAGCAGCAGCGCATCCATGCGCCCGTCGTCCCAGTTGCTGGCGAGCAGCCGCAGCGAATCGACCGGACCGTCGATCCAGAGATTGTCGGAATTGACCGCAAGGAAGGGATCGGCGTCGATCAGAGGCAGCGCCCTGACCAATCCGCCGCCGGTCTCAAGCAATTGCTGCCGCTCGTCCGAGACCGTGACTTCAAGGTCTTGAACCCGGTTTTTCAGATGAGCTTCGAGCGCGTCGGCGAGATAATGGACGTTGACCACCACTTTCTCGACACCGGCGGCGCGAAGGCGATCAAGGCAATGATCGAGCAGGGGCTTGCCGGCGACCTCGACCAAAGGCTTGGGGCGGGTGGCGGTGAGCGGCCGCATGCGCTTGCCGAGGCCGGCGGCGAGGACCATCGCCGTCTTCGGCACGTCGCCGCTGGGCACCGGGCGGAGGGCGAGCGGCCGGCGGTGACGGTTCATGCGTAGATTTTCCTGAGGCAGGCGTCGTTGCGAAATTCCGCCGGAACGTTGGAGTCGAACCAGGCGCGGACGGGGGCGAGGGCGGGATGGGCGAGATTGCGTTCGACATAGCCCCAGATGCGGGGGTGCATGGTCGGGTAGAACGGCTTTTCGTCGCGCTTCCACAGGCGGGTAAAGATGCCGAGGATCTTGGTGTTACGTTGCGCGCCCAGGATTTCGTAATGCGCTCGGAAGAGATCGCGGTCGGCGACGTTGGCCCGCTCGCAGTAGAAAGCGATCATCGTCTCCTCGAGCTCGGGGGACACGTCCCGCCGGGCGTCCTGAAGGAGCGAGACGAGATCGTAGGCGGCGTGACCAGCCAAGGCGTCCTGGAAGTCGAGCAGGCCGAGCTCGGACCGGCCGGGAAGCACCATCAGATTGTCGGCATGGTAATCGCGAAGGACAAGCACCGGATTTTCATGGACGACCCGAAGCACGTCGTCCCATACCGTCCGCCACGCCGAGAGGAAGCCCGGCTCGTCGACCTGCAGATCGAGGGCCGGGACGTACCATTCCGGGAAGAGTCCGACCTCCCGCTCCATCGCCTTGTCGTCATAAGGCGCGAGGTCGGCCGGGGCGGGCTGCGCCGCCAGCCGGGCGAGAATGTCGACCGCGCTCATATATATCTCCCGTTCGCGATGCGGTTCGCGCTGAAGGAGCGGGCCGACCCGATCGTCGCCGAAATCCTCGAGCAGAAGGAAGCCCTTCTGCCGGTCGACGGCGAGCGGCCGCGGCGGGCAGAAGCCACGGTCGAGCAGGTGCCCCGCCACCGAAAGGAAGGGACCGATATCCTCATGCTCCGGCGGCGCGTCCATCAGGACCGCGGTCCGTCCCTCGCGATGGACCCTGAAATAGCGGCGGAAGCTCGCATCTCCCGCCAGCGGGCGGATTTCGGCATCGTTCCAGCCATGTTCTGCAAGGAAGTCCGGCGCCGCTGCGGGCGGAATCATCGGGGCGGCCATCGCGTCTCCCAAGCGGCGGGGACCCCCGCTGTCAAGGCGCGGGCGCCCTCCCCTTGCCGTCGCAGGGTGAGGCGAAGCGAATGCGGCCATAAGGCGCGCCCCATCCGCTCGGGCCATTCGACGATCAATGCTCCGTCCTGAAGCGCCTCGTCGAGCGCCAGCTCCTCGACCTCCGCCGGATCCTCGAGGCGGTAGAGGTCGACATGCCAGGTTGGAACCCGGAGCCCGTCATAGGGAATGACGAGCGGAAAGGTCGGGCTGGCGACCTCGCCGTCATGGCCGAGGCCGGCGAGGATCCCGCGCGCCATCGTGGTCTTGCCCGCGCCGAGCTCGCCGAAAAGGGCAATGACGTCCCCGGAGCGAAGCTGCGCCGCCAGCCGCCGGCCGATCGCCTCGGTCGCTTCGGCCCCGTCGAGGCGCATCAGCGCTTCCGGGGGAGTCGAAGGGTGACGGTGGTGCCCTCGCCGGGCTCCGAAAGCAGCTCGATCGTTCCGCCATGCGCCTCGACGAACTGCTTGGCGAGCGGCAGGCCGAGACCGAGCGCGGCCCCGTCGGCGCGGGGCTGGGCGGTGCGGGAAAACCGGTCGAACACCTGGGCCTGGTCGGCCGCCGCGATTCCGCGGCCATTGTCCGAGACGGTGATCGCCGCCGCCTTGCGGTTGCCGGTGGCGTGGAGGAGGACCCGGCCGCCCTTCTCGGTATAAGCGAAGGCGTTCTTGAGCACGTTGTCGAGCGACTGGCGCAGGCGCGCCCGGTCGCCGGCGATCGAGCCCGCGCCGGCTTCGATCTCGACCGCGAAATCCACGTCCTTCTTCGCCGCCTGGTCGCGGAAAGCCTCGGCCGCCTCGGCGCAGAGCCTGGCGAGGTCGACCTTGTCCTCCGCGAGCAGGAGGCTGCCACTGTCGCTCTGGGTGAGATCGAGCACGTCGTCGATCAGAGCGCCCAGCCGGGCGACCGAATCGAGGATCGCCGTCACATATTCGGTGGCGGTCGGGGCGAGATCACCGGCATAGCCGCCGGCGAGCATCTCCGCGAAGCCGCCGATCGAGGTCAGCGGCGTTCGAAGCTCGTAGCTCATGTTCGAGACGAAGGCGGTCTTGAGCCGGTCGGCCTGCTCGAGCGCCTGGGTCCGCTCCCTCAGCGCCGCCTCGACGGTTCGGCTGGCGGTGACGTCGAGCATCGTGAAAAGGGCGTTGCCGTCGGGGAGCGGAACGGCGGCGAACTCGAACTCGCGCCCGTCGGTGAAGGCGACCCGGCCGGTCCGCTGCTTGCGCTCGACCGTGGCGCTCCGGACGAGCTCGCGGACCAGAGCGGCGTGGCTCGAATTCCTGAGCTTCCTGCCGATATGCGCCGTCAGCGCATCGATCCGCGGGTTGCCGGCAAGCTGCTCCTCGTCGAACTCCCACAATTCCTGGAAGCGGTTGTTCCACAGATGGAGGCGTCCGTCCGAGGCGAAGACCCCGACCGCCTCGAACAGATTGTCGAAGGTCGCGGTACGGACCCTGAGAAGGGTGTCGCGCGCCGAGGCGAGCCGGAGCTGCTCGGTGCGGTCCTCGAAGATGAGCAGCAGGCCGCCGTCCGGCAGAGGCTGGGCGACGACCCGCAAATGGCGCCCGCCGGGAAGAAGCCAATCCTCCTCTTCCGCCGCGAGGCCGCCGGTGAACCAGCGGTCATGCTCCTTCTTCCATTCGGGATAATCGCGCACTTCGGGCAGCTGGCCGGTCTCGCGCATCGCGTCGAGAAGCCGGTTGAACTCGGGCCGGTCGGCGAGGAAATCGGGCCTCAGAGCGAAGAGGCGCGCGAAAGGCTGGTTGGAGAAGATGAGCCCGCGATCGCGGGCGAACTGGGCGACCCCGGCGGAAAGACGGTCGAGCATGTCGCGCTGGGCATGGACGAACCGGGCGAGCTCGGAGCGGGCCTGCTCGCGGTCCTCGACGTCGATCGCATAGCCGGCGACCCCGGCCTCGCCGAGCGGCACTTCGACGACCCGCATCATCCGCCGCTCGCCGCCGACCGTGGCGGGCACGTTGCGGGCCGCGGACTGGCCGCTCTGGCGGACCGCGGCGGCCTCGGCGATCGCCCCCGCTTCGCCGTCGTCGACCAGCTCGAGGCCGCCCTCGATCACGGCCCGGCCGTCCTCCGCCTCGACCGCGGCGACATAGGCGCTGTTGACCATGGCGAGGCGCAGATCGGGCCCGCGATGCCAGATCGGGAAAGGCGCGGCCTCGATCAGTCCGGACAAGGCGTCGAGCGCCGCGGCGAGCCTTTCGCTGCGCTCGCGAAGCGCCGCCATCTCCTCCTCGCTTGTCGTCGAATCCGTAAGCCAGAGGAGGATTGTGCCCGCGGCATAGGAAGGCGGCGCGGGCCCGCCCCGAAGCCGGTAGACCCGGGCCGACCCGGCCGGCCGGAGCGAAAGGGCGAAGCCGCCGGCCGTCGCCGCCGCCGTCTCGACATGGCCGAGCAGCGCCTGCCGGTCCGCCTCGGCGAAGGCCTCGCCGAAATCGGCCAGCCGCTGCGGAATACGCTCCAGGCCGAGCGCGAGCGCGACCCGCTCGGCCTCCTCGAGGCTTCCGTCGCGGCGGACGATGAGCGGGATTGCGGGCGAGGCGGCGAGCAGGGCCTCGTGATGGCGGGTGGCGTCGATCCGCTCGGCGGCGGCGCGGCCGCGGCCCAGGCCTCGAACGGTCGCCCATACGCCCAGCGCAAGCCATGCGCCGAGGACGAGCGCGATCGCGGCGAGCGACATTGGGGAGAGGCTAAGCATGGCGAGCCCTCTCTAACCGCGCTCCGGAGCCTCCGGAAGGGCGCTCGACGGAAAAGGCGACGCGAGGGGCCCGAGCCAAAAAAAAGGCGGGGTGCCGAAGCACCCCGCCCTGTTTTCGATCGGTCCGGGACTAGAACAGGTCCTCGAGCCCGACCTTCACACCGAAGTAGAAGTAACGACCGACGGAGCTGATCGGGAAGCTGCCCCCGCTCGACACGGACGGCTTCTCGTTGGTGAAGTTGTTGATGCCGCCGTAGAAGGTGAACTTGTTGTCGATATTGTAGGCAGCCTGGAAGTCGTGCTCCCACTTCTCCTTGTAGAAGAAGAACCTCGGATCCGAGATGTCCGGCTGGCCGGCAAGCGTCTCCGTGGTGAAGCGGCGAGTCTTGCTGAACCAGCTCAGGCCGTAATTGAGGGTCAACGGTCCCTTGGTCCAGGTCAGATCGGCCACGGCGACCCACTTCGGCGAGAACGGCTCACCGACGTCGATGTCCACCTCGGCGCCCGGAGTCGCGATGAACTCCAGCTTGTTCAGATAGCCGCCGACGAGGCGGAAGTTGAACGTGCCGAGGTTCCGCGAAGGCGTGAACCGGTAGTTGATCGTCGCGTCAGCGCCTTCCGTCGTGAAGTTCGCGACGTTCTGCGGCCCGGAGACGAAGCTCGTGATGAAGCCCGTCGTCGGATCGCGGGTGATCGCGTCGCAGAAGATGTTGTTGAGGTCGGGCTGATCGACGCAGAGGGCGGCGAGCTCGGTCGCCGTCGCCTGGTTGATCGCGTTGCGAAGCTTGATGTTGTACCAGTCGAACGCCATCGTCAGCCCCGGGATGAAGCGGGGACGAAGCACCACGCCCGCCGTCCAGGTGCGCGCCGTCTCCTCGATCAGGTTCGGGTTGCCGCCGGCCAGGCCGAGCTGGCTGGTATTGGCCTCCGGATCCGTCGACGGGCTGAACGCGGCGATCTCGGCCGGAGTCAGGCCGAGCCCGGACAGCAAGGCCTGGCAGTTGGCCGGACGCTGGCTCGCGCCGGAGCCCTGGTTGGTGACGTCGCACGGATCGACGATGAACTCGAAGGTCCCCGACTGCGGATCGAACAGCTCCGAGATGTTCGGGGCGCGAACCGCCTGCGACCAGGTGCCGCGGAAGGTGATGTCGCGAACCGGGGCCCAGACGCCGTCGAGCTTCCAGGTCGTGGTTCCGCCGACCGTCGAATAATCGGACAGGCGGACGGCGCCGCCGACCGAGAGGGTCTGGGCGAACGGCACGTCCTTGAGGATCGGGATGTTGATCTCCGCGAACACCTCCTTGACGTCGAACTTGCCCGAGCTGATCTCGATCTCGGAGCTGTCGAGGAGGATGCCCTCCTGGATCGCCTCGGACGGGACCGAACGGCTGGTCTCACGGCGATATTCGGCGCCGAGTGCGACCTGGATCGGGCCGCCGGGGAGCTCGAAGAAGCCGCCGGTATCGGCCGAGATGGAGCCGGACCAGACCGACTGGGTGATCTTCGCGAAGGTCGTGTGGGTGACGGTCACGAAATCGATCGCCGCCTGGCTGGCCACGCCATTGCCCAGCAGGTTCAGCGGAACGCACTGGCCCGGCGAGAAGGTGGTCGGCGCCTGGCCCCAGTTATTGGGGTCGATGATCGTCTCGCCCGGCAGGTTGATTCGGCAGGTGATCTGGCCGTTGGGGCCCACCACCGCGTCGAGCGCGGCGAAATAACGGTCCGCGATACGATCGTGCATGCTGGTCGTATCGGCCGTGGAGCGGCCGTAGACGTAGGACACTTCGTAGCGCAGGTGGTCGCTGAGCTTGCCGTCGGCGCCGATGACTCCGCGCCAGGTCTCGCGCTCGGAAATGTCACCGCGCTGGCCGAGGTCGAAATTGTCCCTGGAGAGCAAGGCGCCGCCAGCGCCCAGAGCGCCGAAACGCTGGGCGAGGAAGGCGTTGTCCTCGGCGAGGAAGGTGAAGAAGTCGAAGGTCGGCTGGGATTCCGTGAAGGCCCGCGACCGGACATATTTGCCTTCGCCGAAGACCCTCAGCGCGGGGCTGAACTCGAAGCTTGCCAGCGCATTGAAATTGTGACGCCGCAGATAAGGCAGGAAGTCGCCGAAATAGCCCGCGGTCGGAGTACCGGAGCCGCCGATCGTGCGGCCGCCGGAGCCCGGAAGCAGGATGCCGCGGTCGTAGGTGAAGCCGCTGCCGGTGCGATCGGGGATGCCGTCGAAGCAGCCGGGAACGAATGCGCCGCCGCCGCCGCATGCCGGGTCGTCGCTGCCGAGGTCGATCGCGCCGTCCACGGAGCTGTCCGCCCAGCGGATATCGTTGAAGAGAGCGCGGTCGGGGACGTTCAGGACGTCGGGCCGGTCGGTGGGGGGCGGCTGGCGAAGCAGCTCGAACCGGCGCAGCGGATCGCCCGTGAACGGCCGGTCGCGATCGCTCAGGCGGTCGGACTGGTTGAATTCATAGGCGAAGGCGATGTTGCCGCGGTCGTCGGCGAAATTCTTGCCGACGGTGATCGAGCCGAAGCGGTTGCCGGCGTCGCCGCGTCCGGAAATGCCGATCTGGCCGCGGGCGCGGATGCCCTCGAAATTGCGCTTGAGCACGAAGTTGACCACGCCCGACACGCCGTCGGCGCCGTAAATGGCCGAGGTGCCGCCGGTGAGGATGTCGATCCGCTCGATGAGGTCGGTCGGGATCGAGTTGACGTCGACCGACGAGACGCCGGGATAGCCCGCGACGTGGCGGCGGCCGTTGACCAGGGTCAAGGTCCGAGCGAAGCCGAGGTTGCGAAGGTTGAGCAGGTTGAGGCCGGCCGACTGGAAGAAGCCGTTGGAGCCGGCATTCTGCTCGCTGGTCGTCGAGCCGATCAGGGCAGGCGTGTCCGCGAGGAAGTCGGTGATGTTGGTCTCACCCGATTGCTCCACCGCGGCGGCGGTAAACGACTGGATCGGGTTGGGAAAAGCGAATTCGGGGCGCGCAAGACGCGAGCCGGTCACGACGATCTCGTTGGAGCCGTCGCCGGTTTCCAGCGGGCCCGCGACGTCCTCGGCCTCGGCCGCCGTATCCTGTTGCCCCTCGGTCGTGGAGGGATCGTCGTCCTGCGAGTCGGCCTCGTTGGGCGTCGAGCTCTGCGCGAAGGCGGGCGCCGGAGCGGCGGCCAGCGCAAGCGCGATGGCGGAAGCAGTAAGTGGAAGTCGCATCGAAACGGTGAGCCGGCGCATGAAATAATCCCCGCAGCTTGGTGATGCGGGGATACTAAGCCGTTAGCCGCAAAAGGGAATGGTTTCGGCGGCGATGCGACGACATCTGTAATCATGTGTCACATAAATATCACGTTGCGCAGGCGAAACATTTATCCGGCAAGTGTTCGTGATCGAACACTGCCTCAGCGCGCAGCACGGAACGGCCCGCCTGCTTGCCGGCAAAGTCCGCCGGCCCGGGGCGGAGCTTCGCGGACCTGCGCGGCGCCGCTACCTCGTCTCTTCGCGGTGCCTGACCGGTCGCGGCCCGTCTTTGCAGCGCCGATCTAGTCGACGGCTTCCCCGCTCAGCCGCCTGTTCCGTTCGCTTCCCACCAATAAGGCGCCCGGACCCGGGTGCCGGTCACCACTTCGTTCATCGTCACCGGATCGTAGAGCCGCCCGCCGAGCATGACCCTGTGCACCTTGTCGCTGTTGCGGATGTCGACCGTCGGGTCGGCGTCGAGAACGACCAGGTCGGCGAGCTTGCCAGCCTCGAGCGAGCCGACGTCCCGGGCATAGCCCAGGGAGGTCGCCGCCGCGATCGTCCCGGCGCGAAGCGCCTCGACGGGGCTCCAGCCGCCGCGAACGAACGACCACATCTCCCAATGCGCTCCGAGCCCGGCCTGCTGGCCATGGGCGCCGATCGCGACCTGGATGCCCCGGTCGGCGAGCTTCTTGGCTTCGCGGGCGGTGTCGTCGTCGACGAAATCCTCCTCGGGCGCCATCGTCCGACGGACGTTCTGGGCGGCGAGCAGGGTCGGCGGCGCGTGCCTCGACAGCAGGGGATGCTTCCACACGTCCATATGCTGGCGCCAATAGGGATCGCCGGCGAGCCCGCCATAAGCGACGACCAGGGTGGGCGTGTAGTTGGTCTTGGTCTGGGTCCACAGGCTGACGACGTCGTCGTAGAAATGCTCGACCGGCAGATTGTGCTCGAGCGTGGCATTGCCGTCCTGGATGAGGCTGATGTCCATCGTGTAGAGCGAGCCGCCCTCCGGAACGACCTCCATCCCCTCGCGCTGCGACGCCGCCACCACCATCTGCCTCTGCTCGCGGCGGGGCTGGTTGTAATTCTTGACGCTGTGACCGCCCTGGGCCTTGAGGCGCCGGACATGGGCGAGCGCGTCCTCGAACGTGTTGATCTCGGCGTAGACGTCCGCGGCCTTGGCGCCATAGACGATCTCTCCGGTCGAGAAGATTCGCGGCGCGATTATCTTGCCGGCCCTCTGCATCTCCGAAGCGGCGAAGATCTCGGCCGCCCGCGCCGACGGATCGTGGGCGGTCGTCGTGCCCATGGCGAGGTTGACGATCGACGACCAGTTTTGCTGCGGGATGAGATCGTCCTGGCCCTGCGGCCCGTGGGCGTGGGCATCGACGAGCCCGGGGATGATGGTCTTGCCGGTGACGTCGACCGTCTTCGCGCCGGCGGGGATGCTCACCTGCCCGCGCGACCCGATCGCCAGGATCCGGTCGCCGCGCACGACGATGATCCCGTCGTCGATGATCCCGCCGTCGGCCGCCGCCATGGTGACGATCCGGGCGCCGGTGAGCGCGACGACACCGCTCGGCCGGTCGGCGGCAACGTCCATCGAAAGGGAAAGGCCGCTGGTCGGAGGCCGGAACTTGGGCGCGTTCTCGGCCGGCGGAGCGTTTCCGAACAGGGCGGCCGTGTCGACCGTGTAGACGGTCGGCCCCGTGCTCCAGTGCAGCCGCCGGCCGCCGCCCGACCAGTGGATGAACTCGGCGCCGACCGCGCTGACCCTGGTCACCGGCAGCGGGCCGCCCTTGGCGTCGGCGGCGACGTCCTGCGTGCCCGGCATGAGCGGCATCACGAACGCCTGATAATTCTGCCTGAAGGCGAGATACTGGCCGTCGGGCGAGACCTGATAGTCGCTGACCATCTCGCCCGTCGAATGGACGTGCTTCGCCTCCCCGTTCAGGTCCGTGCTGATCAGCTGGCGCTTGCCGGCGGCGTTGGCGATCATGAATAATCGGTCGCCGGTAGCCCCGAATTGCGGCGCGGCGCCGTCCGAGAAAATCCGTTCGGGCGTGCCCCCGGCGGCGGGGACCCGGTAGATCCCGGGATTCTCCGACCAGCGGGCGGAGGTGAGGAAGCCGCCCTGCCCTTTCTCGAAGACGATCGTCTTGCCGTCCGGGGAGAATTGCGGCCGCGCATAATGGCCGGGCTGAGCCGTCACCTGGCGCGCTGAGCCGCCTCCCGCCGCGACGGTGCGGAGCCGGCCGAGGCCCTGATCGGTCCAGCCGACGTAGACGATCGTCCGGCCGTCGCGCGACCAGGCCGGGAAGAGCTCGAGCTCGTCCTCATTGCCCTTCACCAGCCGCCGCGCCGCTCCGCCCGCCGCCGGCTTGATCCAAAGCTTGCCGAGGGTCTCGAACACCACCTGGCGGCCGTCGGGCGAGACGCTCGCCCAGCGCGGCATCTTGGTGCGGAAGCGGTCGGGCGCGACCTCCACCTGCGGGTGGACGGCGTCGATGACGACCCGGTTGTCGCTGACCCGGAACGGGATCTCGCTCGCCGCTCCGCCATTGCCGTCGATCCGGCGAAGCTTTCCACCAGCCCAGAAGACGACGCTGCGGCTGTCCGGGGTCCAGGCCATGTTCGGATAGACGCCCGTCACCGCCCAGGTCTCCTGGACATCCTGGTCGAGATCGTCGTAGGTCTTGCGCTCCTCGCCGGAGACGAGGTCCTTCACATAGAGCTTGGACCGCGCCCGCTCGCGGCGAACGAAGGCGATCTTCTTTCCGTCGGGCGAAGGCGCCGCCCGGACCGAGCCGCCGGCGCCCGACACCGCCGTCGTGACCTCGCCGGTCTCGAGCTCGTAACGCTGGATCTCGAACAGATTGGTGTTCGAATTTTGGGCATATTCGAAGATCGGGCCCGGAGTGACGTTGCGGGTGAAGTAGATGCTCTTGCCGTCCGGGGCGTAGATGGGCTCGCCGAGCTCCTTCTGGTGCTGCTCGTTGGGCTTCTTGACGAGGGGCACTCCGGCGCCGCCGGAGACGTGATACAGCCAGACCTCGCCGGTACCGAGCGAACGGCCGGTGGTGAAATGCTTCTTGGCCGCGATGAAGCGCCCGTCGGGGCTCCAGCTCGGCTGGTTGAGGAGCCGGAAATCCTCCTTGGTGAGCTGGCGCTTGTCGGAGCCGTCGACGTTCATGAGCCAGATATTGTCGCCGCCGCCCCGGTCCGAGGTGAAGGCGATGCGCCGGCCGTCGGGCGAGAAACGCGGCTGATGCTCGTAGGCGAGCCCTTCCGCGATCCGGGTCGGAGTGCCGCCGGTGATCGGCATGGTGTAGATGTCGCCGAGCATGTCGAAGGCGATCGTGCGCCCGTCGCGCGACACGTCGACGTTCATCCAGGTGCCTTCGTCCACGTCGATCCGGACCTGCCGCGTGGTCATCCCCGGAGGCGCGTTGACGTTCCATTTCTCGGGCTTGGCGGGCTGGGTGGCCGGGGTCCGGGCGGCCGCGGGCGGGAGCGGGCCCGCCTGGCGCTGTTCCGGGTTGGTCGCCTCGTTCTCGGGCGCCTGGGTCTCCTGCACGGGCGGGACCGGCTGCGGAGTATCCCTGGGCGGCGCCTGGCCGAAAGCCTGAGTCGACGCCAGCACTACGGCGATCGCCGCCGTCACCCGATATTTCATGCATCCCTCCAGCAGGTTTTCGGAGGGGCTTTAAGTGGGAAATCCGAGCGCGTCTTGCGCGAAATCGCATCGTCGCCCCAGCGAAGGCTGGGGCTCCGTGGGGTGAAGAGCGCGGTGCTCTTCACCCCACGGGATCCCGGCCTTCACCGGGATGACGGGTCTAGCCCGGCCTCGGCCGGGCCCCGCCCCGTCAGTAGCGATAATGGTCCGGCTTGAACGGGCCTTCGGTCGGAACGCCGATGTAGCTCGCCTGCTTCTCGGTGGGCTTGGTCAGCTTCACTCCGAGCTTGTCGAGGTGGAGCGCGGCGACCTTTTCGTCGAGGTGCTTGGGGAGGACGTAGACGTCGTTCTTGTACGTCTCGGCCTTTGGTCCGCAGCTCCATCTGGACGAGCGTCCGGCTGGTGGGGCGGGCTGATGACGAGGCTCGGAACGACGACTGTCACCACGCTCTCAAGGTCGATTGCATCAAATCGAAGTTCCTGCTATGTTCTGGGTGGCTCTTTGACATTGCAGAGTTCAAGCGGAAGCTGGTTCTGGCCCCCCTCGCCGAATTTCTACTCTGAAGTTGGTGGGGAAATTGACACCGCCGCAAGCGAGACCCCGTCGAAAAAGGGTCCGACCGCGTCCACTTCGTTCACTTCGTCCGATTCCGGACACTCACCCGGGCCGGCGGCGGCGGCTTTGCGGGGGACGTGGCGCGCGTGGCCGGCCAGGTTGGCGGACGGGCCCGGCTTGCCGCCGGGCCCGCCGGCACGATCAGTAGCGATAATGGTCCGGCTTGAACGGGCCTTCGGTCGGAACGCCGATGTAGCTCGCCTGCTTCTCGGTGAGCTTGGTCAGCTTCACTCCGAGCTTGTCGAGATGGAGCGCGGCGACCTTCTCGTCGAGGTGCTTGGGCAGGACGTAGACGTCGTTCTGGTACGTCTCCGCCTTGGTCCAGAGCTCGATCTGGGCGAGCGTCTGGTTGGTGAAGCTGGCCGACATGACGAAGCTCGGATGGCCGGTGGCGTTGCCGAGGTTGACCAGGCGGCCCTTCGACAGGACGATGATCTTCTTGCCGTCCGGGAACTCGACCTCGTCGACCTGCGGCTTGATCTCGGTCCACTTCATGTTCTGGAGCGCGCCGATCTGGATCTCGCTGTCGAAATGGCCGATGTTGCTGACGATCGCCATGTTCTTCATCGCCCGCATATGGTCGAGCGTGATGACGTCGGCATTGCCGGTGGCGGTGACGAAGATGTCGGCGCGCGGCGCGGCCTCCTCCATCGTCACGACCTCATAGCCCTCCATCGCCGCCTGAAGGGCGCAGATCGGGTCGACCTCCGTGACGATGACCCGGGCGCCGCCGTTGCGGAGCGACGCGGCCGAGCCCTTGCCGACGTCGCCGAAGCCGGCGACGCAGGCGATCTTGCCGGCGAGCATGACGTCGGTGCCGCGGCGGATGGCGTCGACGAGGCTCTCCTTGCAGCCGTAGAGATTGTCGAACTTCGACTTGGTGACGCTGTCGTTGACGTTGATCGCCGGGAAGGGAAGCTTGCCCTGCTTGCTGAGCTCGTAGAGACGGTGGACGCCCGTCGTGGTCTCCTCGGAGACGCCCTTGATCGCCTGCACCGTCTTGGTGAGGAAGCCGGGCGACTTGGCGATGACCCGGCGGACGGTGGCCTGGAAGACCTCCTCCTCCTCGTTGGTCGGCGCCGGGAATTCCTCGCCCGCCTCGATGCGCGCGCCCCAGAGCGCGAACATGGTGGCGTCGCCGCCGTCGTCGAGGATCATGTTGCAGGTTTCGCCATTGCCCCAGTCGAAGATCTTCTCGACGTAATCCCAATATTCCTCGAGCGTCTCGCCCTTGACGGCGAAGACCGGAACGCCCGACGCGGCGATGGCGGCGGCGGCATGGTCCTGGGTCGAGAAGATGTTGCACGAGGCCCAGCGGACGGTCGCGCCGAGCGCGGTCAGGGTTTCGATCAGGACCGCGGTCTGGATCGTCATGTGGAGCGAGCCGGTGATTCGCGCGCCCTTGAGCGGCTGCGAGGCGCCGAACTCCTCGCGCAGCGCCATCAGGCCCGGCATCTCGGTCTCGGCAATCTCGATTTCCTTGCGGCCGTAATCGGCGAGGTCGATGTCGCGGATCACATAATCGTCAAAACGGGTCTGGGCCTGGGTCGCCACGTACGGTCTCCTGTCGCAAAGAAAAGACCGCCGGCACGAGGGGGCGGTCGCAAGGCCGCGCTCTAGCCGCAACCGGCCCGGAATGCAAATATAAAGATATCTTTATATGTGCCCTATCGTGCCGCTCCGACGACAGTTTGCGCCGGATGCATAGGCGCACCCTAGCGCCCGGGCTTCTCAGGCCGTGCCGAAATCCGCGGTTAGCATTCTCGTGTCGACTCCGGCGCTTCGGAAGGCGGCGCACCAGCGATTGTCGACGTCGCAGCTGTAGAGGAGCTCGTCGCTGCCCGGCGTGGCGAACCAGCCGTTGCCGCGAAGCTCCTCCTCGAGCTGGCCTTCGCCCCAGCCGGCATAGCCCAATGCGGCGAGCCAGCGGCTCGGCCCCCGCCCCTCGGCGATGGCGCGCAATATGTCGAGAGTCGCGGTCAGCGCCCAGCGGCCGGCGACCTCGATCGTCTCCTCGCCGCCCCAGTCGGTCGAGTGGAGGATGAAGCCGCGCTGCGGCTGGACCGGACCGCCGGCATGGATGGCGACGTCGGGCGCGACGCCCGGCTCGATGTTGAGCTGGCTGAGCAGATCGTGGAAGCTGATCCGGGGCACGATGCGGCCAAGGCCGATTCCCAGCGCTCCATTCTCGTCATGGACGCACATCGCGATGACCGCCTTCTCGAAGCGCGGGTCGCCGATGCCCGGCATGGCGAGGAGGAGCTGACCCGAGAGGAAAGACGGCTGGTCCATCGCCGCAAGCTATAGGCGGAGACCGAAGGCGCTGCTAGGGTCCGAACTCGGCACTGGCAACGGCCATGACGGGGCGGAGAGGCGGTCAGGGCTAGGAGCGAGCGAGGGAGCGATGCTTGATGCATCGTGACCGACGAGCGACGACGCCATGGCCGCCTCTCCGCCCCGCCGCTGCGCCGAAGGCGCAGTTTACCCTGAGCGGCTGCTGCAGCAGCCAGCCGAAGGGCGGTCGCCCGGAGAAGGGCACCGGCTGCGTCGGAGCGCTTGTGCGGGCAACCAGCCCGCCCTGCGCATTCCTCCTTGCCGGTGCCCTTCTCCGGGCGATCCTGGCCATTGCCAGTGCCGAGTTCGGACCCTAGGGCGACGCCAATCTTACCGACGAAGCGAAAGGAAGCCGAGATGAGCATCAGCGTAGGGGAACGCCTTCCCAAGGCAGTTCTGTTGAAAGCGAGCGCGGAAGGCCCGCAACCGGTAGACAGCGAGGACTATTTCCGCGGCCGCAAGATCGCTCTCTTCTCGGTGCCGGGCGCTTTCACGCCGACCTGCTCGGCCCGTCATCTTCCCGGCTTCGTCGAGCGCGCCGACGAGCTCAAGTCGAAGGGGGTCGACGAGGTCGCCTGCGTCGCCGTCAACGACGCCTTCGTGCTCCAGGCCTGGGCCGAATCGGCCGACGCGGTCGGCAAGGTGACGATGCTGGCCGACGGCAATGGCGATTTCGCCCGGGCGCTCGGCCTGACCATGGACGGCTCCCAATTCGGCCTCGGCAACCGCGGCTCGCGCTGGTCGGCGATCGTGAACGACGGGGTCGTCGAGCAGCTCAACGTCGAGGAGCCGGGCGCCTTCAGCGTCAGCAGCGCCGATTACATGATGGAGCGGCTGTAGGCGAAGCAGGCAACGCCATCGGCGCATGTGCGTTCAGTCCTCGATCGATCCTGACCGCGGGGAAAATTCATGGCTGCCAATTCCGACAAGCCCGACAATCGGGAAGGCAAATCGGCGGCCTTGAAGCTGGCCGAGGACATCAAGCGAAGTCCGCTCACGGCGGCGGCGATCGCCGGCGGGGCGGCCGCCGCGGTGGCCGGCACGGTGCTGGGGGCAAGGGCCCTCGCACGGCGCAACGGGGCGCGCGAAGGCAAGCCGGTCAATCAGGTGCTGGCGGCGGCGATCACGGCGACCGAGGCCGCGGCGGCATGCCAGCAGTCGCCGGATTCCACGACGGCTCCCGAACCGGGCGCCGACGAAGCCGAGGGTCATCCGAGCTGAGGCCTGCCTCCCCACCTGGCGGCGGGGAGGCAAATATGCCCTAGGCCTGCCAGCCGCATTTGCGGCCCCGGTTCTGCTGCTGCAGCCAGCCCATCAGCGGCCGGAAATATTCGAGCATCGGGCCGCCCGACATTTCCCGGGTGCCGGTGAAGGCCTCGAGCGCGTCGGGCCAGGGCTTCGAGCCGCCCATCGCCAGCATCGCGTTGAGCCGCTGGCCGACCTCCTTGTTGCCGTAGAAGGAGCAGCGGTGGAGCGGCCCGGTCCAGCCGGCCTGCTTGCAGGCGGCCTGATAGAATTGGAACTGGAGGATCCGGGCGAGGAAATAGCGGGTGTAGGGGACGCTGGCCGGAACGTGATATTTGGCGCCCGGGTCGAAATCCTGCTCGCTGCGCTGGGTCGGCGGGACGATGCCCTGATATTGCAGGCGCAGGTCGTTCCAGCCCTGCTCGTAGGCGGTCGGAGCGATCTCGCCGCTGAACACCTTCCAGCGCCATTTGTCGACGAGCAGGCCGAAGGGCAGGAAGGCGACCTTGTCCATCGCCTGCCTGAGAAGGAGGCCGACATCCTTGTCGGCGGACGGCACCTTGCTTCGCGGCAGGAGGCCGATCTGGACCAGATATTCGGGAGTCACCGACAGCGCGATGGCGTCGCCGATCGCCTCGTGGAAGCCGTCGTTTGCACTGTCGAGATAGAGCAAGGGCTGCTTGTTGTAGGCGCGCTGGTAGAAATTGTGGCCGAGCTCGTGGTGGACGGTGACGAAATCGTCGGAATTGACCTTGGTGCACATCTTGATGCGCAGATCCTCGACATTGTCGACGTCCCAGGCCGAAGCGTGGCAGATCACCTCGCGGTCCCGTGGCGCGGTGATCATCGAGCGGGTCCAGAAAGTCTCCGGAAGCGGCGCGAAGCCCAATGAGGTGAAGAAGCTCTCGCCGGTGCGGACGATCTTTTCCGGCGTGTATTTCTTGGCGACGAGCAAATCGGTCAAATCGTAGCCGACGTCGCCGGCGCCCTTGGGCGCGACCACGTCGTAGATATTGCCCCATTCCTGGGCCCACATATTGCCGAGCAGATCGGCCCGGATCGGGCCGGCGTCGGGCTGGACCTGGTCGCCATATTTGTCGTTCAGCTTGGCGCGGGTGTAGCAATGGAGCTCGTCGTAGAGCGGCTTCACCTCGTTCCACAGCCGGTCGGTCATCGCCGCGAACTCGTCCGGCGACATGTCGTAACGCGAGCGCCACATCGCGCCGGTGTCCGGATAGCCGAGCTCCTTGGCGCCCTGGTTGGCGATCTCGGTCAGGCGAATGTAATCGGGACGCATCGGCCGGCCGACATTGGTATGCCAGCTCGTCCACATCTCCTTGAGCTGGGCGGGATTGCGGACCGTGCCCATCTTCTCCTCGAGGTCGTTGCCGGTCATCGGCTTGCCGTCGAGGGTTCCCCTGCCCTTGCCGTAGGTGGAGGTCAGGCGGGTGGCGATGGTGTTGAGCTCGGCGGCGGCGCCCGGAGTCGTCGGCGCCGGCAGGACGAGCGCTCCGCGCAATATGTCGAGCTTGCGCTTGGTATCGTAATCGAGGCCCTGGACGGTCGCATATTTCGCCGCCTCGTTGGCGAAACGCACCGACATCTCGGTTCCGATGGTTCCGAAATGGGCGGCGAGGGCGTCGGTATCGTCGGTGATGTAAGTGGCGTTGACCCATTGCGCGCGGCTGTTGACGACCGCGAATTCGGACAGCTCCTTCTCGGCCCGGGCGACGAAAGCGCGGGCCTCTTCCAGGGTGGGCGCGGATGCGCGGTCGGCCTCGGCCTCGAGGCGGTCGGCGGTCTGCTCAGCCGAACGGGCGATGGCGTCGCCGGCCATGTCATCGTTTGCTGAAGTCGTCGTGCAGGCGGCGAGGCAGGTGGCGAGGGCGAGAGCGGAGACGGTGGCTTTCATCGGGTAAGCATCCTCGTTTCTGGTCTGGTTGGCGCGGCTATTGCTCTTCGGGCGGGGCTGAATCAAGCGAGAGGAAATCGGCGATCGCTCGGCCCAGCTCGGGCTTGGTGACGGCGTTCATATGGTTTCCGGGCACCGCAACGAAGCGGGCGTCGGGCAGCAGCCTGGCAAGGTCTTCCGGGGGGCCGTTGTCCTGGTCCTCGATTCCGGACACGACCAGGGCCGGGATCGCGATTCCGCGAAGCTCCGCCTCGCTGGAATCGACGAAGCTTCCGAGCAGGGGCAGGAGCGCCTTCGGATCGCCGCCGGTGGTCTTGAGGAAGGCTTCGGCCATCCATTCGTCGGAGCCGCGCGCGTGCGTGCCCATTCCGGTCAGGACCTTGGCGAAATGGGCCGAGCGGCGGCCGGTGTGGAGCATTCCCCGAAGGCCCATTCCAGCGATCACCAGCCGCCTCGGCCGGGCGCCCATGATCGCCATTCGAGCGGAGGTTCGGGCGCCCAGCGAATAGCCGCCGAGATCGTAATCGGTGAGCCCGAGATGCGCGATGAGCTCGAGCCCGTCGCGGGCGAGCACGTCCGGCGGATAGGAGGCCTCGTCGTGCGGCGCGGCGCTGTGCCCGTGCGCTCGAAGGTCCGGCATGATCACCCGAAAGCCGCGCGCCGCGATCCCGGCGGCATGGCCAAAGCGGATCCAGTTCATGTCGGCGGTGGAGAAGAGGCCGTGGAGGAGCAGGACCGCCCTGCCCTCGCCGATCTCGTGCCAGGCGAGCTCGACGCCGTCGGAGGCGGTGAAATGGTGGGTGGTGGGTTCAGTCATTCGTCACCCCAAAGCCGTCACCCCGGACTTGATCCGGGGTCCATGAACACCGCCGCGTGAAACCGACAACAACCGCGTTCATGGGTGCCGGATCAAGTCCGGCATGACGGCGCTCAATCCGGCATCTTGCCGGTGGCTTCCATCCAGCGGTCGACGAGGGGCTTGTACTCATCCGTGCGATATTCCGGCAGGCCTTCGGTGTTGATCCAGGCGCGGTGAAGGCTCTCCGCGCCGAAATGGTGCTTGGGACGGAAACGCGACGGATCGTCGAAAGAGCCGATGGTGAGGTCCATATTCTCGCTGTCGGGGAAGGCGAAGCCGAGCGAGGTGCCGCATTCGCGGCAATAAGGCCTCTGCGCGATGGGCGAGGAGACGTACCAGTCGGGCTCATGGTCCCAGGCGACGTCGGACTTCTTCATGTTCTTGAAGGCGATCGAGACGGTGCCGATCGCGCGCTGGCACATCCGGCAATGGCACAGATAGGCTTCGTCATTCTCGACCCGGGCCGTGTAGCGGATCCGCCCGCAGGCGCAGCCGCCCTTCATCTCGTCCGTCATTCCGCTTCCTCCTCAGCGCCAGCGCCCCGGCCGCGAGCAAGGCGCCCAAAGCGGCCAGGGCCATGTCCTTCTGGGCGTCCCAAAGGTCGCCCTGCTGGCCGTTATAGGCGGTGGCCAGCGATCCCTCCATGGTGAGGGTGAGCAGCCATTCGAAAATCTCGTAGAGCGCGCTCACCGCCAGCACGCTCTCCACCGCGATATAAAGGGCGGTCCGTCGGCCGATACCGGAATGATGCACGAGCGCCTCGCGCACCGGCAGCACCGCCAGCGCGCCGTAGGCGAAGTGGACGAGGCGGTCGTAATGGTTGCGGGCGAAGCCGAACGTTTCGCTGACGCTGTGGCCGGTGATCGCGCTGGCGACGGCATCGTAGGGCACATTGGTGTAGGTGTAGCGGCCGCCAACCGTGTGCAGGACGAGGAACGCGACGATGCAGGCCAGCGCCGCATCGGACAGTGGAAAGCGGCGGAGCAGAAAGGGAGCGGCGAGCAGCAGTGCCAGGGTCTGCAAATGGTGCAGCGGCGCGGTTGCCGGATAGGGCTGCTTGACCTGGACCAGGACGAGCAGGACGGCCAGTCCGGCCAGCATCAGGCGCTGGCGCGCCGGCAGCGCCCGCCAGGCGGCGATCACGGCCCGCACCGACGCTCCCAGCGCCACACCAATCCGTCCTCCGGATCGATCGTCTCGCCCGCATAGGTGAAGCCATTGCGCAGCAGCGCTCGGCTGGAAGGGTTTTTCTGAGGCAGCGTATGCGCGATGACGAGCGGCGCTCCGGCGTCGGAGGCGATCCCGGTCAACGCTCCCGCCATGGCGACGGCGAAGCCACGCCCTTCGAAGGCGGGGAAGGTCGTGTAGGCGATCTCGACCGTCCCCTCGGGGTCGGGCGCCGTCTTGAAGGCGCACAGGCCCACGGGCGTGTCGCCGTCATAAGCCAGGTAGCTGCCCCAGGGATGAGGGCGGGGATCGCGCGTGAGGAGCTCGACCGTCTGGGTCAGGACTTCCCTGGCGCCATCGGGGTCGCCGCCGAACGCGGGAGCAAGCGCGTCGGCCAGCCGCCGCGGATCGGAGTCCACTCCGAGCGGGGCCAGCCTCAGCGTCACGCCGCTTTCTGGAGATGCTTGCGCCCGAGCAGCTCGGCGATCTGGACGGCGTTGAGGGCCGCGCCCTTGCGCAGGTTGTCCGAGACGCACCAGAGGTTGAGCCCGTTCTCCACCGTCGGATCCTCGCGGACCCGGCTGATGTAGGTGGCATATTCGCCGACCGCCTCGACGGGGGTGACGTAGCCGCCGTCCTCGCGCTTGTCGACGAGCATCACTCCGGGCGCCTCGCGAAGGATCCTCTGCGCCTCCTCGGCCGAGATCTCGCGCTCGAACTCGATGTTGATCGATTCCGAATGGCCGACGAAGACCGGCACCCGAACGCAGGTCGCCGTCACTTTGATCTTCGGGTCGAGGATCTTCTTGGTCTCGACCACCATCTTCCATTCCTCCTTGGTCGAGCCGTCGTCGAGGAACTCGTCGATATGGGGGATGACGTTGAAGGCGATCTGCTTGGTGAAGACGGCCGACTCGTTGGAGTCGCCGACGAAGATGTTGCGGCTCTGCTCGAACAGCTCGTCCATGCCTTTCTTCCCCGCCCCCGAGACCGACTGATAGGTCGAGACGACCACCCGGCGGATTCCGGCGGCGTCGTGGAGCGGCTTCAGAGCCACCACCATTTGCGCGGTAGAGCAATTGGGATTGGCGATGATATTCTTGCGGCGATAGCCGTCGATGGCGTGGGCGTTCACCTCCGGCACGATCAGCGGAACGTCCGGGTCCATCCGGTAGAGCGAGCTGTTGTCGATCACTGTGCAGCCGGCCGCGGCGGCCTTCGGGGCATATTCCTTCGACACGGCCGAGCCGGCGGCGAACAGCGCCATGTCCCAGCCCGCGAAGTCGAAATGCTCGATGTTGCGGACCTTGAGCTCGGTCCCGCTGTCGCCGAAGTCGATAATGTCGCCGGTCGACCGCGGCGAGGCGACGGCGGCGATCTCGTCCAATGGGAATTCGCGCTCGGCGAGGATGTTGAGCATCTCGCGCCCGACATTGCCGGTCGCGCCGACGACGACCACCCGATAACCCATGATTCGAACTCCAGCTGAAGCGACACGCCTGCTAGCGCAGCGGCGCGGGACAAGCGATATGGCGATGCGGCGACGGGGGACAAGATGAAACGTGCGGGCATGGTCGCGGCGCTTCTGCTGCTCCTGATGACGGCCTTCTGGTTCAAGGGCGAACTGGTGGCGCTGCCCGAGGTGCCGGCGCGGGCCGCGCCGGGCGAGTTCGACACGGGGCGGGCGCTGGCTCGGCTGCAGCGCATCCTCGGCGACGAGCGGCCGCACCCGGTCGACAGCGCCGCCAACGACGCGGTCCGCGAGCGGCTCCTGGCCGAATTGCGGGCGCTCGGCCTCGATCCGCGCACCACCGACGATTTCACCTGCAACGGCGGCGCCACCGGGCAAACCGTCTCCTGCGCCCGGATCCGCAACGTCGTCGCGACGATCGGACCGGCCGGGGGGCGGCACGTGCTGCTCGTTTCGCACTACGATTCCACGCCGACCGGCCCGGGCGCCGCGGACGACGGCATCGGCGTCGCCTCGATGCTGGAAGTGGCCGCCTTGCTTCGGGACCGGCCCCTGAAGCGCCCGGTGACCCTCCTGTTCAACGAGGGCGAGGAAACCGGCCTGATCGGTGCCCGGGCCTTCCTCGAAAGGGATGCGATCGCGGCTCGGGTCGACAGCCTGGTCAACCTCGAATCGCGCGGCACCACCGGTCCCGCGATAATGTTCGAGACGAGCCGGCCCAACGGCGCCGCGATCCGCCTTTACCAGCGCTCGGTCGCCCGGCCGGCGGCGAATTCGCTCACCACGGACTTCTCGCGCCTGATCCCGAACCAGACCGACGTCGCCGTCTTCAAGGAGCGGCCCTGGACGATCCTCAACTTCGCCATCATCGGCAACGAAACCCGCTACCACAGCCCCGACGACACGATCGCCAGCCTCGATCCGAGAAGCCTGAGCCACATGGGCGAGCAGGCGCTTCAGGCGACGTCGGACCTGGCGGGCGGCGGCCCCGCACCGACGGCGGGCGAGCTTCTCTACGGCGACGTTCCCGGCCTCGGCCTAGTCACCTTGCCGCTTTGGCTCGGGCTGGCGCTGCTCGGAGCGCTGTTGCTCGGCTTCTCCTGGCTCACCTGGTCGCGGCGTGGCGGGGTCGGCCGAGGCGTGGCCGCCGTCCTCCTGGCAATGGCCGACGCCGCGCTGACCGCCTTCCTCCTCCACGGGCTGATCGGCTGGCTGCGGCCGGGCGAATATTGGCGTGCCCATCCCGAATGGATTTCGCTGGCGATCGACGCGACGGCGATGGCCTCGGCGGCGGTGGCGCTGCTCTGGATCGCCCGGCCGGTGGCGCGCGACCGCCTCCGGCTCGCTTTCTGGCTGGTCTTCCTGATCCTGGGCGCCGGCCTTTGCCTGGTCGCTCCGGGGGCCGCATTCTACTTCCTGCTGCCGCCGATGCTCGCCGGAATGGGGCTGGCCTGGCCCCGGGCGGAGCGGGTCGCGACCGGGCTCGCCCTCCTCACCCTCGCCGTCCACTGGTTGCCGCTCCTCCACCTCAGCCAGGTGCTTCTCGATTTCGATGCGGGCTGGGTGTTCGCGCCGGTGTCGGTCCTGATCCTCTTCCCGTTCCTGATCGAGGCGAAGCCGGCGCTGGCGCGGCTGGATCGGGGGCGGGCGACCGCGGCGCTGGCCGCGGCCGCCGCGCTCGCCTGGCTGCCGGCGGCGCTGGCGCCCGCTTATTCGACCGAGCGCAAGCAGCGGCTAAGCCTCGAATATGTCTGGGACGAAGCGCTCGGCAAGGCGCGATGGATGGCCTATCACGACCGCGGCCCGCTGCCCTCGGCGACCGGCGAGATGGAGCGCGGCGTCGAAGTACCCTGGTCGAGCTACAAGCGCTGGGCGACCGAGGCCCGCGGGCCGGCCGTCGCTCCGCCGGCGCTGGAGAGGCTCGGCGAGCGGGTCGTCGGCGGCAATCGCCTGGTCAGCTTCCGGCTGCGCCCGCGCGGCTCGGACGTCGTTCGGCTCGTCGGGCCGAAGGGCGCGCGCTTCCTGGCGGCGGAGGCCGGCGGCTCCGTCCGCCGTTTCGGCAAGGGCGGAGCGAAGGAGGCGCCGGTCCTGCGCTGTCATGGGCGAAGCTGCGAGGGCCTGGCGATGACCTTGCTCATCGCCGGCACGGCGCCGCTCGAGGCCACCATCGTCGGAAGCCGAAGCGGCCTTCCGCCGCAGGGGGCGGCGCTGGCGCGGGCTCGGCCGAGCACCGCCCAGCCGCAATATGTCCCGGATACGACCCACGCGGTGGGCCGCCTCCGGCTCTGAGCCACGAAAAAGGGCGGGGAGAGCCTATGCCCTCCCCGCCCCTTTCAAGCGCGATGCGCGAGGGCTCAGCTCTCGGCGGTCTCGGTCTCGGGAGTGGCCGCCTTGGCGGCGGCGGCCGCCTTGTCCGGACGGGTGTCGCGACGCTCGGCGATCCGGGCCGCCTTGCCGGTACGGCCGCGCAGATAATAGAGCTTCGCCCGGCGCACCGCGCCGCGGCGGACGACCTCGATCGTCTCGATGTTCGGCGAATAGAGCGGGAAGACCCGCTCGACGCCCTCGCCGAAGCTGATCTTGCGGACGGTGAAGGAGGAGCCGAGGCCCCGGTTGGCGCGGGCGATGCAGACGCCCTCGAAATTCTGGACCCGGGTGCGCTCGCCTTCGACGACGCGGACTCCGACGCGGACGGTGTCGCCGGGGCGGAATTCGGGAATGGGACGGCTCTGGACGGCCTGCTCGATGGCCTCGGCCTCGAGCTGCTGGATGAGGTTCATGTCTCTTCGCTCTCTTCTTCGCGCTGCGCGCCAGAGGGCGGTGGCCTTCGAGCGTCCCGATGACGCTCGACCAGGTCCGGCCGCCTTGACCGTGTGTCGGACATCGCCTGGCGCTCGCGCCAGGCGGCTATCCTCGCATGATCCCCCGATCGCAGCACTTCAGGGATCCTGCGCCCTTCCCATATGACAGGTCGGGTATAATGCGGATATTCGAGAAGCCCGCTCTCGAAGCTCTCTTCCTCTCCGCTGGAGGCCGCGCCCATTACCCCGGGGAGCAGCCGAACGCAAGCGTCGAGGAGGACGAAGGCGCCAATCTCGCCGCCCGACAGGACATAGTCGCCGACCGAGACGGGAACGACGGGGCGCGCCTCGAACAGCCGCTCGTCGATCCCCTCGAAACGGCCGCACAGGATGGACACGCCGGGGCCGGCGGCGAGCTCGCGGACGAAGGCCTGGGTGAGGGGTTGGCCGCGGGGGGTCATGGCGAGGAGGGGCGCCTCCGGACGCTGCTCCATCACATAGTCGACGGCCGATGCGAGTACGTCCGCGCGCATAACCATACCCGCCCCGCCCCCAGCGGGGGTGTCATCGACCGAACGGTGCTTGTCTGTAGCGAAGTCGCGGATTTGAATGGGTTCGAGCGACCAAAGACCCTGGTCGAGCGCGCGCCCGGCAAGGCTTAGCCCCAGAGGTCCCGGAAACATGTCGGGGTAGAGGGTGAGAACCGTGGCTACCCAGCTCATTCCCCGGCCCAATTCTCGATTTGAAGACCTGGCACATCCGCGAAATCGCCGAGGTTGGCGGTGACCAGCACGAGCCCCGAGGACAGCGCATGCGCGGCAATGAGGCGGTCGAAGCTGCCCCGCTTGAAATCGAGCTTTGCATAGGCATGGGCTGCGGCCGCATCGAAGGGCAGGACTTCGATCCTTTCGCTCGTCCGGCGAAGCACGTCCGGCGGTGGTGCCTTGCCAGAGGCGGTTCCGTGCGCGACTTCGCCAAAGGCGATGGCGGAGATTGCAAGGTCGCCCTCCTCGCAATCCGCCGCCCTGGCCATGGTCGGCCGATGGCCGGTGAGGAGGAGGATGAACGCGTTCGTGTCCAGCATGTAACGCATTCAGCGTTTCCAGCCGGGCCAGTCAGGATCATCCCAGACCCGGGGCGAGGGATCGAGCTCACGTTCCTTCGGAGTCAACGGCTTCAGCCCGGGACAAGAGCCGTAGATGCCGGTGAGGTCGATCTTTCTCCGGGGTGCCTCGACGGGCTCGACAATGTAACGGCCGCGCTCCTCGCGCACGGTCATTTCCACACCCGGTTCAATGCCGAGTGCCTTGGGCAATCTCACTGCCACCGAATTGCCGGACTTGAAGGTTTTGGTTTTCTTCATGCGATTTCCGTATATACTTCGAGTATATACATTTCAGTTCAAGACATCAAGCGGAACCGCCCTCGCTGCGATGCGCTTGCCGCTCATGACCGAACCCGATTTCGACTGCCTGATCGTCGGCGGCGGCCCCGCCGGGCTGACCGCGGCCATCTATCTCACCCGCTTCCACCTCACCGCGAAGCTGGTCGACGCGGGCAAGAGCCGGGCGGGATGGATCCCCTGCACCCACAACCATGCCGGCTATCCCGACGGCATCTCCGGCAAGGAGCTGATCGCGCGGATGAAGGCGCAGGCGCAAAAATACGGAACCTCGATCGTCACCAGCCGGGTCTCCCGCCTCGACGTCGTCGAGGGCGGCTTCAAGGCCGAATGGGGCGAAGGCTCGGTCGTCGCCCGCAAGGTGCTGCTCGCCACCGGAGTGACCAACCGCCGGCCGCCGATGGACGAGGAGCTTCACGACGAGGCGCTCGCCCGCGGCCTCATTCGCTACTGCCCGATCTGCGACGGCTACGAAGTGACCGACAAAACGGTCGGGGTGATCGGCGACGACAGCCACGGGGTCGCCGAAGCGGTTTTCCTGCGCGGGTTCACGGAGGACATCACCCTGATCGCGCCCCACGCGGCCCACGATTTCAGCGCCGCGGATCGCGCGCGGCTCGAGGAATATGGAATCAAGACGGTCGACGGCCCCTGCTCGGCCGTCGCCGCGCATGACGATTGCATCGTCGTCGACACGGCGGACGGGCATTACACGTTCGACAGCGTCTACCCGGCGCTGGGTTCCGACACCCATATTGAGCTCGCCGAGCAGGTCGGAGCCGAGCTTTCGACCGACACCGGCTGCATCGTCGTCGACAGCCACCAGCGCACCAACGTGCCCGGACTCTATGCCGCCGGCGACGTCGTCCTGGGCCTCGATCAGATCAGCCACGCCATGGGCGAAGGCGGGGTCGCGGCGGTCACCATGCGCAACGACCTGGCCAAGGAGCGGCAGATCAGGCGCGAGAAGCTGAGCGGCTCGATCCGGGCGAAAGGTTCGGCGAAAGGTTCATAAACTTCGGAAGGTTCGGCTTCCACGGAAGCAGAAAAATCTTCCCCGAAACTTCGGCTCGAGGACACCGATCCGGCTATTCACCCTTCAAAGAGCCGCAAAGAACATAGCAGAAACGAGTGCGTGGGCATAGCCGATCCGGCGTCATCCCGGCGAAAGCCGGGATCCATCTGCGCCGCAGATCGACCTTCGGAAAACGGCGGTGTTGATGGATCCCGGGTCAAGTCCGGGATGACGTTATGCGAGAAACGCCGGATCGGCCACGATGCGGTTCTCTTCCAGGTCCGCGACCCCTGTACGGAATGGGACCATGGTCCTGCGCCCGTCCGGTTTCTCGATCTCGAGAATGTCGCCGGCGCCGAAATCCTCGACGGCGACGACCCGGCCCAGCGGCTCGCCGGTCGCCGACTCGCATGGCAGGCCGATCAGATCGGCGTGATAATATTCGCCTTCCCCGAGCGGCGGCAGCGCCGAGCGGGGGACGGTGACGAGCTGGCCGCGCAAAGCCTCGGCCGCGTTGCGATCGGAGATTCCGTCGAAGCGGGCGATCGGCGTTCGATCGCCCTTCAGCGAGGTGAGGGTCAGGGACCGATCCCCTACCCTCACCTGTTCGTGGCGCTTCAGGCTGTCGGCGCTCTCGGCGAACAGCTTCAGGCGCACTTCGCCGCTGATGCCGTGAGCGCCGGCAATGGCGGCGAGTGCGACCTGTTCGTCCGCCAAGGTTATTCCGCCTTTTCGGCGCCCTCGGCGGGAGCGGCTTCGTCCGAGCCCTCGGCCGGCTCGCTGGCCGACTCGCCGTCGTTGGAGGCCTCGTCGGCCGGAGTCGCCTCAGCCTCGGCGGCCGGAGCCTCCTCAGCCGCGGGCGCTTCCTCGGCGGCCGGCGCTTCCTCAGCGGCCGGAGCCTCCTCGGCGGCCGGAGCCTCCTCAGCGGCCGGAGCCTCCTCAGCGGCCGGAGCCTCCTCGGCGGCCGGAGCCTCCTCAGCCGCGGGCGCTTCCTCGGCAGCCGGAGCTTCCTCGGCGGCGGGAGCCTCCTCCGCTACGGGAGCTTCCTCGGCGGCAGGCGCTTCGCCGGCGGCTTCCTCGGCGACGACCTCGTCGGCGGCGGGCGCCTCCTCGACGACGGGGGCCTCCTCCTCGGCCGGGGCGGCGGCGGCTTCGGCCTCACGGGTGGCGCGCTCCTCGGCGCGCTCCTTGGCCTTGTCGCCGGGGACGCCCTTGTTGGGGTTGTTGCGGGCGGCGCGCTCGCGGACTCCGGCGGCGTCGAGGAAACGGGCGACCCGGTCGCTCGGCTGGGCACCGACCGAGAGCCAGTGGCGGGCGCGGTCGGCGTCGAGCTTCACCCGGTCCGGGCTGTCCTTGGGCAGAAGCGGATTGTAGCTTCCGATCCGCTCGATGAACTTGCCGTCGCGCGCGGTCCGGGCGTCGGCGACGACGATCTTGTAATAAGGGCGCTTCTTCGCGCCGCCCCGGGAAAGCCGGATTGAAACTGCCATTGTCTTAGTCCTTTCTTGAATTCGTCGCCCCAGCGCAGGCTGGGGCCCCGGCGGGTGAAGGGCAGAGGCGCCTTTCACCCGCTGGGATCCCAGCCTTCGCTGGGATGACGGCCAGGTTTCACTTCTTCTTCATGAACTTTTCGAAGCCGGGCGGGAGGTTCATCGGAGCCCCGCCGGGACCGGGAAGGCCGGGCATCCCGCCCGCGCCGCCGCCGGGAAGGCCCGGCATTCCGCCCATTCCGCCAAGGCCGCCGCCGCCTCCGAACAAAGCCCCGAGCTTGCCGAGGCCGCCCATCTTGCGGATCTTCTTCATCGCGCT
>Ga0190275_10000101_pt1 | contig 104496 bp, 115 predicted proteins | sample Popmic550T_FD_133745 | JGI IMG/M metagenome (GOLD analysis project Ga0190275, IMG submission 133745) | Populus adjacent soil microbial communities from riparian zone of Yellowstone River, Montana, USA - 550 T | ecosystem: Environmental > Terrestrial > Soil > Riparian zone > Trees stand... | reverse complement strand
TACCGGCCAGCAATGGATCGCCGAGCTCGGCATGTACCATTATCGCGCCCGCATGTACTCGCCGACGCTCGGGCGGTTCCTGCAGACCGACCCGATCGGGTTCTGGGGCGGGATGAACCTGTATGCCTATGTGGGGAACGATCCGGTGAATCTGGTAGACCCAACAGGGCTTATCTGCGGTCGCGGCGACCTCGCACCGGATGATATTCTGGTGTGCGGTCCAGGCAGGTCTATCTTCACTCTCGGAGGATCGGCATCGGGTGGCACGACCATCAATACTCGCATCAACGAGAACCCGAGCATTACCGAGCGGATCGAACGAAAGATAGAATGCGCCACCAATCCGGAGGCCTGCGACATCGTGGTAACCGCCACACCCTTTACACTCCCGACGAGTCCGTTCCTGCCGACATCGCTGTCCATTTCGCCCGGCCAGCGCCGGCCCAGCCGGGGAAGGCGCGATTATTGCACCATGGCCCCGGACGAAGTAGATGGGATAAATATCAGCCAAGCGTGTGTAAGACATGACGCCTGCTACTCGTCGTCCTCGACAACCGACAGAAGGGAATGCGACGACCAATTGGCCATTGAAATCCGCTGGCTCTGCGAGATCCAGGGCGGCACCTTTGCGCAGTGCTTGGCGCTTTCAACTGCTTACTACGGCGCTGTCAGTAATTTGGGATGGATTTTCTACCGAGGCCGGGGGCGGCGCTGGTATTAGCTAGAGGACGATCCAAGTCATGCATGACAGCCAACGAGATGGAGCCCCCCTCTCCCAGAGGCTTATGCTTTTGGCCGCCGGACTGGGGATAGGAATCGTGACACTTGCTACTTTTATGATAATACATTCCTTTTATACCGGAACAGACTTTCAAGTAGAAGATGGGCTATCATTTCTAGCGATACAGGCAGGCTGGATTTCGTTCCCGTTCTTGACACTCGCTATTCTAGGTTTCAGTAGCAAATTGCCTTGGGTCACTGGCATCGTCCTTACCATTGCCTTATGGGGATATTCCTTATTCGATGCCATTTCGAATTGGGACACGGACCGTGGGGCGAACATCGGCCTGGGACTGATTCTGCTGCTTTCTCCCGGAATAATCACCGTTATTTGCCTTGTCGTGGCATTCCAGGCAGAGAAGCGCGCATCTCCATCGCCGAGATCGGACTGATCGTGTCCGAATGAGTTGCGCCGGGGGGCCGCCTCCGTGACGGGCTTGCGGGCCATCGCCCCGAACAGCACGTTCTTTTTCGAAGGCAGCCAACGGGCTCAATCAGTATACGGCCGCCGGCGGCGTCACCCCGACCTACGACAGCCGCGGCAATCTGACCTCGGCGGGGAGCATCACCTACGGCTATGACAGCGCCAACATGCTGGTCAGCGCGACCGGAAGCGTCTAGCTCGGCTACGATCCGCTGCGGCGGCTCGCCTGGACCACCGGCAACCCGAACTTCACGCATTTCGCCTATGACAATGAAGCGCTGATCGCGGAATATGACTATAGCGGCAATCTGGTGCGCCGCTACGTGCACGGCCCGGGCGTCGACGAGCCTCTGGTCTGGTACGAAGGCACGGGCACCAGCGACCGCCGCTGGCTCCACGCCGACGAGCGGGGCTCGATCGTCGCGGCGAGCAACGCCTCGGGAACAGTGACCAACGTCAACAGGGAGGTCCCGATGAAGCTGTGGTACAAGTTCCTGCTGCTTGCCTGGGCGCTGACGGTAATTCCGGTGGTGCTTCTCGGCTACGGTTTCAGCGGCGGGAGATTCGTGTTTCCCGACGTGTCCGAGTTCAGCCCAGTGCATCTTGCGGAGTTCATTCTGTCGGGGATTTGGGGGCTGTCGCCTCTCCTCCTTGCGCCCTTCGGGATTCGCTGGAGGAAGAAGCAGCCGCAATGACCGGCGGCTCGCTCTCGACCGCAACCTGAGCCGGGCGGGGCCGCGCCGCACGGCGGGCTACACGAACGACCTCGCCGGCCGGCGCACGCGGATGACCTATGCCGACAGCGGGCTTTGCGATTCAACGATCCGGCGCCTCTTCACGCCTCGATCTCCACCCAGGTCGGCGCGTGGTCGCTGGCTTTTTCCCGCCCGCGATACTCCTTGTCGACGCCGGCGTCGCGGAAGCGGTCGGCGGCTTGGGGGCTCAAGAGGAGGTGGTCGATGCGGAAGCCGGCGTCGCGCTGCCAGCAGCCGGCGGTATAATCCCAGAAGGTGTAGGTGGCGCCTTCGGGATAGCGGGCTCGGATCGCGTCGGTATAGCCAAGGTTCAGGATGCGCCTGAGGCCCTGCCGGCTTTCGGGCTGCATCAGAGCGTCGGACGCCATCGCCCGGGCCGAAAAGACGTCGTCGGGATCGTCGGTCGGGATGACGTTCCAGTCGCCCGCCAGCACCGCGGGCCGCTCCTCGGCGAGCAATTCGGCGGCATGGGCGCGCAGCCTCTCCAGCCAGGCGAGCTTGTAGGCGAATTTTTCGGTGCCCACCGGGTTGCCGTTGGGCAAATAGATCGAAGCGATCGTGACTCCGCCGACATCGGCCTCGATATAGCGGCTGTGGCTGTCGTCGGGATCGCCGGGCAGGCCCGCGCGGCGCAGCGTGGGCGGAGCGCCGGGCGTCAATATGGCGACGCCGTTGAACCCCTTCTGACCGTGCCAGACGCCGTCATAGCCGGCGGCGCGGATGTCGAGGATGGGGAAGGCGTCGTCGTCGCACTTGATCTCCTGCAGGCAAAGCGCGTCGGGCTTTTGCTCGTCGAGATATTCGACGAGGCGGGGCAGCCGGGCGCGGATGCCGTTGAGGTTATAGGAGACGATCTTCATGGGCGTGGGCTTAGCAGCCCCTCCCCTCGATGGGGAGGGGTTGGGGTGGGGTGAGCCTTGGAGACCCGCTCGGTGCGGGCGGAGAGTCCACCCCCACCCAAACCCTCCCCCATCAAGGGGGAGGGCTTCTACCCCCCGTTTAGGCGCCCTTTAACCCCCCCTTGCTATGGCGCCGATCATGGCGACCCGCGTTCTGCTGACGATCGATACCGAGCTCACCTGGCGGCATTACGCCAGCGGGGCGGGCTGGCGCGACAATCTGAAGTTCAGCTACGATCCGGCGGGCGTGGGCGTGCCCTACCAGCTCGAACGGCTGAAGCGGCACGGGCTCAAGGCCTGTTTCTTCGTCGATCCGATGCCGGCGCTCGTCTACGGCCTGGCCCCGATCGAGCGCATGATCGCCCCGATCCTCGAGGCCGGCCAGGATATCCAGCTCCATTTGCATAGCTTCTGGCACGACCTCGCTTTGGGCCGCCGCGACGATGCGCGCTTCGAGCTGACCGATTTCGACGCAGCCGGGCAATGCGCGCTGATCGAAAAAGCGCGCGAACTGCTCATTGCGGCGGGCGCGCCGCCGCCGATCGCCTTCCGCTCGGGCAGCTACGCCGCCAATGCCGACACGCTGGCGGCGCTCGAGGCGTTCGGGATCGGCTTCGACAGCAGCCATAACGGCACCGACCATCCCTGGCCGAGCGCGCTCCCGCTCGCGCCGGCGCTGATCGATCCGGTCGCGTGCGGCGGAGTCATGGAAATCCCGGTGAGCCAGATCCGCCGCGGCGACGGCGGCCTGCGCCCGTTCCAGCTCTGCGCGCTGTCGAGCCAGGAAATCGAGGCGGCGCTCCACCACGCCGCCTGGAACGGGCACAGCGTGACGACCATCGTCAGCCACAGCTTCGAGCTGGCGACCCGCGACGGCGAACGGGTCAACGCGCTGGTGCGGCGGCGGTTCGACCGGCTGTGCGGCTTTCTCGAAGCCAATGCGGCGTCCATGCCGACCTCAGACTTCGCCGAGCTCGCCGACGTCGCGGCTCCCGCCCGCGCCGCTCATCCCCTGCCCGCGCGGCCGCTGCGCACCGCCCGGCGCATGGCCGAACAGGCTTGGGGCGCCGCCTTCTACGAGAAGCCGGCGGTGGGCGGGGCGGTGATCGCGTCGCCGCCGCTTGTCCTGCTCGGGGGGGAGCTGGTCACCCTTGCCGGCCTCTGAAACCTCCCTGCCGCTCCGGATCGGCGCGCGCACGCTTTTCACGCTTCGCCGCCGGCTGGTGCGCCGCGGGCTGTCGCTCGAGGAAGCGCTCGCGGGCGGCCTGCCCGCCTTGCCGCCGCTCCAGGAAAGCGAGCATGGCTATATGGTGACCGCTTTGCCGGCGGCGCTCACTGCCGCTCTGACGGAGCGGCACGCCGGGCTGAAGCCGTTCGCCCGCCAGTCCTACCGGCGCAGCTACGCCCGGCTGGACCAGGATTTCGACGCCTATCTCGGCGGCTTCTCGGCCAAGAGCCGGTCGACCTGCAGGCGCAAGCTCAGGAAGTTCGCCGAGCGGTCGGGCGAAGCGATCGACGTCCGCTGCTACCGGACCGAGGAGGAGATCGGACATTTTTTCGGCCAAGCCCGCGCGGTCTCGGCGAAAACCTATCAGGAGCGCCTGCTCGATGCCGGCCTGCCTCAAGGAGAGGCGGCGCTGAAGGAGATGCGAATGCTCGCCCGCGCCGGCCGCGCGCGAGGCTGGCTCCTGTTTCTCGACGGCGCGCCCATCGCCTATCTCTGGGCGCCGGCGCAAGGCTCCACACTGGTCTACGCTTATCTCGGCTTCGATCCCGCCTTCGCCGAACATTCTCCGGGCACGGTGCTCCAGCTCGAGGCGATGCGGCAGCTGATGGACGAAAGGGCCTTCCGCCTGTTCGATTTCAGCGAAGGCGAGGGCCAGCACAAGCGCCAGTTCGCCACCGGCGGCGTCGATTGCGTCGATCTGTTGCTGGTGAGGCCGACTGCGGGCAATTTGCTCGCCTGCCATGCGCTTAGCGGATTCGATCGCGGAGTGGCGCTGGCAAAGAAGGCGGTTTCGACGCTCGGCCTGTCCCGGGCGCTTCGCCGCTAGGCCCGTGCCGCGGCGCGGCCGGCGGTCGCCGCATACCAGGCGAAGCCGAAGGCGATGAACAGCTCCTTATACTCGCTCGCGTCGGGCAGATCGGTCATCGCGGGCCCATAAGCCAGCACCAGCGCCTGCCCGGCCGCGACCGCGGCGGCGAGCGACAGGAAGAGGATATTTTCGCCGCCATCCCCCCGCCGCCGCGCCGCCCGCGCGAAAGCGAGCAGCGCCAGCAGGGCGAGCAGGCCGGCGATCTGCACCGGCAGCAGGTTCCATTGGCCATAGGTGAAGATGGCGACCGGCGCGCTGACCGCGGCGACGCCACGACTGGGCACGAACGCGGCGAGCGGGTGTTCGGCAAGCGCCGGCGAGAGCGCGTCGCGAAGCAAGGGCAGCACACCCAGGAAGAAGCCCGCCCCGGCATAAAAGACCAGCTCGGAGAGATCGGTTTGCACATTGTGGAAGTTGAACTCGCTTTGCCAGTTCAGCTCGGCGAGGCGCTCCGGCGTGCCGAAGCCCAATATCCGTTGCATCCACGAAATCTCCTCCATGCCGAGCACGAAGAAAATGACGGCGAGCAGGCCGGCCAGCGCGAGCGCGGGAACGGCCCGCCTACGGGCGAAACCCCGCGCGAACCGGAGCGCGAAGAGCCCGCTCGCCCCGAGCAGCAGCAGCGCGGAGGTCCATTCGAGCCCGCTGTCCTCGCGGGCCATGGCGCCGAAGGCCGACGGGCTCGCGGCGAGCAAGACCGCCCCGGCCAGAGCGCAGGCCATGACTAAGGCGGCCGCAAGCGCCGAGGGGCCGGCAAGGCGGGACCGCTCCAGGCCGCAGCCCGCGCCGCGCGCGGCCGTGAGCGCGACGATCAGCAGGCAGGACGCCGCCGCGGCGAAGGCGGCGCGGGCGAGGTGATAGGCGTCGAAGAACGCCGGTTCCTCCCGGGCGACCGGCCATCCGAGCACCAGCGTTTCATAGGATATGAAGGCGGCGAGCCCGGCCGCGGCGAAGAGGGCCGCGGCGATCAGCCGCAAGCCCGGCGCGCTCGCCAGCCAGCGGCCGGCCGCGGCCCGGTACTGCCTCGGGGGGGCGCCCGCCTGTTCGACCGCTCCGCTCACCGGCGTCGCTCCCAGAAAGGCCTGGCCAACGCCGCCAGGACGCCGCCGCGCACGATCAGATAGTCGACGATGTCCGGCCCGGGCCGGGCCCCCATCTCAGCCTTGTAGCCGGGGTCGCCGGCCCCCCAGCCGATGGTTTCGATCCCGGCCGCGGCGGCCTGCTGAAAATCGCGGTAAAGCAGGATACGCCCCGGGCTGCTCCCGGCGAAACGCTCGCTGTAGCTGTTGGCGATGTAGCAGCGCTTCGACCCGCTCTCGACGCTGAAGGTGAAGGCCGCGGGCACGCCGCCGACGTGGAGCAGCGAGCAGGACAGGCTGGCGGCGAGAGCGGGATCCTCGACCGCCCGTTCCCAGATGCGCCGGCTTTCAGGCCGAACGAACTTGGTGTCGCGAGCGTCGGCGCTGGCGCCGACCCAGCTCTCCGCCTCGATCCCCGCGAGGATATCGAACACGCCCGGGTTCCACCCGGCGCCGCTCACGGTCCGGAATTCGAGCTCGCCCATCTCGGCGAGACGCCGCTCGCACCAGCGGTTCTTCCGCAGAGTCTTCGTGCTCGGCCAGGGACCGTCCGCGGCCAGGCGCTTGAGATCGACCACATAGCAGGTCGCGAGGCGGCGCCTCAGCACCGTCCAGCCATGGTCCCGGCCAAGATTGGCGAGCCGTGCGCCCGTCGGGTCGTCGGAATAGATCGGGCCGAGCCGCCAGGCTCGCCCGAGCGCGGCATGAGCCGCCGGGCTCGCCAGCATTGCGGCGAATTCGCCATCGCTCGCGTCGCGGGCGACCGGGAAGCTGCGATAGGGCCAATAGCTGCCGGGCACCTCCTGGACGCGAAGCACGCCCCTGCCGCGGGAAACCAGCGGAATTGCCGCGATCGGCTCCCCGCCGGCGCGGCGAGCGACCAGGGTCGCGAGCGGAGCGCCGCCGGCGGCGAACCAGGCGGCGCGGAGGAAGGAATGCTCCGGCTCGGCGGCCGCGGCCACCCGATCGAGGGCTGGGGATGCGCCCGCTTCGGCGGCCACAGCGATCGAGCCGGCATCCTGTTGGATTCTCGCGTGCAGCAAAGTCGGCGCGCCCCTGAACTTATCTGTTGCAAGGGCGCCAATACAGCAGCCGGACTAAGATAATGTAACCGCCGCGGGCGATGACGGGCCCGCTAGATCGAGAAGCTGGTCCCGCAGCCGCAGCCCGAGGCCGCGTTGGGGTTGGTCACCTGGAAGGCTGAGCCGCCGAGGCTCTCGACGAAATCGACGACCGCGCCGCGCACCAGATCGAGCGAGACCGGATCGACGACGAGGGTGACTCCGTCCCGGACCGCGGTCACGTCTTCGCGCTCGATATCCTCGGCGAGGCCGAACCGGTACTGGAAGCCCGCGCAGCCGCCGCCGTCGACCGACAGGCGCAGGATCGCGGGCTTGTCCTGCCGCGCCGCGATCGCCGCGACGCGCGCGGCGGCCGATGGGGAAAGCGCGATTTCGCTCATGGCTGGGAAGATAGGGTGGATTGGGAACAGTTACCAGTCAGGCGCAATGGGGACAGTTACGAACTGTCCCATACGAAGGGCTCAGACCTTCGCGCGGTAGCCGCACACGATGCCGAACAGGAACGACATGAACAGGCCCATCTGGACCTGCCCGTCGCGATCGGTCCAGCCCAGGAAATCGTCCCCGAACGCGAACAGGCCGATGAAACAGGCTAAAGCGACGCCCAGCATCGCGAATCTCCTTCGTCCAATCGCCTTCAGGGTCGCACAGGATGGTAAAGGAGGGGTGAACGCTTGCGGCCCGCCGGGCTTGCCGCCATAGGGGCGGCCATGAAGGTCCGTGTCCATGTGACGCTCAAGAAGGGCGTCCTCGATCCGCAGGGCAAGGCGATCCACCACGCGCTCGAGGGGCTCGGCTTTGCCGGCGTCAACGGCGTCCGCGCGGGCAAGCTGATCGAGCTCGACGTCGCCGGCGGCACGAGCGATGCGGAGCTCGAGGAGATGTGCAAACGGCTCCTCGCCAACATTGTGATCGAGAATTACCGTGTGGAGCGCGTGGAAGAGGCGGCGTGAAGAGCGCCGTCATCGTCTTCCCGGGCTCCAATTGCGATCGCGACATGGCCTGCGCGCTGGAGCTCGTCACCGGCGCCCGGCCGGCGATGGTCTGGCACCGCGACAGCGAGCTTCCGTACGGCCTCGATCTCATCGTCGTTCCCGGCGGCTTCTCCTACGGCGATTATCTGCGCTCCGGCGCAATGGCGGCGCTCTCGCCGGTCATGCGCGCGGTAAAGGAAGCCGCCGATCATGGCGTCGCCTTGCTCGGCGTGTGCAACGGCTTCCAGGTGCTGGCCGAGGCGCGACTCCTGCCCGGCGCGCTGATGCGCAACGCCGGCATCCGCTTCGTCTGCCGCGACGTCGCGCTCAGGGTCGAGAACAGCCAGTCCGCCTTCACCGCCCGCTACGAGGCCGGCGAGGAGATCGTCCTCCCCGTCGCCCACCATGACGGCAATTACCAGGCCGACACCGAGACGCTCGACCGGCTCGAAGGCGAGGGCCGCGTCGTCTTCCGCTATGCAAGCGAGGTCAACGGATCGGCGCGGGGCATCGCCGGCATCCTCAACGAGGCCGGCAACGTGCTCGGCATGATGCCGCACCCCGAGCGCGCCGTCGAAGCAGCGCATGGGCTTGCGGACGGGCGCCGGCTGTTCGAGGGGCTGCTCGAGGCGGTCGGCCAGCCCGCCTGATTGGAGACAGTTACATTACTGTCCCCCTCCTTGCCTCTTATCGAGACCGACAAGTAATGATCGCGCCTTGCGTTACGGACACAGGAGTGTCATTTTTGCCGACTCGCGATTGACTTGGGCGCGATTGATCGCGGCGCTTGCGCGGGGGGATCGGCCGGATGGCGAACGAGGGCGAAAAAAACGACGCGGGCCAGCCCAAATCGGAGCCGGCGCGCAAGCGCTCCAGCCGCGATCCGCAGGTCTTCGTCCTTCTTCGGGAGCTGAGCGAGGTCCACCTCCTCCTCGACAATGTTTCGGCCAACCCGAACAACACAGTCTCCGAGCGTTCCGCCGTGAAGCGGCCCAAAGAGCTCAAGGCGGACTGGATCGAGGACGTCTGTCAGATCGCCTGGCCGTCCGACGGTTCGGACGACGAGAAGGCGGAGGATGCCGCGCTGCTGATCCGGGCCAAGGACCACCTCAACCGCTTGTCCCACCCGGCGAGCGGCGCGACCATCGCCTTCACCTTGCTGGTGACGCAGGGGGGTGGGAGGAAGAGATGGTGGCCGCGCAGGCTGAGAGGCGACGACGCCTCGCCCACCCGCAATTCCCTCGCTCAGGCGGCCTATCCGGACCTGGTCGGCAAGGCGGCAGGGTTCCGGCGGGCGATGGGGTGGATCAGCATCGGCCTGGTGGCGGCGCTCGTCATGACCTGCATCCTCTCCTGGTACGTCGCTTACGGCAATGCGGCGCTGTCGGAGCTGGCGGCCGCGCGGGACGCGCTCACTTTGGCGCGGACGGAGGTCACCAAGGCTGCGGCTCCCCTAGCGCCCATAGCCGCCCCCGAGAACCGGCCCCAGGCCGTCGTCGCGGCACCGGCAAGCGCTGCCGGGCCCGCGCGGGACGCGCTCCCTTTGGCCCGGACGGAGATCACCAAGGCGGCGGCTCCCCTGCCGCCCATAGCGCCCCCCCAGAACCGGGCCGAGCCCGACGACAGGACGCCGGCAGGCGCTGCCGGGCCCCGGCCGGTCGCGTTGGCGGCGACGGGGACCCCGTCGCCGCCTGGCTATATCGCCAATTATTGCGGCGGCACGCCCTATACCGGCGCGGCGCAGGAGCAGGTGTGCGAAACGCTCCAGCGGGCCAGGCTGAACCTGATGCTCGTCGAGCAGCGGCTGGCCAGCTGGACATGCTGGAGGCTGAGCGGGGATTGCCTTGGCGAACGCGCCCACGAGCCGGGCACGAACGACGTGCCTTCGCACGCCGCGGCGATCGCGAACATCCTGGGCTCGGCGGTGCTTCCCTTCCTCTACGGACTGCTCGGGGCGGGCGCCGCCATCATCCGCTCGCTGTCGCGCAAGATAAAGGCGAGCCTGCTCAGCCCTCGCGACCTCCATCTCTCCTTCCAGCAGCTGGCGCTGGGCGCGGTGGTGGGAGCCTGCATCGGCCTGTTCGTTGCGGCTCCCGGCACCGACACCGACGGCGACAGTCTGCTGGGGCCGGTGACTCTTTCGGCCTCCGCAATCTCCTTCGTCGCGGGATTCGGGGTCGAGTCGGTTTTCCAGGCGCTGGAGGCGCTGATCTCGCGCATCTTCAACATCAGCCCGGCGGCGAGCGGAGGCAGCGGCGCCAGCCCGCCCGGCCCTTGAGCCCGGGCGGGCAAGGAAAAAGGGGCTTTCCCCGTCAGCCGTGCCGGGAGATCCATTCCTCGACGATCGGGGCGATCTGGCCGCGCCATTTGGTGCCGTGGAAGATGCCGTAATGGCCGACGCCTTTGGCGAGGTGGTAGCGCTTCAGCTTCGGCGGCAGGCCGGTGGAGATGGTGAGCGCGGCTTTGGTCTGGCCGACGCCCGATATGTCGTCGCGCTCGCCTTCGATGGCGAGGAGGGCGACGTCTTTCATGGCCGCCGGATCGACGCGGCGGCCGCGGTGGACCATCTCGCCTTTTGGCAAAGCGTGGCGTTGGAAGACGACGTCGACGGTCTGCAGGTAGAATTCGGCGGTCATGTCGCAGACCGAGCGATATTCGTCGTAGAAATCCTTGGTCGCCTCGGCGCCCTCGCCGTCGCCGTCGATCAGATGCCTGAACATCTCCCAATGGCTGGTAAGGTGGTCGCCAAGGTTCATCGCCATGAAGCCGGCGAGCTGCAGGAAGCCCGGATAGACCTTCCGGCCCGCGCCCGCATAGAGATAGGGCACGGTCGCGATCACATTATGCTCGAACCAGGCGAAGGGACGCTGGGTCGCCACCGTGTTGACCTCGGTCGGCGCCTTTCGCGTGTCGATCGGACCGCCCATCAGGGTCAGGGTCCTGGGCCGGCACGGATGCCTGCCTGCGCTCATCACCGCCGCCGCCGCATAAGCCGGGACCGAGGGCTGGCAGACCGCGAGCATGTGCGCGCCGGGCCCGATCGCCTCCATAAATTCGATCAGATAATCGACATAATCCTCGAGGTCGAAGCGCCCATCCGCGAGCGGCACCAGCTTGGCGTCGCGCCAGTCGGTGATGTAGACGTCGTGGCCGGGCAGCATGCGCTCGACGGTGCCGCGCAGCAAAGTCGCATAATGGCCCGACATCGGCGCGATCATCAGGAGCTTGGGCGAGCCTTCGACGTCTTCGCCCTTTTCATTGGCCCGCCGGAAGCGCTTGAGCTGCCCGAACGGCTTGCGCAGGACAATCTCCTCCGTCACGGCGATCGCCTTGCCGTCGATCGTCGTCGAATCGATGCCGAATTCCGGCTTGCCGCGGGGCGCCGACGCGTGGGCGAAAACGTCGAGCGCGGAGGCGACGATCGGCCCCATTTGCGAATAGCTCAAAGGATTGGCGGGGTTGTTGAGCCAGCCTGCGCCGATATTGGCGAGGGTGCTGGCGCCGGCGAGCAGCGAACGCTGCATTTCATACGCGTCGTATAACATTCACTCTCCGCCCCCGCTCTGGCCGGCCTTATGGGCGGTCGCGGGCCGTTGGTCCATATGGGAATAACCGACCGGTCGGTCAAATAGCTCCGGAGGGGCTGCCATTGAGCGCACCCTTCCCCCCTGCTACGCCCGCGCCCATGGCAAGGACGAGGATCGAGGACGGACCGCCGGGGAAGATCGGCAATCTCCTGATGATCTGGCGCTATGCGATCCGCTACAAATGGACGATCGCGGGCGCCGCAATCGCTCTTCTCATCGCCGCGGGTGCCACTCTGGCGATCCCCGACGGCTTCCGCCGGGTGATCGACCGGGGCTTCGCGGCGGGCGGCGGCAACATCACGACCCAGTTCAACTATCTGTTCGCGATGGTGATCGTGCTCGCGCTGGCGACCGCGTGCCGCTTCTATTTCGTCTCGATGCTGGGCGAGAAGGTGATCGCGGACATCCGCACCGCGGTGCACGACAATCTCCTGCGGCTGGAGCCCCGCTTCTTCGAGGAGAACCGGCCCTCCGAGATTGCCTCTCGCGTCACCTCCGACACCGCCGTCATCGAGATCGTCGTGGGATCGACCGTGTCGGTGGCCCTGCGGAACATCGTCCTCGGGATCGGCGGCATCTTCTATCTGTTCACCCTGGCGCCGGAGCTGACGGCGTGGCTGCTCGTCGGCATCCCCGTGATCATCATCCCCGTCGTCCTGCTCGGGCGGCGGGTGCGGCTCGTCTCGCGGACCAGCCAGGACCGGATCGCAGATCTGGGGTCGATCGTCGCCGAGACCCTGGGCGCGATGAAGATCGTACAGGCGTTCGGCCAGGAGAAGCGCGAGAGCAGCCGCTTCCGCGAGGCGGTCCTCAGGGCCTTCGCCACCGCCCGCCGGCGCGTCCTCCTTCGCGCCCTGCTGACCGCCATCGTCATCGCCATGCTGTTCGGTTCGATCACCATGCTGGTCCGCGAGGCGGCGATCGACGTCTCTCACGGCGCGACCAGCGGCGGCACGGTCGTCGCCTTCGTCATCACCGGCGCGATCGTCGCCGGCGCCTTCGGGGCGCTCGCCGAAGTCTATGGCGAGCTTTTGCGCGGCGCCGGCGCCACCGGCCGGATCGCCGAGCTCATGGCGCAGGTCCCGCAGATCCGAGCGCCCGCCGACCCGATGCCGCTGCCGCAGCCGGCGCGGGGCGTGCTGGAGTTCGAGAACGTGACCTTCCGCTACCCGACCCGGCAGGACGTCAGCGCGCTCCACGATTTCAGCCTCAAGGTGCGAGAGGGCGAGACATTGGCCGTGGTCGGCCCTTCGGGCGCCGGAAAGACCACGATCTTCCAGCTCGCCCAGCGCTTCTACGACCCGGAGACCGGCATGATCCGCCTCGACGGGGTCGCGCTCCAGCAGGCCGATCCAGCCGAGATCCGCGCACGCATCGCGGTGGTGCCGCAAGAGACGATGATCTTCGCCGCCTCGGCGCGCGACAATCTGCGCTACGGGCGCTGGGAGGCGGCCGACGAGGAGCTGTGGGACGTGGCCGAAGCGGCCAATGCGGCGGAATTCCTGCGCCGGCTCCCGGACGGGCTCGACACCTATCTGGGCGAGGGCGGTGCGCGCCTCTCCGGCGGCCAGCGCCAGCGCATCGCCATCGCCCGCGCCTTGCTTCGCGACGCGCCTTTGCTGCTGCTCGACGAAGCGACGTCGGCGCTCGACGCCGAATCGGAGCGGCTGGTGCAGGGCTCGCTCGAGCGATTGTTCGAGGGGCGGACCACGATCGTCATCGCCCACCGCCTCGCCACCGTCCGCGCCGCCGACCGCATCCTGGTCATGGATCAGGGCCGGATCGTCGAGGAAGGCGACCACGATTCGCTCACCGCGTTGGGCGGCCTTTATGCCCGCCTCGCCCGCATGCAGTTCGAAGGGCTGGCAGCCTAGGGGTCGCGCGGCAGGCCGAGAGCGGGCAGCCAGGGACAGGCGCGCTCCTCATAGACTTCGACCGTTGGCGGGGGAAAATGATCGGCGAAGGCGCCGGCGGGGATCGAGATCATGGCCGGGCGCCGCTCGATCTCGTAGAAGATGCAGACGCCGCATTCGGCGCCGAAATGGTGGCGGACCCAGAAGCCGTCGTCGGAACCGCGCGCGTAGGTCCGGTACGCGCCCTCGATCCGGACCCGGCTCGCCTCATAAGTGGCGTTCCAGCCGAACGCGCTGCCGGTGCGGCGCTTGCATTCGAGGCAGTGGCAGACGGAGATCCGGACGGGATCGCTTTCGGCCCGCGCCGTCAGGCGCCCGCACGCACAGGCCGCTTCGCGCGTCTCCATAGCCCGACCCTAGCAGCACGCCCGCAAAGAAAAAGGGCGGCCCCGAAGGACCGCCCGCTTTTCTTCAGACCGACCGGTCCGCTACCAGCTCGTATAGGCCTCGTTGCCGACGAAGCCCATCGCGGTGATCTGTGCCCTCTTGGTGATCGCGAGCACCTCGTCGACCAGCTCGTAGCGCGCTTCCGGGTGCGGCTGCAGGTGCAGCTCCGGGGTCGGCGTCATGGTCGTGGTGATGTCGAGATACTGGCGCAGCGTCACCAGATCGACCGGCGCGCTGTTCCAGGTCACGATCCCGCCGGGCATGATCACGATCTTGTTCTTGACCGGATCGATCGGCGGCGGCGTCTGATTCGGGTTGTTCTGCGGCAGATCGATCTTCACCGCGTGGCTCTGCACCGGGATGGTGATGATGAACATGATCAGGAGCACCAGCATGACGTCGATGAGCGGCGTCGTGTTGATTTCCATCATCGGATCCGCCGATTCGGGATTGAGGACGGTTGCGCTCATTCAAATGGCTCCTGTCTCGCCGCGGTCACAGCCGCTGGCCGCCGCGCGGCGCCGGCTCGGAAATGAAGCCGATGCGCATGAAGCCGGCGCGCTGCATGCTGTAGATCGCGCCGCCGATGCACCGGTACGGCGTGTTGATGTCGCCGCGGATATGCGCCTCGGGCATATTCTCCTCGGTGATGTTCTGGATTCCGCCGACGGCCACGATCTGCGCCTCGAGATGGGCGAAGGCGCGATCGTAGAGCTGCTGGGCATCGACCTGGGTCAGGTTCCAATAGACCTCGCATTGGCCGTTCACCGCGCGGACCGAGAGGTTCACGTTCTCCGGACGGGTCTCGGTCGGCTGATATTCGACCTTGGGCAGCGCCACCGGGACGCTCTGCAAAACGATCGGAACGGCGATGAGGAAGATGATCAACAGCACCAGCATGACGTCCACGAGAGGCGTCGTGTTGATGTCGGACATCGGTGTGTCGTCTTCGCCGCCTGATTCGCCGACCTGCATTGACATAAGCTAGGTTCCTATTCTCATTTGGCGCCGCCTGGCGGACGGCGCCGGGATCAAGCGGGCGGAGCACCGGCCCCGCCCGAATGGTCCCTTACGGCTTGGCGGTGCTGGTTGCGGCGCCGCCGGTGCTGGTTGCCGCCCCGGTCGTGCCGGTCGGCCTGGCGGCGGGCGCGGCGGCGCGGGCGGTGGCGGCGACCGGACGGACGCTGCCGCCCGACATCATGTAGCCGTGCACGTCGTTGGCGAAGCGCGCCAGCTCCTCGCCGATCGCTTTGTTGCGCCGCATCAGCCAGTTATACTGCATGACCGCCGGCACCGCGACGACCAGGCCCAGCGCGGTCATGATCAGCGCCTCGCCGACCGGACCGGCGACCGCCGAGATCGACGCCTGCCCGGCCGCGCCGATCTTGATCAGAGCGCGATAGATTCCGACGACGGTGCCGAACAGGCCGACGAACGGCGCTGTTGAGCCGACGGTGGCGAGAAAGGCGAGGCCGCTCGAAAGCTTGGCGACGATCGCGCCCTGGCTGCGGGCCAGCGAATTCTGCATCCAATCGTGCTGGTCGATCGGGTCGGTCAGCTTGTTGTGCTGCTCCTGAGCGATAAGGCCGTCGTCGACGATCTGGCGATAGGCGCCGTTCTTGTCGAGCTTGTTGGCGCCTTCGCGCAGATTGGGCGCCTGCCAGAAGGCGGTGCGGGCGCGGCGGCCTTCCTTGATGATCTTCTGCTGCTCGATCATCTTCACGAAGAAGATGTACCAGGAACCGACCGACATGAAGACGAGGGTGCCGAGAGTTGCCCAGGCGATGACCCCGCCTTGCTGCATGGCCTCCATGAACCCGAAGTCGCTGGCCGGTGTCGCGCCGGGGACTGCTGCTGGTGCTGCTGCCATTGATCAAATTCCTCTTCAGTCAAAAATGTTGCGAAACGAACGAAAATCATTCCTCCGGAAGCACCCACCGGATGCGGCTGGAAACCGTGTCGGTGGTCGGCTGGCCATGGTTGTCGCGCGCCGGCGTGAACCGGGCGCGGCTCCTGAGGATGCGGCAGGTCGCCGCGTCGAGCGATGGCGAGCCGCTTGACGCGGTGATCGAGCAATTCTGGACCCGGCCGTCCGGTCCGACCGTGAGCCGGAAGGAGGCCGTCCCCTCCTCGTTGCTGCGCTGCGCCGCCGAGGGATAATCGTCCGTCGAGAAATAGGATTGCAGGTTCGAGCGCGCGCGCGCGGGCTCCACCGTCCGCGGCGCGGGCGGCGGCGCGGGCGGCGCCGGGGGGGCCGGCGGCGTCGGGATGAAGATCGGCACCGGCGGGGCCGGCGGCACCGTGAAGGTCGGAGTCACCGGCATCTGACGCTGGAGCGGCGGCGCGGTCACCGGCGGCGGCGTCTGGTCCTGCTCGGGCGGCGGCGGCGGCTCCTCGGGGGGCGGCGGCTCCTCCTCGACGTCGAACGTCTTGAGGTCCTCCACGGTGGCCTTGACGAACTTGTAGGCGAGGCCCGTCACGAATGCATAAGCGAGGAGCGCGTGGAGAATGGCGACCGCGACGATCGCCCACACCCTGCTCCGGCTCATTCCCTGGTCAACGTATGACATTAATCAGCCGGGCTCCCTCTCATCGCTTGCGGACCACCCGCCTGAACGAAGCGGCCCGGAAACGGTTCATCCGCGGAACGGATTTAGTCAAGGCCGTGGTCTCTATCGTGACGGTTTGCGGGACGCAATCCTCCGCGTGACTCTGTAACACCGGCGACATACGGACCATTGCCTCGCGGCGGAATTCGGCCGCAATCCAGGGTTAATGCGCGGCCCCCTAGCGAGGCTCGAAAGCGCAACGGGAAACGCGATGCAGACCATGATTTTGGCCGCGGCGGCGATCCTCTCGGCGGCCTCAGCCCAGCCGGACGAGGGACAAACTCCGCCGGATTATCCGGCACTTACCTATGCCGACCTCGCCGACCTCGCGGCCGGCGCGCCGGTCGCGGCGCACGTGCGGCTGCGCGACGCCGATACTCTCGACACGCGCGAGGCGCCCGATGTCCGGCCGGGCTTCAGGCGGTTCCTGGTCGAGGCGGAGGTTGTCGCCCTGATTCGCGGCGCGGGCGGGATTCCGCCGCGCGTGCGCTACCTGGTCGACCTGCCGAACGACTCGCGCGGGCGGCCCGCGCGACTCGGCCGCCGGGCCGAAATGCTGGTGCTGGCGCACCCTGTCCCGAATCGGCCCGGCGAGCTTCGCCTGACCGCGCCAGACGCCCAGATCCCGTTCACGCCCCGGGCCGCCGAGACGCTCCGCTCCATCCTGCGCGATTTGAGCGCGGCGGATGCCGCGCCCAGGATCACCGGCATCGGGCGCGCCTTCCACGTTCCCGGCGCGCTGCCGGGCGAGAGCGAGACCCAGTTCTTCCTGCAGACGGCCGGCAACCGCCCGATCTCATTGAGCGTCCTGCGCCGGCCCGGCGAGCGGCCGCGCTGGTCGGTGGCGCTCGGCGAGATCGTCGACGATGCCGCGGCGGCGCCCGTCCCGGACAGCTTCCTCTGGTACCGCATCGCCTGCACCCTGCCCGCCCGCCTGCCGGGAAACGCGCTGCGCGAGGCCGGCGCCGACGAAGCGCGCGCGATCCAGGCCGATTACCGCGTCGTGATGGAAGGCCTCGGCCCCTGTGCGCGGACGCGGCGGCGGTAGGTATCTAAAACGAGGACAGCTCGACGCCGACGCCGGCGCAATCGGGATAGATGTCGGGCTTGCGGGTGGAGACCCGCAGCGCGGTCACGCCGCGCCGCGCCGCGACGAGATCGTAAATCTCGCGCACGAAGGTTTCCTGCAGGTTGAAGCGGCGGCCGGCCGCGAGCGCGCCGATCTCGGTCCTCAGGAAATCATAGTCCCAGGCGCCGGCCCGCTCATCGCTGGCCGCGAAGCTCCCTTCGTCGACCCAGACCTCGACGGTGACCAGCAGCCGCTGCGGCCTGCCGACCTCGAAATCGTGGAAGCCGATATCGACGGGAAGGTCGTAGCCCTCGAGCACGATCTTGCGGGTCTTGGGGCTCAACCGGTCGGGGACCAGCCCGTCCAGCTCGGGAGAATTGGCGAGATGGGCGACATTCTGCGTCATTGCGGCTCCAGGAACTGGACGTCGCGCGGCAGGGACAGGAAACGCTGGCCGCCGTCAAGCAGGATGGTCTGGCCGGTCAGGCTCGGCGTGGCGATGATGAACCGCAAGGCGCCGACGATCTCGGCGACGTCGACGCCCCGGCCGAGCGCGTTCAGGCCGTGCACCTTCTCGAAATTGGCGCGGCTCTGCGGGCCCGAGACCATGGTCACCGACGGCGCGATCGCATTGACCCGGATGCGGGGCGCGAAGGCGCGCGCGCCAAGCTCGGTGAGGCCGGCAAGGGCGATCTTGGAGATGGTGTAGCTGAAGAAATCGGGGTTGGGCGAGGCGAGCTTGGCGTCAAGGAGGTTGACGATCAGGCCCTCCCCCGCGCGCGCCGCGAAGGCGCGCGACAAGAGGGCCGGGGCGCGCAGATTGACGTCGAGATGCGCCGCCCACCCTTCCGGCGTGAAGTCGCTTATGTCGTCATGGACGAAGCGCGAGGCGTTGTTGACCAGCAGGCGCGGCAGCGGCAGCCCCTCCAGCGCCGCCACGATCGCTTCCGCCGCGGCGGGATCGGCGAGATCCGCCCCGACGACCGAGGCATTGCCTATTTCGGCCGCCAGCGCCTCCGCCTCGGCCTTCGAGCGATGATAATGGATGAGGACGTGCCAGCCGTCGGCGGCCAGCGCGCGCACAATCTCCGCGCCGATCCGCTTCGCCCCGCCGGTGACGATCGCCGTTGCCATGGTTCAGGCGAATAGCGGCCCGCTTTGCGCAAGGCCAGCCGGGTCGCTACAGCGCCGACATGCCCATGCCGCAGCCCCCCGCCGACCTCGGCAGCTTGAGCCTCGCGGACATCGCCCGCATGGCCGGGGAGCGGCGGCTGCCGCCGGTCGAGAAATGGCATCCAACCCATTGCGGCGACAGCGAGATGCGGATCGCGCGTGACGGCATTTGGTACCATGAGGGCAGCCCGATCGGCCGCCCCGCCATGGTCCGCCTGTTCTCGACCATCCTCAGGCGCGAGCCGGACGGCGGCTACGTCCTGGTGACCCCGGTCGAGAAGCTCGCAATTCTCGTCGAGGACGCGCCCTTCACCGCCGTCGAGCTCAAGACCGAGGCCTCGGGCGCCGAGCGCAACCTCGCCTTTCGCCTCAACACCGGTGATCTCGTCGTCGCCGGACCGGACCATAGGCTCCGCTTCGAAAAAGGGGACTGCCCCCGCCCCTATCTCGAAGTGCGCCGGGGCCTCGACGCCCTGGTCGTCCGGAGCGTCTATTACGAGCTCGCCGAGATCGCCTTGTCGGAAGGGGCCGAACCGCCCGGCCTGTGGAGCGGCGGCGCCTTCTTCGCGCTGGAGCCGGCCGGATGAGCCTCGCCGATACGCTTCGCCAGGCGCTGGAGCTCGGCCACCGCGCCAGCCCTGAGCTGATCGGCGGCGACGTGCTCGACGAGGAGGCGCCCGGTCACGGCATCACCCCCGCCGCGGTGCTGGTCGCGGTGGTCGATCGCCGGGAGCCCACCGTCATCCTGACGCTGCGGCCCGAGACGATGCGCAGGCATCCGGGTCAGGTGAGCTTCCCCGGCGGCCGGATCGATCCCGGCGACGACGGCCCGGTCGCCGCCGCCTTGCGCGAGGCCGAGGAGGAGATCGGCCTGAAGCCGGGCGACGTCGAGGTGATCGGGATCGCCGACCGCTATCGCACCGTCACCGGCTTCGAGGTCACGCCCGTGCTCGCTTTGGTCCCGCCCGATCTGCCGCTGACCCCGCATCCGGGAGAAGTCGCGGCTGTGTTCGAGGCGCCGCTGCGCTACATCCTCGACCCTGGGCACCAGCATGTCCGCCACGCGGTCTGGCGCGGGCGGGAGCGAACTTATTATGAGATCGAGTGGGAGGGCCGGAAAATCTGGGGGGCGACCGCGGCGATGATCGTCAATCTGAGCCGCCGGCTGGCGCTGACAGCGGACAGGCCCTCATGAAGCTGCCCGACGCTCCCTGGCGGCACCGGCCGGGCATGGACGGCCTGCTCGCCGCGCTCGACGTCGAGGCCGGCGCGACTCGCTTTGTCGGAGGCTGCGTGCGCGACACCCTGCTCGGGCTTGCGGTGAGCGACGTCGATCTCGCGACCGGGATCGCGCCCGAAGAGGTGATGCGCCGGCTCGGGGCGGCGCGCATCAAGGCGGTGCCGACCGGCCTCGCGCACGGCACCGTCACCGCGGTGGTCGCCGGCGCGCCGGTCGAGGTCACCACGTTGCGCCGCGACGTCTCGACCGACGGGCGCCGCGCGACCGTCGCCTATACCGAGGACTGGCGCGAGGATGCCGCCCGGCGCGACTTCACTATCAACGCGTTGTCCGCCGATCCGGCCAGCGGCGAGATTTTCGACTATTTCACCGGCCTCGCCGACCTCGAGGCGGCCCGCGTCCGTTTCATCGGCGATCCGCTCATGCGCATCGCCGAGGATCATTTGCGCATCCTGCGCTACTTCCGTTTCCACGCCCGCTTCGGCCGCGGCGCGCCCGACGCAGCGGCGCTCGACGCCTGCGCCGCGCGCGCCAACGATCTGATGGCGCTTTCCCGCGAGCGCATCGCCGACGAGATTTTGAAGCTGCTCGGCCTGCCCGATCCGACGCCGACGGCGGCGTTGATGATCGCGCGCGGCATCCTTCGGCCCGTGCTGCCCGAGATAGAAAGCGCGGATCGGCTCGCGGCGCTGGTCGAGGCCGAGCGGGCAGCGGGGATCGCCCCCCATCCGGCACGGCGGCTGGCGGCGCTGCTCCCGAACGACCCCAAGGCGGCGGCGTCGGTCGCGGCGCGGCTAAGGCTGTCGAAACGACTTGCCGCGCGGCTGGTCTCGGCCGCGCAGGCCCGCCTCGACGACGGGCACGCGCTCGCCTACCGGATCGGCACGGCGGAAGCGGTCGATCGCCTGCTCCTATATGGCGAATCGGACCCCGGTCTCGAGGCGCTCGAAACCTGGCAGCGTCCGCGCCTGCCGATTCGCGGCGGCGATCTCATCGCGATGGGACTGAGCGCGGGTCCCGTGGTCGCGGCGACGCTGCAGGCGATCGAGGAGGAATGGCTGCGCGCGGGCTTTCCGGCGGACGCGCAGGCGGCGCGGGCCATCGCCCGCCGCCACGTCGATCAGGCGTTGCGTTCGAGCCAGTAAGCGAGCGCGTCGTCGGCCGGGATCGCCTCGGAATAAAAGAAGCCCTGACCGTAGGTGCAGCCCGCCTCGGTGAGCATCTCGGCGAGGTCCGCCGAATCGATTCCCTCCGCGGTCGTCTCCATGCCGAGCGCGCGCGCGAGCGACAGGATGGCGCGCACGATCGCGGTCGAATCGCCGTCCGCGAGCATGGCCGAGACGAAGCGCTGGTCGATCTTCAAGATGTCGATCGGCAGCAGTTGCAGCGAGGCGAGCGAGGTATAGCCGGTGCCGAAATCGTCCATCGCGATCTTCACGTCGAAGCGCTGGAGCGACTTCAGGGCCCTGGCGACGCGCTCCGGGTCCTGGATGATCGCGCCTTCGGTCAGCTCGAGCGTCAGCCGGGCGCCGTCGAGGCCGCTCGCGGAAAGCGCGCCCGACACCGCCGCGGCGACGTCGTCGCGGCTGATCTGGACCGGCGACAGGTTGACGTTGACGTTGATCGGAAGCCGGGTGCCGACCTTGCGGTCCCAGTCCGCCAGCGTCTGTGTCGCGGTGTCGAGCGCCCAGCGGCCGAGCTGGACGATCAGCCCCGATTCCTCGGCGACCGGAATGAACTCGCTCGGCGGAATCGAGGCGCCCTCATGCTGCCAGCGCGCCAACGCCTCAAAGCCGGCGACGCGCCCGGTCGCGAGCTCGATCAGCGGCTGATAGGCGAGGCTGAGGCCATTCGATTCGATCGCGACGCGGAGCTCGGTCTCGATGCTGAATCGGCGGCGCACCGCCTGCGCCTCGGTCGGCTCGTAGACCTGGGTGGCGCCGGTCCGCTTGGCGGCCTTGAGAGCGAACTGGGCGTTGCGCAGCACCTCGTCGGCGCTGCCCACGCTTTGCGTCAGGATCGCGCAGCCGATCGCGCAATCGACCCTGATCTCGAGCTCGGAGAGCCGGAACGGCAGGGTCAGAACCGCCTTGATGCGCTCGGCGGCGCGCATCGCGTCGGCAATGCCGCGGTCGAGCCTCAAGAGCACGCCGAATTCGTCGCCCGAGATGCGCGCCAGCATGTCGCTGGGCCGCAGGGCCGAGACGAGCCGGCGCGCGAAGGTGATCAGGAGCTCGTCGCCGGCGATCGCGCCCATGCATTCGTTGACCCGGCTGAACCGGGTCATGTCGACCGCGAGCACCGCATAGCCGCTCTCCACGAAAGCGGGCTCGGCGAGCACCGCCTCGACCTTCTCGTTGAAGGCGAAGCGGTTGGGCAGGCCGGTCAGCGTGTCGCGCAGCATCTCGGACCTGAGGCTCCGCTCGGTTTCGACCTGAGCGGTCTTGTCGATGAGCGAAACGAGGCAGCGGACCGGCTGGCCGGGAAGCAGCGACAGGCGCGCGAAGCGGACGGTGAAGTGGCGGCCGCCGATGCTGCGGCCGTCGGCGGTGTCGAACTGGAATGCCGGATCGTCCTTCTTCAGGAAGGCCGAGAGGCGAGTCCCGATCGGCCCGGAGCGGAGCATCGGGATTTGCGCGACGCGGCGCTCGCCCAGCCTCTCATCCCATTCGGCAAGGAAACGAAACTGGTCGTTAGCGCAATCGACGAAGCTGTCGTCGCTGATCGTGACGATCGCGGCGGCGATCGGCAAAGCGTCGAGATAGCGCTGGCGGACCGTCTCGAGGACATGATGGAATTGGGGGGCGAGCTCGGGCGGCACGCCTTCGTGCGGCGGGAGGTCCCCCGCCGCGGATTTCTCCCGTCCACGCGTCTTGGCAGCCTGCATGCACGAAGCGATAGGGAAACAGGGTTAACGCATCGTTGAGAGATGGCTTCGGCAAGTGCGGTGCCGCCGCTCAAAAGAGCTTGCGGACGCCGATGCGGATCGACCGGCCTAGCGGATCGAGATAGTCCGGCTGGTAGCCGATCGGCGTCGCCCCGTTTTCGTCGCGTACTTTCTGATCGCTGTCGAGAAGGTTGGTGATTCCGAACTGCACATGCGTGCCCCGCAGCCAGCCGAAGCGGCGGACGAGGCCCGGGCGCTGGCCGAGATCGGCGAACAGGAAGAGGTGGACCGTCGCATGGTCCGAGAAGGCGAGGTCGCCGCTCGCCCCGCTTTGCCCGCCCGCGCCGCCGCGCACGACTGTCCCGCTCTGCCAGCTCGCGCGCAGGAACCCGCCGATGCCGTTGCGGAAAAGCCCCGCCGAGAACTCGATCTCGTGACGCGGGCGGCCGCCGCGGCCGCTGAAGGCGGAGCCGTCGAGATAGTCGAGCTCAGGAACGCCCGGCCGGATCAGGACCTCGTCGGTCAGGCGCCAGGTGTGGAAGAGCGAGACTTGCAGGTTGCCGCTTTGGCCGGGGCCCGCGCCGGCGGGCCCGCCGCGCCGCCCGCCCCCGCCAGGGCCCGCGCCGGGGCCGCCTGTGCGGGGACCCCGCAGCCCCGCGCCCGGCGGAGCACCGCGTCCGCCACCGCCGCGGCCGCGCCGCAGGCCGGCGCCGCCCGGTCCCGGGCGCGGGCCGCCGGGCCCGGCTCCCGGGGGCCCGCCTTGCGGCCCGAACGGCTTCTGGAAGTTGATCCCCCAGCGCAGCTCCTCGCGGTCCGACCGCGCGAAATTGACTGGCCGCGAGTCGATCTGCACCAGCCGGCCGTCCGCCGCGCGGACGAAGCGGTCCGGGAAGGCGGCCTCGATCTCGGCGGTGGCGACCGGAAAGGACGAGATCGGGCTGACGATGCGGGTGCTGGTATAATTGGCGGAGAGCGAGAGGTTGGTCGCCTGGCCGAGCGGGCGCACGCTCATACGGGCGCCGAAGACTCGGCGGCTGTCGGCGGCCAGCGCCGGATTGCCGCCGTCGATGCGGGTCAGGTCGACCGTTTCGCCGCGGGTGAAGTCGAATATGCGGGCATTGGGGGTCAGCACGACCGGATCGCCCAATTGCTGCATATTGGGGGCGCCGTCCTCGTGAGTCACGGTGATGCCGAAATCCACCGGCTCGATCGGCTCCCAGCGCAGTCCGTAGCCGAGCGTGGTGAGCGTCCCGAAGTCCGACAGGTGCTCGACCTCGAAATTGACGTTGAGCGAGACATTGCCGATCGCGCCCAGGAAGCCCTCGCGCCGGCTGGTGAGCGGAAGATCGACATTGCCCTGGATCGCGCCGCGGTCGCGGCCGAGCGCGCGCGCCTGAGTCACCCCGGCCCGAAGCGTCTCGCTTTCGAGGTCGCGGGTATCGGCGGCCACGGTCAGGGTGGCGAGGGCCTGGCCGGCCGGAAGGCGAAGCGGCGAGCCGTTGAGCACCAATTGGGCGTCCGCCGACCGGCTGCGCGACTCCGACCGATCCTCGGGGCCGAGGACGAGAAGGCCGGCGCCGATCGGCGCGAAGGGATTGAGCGTGGCATCGCCGGCCCCGAGCCGGGCCTGGATCGCGGCGGGGTCGGCGTTGGTGTCGGTCCTGGTGACGGTTCGGGCGACGTCGTAATTGGCGGTGAGGATCCAGCGCCAGTCGGAGATATCGCCGCCCATCGTCAGACCGCCATGTGCGGTGCGCCCGCGCGTCCCGCGCAGCAGCGGGCCGGCGGCGTCGGCATAGCGGAACAGCATGGCATCGGCGGCGAAGGGCGAGAAGGGATTCGTTTCCGGCAGCAGGAGCGTCAGCGAAGGCAGGCCGAGCCGGCTCTCGCTCGAGGTCGCGCCGAAGCGGGCGTTGAGGGTCGTCGGCGCGCCGAACAGGGTCCGGTGCAGCGTCCCGTTCAGCGTCAGCGACTGGTTCTCGGGGATCAGGGTCCGGTAGCGGCCGAGATCGGTCGCATTGGGCCGGTTGGCGCCCGGCAGGAAGTCGCCGAGCCCGGGCGCGCCGGTGGCCGCGGACGCGGGCACTGCGGCGACCGTGACCGGCGTGCCGGCCGCGGCGCTCAGCGCGGGATCGATCTCCGCCCCGGGCTGGACCGGGCCGATATTGCCGATGAGGTCGAACGGGACGGCGGGCGCCGACTGGACGAGGTCGCGCTCGCTCTCCAGCAGGGCGTTCGTACGCTGATAGCGGGCATCGACGCTCCACCGCCCGGCGCGGTCGATCCTGAGGATGCTGCCGTTCGCGTCGAAATTGCCCCCACCGCCGGCGGTGGGGAAATTATAGCCCGCCGCGCCGGTGATCGCGCGGAAATTTTCCTTGAGCACGAAGTTCATCACCCGCTGGTCGGCGCGATAGCCGTAGCTCAGCGCCACTTCCTCGGGCAGGATATCGATCCGCTCGATCGCCTCGGGCGGGATGTCGCGGATCTCGGCGAAGCTGGCGATCCGGCGACCGTTGAGCAAGGTGACGGGCGGGCCGTCCTGGCGGCCGCGGCCGCTGCGCGTCTGCGGCGCCAGCGCCTCGACCAGCTCGCCGATGGTGGAGGCGCCGTAGGCGCGGATCTGGTCCTCGTCGAGCTGCACCTCGGGCTCGACGTCGCCCACCACCGCGCCGCGCAGTCGCTGGCCCCTGACGACGATCGCCGGCGGCTCGCCCGGCGGCTCGCCCTCCGGCTCCGCCGCCTCATCCGGGGCCGGCCCGGGCTCTGCGGCGGCGGGCTCGGGTTCCTGCGCGTGGAGCGGCTGCTGGGCCGCGCCGGCGAGCAGCAGCGCGAGCATCTTTTTCCAGGCCACGCGACGTTTACCCCCTGTTTTCATTGCCGATACGGACGCGAGAGGCTTTCGAGCGGGAAGGCTGAACGCCCGATGTATCGCCCCGCGCCAAGCCGGTCAGCCGAACCTGTTGTCGCGCGGAAAGCCCATGGGGGGCATCCGGCCGGCGGCGCCGCGGGCGGTGCGCCAAGGCCCCAAATCGCTTTCGGTGCGGGTGCGGCCCCCTTCGCCGCCCATCGGCCAGCTGAGGCCTTCCGCGAACCTGAAGCCGGTCGCGTCGCCGAGGCCGCCGTCGCGGTAGCGCTGGAGCTGGACGCCTTGGCCGCGGCCCATTTCGGGCAACTCGCCGAGCGGGTAGACGACCATCTTGCGGTTCTCGCCGATCACCGCGACATAATCGTCCCCCGCCTTGAGCGGCCGCACCAATTTGAGCGTCGCGCCCGGCCTCAAATTGACGATCTGCTTGCCCTTGCGAGTCTCGGCGACCGCGCCCGCCGCAGCGGTGACGAAGCCGCGCCCGTCCGAGGCGGCGACGAGCAGCTTCGCGGCCGCGCCAGCGCGGAGCAGCGCCACCACATTCCCCTCGCCCTCGATATCGACCATCAGCTTCACCGGCTCGCCGAAGCCGCGACCGCCCGGCAATTTGTCGGCGGCGAGCGTGTAGAAGCGGCCGTCGGACGAGGCGAGCAGCACCTTGTCGGTGGTGTGGGCGTGGAGCAGCGGGAATGCGAGCTCGTCGCCCTCCTTGAACTTGAGCGCCTCGGCTTCGGTCCGCTCGACATGGCCCTTCATCGCCCGGATCCAGCCCCGCTTCGACAGGATCACCGTGATCGGCTCGCGCTCGATCATCGCCTCCAGCGGGATTTCGCGCGCGGGCCCGGCCTCCTCGATCAGGGTGCGGCGGCGGCCGAGCGGCGTTTCCGGGCCGTATCTGGCGCGCAAGGCGGCGAGGTCCTTCTTGAGCCGGGTCCGCTGGAGGCGCTCGGACCCGATCAGCTTGTCGAGGCCCTCGCGCTCCTTGACGAGGCCATCGCGCTCGCTCTTGAGCTGCATCTCCTCGAGCCGGCGCAGGCTCCTGAGGCGCATGTTGAGGATCGCCTCGGCCTGGCGGTCGCTTAAGGAGAACTCGGCGATCATCACCGGCTTGGGCTCATCCTCGGCGCGGATGATCTCGATCACCCGGTCGAGATTGAGGAAGGCGACCAGATAACCTTCGAGCAGCTCCAGCCGGTCGTCGATCTTGCGGACCCGGTGCTCCGAGCGCTTGACCAGCACTTCGACCTGGAAGGCGACCCACTCGCCCAGCACAGCCTTCAGCCCCATCACCCGCGGCGTCCGGCTGGCGTCCAGCACGTTGAGGTTCAACGAGACCCGCGCTTCGAGGTCGGTCAGCCGGAACAGGCTTTCCATCAGCACGTCGGGGTCGACCGTCCGGCTCCTGGGCTCGATCAGGATCCTGATCGCCTCGTCCGATTCGTCGCGTATGTCGGCCAGGATCGGCAGCTTCCGGTCCGCGATCAGCCCGGCGATCTGCTCGATCAATTTCCCCTTGGGCACCTGGTAGGGAATTTCGCTGACCACCGCGGCCCAACTCCCCTGCGCGCCTTTCTCGATCGACCAGCGAGCCCGCACCCGGAAGGCGCCGCGGCCGGTCGCGTAGGAAAGGGCGATGCTCTCGGCGCTGTCGACGAGCACGCCGCCGGTAGGGAAATCGGGCCCGGCGACGAACGCGGTCAACGCGGAATCCTCTGCCTGCGGGTGGTCGATCAAATGGACAGCCGCGTCGATCAGCTCGGCGACATTGTGCGGCGGGATCGAGGTGGCCATGCCGACCGCGATGCCGCTGGCGCCGTTGGCGAGCAGGTTCGGGAACAGGCCCGGGAAGACCTCGGGCTCCTCCTCCTCATTGTTGTAGGTGGGGCGGAAATCGACCGTGCCCTCGTCGAGCCCGGCCATCAGCTCGCCCGCCGCCTGGGTCAGCCGCGCCTCGGTGTAGCGCATCGCCGCCGCGTTATCGCCATCGACATTGCCGAAATTGCCCTGGCCGTCGACGAGCGGGTAGCGGAGCGAGAAATCCTGGGCGAGGCGGACCATCGCGTCGTAGACCGACTGGTCGCCGTGCGGATGATATTTGCCGATCACGTCGCCGACCACGCGCGCGCATTTCTTGTAGCCCGAAGCAGGATCGAGCTTGAGCAGCCGCATCGCCCACAGGAGCCGTCGGTGCACCGGCTTCAGGCCGTCGCGCAGGTCCGGCAGCGAGCGCGCGGTGATCGTCGAGAGGGCGTAGACGAGGTAGCGCTGGGAGAGGGCGTCGTCGAACGGATGGTCGACCACGGTGTCGAATTCGTCACTCATCAGCGAGCGTTAGCAGCCGCGATTCCGGGACGCGAGGGGATTAAATCGAGGGTGTGAAAAAGGGGCTTGCGATTGTCTACTGATATGGTAGAGTCATGTAACGATATAACAAGAGAGGAGACCGATCGTGCGCCGTTCGCTTCCCTTCCTCGCTTTGCTTCTCGCCGCCACCGCCTCCTGCGGCCAGGCCGACCGGAGCATGCCGCCCAGCCCGTCCGACCAGGCGGCCGAATCATCCAATGCCGCCGCCGACATGAGCTTCAGCGCGGAAGAGGGCTCGGCGCCCCGCACCGCCCAGTCCCGCGCCGCCGGCCCCAACGTCGCGCCGACCGCCGCGCCGGGAGTCGCCTTCAACTATCGCTACGCCTTCCAGCTTCAGCCGCAGCATATCTCGGCGGTGCAGGAACGGCACGCGCAGATGTGCGAGCAGCTGACGATCGCGCGTTGCCGGATCACCGGAATGCTCTACCGCGTCGTCAACAACGGCCGCGACATCGAGGCGATGCTGGCGCTGAAGGTCCACCCGGCCGCCGCGCGCCATTTCGGCCGCGATGCGGTCGGCGTGGTGGTCGGCGCCGAGGGCATGCTGACGGAAAGCGAGATCACCGGCGTCGACATCGGCACTTCGATCCAGGCCGCCGGCCGCAGCCTCGCCGAATTGCAGGCCGAGCTCGAGCGGATCGAGGCGCGGCTGAGGGCGATGGGCGCCGGCGCCCAAAAGTCGCAGCTCGAATATGAAGCAGGGCAGCTGCGCCAGCAGATCCGCGACCTGCGCGAAAGCCGCACCCAGCAACAGGAGACGCTCGCCACCACGCCGATGGTCTTCCATTACGGCTCGGGCGCTTATGCGCCGGGCTTCGGCCAGGGCCCGAGCCTCAAGCAGGCGCTGCAGCGCGCCGGCGACGATCTGCTCTACAGCCTCAATATCCTGCTCGTTGTCCTGGTGCGGCTCCTGCCGTGGGCGCTTGCGATTCTGCTCGGCTGGCTGGGCTTCCGCTTCGTCCGCCGGCGCTGGGTGCGTTCCCCCGCGGACACCACGCCCGCTTGAGCCTTGCGGCCTGAAGCCGCTGACTGGAGAGAAATCCCCCCTTGTCTACTAATTCGATAGAGTATGGGTCTTAGAAAAGGAGAGAGATCGTGCGCCGTTCAATCCCGTTCCTTGTTCTGCTTCTCGCCACCGCCGCCGCCTGCAGCCAGGCCGATGACAACCCGTCCGCTCCCCCCGGCAACGCTCCCGCCGATCAGACCTCCAACGCTTCTGAAGAGTCCGAAGCGGCGGGCGATACGTCCGTCGCGATTCCGCCCGAGCTCACCGCGCCGCGCGGCCGGCCGAGCCGCGAGACCGGACCCGATCTGGACCCCGCCGCCGCGCCCGGCGTCGCCTTCGACTACAGCTACGCCTTCCGGCTCGAGGCCGAGCGGATCGCCGAGATGCAGCAGGAGCATCAGCGGCTCTGCGCGCGCTACGGCACGCGCTGCCGGATCACCGGCATGGACTATCGCGCCGCCAATGAGGACGACGTCCAGGCGATGCTCTCCTTCCTGGTCGATCCGGAGATCGCCGGCCAGTTCGGCCGGGAGAGCGTCCGCGCGGTCACCGCGGCCGACGGCACGCTGGCCGGGAGCGAGATCGAAGGCATCGAGATCGGCACCGCGCTCAAGACCAACACCGGCAATCTCGAGGAGCTCCAGGCCGAGCTCGAGCGCGTCGAGGCCCGGCTCGCCCGGCCCGGCCTGCGCTGGCGCGAGCGCGCCCGGCTCGACGAGGAGCGGCAGGATCTGCGCCGGCAGATCGCCGAGCTGAGATCGGTCACCGACGGGCAGGAGCGCCAGCTGGCCACGGTGCCGATGCTGTTCCGCTACGGCTCGGGCGCGTTCGCGCCGGGGCCGGCACCGCGGCAGTCGCTCGGGCAGGCGGCCGAGAACGCCGCCGACAATTTCCTGGGCGGCCTCAACATCCTCGCGATCATCTTCGTGACGCTGTCGCCCTGGATCCTGACCATCCTCCTGATCTGGGGCGCGGTCCGCTTCGCCCGGCGGCGGCTGGCCGGGACGCCCGATGCCGGCGGCACGGTCCAGGCCGACGGCACGGTCTGAGCTCGCTCCTCTCCGTTGCAGCGGAGAGGAAGGGGGTGGGTGCGATCGAGGCGGCTATTGCCGCCAAGTGCGCCCCGCTTGATCCTCGCCAGGCGCAGATCCGCGCCGCGCGCCCACCCCACCCCACAAAGGGGAAGTCACTGGGGACAGTCGCCGGTGACTGTCCCCATTCAGGGCGCGACGAAAATCGCCGCCGGCTCGCGCGATTTCTCCATTTCGATCTCATTGAGCAGCCAATCCCGGAACATGGCGATCTTGGGCTGGTTGCGGCGGCCTTCCGGGTAGACCAGCCACTGGGCGCGGCCGCTGAGGTAAATCTGCCCGAACGGCTGCACCAGCCGCCCGGATTCGAGGTCGCGCCGCCACAACATCGGCGTCATCAGCGCGCAGCCGGCACCGGCCAGCGCCGCATTCGCCTCCATCACCTGATTGTCGAGAGTGACCCCCGGATCCGCCGCTCCCTCCCGCGCCTCCACGCCGGCGGCGGCGAACCAGTCGCGCCACCAGCGGTCGCCGGGGCTCAGCCTCGGCAGATCGAGCAGCTGCTCGGGCCGCTCGAGCCGATGCCGGGCGGCGAAGTCGGCGCTGCAGATCGGGCTGAAATGGAGACGGAACATGAAATGGCATTTGAGCCCCGGCCAGTCGCCCCGCCCCATCCGGATCGCCGCGTGAAATTCCCCGGTGGAAAAGTCGACGATCCGGTTATCGGTCGCGAGCCGCACCGCGAGATCGGGATGCCGGACCTGGAATTCTCCGAGTCGCGGCGCCAGCCAGGTGGTGGCGAAGGTCTGCGCCGTGCTGATCGACAGCAGGGCCTGGTCCTCGGCGACCAGCCCGGAAAAGGCGTCGCCGAGCGTCTCGAAGGCGGAGGCGACCAAGGGCGCGATCCGCCGCCCGGCGTCGGTCAGCGAAACGCGGCCCTTGACGCGCGCGAACAGCGGCACGCCAAGCCGCTCTTCCAACAAGCGAATTTGATAGCTGACCGCGGCTTGGGTCATGCCGAGCTCGGCCGCGGCCTGGGTGAAATTCTGGCGGCGCGCGGCCGCTTCGAAGACCCGGACGGCGCTGAGCGGCGGCAGTCTTACCATGTCACTCCCCATAAGCCAGGCTTATACTATCTGTCGAGACTTTCGTTGGCGCGAGGCACGGCGGGATGGCATTTCCGCTTCACGCCAAGAGCGAGCCTCAGTCGGACAGGAAAGGAATTCGGAATGCGCGACGAAATGGACAGCCGCATGTGGGTCGAGAACCACGATCAGTTCGCCTTGTTGGTGGACGACGCTTTGGCCGCGCTCCGCGCCGGCCTCGCCCGGATCGGCCAGTGGGACGGGACCAGCCACCAGCTCCTCGCCCTCCTGGTCTCGTTCGTGGTCACGGGGCTCACCTTCAACGCCACCGCGGCCTAGGAGGAACCGGCCATGCCGACGCGTCACGATCACGGGCTTCTTCCCGCCCTTCGCCGCCTGGCGGAAACGATCCGCCTCGGCCTGTGCAAGCAGAACGAGCTCGATTTCAGCGCACCCTGGAATCCGCGCAGCCCCCGCTGCGGATGAAGGCCCCCTCCCCGGGGCTTTGAACTGGGGCGCATGGCGGTCTATCCAAGGCCGCCATGCGCCTTTTTCTCAAATCCCTTGCTCTCGTCTCCGGGCTGGCGCTAGCCGCTTGCGCGGTGAGCCAGACGACTCCTCCCGCGGGCAGCGGTCCCGATGGCCTGATGGCGTGGCCGGACCTGCTCGGGCGCCCCCGCCCGCAGCCGGACGCGACGATAAGCTATGGCAGCGGCCCGCTCCAGATCGTCGATCTCTGGGTGCCGGCGGGCCGCGGCCCGCACCCGGTCGTGCTGATGGTCCATGGCGGCTGCTGGCAGACCGAAATCGCCGACCGGAGGATCATGAACTGGATCGCCGCGGATCTACGCGCGCGCGGGATCGCGGTCTGGAACATCGACTATCGCGGCGTCGACCGGCCGGGCGGCGGCTATCCGGGCACCTTCCAGGACGCCGCCGCGGCGGCGGATTCGCTGCGCGTCCATGGGCGTGAATACAATCTCGACCTTTCGCGCATCGTCGCGACCGGCCATTCGGCGGGCGGGCATCTCGCGCTCTGGCTTGCCGCCCGGCCGCGGCTGCCGCAGGATTCGCCGCTCCGCACCCCCGACCCACTGCCCATAGGCGAAGTCGTCAGCCTTGGAGGACTCCCCGACCTCGAGGAGGCCGCGCGTTCGGAAAATGGCTGCGGCAATGAAATCATCGGGCGTCTGACGAATGGGCGTTTCGCCGACACGTCGGTCCCCCGCCTCGCGCCGCTCGGCATCCCGCAGGTGCTGATCAACGGCATGCAGGACCGGATCATTCCCACCGCTTATGCCGAGGGCTATGCGCGGCCGATGCGCGCGGCCGGCGACGACGTGCGCGTGCGGATGATCGAGCGCACCGGCCATGTCGAACTGATCGCGCCCGAGACCGCCGCCTGGGCCGCCGCGGTGGAAGCGATCGAACGGGCGCTGGGCCGATGAGCTTCACGCTCGCCGAAGCCAAGGCCGCGGACGCCGCCGATCCGCTGCGTCCGTTGCGCGAGCGCTTTCACCTCCCCGAAGGCCTGATCTACCTCGACGGCAATTCGCTGGGGGCTCTGCCCAGGACCGCGGCCGCGCGCCTGAACGAGGTCGTGACCCTGGAGTGGGGCGAAGAGCTGATCCGAAGCTGGAACAGCCACGACTGGATCGGCGCGCCGCAGCGCGTCGGCGCCAAGATCGCGCCGCTGATCGGCGCCAGGCCAAATGAGGTCATCGTCACCGATTCGACCTCGGTGAACCTGTTCAAGCTGCTCGCCGCCGCCGCGCGCCTCTCCGAGCGAAGCGTGCTCCTTTCGGAAAGCGGCAATTTCCACACCGATTTGTACGTCGCGAGCGGCGTCGCCGACCTTCTCGGCCTTACGCTCGAGATCGCGCCCCGGTCCGAAGTGGAAGCGCGGCTCGGGCCGGACACCGGCGTCCTCCTGTTGACTCACGTCCACTACAAGACCGCCGAGCGGTTCGACATGGCGCGGGTTACGGCCAGGGCGAAGGCCGCCGGGGCGATCACGGTTTGGGATCTGAGCCACAGCGCCGGCGCTGTGCCGCTCCACCTCAACGAGGCGGGCGCGGAGCTCGCCGTCGGCTGCGGCTACAAATATCTGAACGGCGGTCCCGGCGCGCCCGCCTTCCTCTACATCGCCGAGCATCTGCAGGAGCGCCTGATCAGCCCCCTGCGCGGCTGGATGGGCCATGCCGCCCCTTTCGCCTTCACCGATGATTACGCGCCCGCCGCGGGCATCGACCGCTTCCTCGCCGGCACCCCGCCGATCCTGAGCCTCGCCGCGCTCGAAGCCGGCCTCGACGCGTTCGAGGGCGTCACCATGGAGCGCCTGTGGACCAAGTCGCGCGCCATGTTCGACGTCTTCCACGCGCTCATGGAGCAGAACTGCCCGGAGCTCGCCTGCATCTCGCCTCGCGGCGAGGAGCAGCGCGGCAGCCACATCTCCTTTTCCCACCCCCACGCCTTCGAAATCTGCCAGGCGCTGATCGCGGCCGAGGTGATCGGCGATTTCCGCTCCCCCGACGTGATCCGCTTCGGTTTGACCCCGCTCTATCTCGGCTTCGAAGACATCTGGGTGGGCGTCGACCGGCTGGCGGCGATCATGACGAGCGAGAGCTGGCGCGACCCCCGCTTCGCGGTGCGCGGCAAGGTGACCTGAGGAGGACAGTTACTTTTCAACCGCTAGCATCATCGACTGGGCCTTCGGCGCGCAAAAGTGACTGTCCCCATTCCCCTCACGCCTCCCCTCCACTATAGAGCCGCTTCCTCGCCACCCGAAGCCGGAGGCCCGCCCTTCATGTCCCGCCGCCGTCTCATCTACGAAGGCAAGGCCAAGATCCTCTACGAAGGGCCCGAGCCCGGCACGCTCATCCAGTATTTCAAGGACGACGCGACCGCGTTCAACGCCCAGAAGAAGGGGACGATCTCGGGCAAGGGCGTGCTCAACAACCGCATCTCCGAGCATATCTACACCCTGCTCGGCACGATCGGCATCCCGACCCATTTCGTCCGCCGCCTCAACATGCGCGAGCAGCTGATCCGCCAGGTCGAGATCATCCCGATAGAGGTGGTCGTCCGCAACGTCGCGGCGGGCACGCTGTCGCAGCGGCTCGGTATCGAGGAGGGGACCCAGCTGCCTCGCACGATCATCGAATATTATTACAAGGACGATGCGCTCGGCGATCCGATGATCGCCGACGAGCATATCGCCTGCTTCGGCTGGGCGACCCAGGAAGAGATGAACGACGTCGCCGACATGGCGATCCGGGTGAACGACTTCCTGTGCGGCCTGTTCGCGGGGATCGGCATCCGCCTGGTCGATTTCAAGCTCGAATTCGGCCGGCTCTGGGAGAATGATTTCGCGCGCGTCATCCTCGCCGACGAGATCAGCCCCGACGGCTGCCGGCTGTGGGACATGATCACCAACGAGAAGCTCGACAAGGACCGCTTCCGCCGCGATCTCGGCGGCGAGGCCGAAGCCTATCAGGAGGTCGCCCGCCGCCTCGGCCTCCTCCCCGAAGGCGAGGCGTCGAGCGTGCTCGACCTCGAGAGCCACCGGGCCAAGCGGGGGAAGTGATAACGCCGGTGCGGAGCTGAGCCTTGTCCCACGACCATAATCACGGCGGACACGGGCACGGGCACCATCACCACGCCCACCCGGCCGATTTCAGCACGGCCTTCGCCGTCGGCATCGTCCTCAATCTGGGCTTCGTCGCGGTCGAGGCCGCTTACGGGTTCATAGCCAATTCGATGGCCTTGCTCGCCGACGCCGGGCACAATCTGTCGGACGTGCTCGGGCTCGCCATCGCCTGGGGCGCGGCGATCCTCGCGAAGCGGCCCCCAACCCGGCGCTTCAGCTACGGCCTGCGCGGCGCCTCGATCCTGGCCGCGCTCGCCAACGCGCTCATCCTCATGATCGCCGTGGCCTTCATCACCTACAATGCGGTGATGCGCCTGATCATCCCCGATCTCGTCGACGGCGAGACGGTGATCGTCGTCGCCGCGATCGGCATAGCGATCAACGGCGCGACCGCCTTCATGTTCGCCCGCGGCCGCAAGAGCGACCTCAACGTGCGCGGCGCCTATCTGCACATGGTCGCCGACGCGCTCGTCTCGGCGGGCGTGGTGGTGGCGGGGGTCGCGATCTGGACGACAGGCTGGCTCTGGGTCGATCCTGTCGCCAGCCTGCTTGTCGCCGGCCTCATTTTCATCGCCACTGCCGACATGCTCCGCGAATCGGTCACCATGGCGCTCGCCGGCGTGCCGCGGGGCATCGATCCCGACGCGGTCGAGGCGCAGCTGCTCGCTTTGCCCGGCGTCACCCGCATCCACGATCTCCACATCTGGCCGATGAGCACGACCGAGTTCGCGCTGACCGCCCACCTGGTCATGCCGGGCGGGTTTCCGGGCGATGGCTTCCTCACGCAATGCGCGCACGGGATCGAGCATCGCTTCGGGATCACCCACTCCACCTTCCAGATCGAGGTGGGCGAGGATTGCGGGGACAGCTGCTAAAAGGGGACAGTGCCCTTATTTTTTCCCACCGGTCGGCAGAGCCATGCAGGCCCGCGCGCGAAATAAGGGGACTGTCCCCTTGTTAGCGCGATCCGCCGGCCGGACCGCCCGTGGGCCCGCCGAGCGCGACCGGCGCCTCGACGGCGGTGCGGCGCTGGAGCGCGATCAGGGTCTGGCTGGGCTGCATGAAGGGGACCGGATTGACCGCGCGGCCCTCGATGCGGACTTCGTAATGGAGGTGGCTGCCGGTCGAACGGCCGGTCGAGCCCATCAGGCCGATCAATTCGCCGCGGCGGACGCGCTGGCCCGGACGGGCGATCAGGCGCGAGAGGTGGCCGTAGCGGGTCTGGATGCCCTGGCCATGATCGATCTCGACGAGGTTGCCGTATCCGCCGCTATTCCATTCGGAGCGTCCGACGACGCCGTCGGCGGTGGCGTAGATCGGCGTCCCGAGCGGGCCGGAAAGATCGATGCCGGCATGCATGGCGGCGCGGCCGCGGAAGGGATCGGAGCGGATGCCGTAGCCGCTGGTCAGATTGGCGGAGGTCTGGACGGGCTGGGCCGCGGGGATGCCGGCGACGCCCTGCTCGAGCCGGTCGAGAGCGCGCCAGCTGGTGAACAGGGCCCGGAAGGCCGGATCGGCATTGTCGGCGGTCGCGGTGACGGGCTCGTAGGGGCCGCCCATGGCGCTGTTGCGCTGGATGACGGCCGGGTTGAGGCCGATGCGGCGCAGCTGGGCGGCGGTTTCGCGGTAGCGCATGCGGGTGACGGCGCGGGCCTGCTCGACCATCGCCATCTGCATCTCGTCGACCTCGTCGAAGCTGTCGGCCATCGCCTGGGCGGCGGGGTTCGTGGGCTGGGCGACCGCCTGCGGCATCAGGGCGGCGAGCCGGTCGGCGTCGGGGTCGCTCGAGAGCAAAGTGGCGAGGAAGGCCTGGCGGCGCTCGAGCTGGGCGGCGCGGTTGTTGACCGCGACGCGCATCGCGGCGACGTCGGCCTGCATCGTGGCGACCTGGCGTTCCATCCGCGCCATATCGCCGCTCATCGCGCCCAGCGCGGTGTAGGTCGCGGCCATCGACCAGGCCAGCAAGAAAAAGACCGCGAAAGCGGCCGCCATCTGCAGTTTCGCGCCGATCGTGAAGCGGCGCAGGCTCTTGCCGTCGTGCAGGAAAATATCGCGTGGTTTGAAAAAGTTGCGGAACCCTGCGGACAGGCCTGCGTTCGCCGTCAGTACGTTGCTCGTCATCATTGTCCCCGCTCGGCCTTTTGTCGACCGCGACGATCACGCTTGGCGACCGCTTGAAAATTCAGGAGCTTCCCCGCCCCGGATCGGCTTTCGTCGGATTGCCCGTCCAACTGCGGCGGAGATTGTTAAGCAAGTTCCAACAGAGCAACCCCCTGCGCGAATTCCCGGGACAGACCGGCTTGGTCACGGGGTGAGCCGTTGCCGGGCGGGTACCAGGGCTGGCGCGAAACCACCGCCATGCAAGTTTTCCCTGACGCAACGGGGCGGCGAATCCCCAAGATTCGCGGCTGAACCGGCGCCGATCGGGTGGCCTCAGCCGCTTATTCGTCGTCGGCCGGCTTGGCCTCGCCGTCGGAAACGTCGGCAGCGAACGGCTCCTCCAACGCCTCCTCCGCTGACGCCTGCTCGACCGGATAGTGCAAATAGCGCTCGACGCTGAGCGCGGCGGTGCCGGTCTCGCCGGGTGCCCAGGGCTTCGGCTCGGTGGCCGGGGTCGCGTCGCGCCAGGCGGGGGCGCCGGCGCCCTGCCCCCCGATCGGCTCCATCGCGATCGCCGCGGCCTGGCGGATCTCGCGCGCGTCGCAATTGCCGGCGCACTCATAGGCGCGCGCCGCATAGCCCTGGTCCCAGCCATAAGCCGAAGCGAAGCTGTCCGGAGCGGGCGGCCGCAGCGCGCCGGGATCGATCCCCAGCGGCGGCTGCGCGGCGCCCTGGAAATGGACCGGGTGGATCTCGGCGATGGCGCTGTGGCCGAGCTGGACGCCGATCAGGGCCGCCGCCAGCAGGGCGACCGACGATACGAGCAGAGCGTTGGAACGGCGCCGCGGCATGGCCGGAAAACGCGGAGGCCGGCGGCTCGTTCCGTGCGCCCGGCGGCCGGTCACCGCCGGGCCCCGCCGGTCCCCGCCGGTCATGGCAGCTCGCGCGTCGCGGCCAGCACCGCCTCGGCGTGGCCGGGCACCTTCACCCTGCGCCAGGCCCGGGCGACGGTGCCGTCGCGGTCGACCAGGAAGGTGGCGCGCTCGATGCCCATATATTTGCGGCCGTAATTGCTTTTCTCGACCCAGATTCCAAACGCCTCGCAGACGCTGCCGTCGGGATCGCTGGCGAGCTTGACCTTGAGGTCGTATTTGCCGGTGAATTTGGTGTGGCTTTGCGGGCTGTCCTTCGAGACGCCGAGGATCCAGGTCCCGGCCTTCTCGAACTCGCCCGCCAGCGCGCTGAAGGCCTGGGCCTCGCGGGTGCAGCCGGACGTGTCGTCCTTCGGATAGAAATAGAGGACGAGCTTGTTGCCCCGGAAGTCGGCCGGGCTGACCGTCTCGCCGTCCATTCCGATGAGTGCAACATCCGGTACCAGATCGCCTTCGGTCACCATCCGAGTCTCCGCGCTTCCGCACGGCAACGGTCTGCCGGGCGAAAGGCTGCGCCGCAAGCGCGTTAATTGGCGACAGACGCCATCTAGCGGGCGCTCGGCACGATCCTGAGGCGACGGTTCGGATAGTCGACGGTGACGGCCATGGTCCGCAAGGCCAGCGAGCCGATATTGCCCACGCTCGCGATCGCCGGATAGCCGACGTCGGTGATCGGCAGCGCGGTCGTCCCGACCCGGACCGGCGCGGCGAGGCCGATCGCCTGGAGCGCGATCTCCTGGCTCACCGTCCGCGCCCGGCCGATGTCGCGCGGCGCGCCGCGGGTGGGCAGGCCTGCGATCGCCGCGGCCGGCATGAACAAGGGATAGCGCGAATTGCCGGTGTCGAGATGGACCTGGTGGACGCCATCGCCGATGGCGAGCGGAAAAGTGATCAGGCCCCCGCGCTCGGGCGTGAACGCGACCACGTCGCCGCCGTCCGCCGCCGGCAGCGCGCCGGGGCCGGCAGTGAGCCGCAGCCGCCCGTAATCGATGGTGAGCAGCAAATTCTGGAAGAACCCGATGCCGATGATTCCGTCCACGCCGGCGAGGCGCGTGCCGGGAAGGTTGATCGCGGTCGTGCTGACGCCGCTATAGGTGAGGCCGCCAAAGGCGAGGCTGTCGACCGCATAGATCGGTACGGCGACGGTGGCGCCCCCCGAAGGATCGCCGGCCCGCGCCTCTCCCGTCTGGCGGAGGCCGATCGCCTCGGCCAGGGCCGGAGTCACACGCAAATAGCCCGACGCTCCGGTGTCGACGCCGAAGCGGTAGGGGCCGCGGCCGTTCACCATCGCCGTAATGGTAGGCATGCCCGCGACCAGCTCGACGGGCACGTCGGCACGCTCGCCCGTCATTTGGGGTGGCGGCGCGGCCATCCGCCGGATCATGCGGGGGCCCCCGGCCTGCGGCTGCGGCGCCTCCTGCGCCGCAGCCGGCACGAGCGCAGCCAATGAAGCGCCGCATACGGCGAATTTGAAAGCTCTCACTGCACCCTCTCCTTTTCGAAAATCACGACGGAATTCCGTCTTCCCTTGCCATCGCGGCAGCGAGCCGCTCCGGGATCGGCCGTCTTTCGGCCGCCTGCTCGAACCGCTCGAGCGCGGCGAACAGGTCGGCGCCGGCCTCGGCGAACATCGCCTCGAACGTGCCGGCGACGGCGCCGAGGAAAGAATCGAAGCGCGCGGCCTCCGTCTGGCCCTTGTCGGTGAGCGCGATCAGCCGGCGGCGGTTGTCTTTGGGGTCGCTTTCGTCGCGAACCAGCCCGGCGGCGGCCAGCGCGGCGGCCAGCTTGATGATGAGCGGGTGGCTGAGCCGCAGCCGATAGGCGATCTCGGTGATCCCGGTCGGGCCGTTCCCGCGCAGCAGGAGGAGGGTCGAGCCCGCCCGCGCGGGGCTCGCAAAGCCTTCGCGCCGAAGCGTTTCGGTGGTGCCCTCGAGGATCAGCTCCGAGGCGCGACGCAGCCGGTGCGCGAGGAAGGACAGACCCTGCGAGCGAACGAAATCCTGTTCGGGCATGACAACTCCGTAGTCCGTTACGTTACCTGTTACGGATTGGCTTGCTCGCCCTGAACCCCCGGTGAATGCCGGCTGGACTATCTTCGCGGCTCTCCGAAGACCTGCTCCCACAAATGGAGCACGGTCTGCCGAGCGGAGTCGTGCGCCGCGACCAGAGCCGCCCAGTCCTCCAGCCCGCAGGCCCGCGCGACCAGGGCCCGGCTGGGCTCGGCCGGCAACGCGGAACTCGGCGAGACCAAGCGCAGGATGACGAGGATCCGGGTCAGGAGCCGGAGCGCCGGATCGATCCCGGCCCCGACCAGGCCGCGCGCCGCCAGTTCGGCGAGCGCCACTTCGAGATGCGGGTGGAGCCCGATCCGGTGCTCGAGCTGCAGCACATGGACGGCGAATTCGAGATCGATCAGGCCGCCCGCGCCGCGCTTGATGTCGAACGGGCCGTCGGCGGGCTTGTGGACGTCCATCTCGCGGCGCATGGCGAGCGCATCGGCGATGAGCCGGTGGGGGTCGCGGTCCCGGCCGAGCACGCTGTCGACCACGTCCTTCAAGGCGGCCCGCCCGGCCGCCGAGCCGTAGACCGGCCGCGCCCGGGTCAGGGCCATATGCTCGAAGGTCCAGGCCTTCCCCGCCTGATAGGCGGCGAAGCTCTCGACGCTGATCGCGAACAGCCCGTCCTTGCCCGAGGGCCTCAGGCGCGTGTCGACGTCGTAGAGGGGACCCGCCGCGGTCGACACGCTGAGCGCCGCCGTGACCCGCGGCGCGAGCCGGTTGAAATAGTCGGTCGCGCCCAGCCTTTTCGGCCCGTCGGATTCGGCTTCATGGCTGCCGCTGAACAGATAGACGAGGTCGAGGTCCGAGGCATGGGTCAGCGCCTCGCCGCCGAGCCGGCCCAGACCCAGGATCAGCAGCTCTCCGCCCGGCACGCGCCCGTGCGCCAGCTCGAACTCGGCAACGGCGGCGTCGGTGAGCACGGCGATCGCGGCCTCGGCGACCCGCGAATAGCCCTCGGTCACGTCGAGCGGGTCGGTATGGGCCGCGACCAGCTGGACTCCGAGCGCGAAGCGGCGCTCGTTGACCCGGCGCCGGACCCGGTCGAGCAGCAATTGATAATCCTCGCCCCCCCGCTCCGAGCGCGAGAAATCGGCGATCAGCTCCTCGACTCCCGGCGCCGGCGCGAACGCGCTGGCGTCGAGCAGCCCGTCGAGCAGCTCGGGCCGGCGCCCCAATTGCTCCGCCAAAGCGGGCGCGTGGCTCAGGATCGCGGCGAGATGCTCGATCAAGGCGGGGCGCGCCTCCAGCAGGCGGTAGAAATTGACTCCGGTCGGCAACTTCAGGATCAGATCGTCGAACCGGTTCAGCGCGCGCATCGGATCGGGCGCCGCGCCGAACGCCTGGATCAGCACCGGCAGCATCGCCTCGAACGCCTCGCGCGCGGCATTGGTCCTGAGCGAGCGCACCTTGCCCGAGCGCCAGCCGTCGATTCGCGTGCGCGCAGATCCGGGCGCGGCGAATCCCGCCGCCTCGAGCGCCTGCTCCAGCGGCCCCGCGCTGTCGGGCAGGCGCCGCCCCTCGTCCGCCTCGAGCGTGCGGTAGACGGCCTCGACCCGCTCGACATGGGGGTTGAGCAGGGCCAGCAAGGCGGCGCCATCGTCGAGGCCGTGCAGGAGCGCGACATTGTCGAGCGCCTCGCGCTCGGCGGGGAGGCTGTGGGTCTGCCGGTCGTCGACCATCTGCAGCCGGTGCTCGACGGTGCGCAGCAGGCGATAGGCCTCGCCCAGCGCCGCCGCGTCCTCCGCGCCGATCCGACCCGCTTCGGCGAGCGCCGCCAGCGCATCCAGGGTCGCGGCGGCGCGCAGCTCGGGCTCGCGGCCGCCATGGACGAGCTGGTGGACCTGGACGAAGAATTCGACCGCTCGGATGCCGCCGCGGCCGCGCTTTACGTCGTAGCCGGGCCCGAACGCCTGGCCCTCGACATAATGGTCGCGGATCCGGCGCGTGATCGACCGGATCTCGCCGATCGCCCCGAAATCGAGCGAGCGGCGCCAGACGAACGGGTGAATCGCCTCGAGGAAATAGCGGCCGATCGCAGGATCGCCCGCCGCCGCCCGAGCCCGGATGAACGCCGCCCGCTCCCACGGCAGCGCCGAGGATTCGTAATAGGAGATGGCCGCGTCGACCGGCAGCGCGATCGGGGTGACCTCGGGCGAGGGCCTGAGCCTCAGATCGACTCGGAAGGCGTAGCCGTCCCCGGTCCGCTTCTGCAGGATCTCGACGATGCGCTGGGCGATCCTCAGCGCCGCCTGGTCCGGCTCCTCGCGCGGCTTTCGGGGCAGGGTCGAGGGATCGTAGAGAAAGATCAGATCGACGTCGGACGAATAATTGAGCTCGCGCCCGCCGAGCTTGCCGAGGGCGATGATCGCGAAGCCCTGGTTCCCCGCGTCCGGCGTCCGCTCGGCGAGCGCCGCGGCGAGCGCCCGATCGATCTGGCGGTCGGCGAGGTCCGATAGGGGGCGCACGACGTCCTCGAGCGGCAGCCCGGCCAAATCGGCGATGCCGAGCGCAAGCGCGAAGCCGCTCCGCTCGCGCCGGACCGCGGCCATCACCTCGTCCGCTTCGCCCTCGCTCCGAGCCATATCGAGCGCCGCCGCCAGGTCGCCGCGCGCCAGCGCTCCGGCCAGATCGGGCAGCCTGCCGAGCTGGAAGGCGAGAAAGGGCGAATGGCGCCGCGCCCGCGCCAGAGCGCGGTTAATACCATCTTTACGATATGTCCCGATCATAGCACGGATGGGTCCCGATTCCGTTCGCGCAGCGCAACGTTTGCAACCGTGCGCTTCAACGTACGTTAATCTGGGTGTGAAGGAACTGGATAAGAATATGAATATTCTGGCTGAAAATTCGCCGCGGCGGTACGTGAAGGTGGCTCCCCCCACCGTTCACGCCGGCGTGGGCGATGCCCTGCGCCAGGCGTTCCGCATGGACGGCGAGGTCCGCTCGCTCCGGCGCTTCGAGGAGCTGCTCGCCCGCCTCAATTAAATAGGGACAAGTCCTATTTAATCCTCTTCCCTATCGTCCGCCGCCGGCTCGCGGTCGCGGCTGAGATCGTCCACCTCCGCCATGATGCTCTGCAGCGCGGTCTGGTCGCCGGGCGTGCGGTGCGAGCGGCGCGACGGCAGCTTGCCGTCGTTCAACAGGCTTTCGAGCGCCACCCGCCCGCGCGCGACCCGGCTCTTGATCGTGCCGACCGCGCAGCCGCAGATTTCGGCCGCCTCCTCATAGGCGAAACCCCCGGCGCCGACCAGGATCAGCGCCTCGCGCTGAGGCTGCGGCAAATGGAGCAGCGCCCGCTGCATGTCGCCCAATTCGATATGCCGGTCCTGGCTCGCCGGCGCGGCGAGGATTTTCGAGGCGGTGAGCTCGTCCCACTCGCCCTTGAAGCGGGCGCGGCGCATCTGGCTGAGGAACAGGTTCCTGAGGATGATGAAGGTCCAGGCGCGCATGTTGGTGCCGGCCTGGAATCGCCTGCGCGCCGCCCAGGCTTTCAGGAGGGTCTCCTGGACGAGGTCGTCCGCAAGGTCGCGGCTGCCCGAAAGCGAGCGTCCGAAGGCGCGCAGATGGGGGATGACCTGGGCCAGCTGATCCTTGAATTCGTCGTCGGGAAGCGGCAGCCATTCGCCCCCGCCCCGCTCGGCTCCTTCCGTCTCCGTCGGCGTCTCGCCCGCCATCAAGCTGCCCCTTACGCCACAATATGCCCGATTTTTCGCATCATCGCCGGCCGGCGATCACGCTCCTGCAAAGATAGGATTTAGCGCCAGATAAACAACAGGAGGATGAACGCCAGGATGACCAGCGCCAGCCCCCAGCCGAGGATGTAGCGCGTCATGTGCGGCGTCGAGCCCGCGCGCGCCTCGGTCGTGGCGATATGCTGCTCTTCACCCTCGTTCATGCTGTCACCGGCCATCGCTGGGTTCCATTCGTTTCAGGTCTGGAACGCGTCCCGCTGGGCCGAGTTCCGAAGGGGGACAGTCACTTTTCCGCACGCCCAGGCCTGAGAGGCGCCGCCGTGTGGAAAAGTTTCTATCCCCTACGCGGGGACGGTCGCGGTGTCGAAGAACAGCGCCTGGGCGATCGCCGCCTTCACCGTCGAGCGCTGGAACGGCTTGGTGATCAGGAAGGTGGGCTCGGGCCGCTCCCCGGTCAGCAGCCGCTCGGGAAAAGCGGTGATGAAGATGACCGGCACCGAAAATTCGGCAAGAATGTCCTTGACCGCGTCGATGCCGGAGCTGTCGTCGGCGAGCTGGATGTCGGCCAGGACTAGGCCCGGCCGGCGCGCCAGCGCCTGGGCGACCGCTTCGTCGCGGGTCACCGCCACGCCGGTGACCGTGTGGCCGAGGTCCCGGACGATCGTCTCGATGTCCATGGCGATGATCGGCTCGTCCTCGATGATGAGGACGTCGGCGCGGGTCTGGCGCTCGATCTCGGTCAGAGCCTCGGTGACCAGGGCCTCCACTTCCTCGCCTGACGCCCCGATCAGATAGCCGGCATCTTCGGGGGTGAAACCTTCCATCGCGGTCAGGAGCAGGGCCTGACGCGACAGCGGCGTGATCCGGGAGAGGCGCGCCTGGGCGATCCCCTCCGCCCCGTCGGGGTTGGCATGGCCGGGCTCCTCCTCGACATTGGCCGACGACCAGATGGCGTGGAAGGTGCGGTAGAGGCCGAGGCGGGCGTCGACGTCGCGCGGGAACGAATCGGGCGCCTCGACGATCGCTTCCAGCGTCGCGCGGACGAAGGCGTCGCCATGCGCCTGGCTCCCGGTCAGGGCGCGGGCGTAGCGGCGGAGGAAGGGCAGATGCGGCGCGAGTTCCTGGCCAAGCGACATTCGGGGCGACTCCTTCAAGCTCTTGGGGCCTCTTGGGAGGGCGCCCGCGAGAATGCAACCGCGACGGACGCGGCGCTGCCACCGAAAAGTTGGCCCAGCCCCGTCCTCGCGAGAGTGGAACAATCGGCGGAGTTTTTTGTTTCCAAAGCTCGCGCGGCCCGATTATTCGGTGCCGCCGGCTTAATGCGTCCATTCGGCGGGGCGTCTGTTCAGCGGGGTGGCCCGCCGGGGCTTCTCTGACCGGCTGGAATTTTGCGGGCGGCGTTGCGGCCGTGAGGGGTGAGTGAATTTGTCAGACTCCGACGAGAAGAAACCGCCCCGTCCCCCCGAACGCCGCAAGGGCAAGGGCGGCGAGGTCGGCGACGCGCTTCGCAATATTTACGACCGCACGGTCAACGAAAGCATCCCGCCCGAAATGCTCGACCTGCTCGGAAAGCTGGACTAGCCGGCGCGTCGCGATGACCGGCGCGCCCTCTTGAGCGGCGAGGAGCCGCCTGAAAGGCTCTCCCGCTGGGACCGGCTCTCGACCGGCCTCAAGATGTGGATCATTCTTTCGGTCGGCCTGCTGCCGCTCGGCATCGTCGCGATCATCGCCTCGATCGACAACGCCCGCGCCAGCCGCGACAAGGCCGACGTCGAAGCGCGGGCCCTGCTCGCCGAGCAGGTCCAGCGCTTCACTCTGGCTCTTTCGCGCAACGCGGCGGTCATCCGCACGGCGCGCGACTCGATCCTCGAATCGCCCGACCCCGCCGGCATCTGCCGGCGCACGCTCGACCGGCTGTCCCGCCTTCCGAACACGCCCGGCCGCTTCGCGCTCTTCGGACAAGGCGCCCGGCCGACCTGCTGGACCGAGGGTTTTTCGCCATCACCGGCGCCGCCGGCGCGCGGCGAGCGCGGCCGCGTCACGATCAGGCCGGGCGGCGAAATTCTGGACGTATTCCTGTACGATCCGACGGGCGCTCTCGAGGGCGTCGCCGAATATCGCCGCGACGTCCTTGCGAGAGTCGCCGGCACCCCGCCGCTCTCGGGCGATTTCGAGGTCGCGCTCGTGCAGGGGGACCGGGTCATGTCGCTCCGCCCGATGCGCGCGGGCGGCGCCGGGGGGCGCGAAATTGCGGCGGAGGCCCCCTTCGCCGGCAATCAATATTCGCTGCGGGTGCGCACCGCGGCGGCGCCGACGAGCCTCAGCGGGGTGGTCGGGATGCTGACCCCGGTGCTGATGTGGCTCTGGGCCTCGGTGGTCGGCTGGATCCTGGTCCAGCGCCTGCTGCTGTTCCCGCTCGGGCGGATTCAGAACGTTATCGCCGCCTACCGGCCCGGCGAGCGGCCGCTCGATTTGCCGACGCTGCGCACGCCGGCGCACGAGATCGGCGCTTTGGGCCGCGCCTTTTCGCGGGTCACCGAGACGGTGGCCCGCCACGAGGCCGAGCTCGAGGCGGCGGTGGTGCGTCAGACGCGGCTGGTCCGCGAGGTCCATCACCGCGTCAAGAACAACCTCCAGGTCGTCGCTTCCCTGCTCAATCTCCACGCGCGCGGCGCGGCGAGCGAGGAGGTCGCCGCCGCCTACGCTTCGATCCAGCGCCGGGTCGACGCGCTCGCGGTCGTCCACCGCAACCATTATGCCGAATTGGAGGACAATCGCGGCGTCGCGCTGAAGCCGCTCATTTCCGAGCTCGCCGCCAATCTGCGCGCCACCGCGCCCGCCAGTGCCGCAGGCATGCAGATCCGGCTCGACGTCGCTCCCTTTTATGCCGGCCAGGACGTCGCCGTGTCGGTCGCCTTCCTGGTCACCGAGATCGCCGAGTTCGGCATGCTCTGCGGCGCGTCTCTCGCCTCGATCGCGCTCGACGCGGACGCGCCCGGCAGCGCCCGGCTCTCGATCGAGGTGGACGCGCTCGCCGGCGCGATCAATTGCGACGCGGCGCTCGAGGAACGGTTCGACCGGATCGTCGCAGGCCTCGCCCGCCAGCTCCGCTCCACCCTCGAGCGCGAGCCCGCGCGCGGCCTCTACGCCGTCCGCATAGCCCTCGCCGACACGCCGACGGCTTGACCGCCCGGGCGATCCCGCCGATCCTTCCTTCGCATTCCCCCGGGAAGGAAAGACCGCCATGCGCCTCGCCCTGCTCGCCGCCATCCTTCTCACAAGCGGCGCCGCCATCGCCCAACCTCCTCCGACGTCCCCACCGCCGGCCGGCCCTGCATCGCCGCGCCCGGCCAACCCCTGGCACGCAAAGGCGCGTGAACTCTATGCTCGCGCCATCGCCTTCCAGACCGTCCAGGGCCGCAACCAGAGCCCTCAGCTCGCAGCCTATCTCCAGGAGCAGTTCCGCGCCGGCGGGCTCGCCGACGTCACCATCCGCGCCCATGACGACACCGCCGCCTTGATCCTACGCTGGCCGGCGGCGCGCCCCTCCGGCCGCAAGGCGATCCTCCTGATGGCGCATATGGACGTGGTCGAGGCGCGCCGCGAGGACTGGACCCGCGATCCGTTCACGCTCGGCGAGGAGGACGGCTATTTCTACGGCCGCGGCACGCTCGACGACAAGCAGGGCGTCGTCGCCATCGCCACCGCCTTGCTGCGCCTGCGCGCCGAGGGCTTCGCGCCCGGCCGCGACATCATCGTCCTGTTCACCGGCGACGAGGAGACGACCGGCAACGGCGCCGATCTCGCCGCCGGCCAGTGGCTCGACACGTCAACGATCGAATTCGCCCTCAATGGCGATGCCGGCGGCGGCGCCTTCCTCGCCGACGGCCGCCTGCTCGGCTTCGGCATCCAGACCGCCGAAAAGACCTATCAGAGCTTCACCCTGACCGCGACCAACCCGGGCGGACACAGCTCGCGCCCACGCCCCGACAATGCGATCTACGCCCTCGCGCACACCCTCCAACGCCTCGAAAGCCATCGCTTCGCCCCGATGCTGAACGACACCACGCGCGCCATGTTCAGGCACCGCCTGGCCACCGCCGAGGCGCCGCTCGCGGCCGCCATCCGCCGCTGGCTCGCGAACGAGAGCGACGGCGCCGCCGCCGACATCGTCGAGGCCTCGCCGACCGAGACGGGGATGACCCGGACGCGCTGCGTCGCCACCAGGCTCGAGGGCGGCCACGCCGACAATGCCTTGCCCCAGCTCGCCCGCGCCACCGTCAACTGCCGGATCTTTCCCGGCGTCGATCCCGCGACGGTGCTGGGGGCGCTGCGCGGCCTGGCCGCGGCGGACAATGTCGCCGTCGAGCCGGTCGAGCCGGCGCGGCCGACCGACGCCTCGCCGCTGCGCGAGGACGTGATGGCGGCCTATAGCGCGGCGGTGCGTGCCCGCCATCCGGGCGCGGCGATCGTCCCCGACATGAGCACCGGGGCCACCGACGGCCTCTATTTCCGCGCCCGCGGCGTGCCCGTTTACGGGGTCGACGGCGCCTGGGCGGTGATTCCGGCCGACGAGCGCGCCCACGGCCGCGACGAGCGGCTGCCGGTGCGCGCCTTCTACGACAATGTCGACCACTGGACCGACCTGATCCGCCGCCTCGCCCGCTAAATAGGGGCAGTCACCTTTTCCATGCTGCCGCGTCGGCGCGTTCGGGAGCGCCGGAAAAAGGTGCCTGTCCCTATTTTCTACTCGGCGGGCGCGGCTTCGGCCGCTTCCGCCGGCGCCGCCTCCCCCGCTGGCGCGCACTGCCAGTTGAAGGTGGCGGCGCCCTCGCTGGCGCGGGTCGCGGTGCACTCGGTGCGGACCTCCTCGCCATCAGGGCCGCGCAGGATCGCGTGGCCGGTCATGCGGCTGTCGTCCTGCCTCGCCAGCTCGATCGCTGTCACCTCGGCCTGCTGCGCGAGCGACTGCCTGATCGTGTTCTTCATCGAATCGATCACGCGCTGGTCGATCGCCGGCTGGCAGCGCCAATTATAGGCCCCCGATCCCTTGGCCGTGTCGGGCGTGGCCGTACAATTGAGTCTGCCCTCGGAGCCGTCGGCGGTGCGGACCTCGGCGAATCCGGTCAAATTCGCGCCTTCCTTGGTCATCTCCACCTGCTTCACCGTTCCGGTCTTCGACAGCTCGGCGCGAATGGCGTTCTCCATCCTGTCCTCCTCGCTCGCCATCGAGCAGCCCGCGACGGCGAAGGCGCAGCCGAGAACGATTGCGTTCCTTTTCATGTGACCCCCTTTTTCAACAGCCCGCCCAGCGCGGGGCCCGATGCTTCACCGAATCCGTGATCCGCGCAAGCCCGCAAAAAAGCGGCTTTGTCCGCCGCCAGAGGCGACCGTCGCTATTTTCCGCCTTCCGCCGCGAAAAAATTTTCCGCGGGAGTTGGAACCGACCGCCGCCTTCGCCGTTGAGCGGTTTGGATAGTGACCTTTTGCCCCCCCGCTCTCGCTATCCAATACATGAGCCCGGACGCGCCAACCTCCCCCCCCCCCGGTAGCGCCTCCGGGCTCAACTTTGTCTGGATGGGGACAGTTGCTCGCAACTGTCCCCATTTCCCTTTCCCCCCCCCGCGTCACCTCATCGCGCGGCCGTTTCGTCACGGCGGCGGAACCGATCCGGCCCGCGCGCATTGGGCCAGTATCCGCTTCCGGCCCGGACCTCCGCCCGGTGCCGCGGTTCAGGAGAGAGACGATGAAGAAGCTGTTCGCGATCCTTGCGGTGACGACGACCCTGTTCGCCGCCGCCGCCTGCAACACAGTCCGCGGTGCGGGCGAGGACGTCCAGTCCGCCGCCAACGCGGTCGACGACGAGACCTGAATTTTAGGCCCAATTGGGTCAGAGGAGCTGGGCGCCCGTTCGCGGGCGCCCTTTTTTCGCGGACAGTCAGCTGGTTCAAGCGCCGCTCTTTTCCGCCGCCCGCGCCCGCTTCCGCTCGGTGAACCAGATCGCGATCAGCGAGATTTCGTAGAGCACCATCAGCGGCACCGCGAGGAGCAGCTGCGAGATGACGTCGGGCGGCGTCAGCACGGCAGCGATGACGAAGGCGACGACGATCGCGTAGCGCCGGCCGCGCTTCAGCTGGGTCCGGGTCACGATCCCCGCCCGCTCGAGCAGCATCAACAGCACCGGCAACAGGAAGGCGACGCCGAAGCCGAAGATGAAGCGGGTCGAGAAATCGAGATAATTGCCGACGCCGGGCAAAGCGGTCTGCTGGATGCCGCCGACATTGCCCTCGAAGCCGAGCAGATAATGGAGCGCAAGCGGCATGGCGACGTAATAAGCGAGCGCCGCCCCGGCCGCGAACAGGAACGGGGTGAGGATGAGGAAGGGCAGGAACGCCTTTTTCTCGTTCCGGTAGAGGCCCGGCGCCACGAACAGCCAGATCTGGCTGGCGAGTATGGGGAAGGAGATCATCAGGGCGGCGAAGAAGGCGACCTTGATCTCGACGAAGAAGGCCTCGAACACGGCGGTGAAGATGAGCTGGTTCTGGCCGGCGGCGATCAGCGGCTGGACCAGGAAGGCGAAGATCGGCCGCGCGAAATAGAGGCAGATCCCGAACGCCACCGCGAGCGCGGCGAAGCTCCATAGCAGCCGGCGCCGCAATTCGATGAGATGGTCGAGCAAGGGCGCCTTGCTCTTGTCGAGCTCGCCCTCCTCTTCGGCGGGCGGTGAGGCCGGATCCGGGGCGGCGATGCGCTCGAGGTCGGTCATGCGCCTTCGTCCCCGCCGGAGGGCGCGCCGGGCCGCGGCGCGGCGAGCGGGATGGGCGGCGCCGCGCCGCTCTTCAGCGTCCGCCCGCGCGCCGGCGGCCCCTGCGGCCGCGAGGATGCGGGCGCGGCCCTGGGCGGCGGCGGGTCAGCGGCGGGGGGTTCGGCCCAGGCGCCTTCGTCCGCCGGCGCCGGATGGTCGCGCATGATCCGTTCGTTGTCGGCCTGCCACTTCTTGTCCATGTCCTCGAGATCGACCTCGCGGACCATGGCGTCGAAGCCGGTGCGGAAATGGCGCGCCATTCCGCGCGCGCGGCCGACGAAATTGCCGATCGTGCGCATCGCGCGCGGCAGGTCTTTCGGGCCGATCACCACCAGGGCGACCACCGCGATGATCAATATTTCGCCGGAGTCGATCCCGAACATGGCGCCCCTTCCGGCGGGCCTAGAGCGATTTCAAGGCGGGCGGAGCCCGCCGGCTCGGAAATCGCGGCATCAAAGGACTCCTAGGCCTGGCGGTCGGGGTCGGGCGCGCGGACAGGCTCGGCCGGCGCCGGCTCTGGGGCCGGCGCGGCGGGCCGCGGCTCGGCCACCCGCTCGGCGGTCAGCCGGCGCTGCTCGGCCTCCTCGTCCTCGGTCATGCCCTTCTTGAAGCTCTTGAGGCCCTTCGCCACGTCCCCCATCATGTCGGAAAAGCGGCCCTTTCCGAACAGAAGCAGGATGACGAGGCCGACGATGAGCCAATGCCACAGGCTGAAACCACCCATTTGAAAAATCTCCCAGTGCCGGCCGATTCTAGGCCTCTTCGGCGTCAGTTTCCAGTTCGGCCTCGCTTAAGTCCTCATCTTCCTCTTCGTCGGGCCCTTCCAGGCCGAGCCTCTCATAGGCGGCGTCGACCGGATCGAGCAGCCCTGCCGCCCTCAGATCGTCGATCCCCGGCAGGTCCCGACGGCTCTTTAGCCCGAAATGGGTAAGGAATTCCTGCGTCGTCGCATAAGTGAGCGGCCGCCCGGGCGCTTCGCGCCGCCCGGCGGGCCGCACCCAGCCCGCCTCCATCAGCACATCGAGCGTCCCCCGCGAGATCTGCACGCCCCTGATCGCTTCCACCTCGGCCCGGCTCACCGGCTCGTGATAGGCGATGATCGCCAGAGTCTCGACGGCGGCGCGGCTCAGCCTGCGGCTCTCCTCGCGCTCGCGGCGCAGGATGTGGGCGAGGTCCGCGGCGGTCTGGAAATGCCAGCGTCCCCCGCGCTCGACCAGCTCCACGCCGCGCCCCGCATAATGCGCCTCAAGCTCCGCCAGCGCCGCCCCGACGTCGACGCTTTCGCCGACATGGAGAGCGATGTCGCCCGCGCTCATCGGCTCCTCGGCCGCGAACAAAGCCGCCTCGACCGCGCGGACGCCGTCGTCAAGCTCCCTCATGCCGCCCTCACGTAGAGGGTTTCGAACGCCCCTTCCTGCTGCAAGGCCACCCGGCCCAGCCGCGCCAGCTCCAGAGTCGCGACGAAGCTCGAGGCCAGCGCCGAGCGCCGATATTCCGGATCCTGCGTTTCGGGCAGGAACGCCTCCAGCGCGGTCCATTCGATCCGCGTCCCGATCATCGCCTCGAGCCGGTGGATGGCCTCGTCCAGGGTCATGACCGGCCGCCGCGCGATGATATGGACCGAAGGCTCGGCCCGCGCCCTCACGATGCCGTAGGCGGCGATGAGGTCGTAGAGGTCGGCCTGCCAGGCCGAGCGCCGCACCACCTTCAGCCCCTCCGGCGCTCGCCTCAGGAAGACGTCGCGTCCGATCCGGTCGCGCGCGATCAGCCGGGCGCCGGCCTCGCGCATCGCCGAGAGCCGCTGCAGCCTGAGCTGGAGCCGCATCGCCAGCTCTTCGGGCGAGGGATCGAGCCCCGCCTCCTTGGGCAGCAGCAGGCAGGATTTGAGATAAGCGAGCCAGGCCGCCATCACCAGATAATCGGCGGCGATCTCGAGCCGCAACTTCTTGGCGTCGGCGATGAAGGCCAGATATTGCTCGACCAGGGCGAGGATCGAGATTTTGGCGAGGTCCACCTTCTGCGACCGCGCCAGCGTCAGCAGCAAATCGAGCGGCCCCTCCCACCCGTCGAGGTCGAGCGTCAGCCGCTCGCCCTGCGCGGGCGCGCTCTCCAGCTCGAATTCGTCGTCGGATTCGGTCACGCCGCCGAGACTAAGGCCAGCCGGAGCGGAAGTCGAAGGCGAAAGCGCAGTTTTCCACAGCTGGTGACAGTTACATAACTGTCACCATTTCCCTCATGTCCCCGCGATGTGCGATTGAAAGGCGCCCGCCGTCACGCGTAAGCGAGCAGCGCATCCCGCTTCGCCGCCAGCTCGTCATAGCCCTGCGCGGAGGCCTTGCCGGCGATCCGCGCCATCGCCCGTTCGAGCCGCGCCAGCCCGGCAGCGCTCATCCCGCCGAGCGCGCCCGCGACTGCCTCGTTCTCCGCCATCGCCCCCGAGCAATAGAGCGCGACGTCGCAGCCCGCCCTAATCGCCGCCGCGGCATGATCGGCGACCGTCCCCGAAAGCGCTTTCATCGTCAGATCGTCGCTCATCAGCAGGCCGTCGAAGCCGATCTCGCCGCGGATCACGTCGGCGATGATCCGTGGCGAGTGGGTGGCGCAATTTTCTGCGTCCCAGGCGGGGAAGAGGACGTGCGCCGTCATCGCCATCGCGGCGTCGCGGAGCGCCCGGAACGGGGCGATGTCGATCGCCAGCTCTTCTTCGCTCACGTCGACCACCGGCAATTCCTTGTGGCTGTCCGTCGCCGCCCGGCCGTGGCCGGGAATGTGCTTCACCACCCCGCAGACGCCGCCGGCCTCGAGCCCGTCGAGCATGGCCCGCCCGAGCGCCGCCACCTGCATCGGCTCGTCGCCCAAAGCGCGGTCGCCGATCACGTCGTGCGCGCCCTGCGCCCTGACGTCGAGCACGGGCAGGCAATCGACGTTGATCCCAGCCTCCGCCAGCGTGACCGCGATCGCCAGAGCGTTGACGCGCGCCGCCTCGATCGCGCTGATCGGCGCCTTGTCGTAAAGCTCCGCGAACCGCCACGCGGCGGGGAATTCGGGCCAGATGGGCGGCCGCAGCCGAGCGACCCGCCCGCCCTCCTGGTCGACCAGGATCGGCACGTCGGCGCGGCCGGACACTTCGCGCAGCGAGTCGGTCAGCGCGAGCAGCTGCGCCTTGTCCGCGACGTTGCGCGCGAACAGGATGAACCCGGCGGGGTCCGCATCGCGGAAGAAGGCGCGCTCGTCGTCGGTAAGGGCGAGGCTTGAAAGCCCCAGGATCGCCGGCAGCATGGAAGGCCTGTATCAGGAAACCACCGAGCAATCCTCCCCCGCCGCCCTCAGCCGGCGGCAGACGCCCGCGGCGTCGGCGCCGCTGGCGCGCAGGCGGTAGAGCGTTCGGCCGCCGACCCGGGTCGAGACCACCGCATGGCTCAAGGGGGCGAGGTAGCGGAAGCGGCCGGCGAGCGCGGTCCAGGCGCCGTTCGCGCCGGCCTGGCTCGAAAAGGCGCCGAGCTGGATGGTCGGGCCGGACGCGGCCGGAGCAGGCGCGGGCGCCGGGCGGGCCGGGGCCGGACGCGCGGGCGGGGGCGCCGGGCGCGCCGCGACGGGCGCCGGGCGGGGCGCGGGCGGCGCCCGGGTCACTGGCGCCTCGGGAACGGCGTCGACGTTGAGATTGCCCTTGGGCTGCGCGCCTTCGCTGGCGGCATAAGCGGTGTCGCCCTCGCCGGCCACGGTCATCCCGCCCTTGTCCGGGGGCTCGACCTTGTAATCCCCCTCCGGCGCCGCGATCAGATCGCCGTTCGCGCCCGCCTCTTCGCGGTTGCCGAGCCAGAAGATGCCGCCGACGATCACACCGATCGCAACGAGGCCGACGAGAATCGCCGCGACGAGCTTGGCGAGCGAAGGTCCGCCTTCGTCCTCCTCTTCCTCGACCGCTTCGAGCCAGGGCAGGCGATCCTCGTCGGCGAGCTCCATCTCGTCCTCGTCCCTGCGCGCGTCGTCGCTCATCCCAGCTTCCTCTCTCGGGCCCGTCCGTCGCGGCATCACAGCATCTCCTCGGCCGCGGTCACGCCCATGACGCCAAGGCCGTTCCGCAATATTTGCCCGATCCCGTCGGCCAAAGCCAGCCGCGCGCGTGTCAAATCGGGATTCTGTGCCAGGAGGAACCGTTTTTCCGGGTCGTCATTGCCCTTGTTCCATTGGGCGTGGAAGGCGGTGGCAAGGTCGTTCAGGTAAAAGGCGATGCGGTGCGGCTCGTGGGCGGCGGCGGCGGCCTCGATCATCCGCGGGAAGGTCGCGGCCAGCCTGACCAGCGCCAGCTCGTCCTCGTCGAGCAGGGCCAGGTCCGCCCCGGCCGCCAGCGCGCTCCCCGCCTCCTCCGCCCGCCGGTGCAGCGAGCGGATCCGGGCGTGGGCATATTGGACGTAGAAGACCGGATTGTCCCTCGATGCCTCGACCACCCTGGCGAAATCGAAATCCATCTGCGCATCGTTCTTGCGCGTGAGCATGGTGAACCGCACCACGTCCTTCCCCACTTCCTCGACCACTTCGGCGAGGGTGACGAAGCTGCCCGACCGCTTCGACATCTTGACGAGCGCCCCGCCGCGCAGCAGCCGCACCATCTGGACGAGCTTGACGTCGAGCGCGGGCCGGCCGGCCAGCGCCTCGACCGCCGCCTGGGTGCGTTTCACCGTCCCGGTATGGTCAGCGCCCCAGACGTTGATCAGCTCGTCGGAGGCTTCCAGCTTCTGCATATGATAGGCGGTGTCGGCGGCGAAATAGGTCCAGCTGCCGCCGGACTTTTTGATCGGCCTGTCCTGATCGTCGCCGAACCGGGTCGAGCGGAACAGCAGCAGCTCCACCGGCTCCCAATCCTCTACCGTCTTGCCCTTGGGCGGCGGCAAGGTGCCTTTGTACACCAACCCCTTTTCGTCCAGCAAAGCGAGCGCCCGGTCGACCGCCCCCGATTCCTGCACTTCCCGTTCGGAGGCGAAAAGGTCGTGATGCACCCCCAGGCCGGCGAGGTCCGATTTGATGAGCTCGAGCATCGCCGCGACGGTCCCGCGGCGGAACGTCTCCAGCCAATCCGCCTCGTCTGCGTCCGCGTAGTGATCGCCGAATTCCGCGGCGAGCGCGGCGCCGACCGGCTTCAGATAGTCGCCCGGGTAGAGCCCGTCCGGGATCTCCCCGATCTGGCGCCCGAGCGCTTCCAGATAGCGCAGGTGCGCCGAGCGGGCGAGCACGTCGACCTGCGCGCCGGCGTCGTTGACATAATATTCGCGGATCACCCTGTGGCCCGCATATTCGAGCAGGTTCGCGAGCGCGTCGCCGACCACCGCGCCCCGGCAATGGCCCACATGCATCGGCCCGGTCGGATTGGCCGAGACATATTCGACGTTGATCGTGCGTCCCCTGCCCATGTCGGAGCGGCCGTAGGCTTCGCCCTCCGCCAGGATGGTGCGCAGCTCCTCCTCCCACACGCTGCGCTCGAGCCGGATGTTGATGAAGCCCGGCCCGGCCACCTCGGCACTGGCGACCTCGCCGATGTCCGCCAGCTTCGGCACGATCGCCTCGGCGAGCGCCCGCGGGTTGGTTCCGGCCCGCTTCGCCAGCACCATCGCCGCATTGGTGGCAAGATCGCCGTGCGACGGATCGCGCGGCGGCTCGACCGCGACCGCGCCGCGGTCCAGCCCGGGTGCGAGCGCGCCTTCGGCTTCGAGGCTGTCCAGCACGGCGTCGAGATGCGCGGCAAAGCGGGCGTAGAGGGTCACGTTTCGTCCAAAAGCCAAGGGAGGGCGCGGCTCTAGCGGAAGCGGCTTCGGATGAGAAGGTCAGCCGCGGGCCAGCCGATGCAGGTCGCGATTGTGATGGACGAAGCGGCCCGGCGCGGCCGCTTCCGCCAGCGCCGCGACCGCATCGGCGACCAGGGCGGCCTCGATCGCGGCATAATTGTCGAGGCGGCCGCGCAGGAACAGGTTCACGACCGGGCTGACCTGGATCGCGATCCGCTCCTTCAGCCGCCGGTCCGTCCCGCGCGCCCCTCGAAGCAGGCCGGGCCGGACGATGTCGAGCCGGACGAACGCCAGCGCCGCGAGCGCAGCCTCCATTTCACCCTTGAGACGCGGGTAGAAGATGCGCGAACGCGCATCGGCCCCGACCGAGGAGACCGCGATCATGTGCCGCGCGCCGCCCTCCTTGGCAGCCCGGGCGAACGCGACGACCATGTCGAGATCGACCGCCCGGTACGCCTCGTCCGACCCCGCCGCGCGCGCCGTCGTGCCGAGCGCCGAGAGCGCCGCATCGCCCCCAATGGCTCGGGCGAGCGCAGGCCACTCTTCCGGCGGGGCAACATGCTCGTGCCATCCGTGCGCGGTCCGCCCGGCCGTGCGCCGGAGCAGCGCATGAACCTCCCCGCCCCTGTCGAGGAGCCGGTTCGCGACCAGACGTCCGACCAGCCCGGTCCCGCCGATGAGCAACAGCCGACGCGCCATCAGCGACGGGTAGAGCGGCGGGGAAAGAAAGTCAGGCCCGGATCGGCGCTCGAGGCGAGGAAGCATATTCCCTTGCCCTGAATTTCCTGATTGGGAGAGGCGTGAAAGGGAATCGCAATGAATCCGATCCGCAAACTCGTCCCGGCGCTCGCCGTCCTGATCCTGGCCGGCGTCGAGGCCGTCGCGGCTCAGCCCGCCCCACGCCCCGTTGAGGAGCTGCGCTGCATCTATGACGGGCTCGCCGACCCGGTCCGCGACCAGGTCGGCGAAAAATTCTGGACTCTCGACGCTTCGGGGTCCGCCTCTCGCCTGATCGGCGACGCCGCGGGCCAGTGCGCCGACCGCCACGGCTGGAATCCCGATCGGCTCGCCCAGGCCGGGCTCTACGCATATGCATTGGCCGCCGTGCGCTATGCCCGCGCCCGCCTGGCGGGAATGGGCATCGACGTCCGGCGCTGGGACTCCCTGTACGACGCCGCGCCGCCGGATCGACGGACCCTGCGGGCCGACGAGGGCGGAATCGCTGCCTTTTCGCCGATCATCACCGAAGCGGTCGACGGCGATCCGGTCGCGCGGCGAATCGCGGACGCCAGGACGCGCGCGGCGTTGCTCTTCACGATGCGCGCGACGATCGAGCGGGCCGAGCGCCGCTGGGCCGCGCCGCCGCCGTCGCCGTCGCCGCCGCGCTAGCGAAGGGTCGGCCGCGGATTCACGGGAGCCAGGGCGGTTCAGGCTGGCGAGAATCGCCGAATTGATATAGCTCCAGAGCTCGGTGTCGGTGTTGCGTGCGCGTTCCAGCCCAAGGAGTGCGGACATGGATGTGGACGGTCTCAGGATCGAGCTCGAGAGTCACCTCGAAAAGAATCCTCATAAGGAAGCCCCGGGCGGTTTTCGCGACCGTTTCGATGTGGTTGTCGAACAATATCGGGCGGACGACGGCGATGTTCCGAAGTCCGGGCTGGAGACGCTGCTTCGGCAAATCGCGCACGAGGCCGAAGCTGCAGTGAATGCGCACGCGGCCGATCCCGCGCCTGTTGCGCGGACCCGCGCTTCGGGCCCCATGGCAGGCGACGGCCGCACGGACAGCGACAGCGGTGAGACCAGCGACAGCGGCTAGCCGGTTTCTCGCAACGTTAGGGCGTCGCGCTCGTCATCCTCGTCCTCGTCCCGGCCGCCGTGGACCTATATTCGCTGGCGCGATCCTCATCGGTACGGGAAGGGACAGACCGCAACTCCAATTCCGCACACGCCCGGCTCTCGATCCGATCAATCGAGTGTAAACGCGCTCAGCGGAGGAACAGGAAGGCCCCGTTTCGGTTATCCAGCGAGGCGTATCGTTGCGTCCGAGTGAAGAGGATAATTTCCATGAATCAGAACATCATATCCGCGGTTTTCGATAGCCGCGCCGAGGCCGAGCGCGCCGTTTCCGATCTCCGGGCCGCCGGCGTCAGCGAAAGCGCAGTTTCGATTATCGCCCAGCGTGACGGCGACACCGCGACCGCCACCGATGGCGCCGGGACCGTGCGCGACGACGCCGACGGCACGGGCAGCGGCATGGCCAAGGGCCTCGGCATCGGCGCCGGCGTCGGCGCCCTGTTCGGGCTTGCCGCGCTCGCCATTCCCGGCGTCGGGCCGTTCATCGCCGCCGGCGCGCTTGCGCAGGCATTCGGCGCTGCCGGGGGCGCGGTCGCGGCCGGCGCCATCGTCGGCGGCACCGCCGGCGGCCTTTCCGGGGCGCTGATGAACTACGGCGTCAGCGAGGAAGATTCGCTCTATTACGAAGAGCGTATCGGCAATGGCGGCGTGTTCGTTTCCGTCGATACCTCGGATGCCTCGATCGACAGCGATAGGGCCTGGGACCTTCTCGCCCGCGCCGGAGGCCACAGTGCGTCGCGCCAGCCGGCACGCGCTCTCTAACAGCCAAGTTGCGCCGGAGGCTTCAATCGCCTCCGGCGCTTCGGCCGTGGAGCGCAAGGTGGACGAGAAAAGACGCAAGGGACGGCCGCCGGACGACGGCGCGAAATCGGCGGACGATCTGGGAGCCTGCCTTCGGGCCAGCTTTCCCGCTGAAAATCATGACAGCCTGGGCGACGACATCACCCGCCTGATGTTGCACCTTTCTCGCCAAACGGATGCTTTGCCGAAACCTTAGCTCGTCAGAGCCCCTCCGGCAGGCGGGCCGGGCCGACGAACTCCTCGTAGCGCCGGATCGCGTAGCGGTCGGTCATGCCGGCGATGAAGTCGCCGATCGCCCTTGAAAGAGCGGTCTCGTCCCCCCGCGGCGGGCGCCATTCGCGGGGCAGCCGCCCGGGATCGGCGCGATAGGCGTCGAACAGAGCAGCGAGCATCGACTGCGCCTCCGCGCGCACCGTCTTGACCGACGGCGCATCGTACATATGGGCGTGAAGGAACGCCTTGAGGGCCCCTTCGCCGGCCGCCATTTCGTCCGAGAAGCCGGCGAGCGGACGGCCGGCGGCGCGAACCTCTTCGATGGATTTCATCCCCGTCGCGCGCCGCCGCGTCTCGGCGAGCACGTCGTTGACCATGCGGCCAATCAGATCGCGGACCAGCTCGGGCACCAGCCGCGCCTCCGCGACGCCCGGATAGCGGCCCCGCACCGCATCCCACGCGCTCGCCGCCAGCGGCACGCCGAGCAGCGCCTCCAGGCCGAACAGCCCCGCCCGCAGCCCGTCGTCTATGTCGTGATTGTCATAGGCGATGTCGTCGGCGACGCCGGCGATCTGCGCCTCCAGCCCGGGCCAGCTTGCCAGCTCCAGCGAATATTGCGCGTCCGCCTCGGCGAGCGCCCAGGGCGCGTCCGTAATCGGCCCATTATGCTTGGCCAGCCCCTCCAGCGCCTCCCAGCTGAGGTTGAGCCCGGGAAAGAGCGGATAGGGGTTTTCAAGCCTGGTCAGCAGCCGGATCGCATAAGCATTGTGGTCGAAGCCGCCGGCCTTCGCCATCGCCGCCTGGAGCACGTCCTCGCCGGCATGGCCGAAGGGCGGGTGGCCGATATCGTGGGCGAGGCAGAGCGCCTCGGTCAGATCCTCGTTGAGGCCCAGCGCGCGCGCCATCGTCCGCCCGATCTGGGCGACCTCGAGGCTGTGGGTGAGCCTTACCCTGAAATGATCGCCGTCGGGCGCGACGAAGACCTGGGTCTTGTGGCGCAGGCGGCGGAACGGCACCGAATGGATGATGCGGTCGCGGTCGCGCTGGAAGGCGTCGCGCGGGCCGCGATTAGTTCGTTCGTCTTCCGCGTGCAGCCGGCCTCTGCTCCGGTTCGGATCGGCTGCGAGTGGAGCGAGTGTCATTGGCGGTTTGGGCTCTAAGCCGCTCTATCTCCTGGCCTGGCGGGCTTGTCCAGGCAAATGCCGCCACGTCCTTCCCGGCGAGCTCGTTGACGAAGGCCTGCGCCGCGCGCGCGGAGTCAAACGGCCCGACCAGGAGGCGATTGGTCTGGTTCAGGGGCGTCGTGAAGGCGGTGCGGCTGCCGAGCAAGGCCGGCGCCTGGGCGCGCAGCCGGACGAAGGTGGCGGGCAGCGCCGTCCGGTTGGCGCCGCCCGCGATCTGCACCCAGTGGCGGCTCGGATGGGCCGGCTGGGCCGGGCGCGAGCGCTCCGCCGTCCGCTGCGGCGCCGGCCGGGGCTCGGCGCCGCGCGTCGTGCGCGCGGCGGGCGGCGTGGGCCGCTGCTGCTGCTCCTCTTCGGGCAAGGAGGCGACAATGTCGGCGAGGTCGCGGAGCCGCGAAGCGGGCGGAGCCTGCTGGGAAGCCGGAGCAGCTGCCGGGGGTGGCGCCGCCGGCTGCTCCCCCTGAGCGACGAGCGTGAAGCCCGCCGTCGCGCCATCGGCCGCGGCCGTCTCGACCGGCGCTGGCCCGACCGGCGCTGGCTCGACCGGCACGGACTCGTCCCGCGCGGCCTCGGGCTCCGGCTCGGGGGCCAGCGGCTCGGGCTCGACCTCGGGCTCGATCTGGGGTGGGGGCTCCGGCCGCGGCTCGGGCGGCGGCGCGAACGGCCGCGTCACCGGCGGCGCGACCTCGCGGGGCGCGGGGCGGCGGATCAGGCTCGCCACCCGGTCTTCCTCCGCATCCGGCCGGCGGCGCTCCGTCACCGGCTCGGCGGGACGAATCCGCGCCCGGGGCGGTTCCGCCGGCCCTCGTCCTTCGGCGAACGCCATCGCGCCGGGATCGGCGCTCGTATCGATCCCGGTGCCCGCGCGCGCTCGTCCGTCGCTGGGGAAGTGGCCGAAATGGACCGCCATCGCCTTTTGCGACGGGCTGAGGCTCGCCAGCCGCGCGAAGAAGGGCGCCATCGCCCCGGCGGCGGCGGGCATCATGTTGCGCGCGGTCCGGTCCGCGCCGGCGGGGTCGCCGGTCAGCGCCAGGATGAAGGCCTGGGTTCGCCAGGCGGCTCGCTCATGGTCCCGCAGCTGGGCGTCGATCATCCGGAGGGCGGGGGCGCGCTGGCCGCTGATCGCCAGCGACAGGGCCATGCGGCGCCGTATCTCAGGATCGTCGCGCCGCCGAAGCGCCAGCGTGTAATCGGCCTGGGCCCGCCCGGGATCGCCGAGCATGTCGTGAGCGAGGCCGCGGTCGCCGGCGAGCTCCGCTTCCGGGGCGCCGAAGGCCGCCGCCTGGGCGAACAGGGGCAAAGCGTCGCGCGGCCGCTCGAGCTGGACCATGGCGGAGGCCATGCCGCCCCGGGCGCGGGCGTTACGCGGCTCGACCTGGTCGGCGCGCTCGAAGAAGTTGAACGCCGCCTCGGCGTCGCCCATCGCCAGCGCGGCCCGGCCGGCGCCAATCAGCGCCGAGACGCTGCGCGGGTTGTCGGCCAGGGTGGTAAGGTTGCGCCTGAGCTCAGTGCCCGGGCCGTCGTCGAGCGATTGCACGACCGCGCCGGGCGGCAGGTCCGCCCGGTTCTGCGCCAACGCGCTCCCCGTCAGGATAAACCCGCCCGCCAGCAGCCACAGGCCGCAGCGAGCCCCCCGCATCGATGAAGTCATCCCGCCGGTAGAAAGGCCTTCGCCTGTACGGGCAATGACTCGCGCCCGCCTCCTGCGGCCAATCGGTGCCGGGAGGCGATGAACGGCCCTGGACAGTCCGGAGTGGAGACCGCCTCAGGCAAGCAGCCAGGCGAGCAGCTCGTCCATTTGCACGGCCGTCTGCGCGAAGGCGTGGCCGGCGCCGTGGTGGACGCGCGTCTCCAGGTGGCGGCCGCGGCGCCATCCCAGCTGCGCCAGTCGCCGAGCGATCCCAATTTGATGAGGTGCCATGCCCGCGTCCATCATCCGGGTGCCGTGGTCCATCCATAGCCGGCGCCCCTGCGGAGCGCCCAGCCGCGCGAAATATGCGGGCCAGATCGAAAGCAATTGCGGATGCTCGATCATGCGCGCGTCGTAGATCGGCCATTGCGGCGAGATGCAGGCGGCGCGACCGAACGCCTGCTGTCGCTCGACGAAGGCAGCGGCGGCCATCGGGCCGGCCATGCTGGCCCCTGCGATGGCGGTGTCCCGGCGGCCGGCCAGCGTGCGATAATGCGCGTCGACGAACGGCTTAAGCCGCTTCGTGAGGAACTGGAGAAATTGCGCGGAAAGGAGCGGCCGTCCGGCAAGCTCGCGGTCGAGCGCCGCGCGCAAGCCGCCCTCGGCCTGATCGTAGATCGTCTGCGGCATATATTGCCGGAAGCGGTCGGCCGGTTCTTTGAGGCTGTCGATCGCCACGATCAGGGCCGGCTGGATGCGGCCGGCGGCGTCGAGCCGGGCGACGCGGAGATCGGCTGCGAAGTTTACGCCCTCGGCATCGCCGGCAAATACCCACTGCCCATCGAGCATGTAGAGGGTGCGGTAAGAGCGAGCGCCAACCTCGTAGCCGGGCGGCAGCCAGACCCGGACACGCGGTTCACTATGATCGCCGGAACCGAGCGGCGCTAGTGTCTCTATGCGGCCTTGCGGCGCGGCGAGCGCGGCAAAAGCGGGCGCCGCCGCGGCGGCGGCGGCAAGCGTCACGAATGTCCGGCGGCCGATCAACGGCCTCGCGGATCGGCGACTCATCCCAAAGCGGCCTCCGGCCTACTGGTTGTTCTGCCGGTTGAGGAACCTTGGGATGTCGAGCGGGTCGCGGCCGGCGGCGCGCATCCGCGGCCCTTCCTCGACGTCCTCTTCGGCAACCTGCGCCTTGGCGGCGCCGCGGGCGATGTTCGACATGCGCTCGAACAAGGTGCCGGTCTGGCGCTGCTCCGGCGTTGCGTCGGCCGGCGCTTCCTCCTGGGTCAGCCAGGAGCGGGTGCCGCCCGCCGCTGCGATGTCGGACGTCTCCTCGGTCTCGCTCCCGGCCATCTCCTCGTCGGCGGTCATGTCGACGCTGTCGAGCAGCAGCTCGTCGCCCTCGTCCTCTGCGGCGGCCTCGTCGAGCATCGTCTCGGGCGGCGTGGGGGTTTCGGCCTCCATTCGGGCGTCGAGTTCCATCGGCTCGGCGGCCGTTTCAGCGGCCTCGGGAATCGTCTCCGCGGGCGGGGTAAGGGTGAGCGGCGGCAGCTCGACCGTCTCCGGCTCGGCCGCGGCGCGGGCCGGCTCGGCGGCGCGCGGCGTCGGGAAGGTGAACACCTTGGCCGGCTGCGGGATCGGCATGATCTCCTCCGCCCCGATGCCGGTGGCGACCACAGAGACGCGGATCTTGCCGCCCAGATCGTTGTTGAACGCCGAGCCCCAGATGATGTTGGCGTCGGGATCGACCAGCTCGCGGATATGATTGGCGGCCTCGTCGACCTCCATCAGCCGCATGTCCTCGCCGCCGGTGATCGAGATGATCACGCCCTTGGCGCCCTTCATGCTGACTCCGTCCAGGAGCGGGTTCGCGATCGCCTGCTCGGCCGCTTCGATGGCGCGATTGTCGCCGTCGGCCTCGCCGGTGCCCATCATCGCCTTGCCCATCTCGCTCATCACCGAGCGGACGTCGGCGAAATCGAGGTTGATGAGGCCGGGCATGACCATCAGATCGGTGATTCCGCGCACGCCCTGCTGGAGCACCTCGTCGGCCATCTGGAACGCTTCCTTGAAGGTCGTGTTCGGATTGGCGATGCGGAACAGATTCTGGTTCGGGATCACGATCAGGGTGTCGACATGCTGCTGCAGCTCGCCGATGCCGGCGTCGGCGGCGCGGCCGCGGCGCGCGCCTTCGAAGCTGAACGGCTTGGTGACGACGCCGACGGTCAATATGCCGCGGTCGCGCGCCGCCTTGGCGATGACCGGGGCGGCCCCGGTGCCGGTGCCGCCGCCCATGCCGGCGGCGATGAAGCACATATGAGCGCCGTCGAGCGCTTGCTCGATTTCGTTCAACGCCTCTTCGGCGGCGGCCTTGCCGATCTCCGGTCGCGATCCCGCGCCCAGGCCCTGGGTGATCCTGAGGCCGAGCTGGATCTTCCGGTCGGCGAGGCTGTGGTTCAGCGCCTGCGCGTCGGTGTTGGCGACGATGAAGTCGACGCCCTGGACGTCGGCGTGAATCATGTTGGCGATGGCGTTGCCGCCCGCGCCGCCGACGCCGATCACGCTGATCCGGGGACGGAGCTCCTCCACTTCCGGACGGATGAAATCGATGCTCATTTGCGCTCTCCCCTATGCCCTCGCGGCATGCGTCGCACGTGCACTAAGTCCTTTTGCACGATGCGATTCTGCGGTGCGAGAAAAAATTAACGTTCTCGTCATGTTTTCCCCAGATTTCCTCAATACTGAGTCCGAAAAGCCGCAATCAGGCGCCCCAGCCAGTTGCCGCCGCCGCCCGAGCCCTCGCCGTCGGGGGTGGTGAAGCCCCCGCGCAGGTCGAGATCGTTCGACGCGGCGAACAAGGCGAGCCCGGCCAGGGTCGAAAATGCGGGGCCGCTATGCGCCTCCGGGAGGCCCGCCAGATGCGGCCGGCCGATCCGGACCGCGCGCCCGAGCACGCCCTGCGCATAATCGGCGATCCCCTTCAATTCCGCGCCGCCGCCAGTCAGTACGACCTGCCGCCCGAAGGGCCCGGCGAAGCCCAATTGCTTCAGGGCCTCCTCGACCTGCGCGGTCAGATGTTCGAGCCGCTGGCGGATGACGGTGACGAGCTGGGCGCGGGTGATCCGCGACGCCTCGATCCCCTCCTGGCCGCCGGCGATCGGCCCAAGCTCGATCATGTCGTGATTGTCGCGCGGGCTCGTCATCGCCGAGCCGTAGAAGCATTTGATCCGTTCGGCCTCGACCCGGCGGGTGCCGAAGGCGGCGGCAATGTCGTCGGTGATGTCGCCGCCGCCGATGGCGAGCGACTTGAGGCCCACAACCATGCCGCCCGCGAACACCGAGACATTGGTGACGCCGCCGCCAAGCTCGACCAGGGCCACGCCCAACTCGCGCTCCTCCTCACTCAAACAGGCCTTCCCCGCCGCGACCAGCGAGGCGACAATGGCTTCAACGCCGAGATGGGCCGATCGGACGCAATGGTTCAGATTCTTCCACGGCGCCTGATCGGCAGCGATGACGTGGATGTCGACTCCCAGCTTCTCGGCATAGAGGCCGCGCGGCTGCTTGACCCCGTCGACTCCGTCGATCGTGTAATAAGCCGGCAGCGCGTGGAGGATGGTGCGGCCCTCCGGATCGATCGCGCGTCGCCCCTTTTCGAGCAGCTCGTCGACATCGCCGCCGGTGATTCGGCGGCCGCCGATCAGCGATTCGACGCTGCCGATGCTGCTCACCAGCCCTCCCGCCGAAAAACCGACGAAGACCTGGTCGACCTGGGTGCCCGCGATCCGCTCGGCCTGCTCGACCGACTCCCTGATCGCGATCTCGCTCTTCTCCATGTCGGCGATATAACCGCGCTTGACGCCGCGGCTCTCGCGCTGGCCGGTCCCCAATATCTTGAGGCGCCCGTCCTCCCCGGATTCGGCGATGAGCGCGCAGACCTTGGACGAGCCGACGTCCAAAGCGGCGACCAGGTTGCGCTGGACGGGCTGGGGCGGGCGGCGGACCTTCAAATCGTCCTCGACAGATCCGCCGGGACGGCGCCCGGATCGGGCCTGGGCGCCAGCGCCGGCACCCGCGCCCCTGGCTGGCGCGAGATGCGCACATAGGCGCGGCGGGGATCGCGCATGTCGATCCGGGCGAAGCCGCGGCCGAGCAGGGGATCCTGCTGGTCCATCATCGCGAAACGCTGGATGGCTCGGCGCGCCGCCTCCTCGCCCTCGGGCAGGGTCAGCACCTCGCCGCTCTGGAAGCGTATGTCCCAGCGCCGCTGCCCGACCCAGGTCGCGCCGGCGACCTGCGGGCGGAGCCTCGGCGCGGTGTCGAGCAGGGCCGTGAGGGCGGCGACGTGGCGATTGGCGCGGGGCCCGATCAGCAGCGGCAGATCGGGCATCGCCTCCAGCCGCACCGGCTCCAGCACCACCCCTTCCGAGTCGATCAGGCTCAATTGCCGGTTGTTCTGCCAGATCGCGGCCGGCTGGCGCTCGCTCACCCGGATCACCAGCGTGTCGGGGAGACGGCGCGAGACCTGCACGTCGCGGATCCAGCCGAACTCGAGCAGCCGCGCCCTCGTGCCCGCGAGATCGATGAGCGGCATCGCCATCGAATCCTGGTCGAAGGCGACATTGTAGATGTCGAGCGTCGAGACGCGCGCATTGCCGGTGATTTCGGCCCGCTTCAGCATGAAGCCGGCCTTGCCCAGCCCCTCGCCCAAGGCGAGCCCGCCGAGCTGCGGCAGGCGAAAGGCGAATATTGCCGCGACCACCACGACGATGGTGAGAAGGCCGAGCGTCCAGCTGCCGATCCGCCGGGCCGTGCCGGGCGCGAAGCCGAAGCTCTCGAGCAAGCCCTGCGGTCGCGCCCCGCGCGTGCCGGCGCCCCGCCCAGGCGCGCCCCTCGGCCTTGGCCGCGACCGCGAAGCGGGCGCCCGCCCGCCGCCGCCTCTGGCGATCCTTGCCGTCATAACGCCGCCTCCACGATTCTCTCGACCAGCTCGGCATAGTCGATGCCCTTGGCCCGGGCCTGTTCGGGCACCAGGCTCAAGGGCGTCATGCCGGGCTGGGTGTTCACCTCCAAAAGATAGAGACCCGCTTCGCCGCGCTCGTCGTCCCAGCGGAAATCGGCGCGCGACGCGCCCTTGCAGCCGAGGATCCGATGGGCGTCGCGCGCCATCGCCATCGCCGCGTCGGCGATCTTGGGCGGAATGTCGGCCGGGCAGACATGCTCGGTCATGCCGTCGGTATATTTGGCGTCATAATCGTAGAAGCCGGACTTGGGGCAAAGCTCGGTCACCGCCAGCGCCTCGTCGTCGAGCACCGCGACGGTGAGCTCGCGCCCCCGGATGAACGGCTCGGCGAGCAGCCGCTCGAAATGGAGCCACGGCCCCTCGCTCCCGCGCGCGATCGGATGGCCGTGATTGCCGCCCTCCTTGACGATGGCGACGCCGACCGACGAGCCCTCGTTCACCGGCTTCAGCACATAAGGCCGGGGCAGCGGGTCGGCGTCGTACAGGCTCTCGCTGGCGACGATCCTCCCTTCAGGCATGCGGATGCCGCGCGGCACCAGCACCATCTTGGTGAGCTCCTTGTCGATCGCGATCACCGAGGTTTCGAGCCCGCTGTGCGTGTATCTGAGTCCCATCAGGTCCATCAGCCCCTGCACCGTCCCGTCCTCGCCGGGCGTCCCGTGCAGCGCGTTGAAGACGACGTCGGGGCTCAAATCCGCCAGCCGCGAGCCGACATTCCGGTCCATGTCGATCCGCGTCACTTTGTGCCCGCGACTCTCCAGCGCGTCGGCGACGCCATTGCCGGTGACCAGCGACACCTCCCGTTCCGCCGACCAGCCGCCCATCAGCACCGCGATGTGGAGCTTATCCATGCGCATTCCCCACGCGCTGGATCTCCCATTCGAGCATCACACCGCTGTCGGCGAACACCCGGCGGCGCACTTCCTCGCCGAGCTCCTCGATGTCCGTCGCGCGCGCACCGCCCAGGTTCAGCAGGAAGTTGCAGTGCTTATCCGACACCAGCGCGTCGCCGATCCTGAGGCCGCGGCAGCCGGCGGCGTCGATCAGCTTCCAGGCCTTGGTGCCGGGCGGATTCTTGAAGGTCGAGCCGCCGGTGCGGCTGCGCAGCGGCTGCGAGGCCTCGCGCTCGGCCGCGATGCGGTCCATTTCCGCGCCGATCGTCCTGGGATCGCCGGGAATCCCCTCGAACAAGGCCTCCACCACCACAGCGCCCTCGGGCACGTCGCTGTGGCGGTAGGTGTAGCCGAGCCTCTCGCGAGGCCATGTCTCGACGCTCCCGTTCCGCAAAACCAGGGTCGCCTCGATCAGGATGTCGGCGACTTCGCGTCCGTAAGCGCCCGCGTTCATCCGGATCGCCCCGCCCGCCGTGCCCGGGATGCCGCGCAGGAATTCGAGCCCGGATATGCCGGCGTCGCGCGCCTTCGAGGCCACGCTGATCCCCATCGCCCCGCCGCCCGCGCGTACCCTGTTGCCGGGCTCCACGCTCACCTTGGCGAAGCTCTTGGGCAGGCGGATCACCACCCCCCGGACGCCGCCGTCGCGGACGATGAGGTTGGACCCGACGCCAACCGGGAGCACTGGAACCGCCCGATCGAGCCCGCGCAGGAAGGCGGCGAGATCCTCGACGCCGGCGGGCTTCACCAGCCATTCGGCCGGCCCGCCGGTGCGAAACCAGATGAAGTCGGCGAGGCTGCCCCCACGCTCGGCGCTGCCCTGAAGGCGCGGGAGTTCGAGAACCGCGCTCATTTCACCGCCCTTGCGGCCCTGATGCCGTCGGCGAGGCCGGCCGCCCATTTGGTGATGTCGCCGGCGCCCAGGCAGATGATCATGTCGCCCGGCGCGGCGAGGCCGGCCAGCTGCCGGCAGACGTCGTCCGCGTCGGCGGCGACGTGCGCGCCGAGATGGCCGCGCTGCTTCAGCCCGTCGACCAGGGCCTCGTGGCTGGCCCCCTCGATCGGCGCCTCGCCGGCCGCATAGACCGGCGCGACCAGCACCAGATCGGCGTCGTTGAACGCGCCCTGAAACTCGGCCATCAAATCGTGGAGCCGGGTGTAGCGGTGCGGCTGGACCAGCGCGATCACCCGCCCCTGCGCCCCTTCGCGCGCCGCCGACAGCACCGCGGCGATCTCGACCGGGTGGTGGCCGTAATCGTCGATTATGGTGACTCCGTCGACCTCGCCCACCTTGGTGAAGCGCCGCTTGACGCCGTGAAATTTGTCGAAGCCGTGGGCGATGACTTCGTCGGCGATCCCCATCTCCGCCGCCACCCCGATCGCGGCCAGCGCGTTCTGGACGTTGTGCCGCCCGGGCATGGGAAGCTGGATGCCGGTGATCGTCCTGACCTCGCCCCCGCGCCCGCGCAGCGACACATCGAAGCGGCTGCCGCCGGGCACCGGCACGACATTTTCGCCGCGTATGTCGGCCTGGGCCGCGAAGCCGTAAGTGACGACCCGCCGGTCGCGGAGGCGCGGAATGATCGACTGGACCTCCGGATGATCGACGCAGAGCAAGGCGGCGCCGTAGAAGGGCACGTTCTCGATGAACGCGACGAACGCGTCCTTGACCGCCTCGAAGCCGCCGTAGAAATCGAGGTGCTCGGGATCGATGTTGGTCACCACCGCGATCGTGCCGTCGAGACGCAGAAAGCTGCCGTCGCTCTCGTCGGCCTCGACCACCATCCATTCCGATTTGCCGAGCCGCGCGTTCGAGCCGTAGGCGTTGATGATGCCGCCGTTGATCACCGTGGGGTCGATCCCGCCGGCGTCGAGCAGGGCCGCGATCATCGAGGTCGTCGTCGTCTTGCCGTGCGTGCCCGCGACCGCGACGGTGAGCTTCAGGCGCATCAGCTCGGCCAGCATCTCGGCCCGCCGCACCACCGGAATGCGCCGCTCATAGGCCGCTACGACCTCGGAATTGTCCTTGCCGATCGCGGTCGAGATCACCACCACGGCGGCGTCGCCGAGATTGTCCGGGCTGTGGCCGGGCGCAACCGGGATGCCGAGCTTGCGCAAGCCCTCGACCACATAGCCTTCGGCCATGTCGGAGCCCTGCACCTTGTAGCCCAATATGTGCATCACCTCGGCGATGCCCGACATGCCGATGCCGCCGATGCCGACGAAATGGATCGTGCCGATGTCCTGGCCGACGCCTCTCATGCCCCAATCCAGCTCATGCGTAGACGCCCCCGTCGGCGGCGATCGGCCTGAGCACGTTGGCGCGCACGAAATTGGGGTCGGCGCCGGGATCGCGCCCGGTGCGCTCGACGAGATCGGCGAGATCCTTCGCGGCGTCGGGCCGCCCGGCGCTCTTGGCGCGCCCGGCCGCCTTGGCGAGGGATTCGGGCTCGAGGCCGAGCTTCTGCATCTGCTTGGCGAGCTCGATGGCCGTGAACCTGGCCTGTGCGATCATCCGCGCGCCGCCCGCCCGGGCCATTTCGCGCGCATTCCAGGTCTGGTGGTCGTCGGTCGCGCTCGGCAGCGGCACCAGGATCGCCGGCCGCCCGGCGGCGGTCAGCTCGGCGATGGTCGAGGCGCCGGCGCGGGCGATGACCAGGTGCGACCAGCCGAGCCGCTCGGGCAGATCGGGCAGATAGGTGGCGAGATCGGCCGGGATGCCGAGCGCGGCATAGCGCGCCCGAACCCGCTCGATATCCTCGTCGCGGCATTGCTGCGTCACCTGCAGCCGCCGCCGGAAATGCTCGGGCAGCAAGGCGAGCCCTTCCGGCACGACGTCCGACAGGATCGAGGCGCCCTGGCTGCCGCCGGTCACCAGCACGCGGAAGATGCCGTCCTCATCGAGCGCGGGAAAGGGCTGGTCGCGAAGCGCGAGCACTTCGTCGCGCACCGGATTGCCGACCAGATGCGCCTTCTCCGCCGCCCTGGCCGGGAGCCGCTGGACGCTCTTATACGCCGTGGCGATCGCGTCGACCTTGCCCGCCATCAGCCGGTTGACCCGGCCGAGCACGGCATTCTGCTCGTGCAGCAAGGTGGGGATGCGGTCGCGCCGCGCCGCCAGCAAGGCCGGGAAGGCGGGATAGCCGCCGAAGCCGATCACCGCGGAGGGCAGGAAGGTCTCGTAGAGCCTGAGCGCCATCGCCCGGCCCGTCGCAATGCTCTTCGCCGCCTTCAGCCAGCCGACCGGGCCTCCGCTCAGCCGTCCGGCCGGCAGCACATGGACCTGGACGTTGTCGAACAGCCCGGGAATGCGCGCGCCGCGGTCGTCGGTGATCAGAGCCACCCGGTGCCCGCGCGCGAGCAGCTCGACCGCGAGCGCGTGGGCCGGGACCATGTGCCCGCCCGTGCCGCCGGCGGCGAGGACATAGTGGCGCGACATGACCATCATTTCAGCCCCCGCCATTTCACCGCATAGGGCGAGCCCTGCAAATGCGGGTTGCGGCGGCTGAAGGCGAGGAGCAGCCCGAAGCCCAAAGCGAGCGCGATCATCGACGAGCCGCCATAGCTGATGAACGGCAGGGTCATGCCCTTGGACGGCGCGATACGAACGTTGACCGCCATGTTGATCAACGCCTGCAGCCCGAACTGGCAGACCAGGCCGGCGGTGGCGAGAACCAGGAACTTGTCCTCCTCGGCGAGCAGCCGGACCAGCACCCGGACCACGATCGTCATGTAGAGGATGGCGATGGCGAGACAGGCGATGATTCCGAATTCCTCGCCGATCACCGAGAAGATATAGTCGGTGTGCGGCTCGGGCAGCGAGAATTTGCGAGTCCCCGCGCCCGGCCCCGCGCCGAACAGGCCGCCGGCGGTCAGAGTGCGCAGCGCCGATTCCACCTGATAATTATCGCCCTCGGCAAACAGGAAGCCGTCGATCCGCTGGGTCGCCACGTCGTAGAAGAAATAAGCGAGCACGAGGGCCGCGAGCGCCGCCGCGCCGAGCACGTAGAGGATCCGCATCGACGCGCCCGAGAGAGCGAGCAGCAGCACCCAGGCGGCGACGAAGATCACCGTCTCGCCCATGTTCGGCTGGCGCATCAGCAGCAAAGCGACGATGCCGGTCAAGACCGCGGTCAGCGGCACCACCGGCAGCGAGCTGTCCTTCTCCTTCAGGGAGAGGAGCCAGGCGATGGAGACGATGAACAAAGGTTTCAGGAATTCCGACGGCTGGACCTGGGTGAAGCCGACGTCGAGCCAGCGCTGCGCGCCGTTCACCTCGAAGCCGATGATCGGCACCAGGAAGAGCAAAGCGAGGCAAAGGACCGCGCCCAGGATCGAAAGCCGCCGCGCGGCCGCCTTGGTCAGCATCGAGGCGCCGATCATCACCGGCACCGCCAGCATGATCCAGATCAGCTGCCGGTAGAAATAATAAAGCGGCGGGAAATTGACGCCGCCGCCCGAATAACGCTGGCCGGCCGCGGGCGAGGCCGCCGCCACCGCGATGAGACCGATCGAGATGAGCACGGCGACCAGGATCAGGAGGACCTTGTCGATCTCCCAAAACCAGCGCCCGAGCGGGCTCCGGTCCGAGCGGCCCAGCCGCGACGCCATGTTCCTGCGCGTGGCCGTTGCCATGTTCATGCGAGCGCCTCCACGGCGGCGCGGAAGGCATCGCCGCGCGCCTCGTAATCGCGGAACTGGTCGAAGCTCGCGCAGGCCGGCGACAGAAGCACGACCTCGCCCGCTTTGGCCGCTTCCGCCGCCTCCCCGACCGCCGTCACCAGCAATTCGCATCTGCTCACCGGCACCCGTCCCTCCAGCAATTGCGCGAACATCGGCCCCGCCTCGCCGATCGTGTAGGCGGCGCGGACGTGACCGAGCTGGTCCGCGCACGGCCCCAGATCCTTGGACTTGGCGAGCCCGCCGACAATCCAGTGGATGTACGGGTAGGCGGCGAGCGCCGGCGCCGTGGAATCGGGGTTGGTCGCCTTCGAATCGTTGACGAACAGGATGCCGCCCTTCTCCGCCACCCGCTCCATCCGGTGCGGCAGGCCGGGATAGGTGCGAAGGCCCGTCTCGATCGCGTGCTGGGAAAGGCCGAGCGCCTGGCAGGCGGCGATCGCCGCCCGCGCATTCTGCGCGTTGTGCGGTCCCTGCAGGTTCGGCCAGCGCGACTGATCGATGGCCGGCCGCTCCGCGTCCATGAAGCAGAGTCTCGGCGCGAAGGTGGCGTCGCGAACCTCCTCCACGTCATGGACGGCGCAGTCCAATATCGCGACATGCGTTTCGGACTGCATCGCGAAAAGGCGCAGCTTCGAGGCCCGATAGGCTCGGAACCCATCGTAGCGGTCGAGATGGTCTGGAGTCACGTTGAGGAGGACCGCCACCTCGCAATCGAGGCCGTAGGTGAGATCGAGTTGGTAGCTCGACAGCTCGAGCACATAGACTCCGCCTTTGGGCAGGGGATCCTGGGCCAGGATCGGCAGCCCGATATTGCCGCCCATCGCGGCCGGCACGCCGGCGGTGTTGAGGATGTGATGCACCAAAGCGGTCGTCGTCGACTTGCCGTTGGTGCCGGTGATCCCGACTACCTTGTGCGGCGGCAAACACCCACGCGCCTGCGCGAACAATTCTATGTCGCCGATCAGCGGCACGCCTGCTTCGCGGGCCTTCGCCGCGATCGGATGGGTGTTGAGCGGCACGCCGGGCGAGACGACCACGCCGTCAAAGCCGGCCAAGTCGATCTCCAGCGGATCCGCGAGACGGACCATGCCGGCGACCTTCTCTCGGGCCTCCTCGCTTTTGTCCCAAGCCGTGACCTCGGCCCCGCTCGCCACGAGCGCCTCGACCGTCGCCAGCCCGGACCGCGCAAGTCCCAGCACCGCATAGCGCTTCCCGGCAAAGGCGGGGCTCGCGATCATCTGAGCTTCAGCGTCGACAGGCCGGCCAGCGCCAGCACGAAGGCGATGATCCAGAATCGGATCACGATGGTCGGCTCGGACCAGCCGAGATGCTCGAAATGGTGATGGATCGGCGCCATCCTGAAGACGCGCTTGCCGGTCCGCTTGTAGACCAGCACCTGGATGATCACCGACATGGCTTCGACCACGAACAGCCCGCCGATGATGCCGAGGACGATCTCGTGCTGGGTCGAGACCGCGATCGCGCCCAGCGCGCCGCCCAAAGCGAGGCTCCCCGTATCACCCATGAAGACCGCCGCCGGCGGCGCGTTGAACCAGAGGAAGGCGAGGCCCGCGCCGACGATCGCGCCGCACAATATGGTGAGGTTGCCCGCGCCCGGCACATAGGGAATGCCGAGATAGGGGGCGTAGACCGCATTGCCGACCAGATAGGCGATCAGGATGAAGGCGAGGCTGGCGATGATCACCGGCATCGTCGCGAGCCCGTCTAGGCCGTCGGTCAGGTTCACCGCATTGCCGAAGGCGACCACGACGAAGGCCGCGAACAACAGGTAGAACGGCCCCAAATCGACCACCGGTCCGTTGTAGAAGGGAATGTAGAGAGCGGTCCCCGCCCCTTCGAGGATGACCCAGCAGCCGAGGCCCGCGACCACGAATTCGGCGAGCAGCCGCATCCGCCCCGATATCCCCTTGTGGTGGCGCTTCTTGATCTTGTCGTAATCGTCGAGGAAGCCGATCAGGCCGAAGCCGACGGTGATGAACAGGCACGCCCACAAATAGCGGTTGGAGACGTCCATCCACAGCAGCATCGAGACGGTCAGCGTGGTCAGGATCATCAGCCCGCCCATGGTCGGCGTGCCGCGCTTCGACAGGTGTGAGAGCGGGCCGTCGTCGCGGATCGGCTGGCCCTTGCCCTGCCGGACCCTGAGCCAGCCGATGAACTTGGGGCCGATCAACAGGCCCAGGAACAAGGCGGTCGCGGTCGCGGCGCCGGCGCGGAAGCTGATATAGCGGAAGAGGTTCAGCACCCCCGGATAGTCAAGCTGTTCTGCGATCCAAAGAAACATCAGTCTTTCCCGCCCGCCAGCGCCTCGACGAGGGCGGCCAGTCCGATGGCGTTGGAGCCCTTGACAAGCAGCGCGTCGCCCGGCCCGATCGCGTCCCGAGCGAGCGGCAGGGCCGCCGCCGCGTCGGGCACATGCGCCATTTTGACGAGGCCGCCAAGCGCTTTCGCCAGCGCCTCCATCTCGGTGCCGACCAGGATCGCGTAATCGACATGGGCGGCTTCGAGCGGATCGGCCAGAGCGGCGTGGAAATCGTCGCTGTCGGGGCCGAGCTCGCGCATCGCGCCCAGGACCGCGATCCTCCGGCCCGCGATCGGCTCCTCGCCAAGCACCTTCAACGTCGCCGCCATCGACGCGGGATTGGCGTTGTAGCTCTCGTCGATGAGCAGCGCCTCGCCGCCTTCGACCGGGACCAGGTGCCGGCGGCCGCGCCCTTTCAGCCCGCCCAGATCGGCGAGCGCGAGGCCCGCCGCGGCGAGGTCCCCGCCGACCGCCTCGACCGCAAGCAGCACGGCGAGCGCGTTGGTCACCCAGTGCGCCCCGGGCTGGCCGATGGTGAAGCTCATTTGCGCGCCGGGGAGCTGCGCGGTCACCATCGATCCGCCTCTGGGGCCGCGCACGACATAGGTTGCGCGCGCGTCCGCGCCTTCGCCCATCCCGAAGGTGACGATACGCGCCGCATGGCGCCTCGCCGCCTGCTTCAGCCGGTCGCGGTGCGGGCTGTCATGGGGAACGATGGCGGTGCCGTCCGGCTCCAGCCCCTCGAAGATCTCGCCTTTGGCGTCGGCGATGGCGGCTTCGCTGGCGAAATGCTCGCGATGCGCGGGGGCGATCGTGGTGACGATCGCCACGTGCGGCCGCACCAGCCGGGTCAGGGCGGCGAGCTCGCCTTCATGGTTCATCCCCATTTCGAACACGCCGTACTTGGCCGAGCGCGGCATTCTCGCCAGCGACAAGGGCACGCCGGTATGGTTGTTGTAGCTTTTCACCGACCGGTGCGCCCGCCCCGGCGCCGCCCGGTCCAGCGCAGCGAACAGCGCCTCCTTGGTCCCGGTCTTGCCCGCCGATCCGGTGACGCCGACGATTCGCGCCTGGCTCCGCGCCCGCGCCGCCCGCGCGAGGGCGCCGAGCGCCTGCGCCGTGTCGCCGACGCGCACGTGCGGATGGTCGATCGGCGCCGAAACCAGGGCTCCGGCCGCGCCGGCGGCGAAGGCCTGTTCGACGAACCTGTGCCCGTCGGTCGCCTCGCCTTTCATCGCGATGAAGAGGTCGCCCGGCCCGATCTCGCGCGAATCGAACGCCGCGCCGGCCGCGTCGAAATCGCCATAGACGGTCCCGCCGGACGCTTCGGCGATCTCCGCCGCGGTCCACAGCGGGCTCATGCCGCTTCCTCCCGCGCCACATTGACGTCGTCGAACGGCAGCACCTTGTCGCCGACGATCTGGCCCTGCTCGTGGCCCTTGCCGGCGACGAGGACGATGTCGCCCGGCCCGGCTTGCGACAGCGCGGCTCGGATCGCCTCGCGCCGGCCGGCCACTTCCTCGGCCCCCGGCGCGCCCTTCAATATGTCCCGCCTGATCGCGGCCGGATCCTCGCTCCTGGGATTGTCGTCGGTCACGATCACCCGGTCGGCCAGCCGCGCCGCCGCCGCGCCCATCTCGGCGCGCTTGCCGACGTCACGGTCGCCGCCCGCGCCCAGCACGATGACGAGCTTGTCCCTGGCATGCGGCCGCAACGCCTGACAGGCCGATTCGATCGCGTCGGGCGTGTGCGCATAATCGACATAGACCGGCGCGCCGGCGCGCGTGATCGCCGCCCGCTCGAGGCGCCCGCGCACCGGATGGACCCGCGCGAGATTGGCCAAAGTCGGCTTCAGCGCGCCGCCGGTCGCGATGACGAGGCCGGCCGCGGTCAGCGCATTGGCGGCCTGATAGGCGCCGATCAGGGCGAGGTTGACGACGTGGGTCCATCCCTGCGCCTCGATGGTGAGCTTCTGGCCGAGCTGCGTCGTCTCGCGGGCGAGGAGCCGCAGCGTGTCGCCGCGGGCGCCGACGCTCACCACCTTGAGGCCCCGCGCCCGGCAGCGCAGCATCACCTCGTCGGACCTGGCGTCGTCGGCCCAGACGACCGCCGTCGCGCCCGGCGCGAGCACGTCCTCGAACAGGCGCATCTTGGCCTCGAAATAGGCCTCCATCGTCTCGTGATAGTCGAGGTGGTCGCGGCTGAAATTGGTGAAGGCGGCCGCCGCCACCGGCAGCCCCTCGGTCCGATATTGCGACAACCCGTGGCTCGACGCCTCGAACGCCGCGTGGGTGATCCCCATCCGCTCGAGCCCCGCCATGTTGGAGAGGAAGGTGACGATGTCGGGCGTGGTGAGCCCGGTCGTCACCTGGTCGTCCGAGGTGGTGACGCCCAGGGTCCCGATGCTCGCCGACGGGTGCCCCGCCATCCGCCACAGCTGCCGCGCCAGCTCGACGCTCGAGGTCTTGCCGTTGGTGCCGGTGACCGCGACGATCACCTCCGAAAAGGGCTGGAAGAATTTGGCCGCGAGCCGAGCGAAATCGCGCCGCGGCTCCTTGGCGGGAATGTGGACGGCGCCCTCGACGTCGACCTCGGGCCGCGACACCACCGCCACGGCGCCAGATTCGACCGCGGCCGGGATAAAATCCTCGCCGTTGAAGCGTTCGCCCCTGAAGGCGCCGAACACGGTGCCGGGCGCGACCTTGCGGTGGTCGATCGCGAAGCCGGTGACGGGAATCGCCTCGCCGCTGCCGGTCAGCGCGCCCAGGTTCATCAGTGCCCCGGCGGTTCTGCCGGGGCCATCAGCGCCGAAGTGTCGATGTCGCGGCTGTCGCTGGGAATGACGCCGAGCAGCGGCCCGGTGCGCGCGATCAGGCGCGAGACGATTGGAGCGGCCGTATAGGCGGCGGTGGTCACGAAGCTGTTGGCTTCGGTCGGGCGGGGGGCATCGATCATCACCAGCACCACATAGCGCGGATCGTCCATCGGGAAAGCGGAGGCGAAGGTGGAAACGTTCATGCGGTTCGAATAGCCCCCCGCGCCCGCTTTTTCCGCCGTGCCGGTCTTGCCGCCGACGCGGAAGCCGGGCGCTTCGGCGCGCCGTCCGGTACCGTGCGTGACGACGAGGCGGAGCAGCTGCCGGATCCGGTAGCTGGTTTCGGGCGAGTAGACGCGCCGGCCGGCCGCCGCCCGCCCGGGCTCGACCCTGATCAGGGTCGCCGGGCGCAATATCCCGCCATTGACCAGGGCCGCATAGGCATTGGCGAGATGGAGCGGGGTGATCGCGACGCCGTGTCCGAAGCCGGAGGTCAGCACCGTCGCCCGGCCCCAGTCGGACGGCCAGAGCGGCCGCGTGCGCTCGTTCAGTTCGATCGGAGTCGGCTCGTGGAAGCCCAGGGTGCGGAAGGCGGACTGCATCCGCTCCGCGCCCATCCGGTCGGCGACCCGCGCGGTCGCGATGTTGGAGCTGTGGACCATGAGCTCGGCGACGCTGATGTGGCGGCCGAGCGGGTGATCGTCGCTGATCCGGAAGCGGCCGACCGCGACCGGCGAGGAGGCGTCCCACATCTGGGAGAGCGAGGTCACCACCCCCGCCTCCATCGCCGCCGCGATAGTGATCGGCTTGAACGCCGAGCCCAGTTCGTAGACGCCCATGGTCGCGCGGTTGTAGAGGGCGCTCGGATCGGAGCGGCCGGCGGCGTTGGGGTTGAAGGTCGGCGCCGAGGCCATGGCGACGATCTCGCCGGTGCGCACGTCGAGCACGATGCCGGTCCCGCCCTCGGCGCTCATCGAGGTCACCGCGGCGGCGAGCTCGCTCTCCATTACCGCCTGCACCCTGCTGTCGATCGACAAAGCGACCGGCTCGCCGCGCCGGGCCGCGTCGCTGAGCCGCGCGTCGAGCGCCCGCTCCATGCCCGCGACGCCGCGGCCCTGCATGTCGGTCCAGCCGAGCACATGCCCCGCCATCGCCGTCTGCGGATAGAGCCGCTCGGGCTCGCGGTTGAAGACGATGCCGGGCTCGCCCAGCGCGTTCACCGCCGCGACCAGCTCGGGCACGGCGCGCCGGGCGACGTAAAGATAGTTGCTCCGGGCGTTCAGCAGGGCGCGATACTCGGCGGCGCTGCGCTCCGGCATCAAAGCGTGAAGCCGCTGCGCCAGCTCGCGCTTGGCGCCGATGATCCGATTGGGATGGACGCCGATCGACCAGGCGTCGATGGTCCGGGCGAGGGGCACGCCGTTCCGGTCGACGATGTCGCCGCGCGCGGGCAGAAGCGGATTGGCGAGCATGGCGGCGCCCGACCGGTCGGTGAAGACCTGGAGGAAGGCGAGCCGCGCGACGATGAGCATCGTCACGCCGACGAAGATCAGCATCACCAGCATCAGCCGGTAATAAGTGAGCCCCATGCCCTGCGGCGCTTCGGCCGCGGGCCTCGCGGGCTGGATATGGGCGGCAAGCGTCGCCATCAGCGGTTCGCGCCTCCGCCGCGCTCGGCGCGCGCGGCCGAGCTCAGGGCGCTCATGGTGCGGTCGTCGAGCAGGGCCGCCGAACGGCGCGTGCCGGTGGCCGCGGGTCGGCTCCGCTCAGGCGCAGACGCGGTCCGCGTGGGTGTCGCGGCCGGGCGGGTGCGCTCCGGGACCGGGGTGGCCCGAGCCGGGGCCGGCGTCGGGACCAGGGTCGGGCGTGTCGTCTCTTCGCTCGACGCGATTCGCACGGGCGGCACGGGCTTCGGCGGCATGGCGGGCAGCGCGGCCGGGGCGGTCGCGCTGGCCCGGCGGACGAGCGGCGGCGGCACGGCGGCGGCGGGCGCGGCGGCGGCCGGGGCCTGGATCGCCGGCGCGGGCGCCGCGGCCGAGGCCAGCCGCACCTCGGCCTCCGGCGCGATCCGCGGCTGGCGGACATCGAAGCGGGCGAGGCTGACTCCGCCGCCGACGAACTGGCCGGAAACCGGCGCCGACAGCGCCAGCACCTCGTTGTTCCATTCTTCGAGCTGCTGCATCCGCCCGCGCGTGCCGAGTTCGGTCTGCAGCGAACGGATCTGCTGGCTCGCGGCGACGATGCGGGCGTCGAGCCGGTTCAGCTCGGCGCGCTCGGCGGCGACCTGGAGCGAGAGCATGTAGCACCCCAATGCGGCGGTGCCGACGGCGGCGACCCAGCCGACCGGCCTGAAGCTCCTGGCGATCATGCGGATGCTCCTTTCTCGACAAGCGACCATGAGGCCGCGGACGTGCGGCGCGCGGCGCGAAGGGTGGCGGACCGCGCCCGCGGATTGCCCTCGAGTTCGGCCTCCCCGGCTCGGACCGGCTTGGCGACCGCCTCGAACGTCGGCGCCGGCCCGGCCTCATTGGCGGCGGGCAGATGGCGCGAGCCCGAAGGCAACGACCCGCTGCGGCTCTTGAGGAACCGTTTCACGATCCTGTCCTCGAGGCTGTGAAAGGTGACGACGGCGAGGCGGCCGCCGGGGCCAAGCACCTGCTCGGCGGCGGCGAGTCCGCCCTCGAGCTCGGCGAGCTCCTCGTTCACGTGGATGCGCAGCGCCTGGAAGGTGCGCGTCGCCGGGTCCTTCTTCATGTGCGGCTTGTGGCCGGTCGCCTTGCGCACGATCCCGGCCAATTGCCCGGTGCGCTCGATCGGCCGCGCGGCGACGATCGCGCGCGCGATCCGGCGCGATTTCGGCTCCTCGCCATAATGGAAGATCACGTCGGCGATCTCGCTTTCCTCGGCCTGGTTGAGGAAGTCGGCGGCGCTTTGCCCCTCCTTTCCCATCCGCATGTCGAGCGGCCCGTCGCCCTGGAAGGAGAAGCCGCGCTCCGCCTGGTCGAGCTGCATCGAGGAGACGCCGATATCGAGCGCGACGCCGTCGACCGCCTCCACCCCGCGGGCGGCAAGCGCCTGACGCATCCGGGAAAAGCGATCCGGCACAAGCGTCAGGCGCCCCCCGCAACGAGCGGCCAGCGCCTCGCCATACTGGATCGCGTCGGGATCGCGATCGAAAGCGAAGACGCGGGCCGCCCCTTTTTCCAGGATGGCCTCGGTATAGCCGCCCGCCCCGAAGGTGCCGTCGACATGGGTCTCGCCCGGGGCGGGAGCGAGCGCATGGACGACCTCGTCGAGGAGGACGGGAATGTGGGGCGCGGGCGCGGCGGCGGTCATGCTTTGCCTCCGCGCTCATCGAGATAATGGCTGGCAATCCGTTTCCTGTTGTCGCCGCCGAGCTCCAGGGCGAGCTTGGGATTCCACAATTCGACGAACCGGCCGCGGCTGATGAACAGAGCCGAATCCTCGATCCCGGCAAGGCGGCGCAGCATGGCCGGCAACACGATCCGGCCGCCGGAATCGTAAAGGACGCGCTCGGTCATCCCGAACAGGCCGGCCTCGAGCTCCTCGATCTCGTCGGGGTCGCCGCCGCGCGCCTCGCCGGCCAGGCGGCGGCGCTCCAGCTCGCCGATCAGGAAGGAGGAATAAGCGTCGCCGTAGAGAGTGAGGCAGGGTTTGCTCTCATGCGCGCCGATATAGACGATTCGCTTGTCCGAGCTGCGATCGAGCACCGAGCGAATGAACGCCGGCACGGAAAGACGCGCTTTGGCGTCCACCGCATTCAGCACATTCCCTTGGAAAATCTCGTCCACGCCCTGGCGCCCCGCTCCCGAACAAGGCTTCCCTGTCCGCGGGCGCGCCTCATTGCGCGGCCCCGCGTGGCTTCACGGTCAACAGGAAAGGCCCCTTACGAACCGGCAGTGGATAACAAAGCCGGGGTGGGATTGGAAGGGTTTTATTGGAATTTGATGGGAAATATAACCACTACAGTGGTTGTTCTGGGCTTGTTCTTCCACTCGCGGGCCGGGAAAGCGGCGGCGCGCCTGTGGATAAGTCGGTGAGTTGGCGCGATTTGGACGTCATCCGCGCTCACTCTCCGGCCGGAGGCGCGCCGGCCGGCGCCGGCGCCGCCGGCGGGGCGGCCGCGTTCGCATCCACGTTTCCGGGCGCGACTCCAAGCTCGGCCAGCGGTTCGGCCGGCTGGGTTCCGGCGGGCGGCGCCGCCGGGGCGGGCTGGAGGCCGCTGCGCTGCCGTTCGATGGCGTTGGGCGTGATCGGCGCCTCCTCCCGGCTCTGGCTGGTGAAGATCGCGGCCAGAAGCACCGCCAGGAAAACGAAGCCGAGGCCGGTCAGCCCGATCCGAACCCGCTGCATCCTGCGCCACTTCCTCCGCCGCCGCTTGAAGCGCAGATTAGTGCAGTCGCCCGCCTTTGTCGAACCGGCCCCGCGCTTGGTCGAAAGCCCGCCTCGTCACGAGACATCTTGCCACAAATTGATTCTTGACGTCCTATGCCGTGCTCGCGAAGGGGGGCTTATGCAGAAAACACCGTTCCTCGCCGCCGCCTCAGTCGCGGCACTCCTCGCCCTCGGCGCCTGCGGCAACGAGGTCCAGGACGTCTCTCTCAACCAATATGATCCCCAGGCCCAGGCGCTTCAGAACGCCGCGCCGGTCCAGCTGCCGCCGTCGATCACCGCAAGCCGGACCTATCGCTGCGCCGACAACAGCCTGATCTACGTCGATTTCTACAATAATAACACGGCGCAGATCCGCACCTCCCAGGAAGGCATGCCGACAATCCTGACCGCGGCCGGCGGCAACCCGCCCTACACCGCGGCCGGCTATTCGGTGAGCGCCAATGCCGAAACCGTGCGCATCACCGCGCCCGGCAAGAACAACGTATCCTGCCGCACCTAGGGTTCGTCCCGGGCGCGAATCGGACCTGTCGCCGCTGCGCCCGCGCTCAGGCGGGCTCCGCCTGGCGCTCGCCGAGCGAGGCCATGCGCCGCTCGATCTCGTCAGGCGCGACGTCCTCGACATGGGTCGCCACGGTCCAGCGATGGCCGAACGGGTCGATCAGCGTGCCCGACCGGTCGCCGTAAAACTGGTCCTGCACGGCCTTCTCCTCGGTGCCGCCCGCCGCGATCGCCCGCGCGAACGTCGCATCGACGTCCTCGGTGTAGATCATCAGGCTCGCCGTCGCGCCGCCGCGGGATTGCGGACCGAGCAGGTCCATTTCGGGAAATTCATCGGCGAGCATGACATGGCTGTCGCCGATCCTGATCTCGGCATGGCCGATGCGGTCGCCCATCGGAAGGCGGAGGACCTCCTCGGCGGCGAACGCCTGCTTGTAATAGTCGATCGCCTCGGCGGCGCCGTCGATGATGAGATAGGGCGTGACGCTGAAATAGCCTTCGGGCTTGTGGCTGACGCTCATCGGAATCTCCTTGGGGCTTGGTTGCGCTCGCCCGATTATCCCGGCTTATCGAGGCAGCCGCAACCGCGCCCCACCGCAAAGAGGGTCATTCGCCGCTCCCGCCGTCCGCTCCGCCGCGCCCGGCGGGCGCCGGCCGGGCCCGGAGCAGCAGCGCGGTCAGGATTGCGCTGACCAGGCCGAGCGCGGCCATCGCGATCGGTCCCTCCCAGGACGAAATCGGGTCGGGGTCGAATGGAAGGACGGATCGCGCCGCGTTGCCGGTGAGGCCGATGATGTTCGCCGTGAACGGGTCCAGATCGAGGCTCCGGGACGCCGCCAGCGACAGGATGAGCGTGTTGAAGACGGTCATCAGGACGAGCGAGAGCGGTACCAGCGCCATCGCCCGCCAGTCGCGCTGGCGGTCGAGCAGGGCCATGGGAATGGCGAGCAGCGCGACGATCAGCCAGATGAGCTCGGCCGCGGCGAGCGCGAACAGGGGAAACCCGAAGGCGGGATAGACGAGGACGAAAAGCGCGCACAGGGCGGCGGCGGCGATCAGCGCCGCGGCGGCCAGCAATATCGTCTTGACGAGCGCGAGCATCGTTCCCCCGATCCGGCTTCCCGATAGCTCCCCCGCCGCGATCCTCCAACCGCGTTGCCGGGTTTGCCGCGGTCCGGTCTTCAGCCTCCAATCAGCACGGTAGGAAGGCCCGCGACGATCGTTCCGCCATGCGCGCACGTGTCCCCGATCCGCGCCGCCGGCAGCCCGGCGATCAGCACCGTCGCCGATCCCTTTACGATCGAATCGGGCGGGCCGACGCATACCGCCATGTCGCCGACGCGCGCGGCGGGGAGGCCGCCGATCAGCACGGTCGGCGCCCCCGGTCCGCTGATCGGGCCGCCGACGTGCGGGATCGGGACCATGCCCGGCGTCTGCATCGGGCAGGCGTGCATGTCGGTGAGGCGTGCGGCGGGCGGCATCGTCGTCTCCTAGTTGATCTTCACGAGCGCGCCCTGGACGTCGACCATCGCCGACGATTTGAGCGAGGCGTGGGCAGCCCCCTGCAGCGCCAGCTTCGCCTTGGCGGCGCCTGTGATGTTGACGGCGGACATGTCGCAATTGGCCTTGGCGGTCACGGTCAGACTGGCGCCGCAGTCGATCGTCATGTCTCCGGTGGACTTGATGTTGAGCCTGGCGGTGCTGATCAGGTCGACCGAATCCCTCGTCATCACCAGCTTGTTATCGTGGGGGTCCTCGACGGTGACCGTCCCCGTCTTGTCGTCGAGCGTGACGATGCGGCCGCCGGGAGTCGAGATCTTGAGGATGACGTCCTTGTCGTTGAAGTTGACCTCCATCAGCGATCGGGTGGCGAGCGACTTGACGTCGTTTGCCTCGTTGGGGACGTGTTTGGCGGGGACCCTGTTCGAATAGACGCTGGCGATGATCACCGCGCTCGCCGGATCCTCGTTCATGAAGCCTAGCACGACCTCGTCGCCGATTTCGGGGAAGAAGGACCAGCCGAACCTCTTCGAGGCATAAGGCTGGGCGAGCCGCGCCCAAATGCCGTTCTCGCCGTCGACCGTCGGCAAGGTCACCAGCACCCGGAAATCGCCTTCCGGATCCTGGTCGACCTGCTTCACCTCGCCGGTCTGTAGGCCTCTGAGCGGCGCCGCGAGCCCCGGCGCGGTCATTGCGGCCCCATGGCAAGTCGGCGCGGCAGATCGGTAGCGAGTGTCATATGCGGCCTCCCAGCAGCTGGACTGCCAACATTCCCGCAAAAGTCAAAGTCCTTCGCCCGCAGGCTATTGGGAAACAGCCGCGAGACCTAGGCGCGCGCCGCCGCCGCCGCTAGGGAGCGCGCGATGAGCACAAGCCCGATCACCCCTGAAATCGTCGCCGAGCACGGCCTCAGTCCCGAGGAATATGAGCGAGTCCTCCACGCTCTGGGCCGCGAGCCGAACCTCACCGAGCTCGGCATCTTCTCGGTCATGTGGTCGGAGCATTGCTCTTACAAGTCGTCGCGCATCCATCTGAAGAAGCTGCCCACCACGGCGCCCTGGGTGATTTGCGGCCCGGGCGAGAATGCCGGAGTGATCGACATCGGCGACGGACAGGCCGCCATCTTCAAGATGGAGAGCCACAACCACCCCTCCTATATCGAGCCCTATCAGGGCGCCGCGACCGGCGTCGGCGGCATATTGCGCGACGTCTTCACCATGGGCGCGCGGCCGGTGGCCAATTTGAACGCGCTGCGCTTCGGCCGCCCCGACCATCCCAGGATGCGCCACCTGATCGCCGGCGTCGTCGCGGGCATCGGCGGCTACGGCAATTGCGTCGGCGTGCCGACAGTCGGCGGCGAGGTCGATTTCCACCCCGCTTATGACGGCAACATCCTCGTCAACGCGATGACGGTCGGCATCGCCGAGCAGGACAGGATTTTCTATTCGGCCGCTTCAGGCGTCGGCAACGCGATCGTCTATGTCGGCTCGAAGACCGGCCGCGACGGAATCCACGGCGCCACCATGGCTTCGGCGGATTTCGATGAGGACAGCGAGGACAAGCGCCCGACCGTCCAGGTCGGCGACCCGTTCACCGAAAAGCTCCTCATCGAAGCCTGCCTCGAGCTGATGGCGTCCGACGCCATCGTCGCCATCCAGGACATGGGCGCGGCGGGCCTCACCTCCTCCTCGGTCGAGATGGCGTCGAAGGGCGGCGTCGGCATCGAATTGGACATGAACGCCGTGCCCTGCCGCGAGGAGGGTATGACGCCCTACGAGATGATGCTGTCGGAATCGCAGGAGCGGATGCTGATGGTCCTGAAGCCCGGCCGGGAAGGCGAGGCGGAGTCGATCTTCAGGAAGTGGGAGCTGGATTTCGCGATCATCGGCCGTGTCACCGACACCGGCCGCATGGTCCTCACCTGGAATGGTGAGACCGCCGCCGACATCCCGCTGGCCCCGCTCGCCGAGGACGCGCCCTGCTACGATCGCCCGTGGACGAAGACCGAGCCGCCCGCTCCGCTCATGGACGTGCCCGAAAGCGCCGACATCGCCGCGGATCTCCTGAAGCTCATGGCCTCCCCCGACATCGCGTCGCGCCGCTGGGTCTGGGAGCAATATGACCGGAAGGTCGGGGCCGACACCGTTTCGCCTCCCGGCGGCGACGCGGCCCTGGTCCGGGTCCACGGCACCCAAAAGGCGCTCGCCATCACCACCGACTGCACCCCGCGCTATTGCAAGGCCGACCCTCATGAAGGCGGCAAGCAGGCGATCGCCGAGGCGTATCGCAACCTGTGCGCGGTCGGCGCCCGGCCCCTTGCCGCCACCGACTGCATGAATTTCGGCAACCCCCAGCGCCCCGAGATCATGGGACAATTCGTGGGCTGCATCGAAGGCATGGCCGAGGCGTGCGCCGCCCTCGATTTCCCGATCGTCTCCGGCAACGTCTCGCTCTACAACGAGACGAGATCGGACCTTGGGGCCGAGGACGGGACCAGCCAGGCCATCCTCCCCACCCCCGCGATCGGCGGCGTCGGGCTGATCGCCGACTGGACCAAGGCCGTCGGCATCGCATTCAAGGACGGGGGCGACGTGATCGTCACGATCGGCGACCGGCACGGCCATCTCGGCCAGTCGCTCTGGCTGCGCGAATGTCATGGCCGCGAGGGCTCGGACGCCGGCCCGCCGCCCCCCGTCGATCTGCTCGCCGAGCACGCCGCCGGCTCCTTCGTACGCGCAGCCATCGCCGGCGGGGCGATCACCGCCTGCCACGATGTCTCGGACGGCGGCCTCGCGGTCGCGCTCGCCGAAATGGCGCTGGCCTCCAATATCGGCGCCCTGATCAACGGCCCGGCGCCGTTCGGCCATGCCGGCTATTTCGCCGAGGATCAGGGCGTCTATGTCGCCACCGTCGCCGACGATTGCCTGCTCACCTTCCTCAAGCGCGCCCACGCGGCCGGCGTCGAGGTCGAGGCGATCGGCCGCACCAAAGGCGGCCGCCTGATCTTCGAGCTTCCCGACGGCGACCATGCCGTCACCCTCGCCGATCTGCGCGCCGCGCATGAGGGCTTCTTCCCCAAGCTCATGAATGATAGCCTCCCCGCTTCATAGCCCCGGGCTCGGGCCATCCTCCAGCGGACACGGAGAACAGCCATGCCCGGCCGGCTCGCGCGCCCCATCCTCGCCGCCACGCTCGTCGCGGGCACGCTCGACATCGTCTCCGCCTTCGTCTTCGCCGGCATGGCCGGCGCGACCCCATTGGGGGTGCTCCGCTACGTCGCCAGCGGCCCGTTCGGCGACTCCGTCCGGGAAGGCGGCGCCGGCTGGGCCGCGATCGGCCTCGCGGTCCATTTCGCGATCATGTTCTGCATGGCCGCCGCCTACATCCTTGCCGCCCCGCGCATCCCCGCTCTGCTCCGCCACCCGATCGTCGCCGGCCTCCTCTACGGCCTCCTCCTCTGGCTGATCATGTACTGGCTGGTGAAGCCGCTGCGCTGGCCGGACGCGCCGCTCCCGGGCACGCTCTACGCCATTGCCAATCAGCTCTTCTCGCACTGCGTCCTGGTCGGCATTCCGATCGCCTGGATCGCCTCGCGATCCCTGCGCAGGCGCCCGTTCGGATGACCGCCGGCTATTCCGGAACGCCGCTCGCCAGGAAGCTGTCGCTGAAAGACGGCCTGCGCACCTGGTGGGAAGGCATGCCAGACAGCGTCCGCGCCGAGATCGAGGGCGAGGGCCTTGCCCTCACCCACCTCTCCGCCGCGGTCGGCCCGATCGACGCCGCCCACGTCTTCGTCACTTCGCGCGCGGCGCTCGAGGACGCCGTCCACCGCCTCCTCCCCCTCCTCGCCCCCACCGGCTTCCTCTGGATCTCCTGGCCCAAGCGGGCCGCGAAAATCCCCACCGACATCACCGAGGACGCGATCCGCGACATCGCCCTCCCCACCGGCCTGGTCGACGTCAAGGTCTGCGCCGTCGACAAGACCTGGTCGGGGCTCAAGCTGATGATCAGGCGTCAATATCGTTGACGCCTGATCGTCACCCCGGCGGAGGCCGGGGTCTCGTTGAGACCGCCGTGACTTCGCGGCTTGAGATCCCGGCCTTCGCCGAAGTCTGACCCCTATTGCGAACGCCTCGCATTATCGATATATTCTTCCCCATGATCGTCTGCGTCTGCAATGCGATTCGGGAGAGCGAGGTCCGCCAGGCGGCGCGCGCCGGAGCCTCCTGCCCGACCGCGGCCTATAAGAGCCGGGGCTGCAAGCCGCGCTGCGGCCAATGCTTCTCATTCGCGCGCGAGATCATCGCGTCCGAACTTGCGACTGCCTAGCAAGAGCGCTCAAATTTCCGCAGTTTTCCGCCATTTTTTGATGCCATTTTGTCCGACGCCTCGTTATAGTGCCGGGCGAAGAGGAGACGCGCGATGAAGGGCGACGCCAAGGTGATCGAGCTGCTCAACGAGACGCTCAGGAACGAGCTCACCGCGATCAACCAATATTGGCTCCACTATCGCATGCTCGACAATTGGGGCGTCAAGCGCCTCGCCGAGCACGAACGCCACGAATCGATCGACGAGATGAAGCATGCGGACCGGCTTTCCGACCGCATCCTGTTCCTGGAAGGCCTGCCCAACTTCCAGATGCTCGGGCGCCTCAGAATCGGCGAGACCGTCGAGGAAATCCTGAAGGCCGACCTCGACCTCGAGCACGAGGCCGTCGACCAGCTGAGGGGCGCCGTCGCGCATTGCGAGAGCGTCCGCGACTATGTCAGCCGCGAATTGTTCGAATCGATCCTGGAGAGCGAGGAGGCCCATATCGACTTCCTCGAAACCCAGTTCGAGCTGATCGAGCGGATGGGCCTCCAGAACTACATCCAGCTCCAGAGCAAGCCGGCGGAGGATTGACGACCTTGGAAACGTCCGGGGGACGTTTCCACGTCGGCAATGACGCGAAGCGGCCGGGAGGGAGGCCGAGCCGGGCACCGCGGGCCTTTTCGCCCCGGGCGAGCTTTTCGAGCTGATCTCCACCAGCCTCCACCTTGCAATCGGCCGCCGCCGCACCACCTAGAGGGCTGCTTCGGTCGCACCGGTCGGTCTTCGGCGCTTTTGCGGCTCCTTCTTCCTTCTCTCCGCTTCCCCGGCAGAACGGGCGCGCCAATTCCGGCCCGCTCCCTTCGGAAGGACCTCTCCCATGCCCACCGGCACAGTCAAATTCTTCAACACCCAAAAAGGCTTCGGCTTCATCGCGCCCGAGGGCGGCGGGAACGACGCCTTCGTCCATATCAGCGCGGTCGAGAGAGCGGGCATGAACAGCCTCGTCCAGGACCAGCGCATCACCTACGAGCTGGAAACCGACCAGCGCGGCAAAACCAGCGCGGTCAACCTCGTTACCGCCTGAGCCTGATCTTCCCTCGCCGGCCTGAGGCCGGCGGGGGAGCGCTCACTCCGCCCCGCTCGGGCGCCCCAGGAAAGGCCCGCGCTTCATGTCCGTGACTCTGAAATTCTACCAGGACCGCGCCTCCCACGCCCGCGGGGAGGCGGAAGCCGCCAGCCTCGACAACGTCCGCGACCGCCACCTTTGCGCCGCCGCCGCCTGGGACGTCCTCGCCACCCGCCGCGCCCGCACCAACCGCCTGCGCGTCGAAACCGACGCCCGCAAGGCCGCCGCCGCGCTCGCCGTGGTCGAGGGGGAAGAGGCGGACGGGGAGCAGGTTGAATAGAATCGTGAGGGAAGCATAAGGCCCAAGATGAGCAGAGTCACCGATGGGCAGGCAACGTCAGGCGGGCGGCCACCCATGCGAGCAGCGTGATTTTCGTTTTAGAGTCTTGGAGCAATTGCTCTCAATGAAAATCAGAATGGCCTACGGAAGCCACACTCTGGCGCTTAGCAACCGCTCCCGCCATCGCCGCGGCTCGTGCTCATCGTCATGTAGGCCTCCCAAGGTTCAATATGCTGGGCGCACATAAGCACATGAGCGCTTTCGTTCAAGTTAACGATCATTCTGCCCTCCCTGTTCCTTACTATTTGAATTATCTTGATTTTCTGTTTCCCGGGCATCATCCGCCGGAATTCTCCACCAAAAGACGACGCTGTCGTTGGGAAGCACCGGACCACGACCATCCCACGTGGCGAGATTCGCCTCCTGTCTCTCGGGAGTGATATCGCTGTTTGTGAGTGGGCGAAGGCCAAACTTCATCCCTGGGAGAGCGGTAAAGCGCAACCGTGCCCCGTCGATCGAGGGGTAGAAGAAGCCTGAAACCTCGTTATCGGACCTTTCCTTCAATGCGGTGGCTCGAATGCTGACATAGAGCTGTCCGTTGCCTCCTATGCTTCGAGGCCAAGCGTAGGTCTTGTCATTCTCCTCATCCGCGCTCTCTAAGGCGTTATCGATATCACTACGCGATAGCACGTCTTCACCGATTTTTGCCCACTCGACCTGCGTTAGAGCGCGTGCCCCCTCTCCACCTCGTACGGGGAGCGAGTAGCGAACATCCGTCTGCTTCTCATAGCTGGAAAGATTCCTGAATGTATAAGTCGTCAACATCGTGAGCATTACAAAACGGCGAGCATCAGGTACGTGCAAAATTTCGATCTGTTCATCAGTCAATTCGCTTAACGTATACTCGAGATCAATCATGTCTCGAACGATCATAGACTGGAGATTTCTTTCTATTACAGCCTTCACGTAGCTCGGCTTGTGTTGAATTCCATAAACTCCCTCAACCACGTCTCTTGCTAGCACTTGCCGACGTCGCTCAGCTGCCTCTGCATCCTGTAGCTTGCGAACATTTTCTTCCGATCGTTCTCGCTCTCTTTGTCGAGCTTCCTGCACCTTAATTCGCGATTCGACCAAATAGGCGACGAAGAACGCTACGATCAGAGCCACGCCGACTTCCGCTACAAACAGGGAGCCGACTTCTATCGCGAACTGCGTTAGCGTCAGAGTAGGGTTCGGCGAAAGAACGACCTTTACCAATGCCAGCGCTAAGAGGGTGGAGATACCCAAGAGGAGATAACGCCAGCGGACACTTATCCGAGGCGCGTACTCGATCGGGCTCGACGGCAATGCGCGAGCATCGGCAGTCACCGATATGATTGCTTCTGCTTCCGCCAAGAAAAGGTCCCCCTTTATCTTGATAGCACCTTCGAAACGCTTGGCAAGCCGCTACCCCAATGACAGAGGTGCGAGGCGAAGCAGGAGGAGCAAAATGTCTTCCCCTACTAGCAAGGCCAGTTCCTTGAAAAATAGGATTTCGTCTGATCTATGCTCCTAGATGGAGCAGAACCCCGAATCCTTCGTCCCCCGAGCGGCGACCGATGAGCCCGCTTCCCCCGCAACGCCCGGCCCGGCTTCGGCGCGAGCCGATGCGCCTCCCCCACTGGAGACCGCCGGCGCGCCCGAGCTGGACTATGACCGGCACGGCCACCCGCTCTACCGGACCGAAGCGGAGGATGACGCCTATTGGCTCGGCTTCCACGCCGCGCTCGATGCGAACGCGAAGGCGGCGGCCGATGCTCCGCCTGAAGCCGACGCGCCGTTCGAAACCCGCCGCGCCCGCCGGGCCCGCCACGACGGCCTCACCGGCCCCAAACAGGCCTTGTTCCTCGAGGAGCTTGCCGCCGGCGCGACCGTCGAGGCGGCCGCCAAAGCGGCGGGGATCAGCCCGACCGCGGCCTATAACCTGAGGAACCGCCGCGCGGGCCGCGCCTTCGATATCGCCTGGGAGGCGGCGATCCGGCGCTCGCGCAAGGTGCTCGCCGACCGGCACCGGGATCGGGTGATCGAGGGCCAGGTTTCCACCCGCTACGACAAGGACGGCAATGTCGTCGGCACCCGCCACTATCACGACAACCGGCTCGCCATGGCCGTGCTGACCCGGCTCGACACGAAGGCCCAGGCCTTTCGCGACGACGAGCGGCTGGTCACCGCCGTCGCCGAGGAGTTCGAGGAGCTGCTCGATTGCATCGAGGAGGGCGGCGACGCCGAGGCGTTCGTCGAGGAGTGCCGGCCGCCCAGCGTCCAATATCACCCCGCCGAAACGCGGGAATCCGACGCTTCGATCATGGCCCGCTACAAGCGCCTCCACCGCTTCGACGACGTCGACCCGGAGGATATCGACACCTCCGATCTCGATCCCGCCGATCGGGAGAACTGGACCGACGACCAGTGGGACCGGGCCGAAGCCAGCGGATTTCTCGACGCTTTGCCCGACGAGGATGAGACGGACGCGGGAGAAAGCGGGGAAGCCGCTCGGCCGGAGCGGGACGATGACTGAGCTCCTCCCCCATCAGGTGGAGGAAGAATCGACATTGGATATCCTCAACTTCCTCAACTTAACCGCCGCACGGCCGGCCCGCCGCCCTCTATTCCGGCACGAACCGCCTGACCACGTCGCGCGCCAGCCGCGCCGGCCTCAGCGTCGCGGCGTCGAGGCAGCACCAGCTCGATTTCACTTCGGCGAGCACCACCTCGCCCCGAGTGATCAGGGTGCTGAAGAAGGCGCGCGCGCCCTCGACGCTCTCGGCGACGACCGAGGCGACGATCGCGTCGTCGAGAAAGGCCGGGCGCCGGTAGGTGATCTCATGCTTGAGGGCGACCCACAAATGCCGCGCCACCGCTTCGGCAGGCGCCACCTTCTCCCAATAAGCGACCACCGCCTCCTGCACCCATTCGAGGTACACGCTGTTGTTGACGTGACCCATGAAATCGATGTCGGCCGCCTCGATCGCGAGCGGGTGACGGTGCGTGGGGGCAGTCGGGACGGTCATGGCGTGACGCCCCATACACTGACAGGCGTGTCAATAATAGGACTGCTTGCGATCCCGCCTTCTCCCCCGCTAGAGCCGCCCGACCATGGACTTCTACACCCTCCTCACCATCATCCTGCTCGGCATCGTCGAGGGCGTTACCGAGTTCATTCCGGTCTCCTCGACCGGCCACCTCATCCTCGCCTCGGAGCTGCTCGGCTACGACGCGGGGCAATGGGCGGTGTTCAACGTCGTCATCCAGCTGGGCGCGATCCTTGCCGTGATCGTCCTCTATTGGCGGACCTTCTGGGCGGTGCTGATCGGCCTCCTCGGGAACCAGCCCGAATCCTGGCGCTTCGTGCGCAACGTCGCGGTCGGGTTCCTGCCGTCGGCCGTGGTCGGCCTGGCGCTGCACCGCCAGGTCGAGGCGATGCTCGGCAGCGCGACGATCGTCGCATGGGCGCTGATCGCGGGCGGAATCGCGATCCTCGTCATCGAGCGGACCGCGCCCCAGGGCACCGAGAAGGGCGTCGCCGACATCTCGTTCAGGAAGGCGGCGGGCATCGGCTTCATCCAGTGCATTTCGATGATCCCTGGCGTCAGCCGCTCGGGCGCGACCATCCTGGGCGGCCTCGCGCTCGGCGTCGAGCGGCGGACGGCGGCCGAGTTCAGCTTCTTCCTCGCCGTCCCCACCATGCTCGGCGCGACCACGCTCGAGCTCGCCAAGAACTACCAGGATCTGGGCACCGCCGGGGCCTCCGGCATCGCGCTCGGCTTCGCGGTCTCGTTCGTCGTCGCTCTGGTGGTGATCAAATGGTTCATCGGCATCGTCTCGCGCCGCGGCTTCGCGCCCTTCGCCTGGTACCGGATCGTCGCCGGCGGCGCCGCGCTCGCCTGGCTGACGCTGCGCTGAAAGCAGGCGCAAATCACTGCGGGAAGATTCGCTTGATATTACAGAGACGCTGGGCAAAGTTCGTCTTCGCCAGGGGGATCTTAGATATGCGCGGACTTACGCTGATGTTGATCGCGACTTGCCTCGCCGCGGCACCGGGGGCGGCGGCGGCAGACAACTGCCCGAGATGCGATCTCCCCGGATATGCTACCCCCGGCCCGAGTGCCGCCCAGCGAGCCACCGAATATGCCTCCAATCGCGTCCAGATCGCCCAATTGACCATGCAACGCGACTCGCTCAACAGGCGGGTCGCATATTTGCAGCGGGACTTGCAGGCCCTTCTCGACTGGCAACAGCGCTGCCGGGCGGCGCCGTCCGACTGCCCGCCGCAGCCGGGGCCGCCGTTCCCGATGGTGGGGATGGCGCCGGGACATGCCGCCCCGGCCGTCCCTCAGATTTCGCTCGCCATGCTGCAGCAGCAACGGGCGACCATCGCGCGGCTGCGCGAGGAGATTCGCGGCCGCACCGGGCTTGTGGGAAGACTTGAAGCCCGGATCGCGGCGTTGAGGGCGGAACGATGAGCAATGCCAGCGATCAGGCCCTGTTGGCCGAAGCCGATGCCGTGCTGGCGGAAAACGCCGCCGAGGCGCACGCGCCGGTGGCCGCGCAGGCAGCGCAGGCGGCGGAAGCCGCCGGATGGTGGAGCAACACCAATGCAATGACGATGTGCGCTGTGCTCCTCCTCTTCGGCCTGATCGTGATGGGGCTGAGCACCTATCTGCTGAAGGCCGGGCAGCCCGCCCAGAGCGTCCTTCGCGTGTTCGGCACGCTGCTCGTCATCATCATGGCGAGCTTCCTCGTCGTCGCCGGCTACACCAACGAGCAGCTTGCGGCGCCGATGGGGCTGCTGGGAACGGTCGCCGGCTATCTGCTCGGACGTCAGACCACGGACGATCGCCCTCCGCCGGCGCGGACCGCCGAATCCGGATCCTGAGTCGTTCAGCCGCGGCTCATCCATGCTATCCTAGGGGCGCCCGACTCGCAGATGAAGGACCGATCATGCGCATGATCCTGTTTTCCGCCGCCGCTTTCGCCTTCGCCGTCCCCGCCGCCGCCCAGGCGCCGCTCCCGCGCGGCCACGAGATCGAGGCGATGGCGCCGGCGATCGACCGCGCCGCCGACGCCCTGCTCGAGCTCGATGTCGGCCCGCTGATCGACGCCGCCGACCCCTGGCGCAGGCGCCCCTATGTGCGCCATCGCACGCTGCGCGACATCGCCAGGCGCGACGACCCTTATTTCGAGCATCGCCTCCGCGGCGAGATCTACGGCACCACCGCGGCCATGGCCCGGATGATGGACGCCTTCGGCGCCGCCGAGCCGGCGCTGCGCCGCTCGATCATCGACATGGAGCGCAGCCTCGATCTGGCCCTGCGCGACGTGCGCCGCCCCCCGCCGCCGCCGCGCGATCTCGACGAGGATTGGGACCGCGATTTCGACGATGAGGGCTATGAAGGCGAGCCCTACGAGGACTAGGAGGGCTTGCCCGCCGAAGCCCTGGCGAAGCCCTGGCGAAGGAGGCTGGACTGATCGCGCGCGGCCATTAAGAGAAGCTGCTCATGTGGCAGCTCTACCAATTTCCGCTCTGTCCGTTTTCGCGCAAGGTCCGCCTCGCGCTCGCCGAAAAGACGGTGCCGCACGAGCTCGTCCGGGTTTCGCCCTGGCTCGACGACGACGATTTCGCCGATCTGACCCCGGCCAAGCAGACGCCGGTGCTGGTCGAGGCGGGCAAGGGCATCGTGCTGATCGATTCCGACGCGATCTGCGAATATTTCGAGGAGACGGTCGATCGGGCGCCGATGATCCCCGGCACCGCGGTCAACCGCGCCGAGATCCGCCGGCTGTGCAACTGGTTCGACACCAAGCTCTATCACGACGCCGTCGCCGTGCTGATGCAGGAGAGGATGTTCAAGCGGCTGATCAGCCGCGAGGCGCCCGACGCCGGCAATCTTCGAATGGCGATGACCGCCATCGACGGCCATCTCGATTATATCGATTATTTGCTCGATCACCGGCGCTGGCTGGCCGGGCCGGTGCTGACGCTGGCCGATCTCACCGCCGCCGCGCAGCTCTCCGTGGCCGATTATCTGGGCGGAATCGACTGGCGCGGCCACAAGCAGACCGTCGATTGGTACGCGGTGATGAAGTCACGCCCGAGCTTTCGGCCCCTGCTGACCGAGCGGATGGAGGTGATCATGCCCCCCGCCCATTACGACAAGCCCGACTTCTGACGGGTGCTGGGCACCCGTCGCTCTTGATCCTCATCGCCGCACACGCCACATCCACCCCATGCTGATCCAGACCGAGACCACGCCCAATCCGGCGACGCTGAAATTCCTGCCGGGCCAGAAGGTGATGGACGGCGGCACGCGCGATTTCGCGACCCCGGAGGACGCGGAAGCCTCGCCGCTCGCCGAAGCGATCTTCTCGACCGGCGAGGTCACCGGCGTGTTCTTCGGCCGCGACTTTATCTCGGTGACGGCTGCGCCGGGCGCCGACTGGCGCGCGCTGAAGCCTGAGGTGCTCGGAGTCCTGCTCGACCATTTCGCCAGCGCCGCGCCTTTGTTCCGCGGCGGCAGCGCCGGCGCCATCCATGTCGCCGCGGACGAGCCGGTCGACGACGATCCCGCCGATGCGGAAATCGTCGCCCAGATTCGCGAGCTGATCGAGACCCGCGTCCGCCCGGCGGTCGCGCAGGACGGCGGCGACATCGTCTATCGCGGCTTCAAGGGCGGCATCGTCTACCTCGCCCTCCACGGCGCATGCTCGGGCTGCCCGTCCTCGACCATGACCCTGAAGAACGGCATCGAGAGCCTGCTCAAACATTATGTGCCCGAGGTCGAGGCGGTCGAGGCGGTCTGAGCTCCCGGCTCCCGCTCCCTTTTCCGTCATTCCCGCGAAAGCGGGAATCCAGGCGGAATCAGGCCCTCCTCAAAGTCGGTCTGGACTCCCGCCTTCGCGGGAGTGACGGTGCTTCCCCGATGCGGACGAATTCTCACTCATGCTCCTGGTGATCGACAGCGCGACCGCCGCCTGCTCCGCCGCCTTGCTGGGCGAGGACGGCGCGGTCCTCGACCAGCGCCATGAGATCGTCGGGCGCGGCCATGCCGAACGCCTGCTGCCGATGATCGCGGATCTGCTCGGCGGCCGCCGGCCCGCCTCGATCCTGGTCGATTGCGGCCCGGGCAGCTTCACGGGCGTGCGTGTCGGGCTCGCCGCGGCGCACGGTCTCGCCATCGGCTGGGATGTCGCGCTCGCCGGCTATTCCTCGCTGGCGCTGGTCGCGGCGGCGAGCGGCGAGAGCGACGTCGCCGTCGCCGTCGCCCTGCCGGGGGGACATGGCGAGCTTTTCGTGCAAAGCTATGGCGGTGATCCGATCGCGCCCCTCGACGCGCTCGTCTCGCTGGCGCCCGAGGCGGCCGCGGCTTGTGTCCGCGCCGCGCTTGTCCTCGGCCCCGGCGCCGAGGCGCTGGTCGCGGCCCGGGGCTGGGGCCGCTGGGCGGACGCGCTGCCCCGGGCCGCCGATGCGGGCCTGCTGCCGCCGCCGCTCAGGGCGCTGCCGCCGCGGCCGATCTACGGCCGCGCGCCCGACGCGAAGCCGATGAATTGACCGGGTCCGCGATCACACACCGCGAAGGCGGCCTTGCCGATCTCGAGGCGGTGATGGCGGTGATGGACGACAGCTTCGATGTGCGCTTCGGAGAGGCCTGGACCGTCGCACAGTGCGCGGGGCTGCTGCCGATGCCGGGCGTCTGGCTCAGCCTTGCGTGCCAAAGCGAGGCCGTGGTCGGCTTCGCTTTGGCCCGCGCGGTCGCGGGCGAGGCGGAATTATTATTGCTCGCCGTCCGCTCGACTGTCCAAAGCCGGGGCATCGGTGGGGGCCTGCTCGATCGTTTCGAGGCCGACGCGCGCGGCCGCGGCGCGACGCGCCTCCACCTCGAAGTCCGCGAAGGAAATCATGCATTTAGCCTATACGAACGTTCGGGTTTCGCTTTAGTTGGCCGGCGCCGGAATTATTATAGCGGCCATGGCGGCACCGCTTATGATGCGCTGACCCTTGCGAAAGCGGTGGATAAGTCCCCTTGATCTGGGGCAACCTGCGGCTTTTCACACTTGTCAAAACCGCCAAAACGGACCTATCCACTTTGTGTGTCTGTCACGGCCAATGACAGTCGCATCCTCTGATCTCAAGCAAAGTTGGAAACCGACAAAATGGAAAACCAGGATAATTACGGGGAGACGCTGGTCACCCTCACGGCCGACATTGTTTCGGCGCACGTCAGCAACAACAGCGTGGCGGTTTCCGACCTCCCGTTGCTGATCAGTAACGTCCATAACGCGCTTTCGGGCCTCGGTCCGCGCGCCGAGGAGCCGGCCCCCAGGCCGGAGCCGGCGGTCTCGATCCGCTCCTCGATCAAGCCCGATTACGTGGTTTGCCTCGAAGACGGCAAGAAGCTGAAGATGCTGAAGAGGCATCTGATGACCCATTACAATCTGACGCCGGACCAGTATCGGCAAAAATGGGGCCTCAACGCCGACTATCCGATGGTCGCCCCCAATTATGCCGAGCAGCGCCGCGCGCTCGCCAAGAAGATCGGCCTCGGTACCAAGCGCAAGCGCACCGCCAAGAAATAAGCGGTTCGCCAGGGATTCCGGAAAAGCGCCAGCCCCGCATCTCGCGGGGATGGCGCTTTTCACATGTCCGCGCTTTGCCCGATGGCCAAATCTGCTCTAGAGACGGGCATCATGACCCGCAGCATCGACATCGAGGCGCTGTGCGCCGAAAAGGGCCTCCGCATCACCGAGCAGCGCAAGGTGATCGCCCGCGTGCTGGGCGAATCCGAGGATCATCCCGACGTCGAGGCGCTCCACAGGCGCGCCGCAGCGGTCGATCCCGGCATCTCGATCGCCACCGTCTACCGCACCGTCCGCCTGTTCGAGGAGGCCGGCATTCTCGAGCGACACGATTTCGGCGACGGCCGCGCCCGCTACGAAGCGGCGGCCGAAACCCATCACGACCATTTGATCGACGTCGAGACCGGCAACGTCATCGAGTTCGTCGATGAGGAGCTGGAAGAGCTGCAGCGCCGCATCGCCGCCCGCCTGGGCTTCCGCCTGGTCGATCACCGCATGGAGCTTTATGGCGTCACGCTGTCGCGCGACAATTAGCCGATGCGCCTAGCGCTGCGCGCCGCCGGCATCCTCGCCGGCTTCCTTTTCTGCGTGCCGCTCCATTTCCTGTGGAAGCTGGCCGGCGCGCGCTCGATCTGGCCGCAGCTGTTCCTCGCTTATGCCGGCCGACGCTGCGGCCTCAGGGTGACGGTCGAGGGCACGGCGCTACGGGGCAAGGTGCTGTTCGCGGCCAACCATGTTTCCTGGCTTGACATTCTCGCTCTGGGCGGCGCCGCCCCCGCGGTCTTCGTCTCGCGCGACGATGTCGAGGATTGGCCGGGCGTCGGCTGGGCGGCGGCGCTCAACGACACGATCTACGTCGTCCGCCAGGCACGGCGCGAAGTGCGGGACCAGGCCGACACGCTCCGCCAGGCGCTGGCGGCCGGGCGCGCTGTGGCGCTCTTCCCGGAGGGGACGACCGCGGGCGGGCACGACGTGCTGCCGTTCCGCCCGAGCCTGTTCGCGTCTCTGTTCCCGCCGCTGCCCGGCGTGATGGTCCAGCCGGTCGCGATCGACTATGGCCCCGCGTCCGACGAGACGGCGTGGGCCGGCGATGAGGGCTATGGCATCAACGCCAAACGCATATTGTCGCGGCCCGGCACGATCCCGATGACCCTTCGTTTCCTCGAGCCGATCGACCCGAGCGAGGCCGGCGACCGCAAAATCCTCGCCGCCCGGTCGCGCGACTCGGTCGTTCAGGCCTTGAGCGGCGTTGACGCCGCTTCCGCCGCGCCGCCGCTTCCCCTATAGGCGCGGCGATGAAGATCAGGAATCCGAAGACCTTCCACGTCAAATCGTTCGGCTGCCAAATGAACGCCTATGACGGAGAGCGCATCGCCGAGCTGCTGGAGGACGATGGCCTGATTGCGGCCGCCGAGGCGGCCGAGGCCGACCTCGTCATCCTCAACACCTGCCACATCCGCGAGAAGGCGGCCGAGAAGGTCTATTCGGACATCGGCCGCCTGATGAAGCGGCCGGGCGGGGCGCAGCCCATGATCGCGGTCGCCGGCTGCGTCGCCCAGGCCGAAGGGGCCGAGATTCCGCGCCGCGCGCCGACCGTCGACATCGTCGTAGGCCCGCAGGCCTATCACAACCTTCCCGAGATGGTCCGCCAGGCGAAGGACGGGCGGCGGGCGCTCGACACCGACATGCCCCTGCTCTCCAAGTTCGGCGCGCTCCCCGCCCGGCGCCGGCAGGGGCCGAGCGCCTTCCTCACCGTCCAGGAAGGCTGCGACAAATTCTGCACCTATTGCGTCGTGCCCTATACCCGCGGCGCCGAGCTCTCGCGCCCCTTCGCCGCGATTCTCGACGAGGCGAAGGCGCTGGTCGACGCCGGCGCCAGGGAGATCGTTCTGCTCGGCCAGAACGTCAACGCCTGGCGCGAAAACCGGCGCGGCCTCGACGACCTGGTCCGCGCCCTGGACGCGCTGCCGGGGCTTGCGCGGATCCGCTACACGACCAGCCATCCGGGCGACATGACCGAAGGGCTGATCCGCGCCCATGGCGAAGTCGAGAAGCTGATGCCCTACCTCCATCTGCCGGTCCAATCGGGCAGCGACCGCGTGCTCCGGGCCATGAACCGCAGCCACGGCGCCCGATCCTATCTCGATATCATCGGCCGGGTTCGCGCCGCCCGCCCCGACATCGCGATTTCGGGTGATTTCATCGTCGGCTTCCCCGGCGAGAGCGACGAGGATTTCGAGGCGACGCTGAACATCGTCGAAGCGGTGAACTATGCGCAGGCTTTCTCGTTCAAATATTCGGCTCGCCCCGGAACGCCCGCGGCCGCGATGGAGGATCAGATTCCGGACCAGGTGATGGACGAGAGATTGCAGCGCCTCCAGGTCCTGCTCAACGCGCAGCAAATGGCGTTCAACCGCCGGACGGTCGGCGAACGCACGCAGGTGCTGCTCGAACGCCCTGGCAGGAAGCCCGGCCAGCTCATCGGCAAGTCGCCTTGGCTGCAGTCGGTTCACCTCGAAACCGACGCCGCGATCGGCGACATCGTCGAGGTCGAAATCCTGTCCGCCGGCCCCAACAGCCTGGCGGGCGCGCATCTCCTGTCGGTCGCCGCCTGATGGCCCAGAAGAAAGCCGCCGCCGAAGCCGCCGGCCCGCGCGCCCGGGTCGAGCTCGAGTTCGAGCAGCCGCATTTGCTCGGCCCCTTGTTCGGCGAGTTCGACCGCAACCTCATCGCCATCGAGGACCGGCTCGGCGTCTATATCGCCGCGCGCGGCACCAAGGTGCAGATCGAGGGCGAGGCCGAGAACGCCGCCCGCGCCCGCGAGGTTTTGCTCGGGCTCTACAACCGGCTCGACGAGGGCCACGACATCGACGCCGAGCTGGTCAACGCGATCATCGCCATGTCGGGCCAGCCGACGCTCGACGGGATCATCTCGAACGAGGTGATCGAGGCGCCCAAGGTGATGATCCGCACGCGCAAGAAGACGATCGTGCCGCGCTCCAAGGCCCAGGCGGTCTACATGGAGGCCCTGGCCCGCGACGACATGATCTTCGCGCTCGGGCCCGCCGGAACCGGCAAGACCTACCTCGCCGTCGCCCAGGCCGTGCAGCAGCTGATCGGCGGCAGCGTCGACCGGCTGATCCTGTCGCGCCCCGCCGTCGAAGCGGGCGAGCGACTGGGCTTCCTCCCCGGCGACATGAAGGAGAAGGTCGATCCCTATTTGAGGCCGCTCTACGACGCGCTCTACGACATGCTGCCGACCGAGCAGGTCGAGCGCCGAATCGCCTCGGGCGAGATCGAGATCGCGCCGATCGCCTTCATGCGCGGCCGCACGCTGGCCGACGCCTTCGTCATCCTCGACGAGGCGCAAAACACGACGCCGATGCAGATGAAGATGTTCCTGACCCGCTTCGGCATGCGCAGCCGAATGGTGATCTGCGGCGATCCCAACCAGACCGATCTCCCGAACGGCGCCACGTCGGGCCTCAACGACGCGGTCGGCAAGCTCGAGGGCATCCCCCGCATCGCCACCATCCGCTTCGGCCCCGGCGACGTCGTCCGCCACCCGCTCGTCGGCCGCATCGTCGAAGCCTATGAAGGGCCGGCGGCATGAAAGAGCGCGGCCCATGATCGCGGTCGAAACCGACGTCTCCCCCGACTGGGACGCTCGCACCGACTGGCCGGCGCTTGCCCGAAGCGCGGTCCATGCCGCTGTCGCGCATAGCCGCCACGCGTCGCTCTCCGACAGCGAAGTCTCGGTCAAGTTCACCTCGGATGACGAAGTCCGCGCGCTCAACGCCGCCTGGCGCGGCAAGGACGAGGCGACCAACGTCCTCTCCTTCCCGATGGCCGACGAAGCCGAGCTCGCGGGCGCCCAATTGCTCGGCGACGTCGTGCTCGCTTACGGCATCTGCTTGGCCGAAGCCGCCGACAAGAACGTTCCGCTCGCGACCCACGCTGCGCATCTGGTGGTGCACGGCACGCTCCATCTGCTAGGCTATGGTCACGAAGCGAGCGAAGCGGACGCCGAGGAGATGGAGGACGTGGAGCGCCGGGCGCTGGCATCGATCGGTATCGCCGACCCCTATCACGTGACAGAGGTTGAACCCTGAAGACCATGGAAGACGACAGAAGCGGCGACCGGGAAGAACGCACGGTCTGGGGCGGCCTTCGGGCGCTCCTCTTTGGAGAGGGCGAATCCTCGCTCCGCGATGAGATCGAGGAGGCTATCGAGAGCCGCGAAGGCGAGGATCCGAGCGGCGGCGACCTCAGCCATGTCGAGCGGCAGATGCTGCTCAACATCCTTCACTTCGGCGAGAAGACCGCGGGCGACGTCGCCGTCCCGCGCGGCGACATTTTCGCGGTGCCGGCCGGCACCGGCTTCGAGGCGCTGGTCGCCGCCTTCGCCGAGGCCGGCCACAGCCGGATGCCGGTCTACGAGGGCAGCCTCGACACCGTCATCGGCATGATCCACGTCAAGGATCTGTTCGCGCTCCAGGTCGGTGCAGAGGCGCCGCCGGCGGACATCCGGACCTTGATGCGCACACCGCTCTACGTGCCCGAATCGATGGGCGTGCTCGATCTCCTCGCCCGGATGCGCGCCGAGCGCGTCCACCTCGCCATCGTCGTCGACGAGTTCGGCGGCACCGAGGGCCTCCTCACCATCGAGGACGTGGTCGAGGAGATCGTCGGCGAGATCGAGGACGAGCATGACGAGGAGGTTCCCGGCATGCTGATCCAGTCCGGCCACGGCCTCTGGGAAGCCGATGCCCGCGCCGAGCTCGAGGAGGTCGCCCGGGCGATCGATGCCCGGCTCGGCGTGGTCGATGAAGATGTCGACACGTTGGGCGGACTCGCCTTCGTGCTCGCCGGCTGCGTGCCGCGCGTGGGCGCGATGCTCGACCATCCCAGCGGCTGGAAGCTCGAAATACTCGAAAGCGACACCCGCCGCGTGCGCCGGCTTCGGCTCCACCCGCCGGTGGAACCGATCGATGCCGATTGAGGAAAAGGCGCGGATGACATTTCAGCATATCAGGCTCGAGCAGAGCCCGGCGGCGATGGCGACGATCACGCTGAACCGGCCCGAGAGTCTCAACGCGCTCAACGCTGCGATGCTGGACGAGCTGCGCGCGGCGGTGGAATCGCTGGCGGCCAGCGGCGCTCGCGCCTTGCTCTTCGCCGGGGAGGGCCGCGGCTTTTCGAGCGGCGCCGACATTGCCGGCAGCGGCGGCCTTCCCGACGATGTCGGAGCGGCGCTGGAGGCGCATTTCAACCCTTTGATCGAAGCGGTGTTCGCGCTCCCCATCCCGGTCGTCGCCGCGGTGAACGGCCCCTGCGCCGGCGCCGGCTGCTCGCTCGCTCTCGCCGCCGACATCGTCATCGCCGGTCGGTCCGCTTATTTCCTCCAGGCGTTCATCAATATCGGCCTCATTCCCGACGCCGGCGCCACGTGGCTGCTGCCCCGCCTCGCCGGCCGCGCCCGGGCGCTGGAGATGATGATGCTCGGTGAGCGCGTCTCCGCCGAACAGGCGCTCGACTGGGGAATGATCGCCCGCGTGGTCGACGACGAGGCCCTGTTGCCCGAGGCCAAGGCGCTCGCCGCCCGCCTCGCCCAAGGCCCGACCGCAGCCTACGCTTTGATCCGCCGGCTGGCACGCGACTCGGCCCATCTCGGCCTTGCCGAGGCGCTTGCGGCCGAGCGCGTCGCCCAGCGTGAGGCCGGGCGAACGGAAGATTTCAAGCAGGGCGTCACCGCCTTCCTGCAGAAACGTCCGCCAAGCTTTGACGGGCGCTGACCGCGCATTCTCCCGGAGCAACGCCATGGACCTGAAGTTCAAGATCACCGGCTACATCGCCCGTCCCGTCCACGACGTGTTCGAGGCGGTGGCCGATCCGGACATCTTGTCCCGCTACTTCACCACCGGCGGCGCGAAGGGGCGCCTCGAAACGGGCGCGACCGTCACCTGGGACTTTCACGACTTTCCGGGCGCCTTTCCGGTTGAGGTGGCCGAG